>Ga0302319_10005386_pt1 | contig 25719 bp, 23 predicted proteins | sample Bog_T0_2_FD_203319 | JGI IMG/M metagenome (GOLD analysis project Ga0302319, IMG submission 203319) | Peat permafrost microbial communities from Stordalen Mire near Abisko, Sweden - Bog_T0_2 | ecosystem: Environmental > Terrestrial > Soil > Wetlands > Peat | place: Sweden: Abisko, Stordalen Mire...
CCGCCACCCAACTTGAGTGGCTGCGCTCACGTCTCCCGGGGCCTGGGCCACCCGCCAAAACCGGATTGCGAGGATCAGCGCTCTCCCAGGTGCCCAAATGCTAGGCACCTGGGGCACCCAACTTGAGTGGCTGCGTTCACTACGCCCGGGACCTGGGCCACCCACCCGCTCATTGTGGAGGAACCGGCTGACCGGGACCTGGGGTACCCGCGTCCAAAAACAGGAACCCTTCGACGGGCTGAGAACAGGCTCTCTCCATCCCGCGGAGCTGGCCGCGTATCCGCGGGGACCCGGACCCGGAGCACCCGGCGCGGGGCGAGCGGCCCTGCCCCGTAACGGGGCGGATTCCCCCTTGTTCCGATGCGGAAAAAAGGCAGCAAGGCGCGGGCTATAGTGAAATCTGGCGATTCCCACGACCCTGCTCAGGCGTGACAACTCAAGGCGGTAACAAAACCCGGCCCCTGCAATGGGAGGATGAAGCGATCGAGGAACCTCGTTTCCGGCGCGTGCAGCAAGGTGTGCCCCCGACGGGGCGCGCCCTGCCGGGCATGCCCCTGGAGATGGTGGACCCCGACGACGAAGCCTCGTCTTCGGGCGGTTCACGGTTTCGCGAGGCCGGCCGCGATGGGCCGCGCGGGGCGTGGTGGCGTCCGGAAGGCACCGTGGGCCGCGTGTTTCTGGGACTGGGTGCTTGTATTCTGCTGGGTGGGCTGGCCACATGTGCCTTCCTTCTGAAGAGCTACATTGGCCGCGATGCGCGCTTTCGCATTGCCGGGGCCGGCAACATCCAGGCCGTCGGATTGACGGAGGTGAGTCGCACGGAGATGCTGCCGGTGTTCGGCGAGGACATTGGGCGCAATATCTTTTATGTTCCTCTCGGCGAGCGGCGGAAGCGGCTGGAGGAGATTCCGTGGGTAGAGCGGGCCACGGTGATGCGGCTGCTTCCAGACCAGATTCGGGTGCAGGTAGTGGAGCGGCAACCGGTGGCCTTTACGCGGCAGGGCCAGCAAATCGGCCTGGTGGACTCGAGCGGGGTGCTGCTTTCGATGCCGGCGGCGATGATGGCCCAGCATCACTACTCGTTCCCGGTGGTTACCGGCATCGATCCCCGCGACCCGCTTGCGAGCCGCAAGGCGCGGATGGCGGTGTATGGGCGGCTGCTGGGTGAACTGGACGCGGGCAACCAGCATCTCTCCGAGCAGATTTCGGAGATCGACCTGACCGATCCTGAAGATGCCCGGGTGTTGATGCCGGAGCAGGGGGCGGACATCCTGGCTCATTTTGGCGAGGACCATTTTCTGGAGCGGTACCAGCGGTACAAGGCGCACATCGCCGAGTGGCGCCAGCAGTATCCTAAGCTGTCGGCGGTGGATTTGCGCTACTACGAGCAGGTGGTGCTGGAGATGGCCACTGGCACGAACGCTGTGGCGGCTGCGGTGGGCGATGGGAATGCGTCGAATGCGAGCGGCGCCAAGACTTCCGATGAGCAGCCGGCTGGGAGTGTTCCGTCGAAGCCGAAGGCTGGCGCGTCCGACGAGACAGCGCGGGCGAATCTGGACGCAGCGAAGCCAGCGCAGACCAAGCCGGCGCAGACCAAAACGGGGCAGGCCAACATGGGGCAGACCCGGCCGGCAGCCCCGGCGAGGATTGTGAAGGCGGGCGTGAAGACAGGTGTGAAGCCGACCGGAAGCAGTCCGTCGAAGCCGCTGAGCGCAAGTGCGAAAGCCCTGACCGCGAGAGACAAGGCGGCCAAGGCAGCCAGGGAGAAGAAGAAGCGCGAGGAGGCGAAGCGGGCCTCGCTCAACGCGAGCAAGCACAAGCCCGCCACAAGCCATCCGGCCGCCAACGGGGCAGCGGCTGCGGCAGAGGGACAATGAGCGCCATGAGCCAGAAGCAGGACAATCTGATCGTGGTGCTGGACGTGGGGAGCGCGTGGACCCGGGTGCTGGCCGCCGATCTGAATGAGGGGGCGCTGCGTTATCGCGGGCACGGAATTCAAGAATCTGCAGGGATGCGCAAGGGGCTGATCGCCGAGCTGGCACCGGCGTTCAAGGCGGTGAAGGCGGCAAGCGAGCGAGCCGAGCGCGTGGCCCGGGTGAACATAGACGAGTGCGTGGTGGGCGTGGGCGGGCCGCACATTCGCGGGCTCAATACGAGCGACGGAATCGACCTGGGCAACCGCATGCGCGAGATTACGCGCGAGGATGTGCGCTACGCGGTGGAGCGGGCGCGGGCCATCGAGCGGCCGCCGGACCGCGAAGTTCTGCACCTGCTGCCGCGGCAGTTCATTCTTGACGAGCAGCCGGGGATTTTCGATCCGGTAGGGATGGTGGGCGCGCGGCTGAGGGTGGATTTGCACATCGCCACCTGTTCCGGCAGCGCGCTGCAAAGCACGGTTACCTGCGCCAACCGCGCCGGACTGGAAGTGACTGAAGCGGTGTTGGAGTCGATTGCCGCGGCGGAGGCTACGCTTTCGTCGGACGAGCGGGAGCTGGGGGTGTGCCTGCTCGACATTGGCGCGCATTCGAGCGATTTGGCGGTTTTCTTTGAAGGCGCAGTGGCGCATACGGCCTCGATCCCGATTGGCGGGCAACATTTTACAAACGATCTTGCGGTGGGGCTGCAGATGCCGGTGGCCCAGGCCGAGGAGTTGAAATGCCACTACGGCAACGCGGTGGTGACGGCTATTCCTCAACTTGCGGAGATTGAGATTGCCAACCCCCAGCCGCAGATGCTGAGGCTGCGCACGATTGCGGAGATATTGGAGCCGAGGGCGCGCGAGCTGCTCTATTTTGTGAAGGAAAGCCTGCGCCAGGGAGGCGTGGTGGAAGCGCTGGGCGCGGGTTGCGTGCTGACCGGCGGCGGCGCGATGCTGCCTGGGATGCTGGACGTGACGGAGAGCCAGTTGCGGGTGCCGGCGCGAACCGGCATGCCGGTGCGTCTATCGCATATGCCGGGCGAGTTGGTTCATCCCGGATTTGCCACAGCGATCGGGATGCTTTTGTATGCACATCGTACGCGGGTAACGCGCGCTGCGGAGAACAACAGTTTGCGCGCCAAGCTGCGCGCTATTTTTGCAGCCAGTTTTTAGCAGTTGAGTTCTTGGGTGGGGAATCAGGAGGTTGAAGCCGCTATGGATCAGACAGGTCAGCAAAACAAGGAAGCCAGCGAGATGCGCATTCAATATCACGACGAGCCGGTGCGCGGAGCGCGCATCAAGGTGATTGGCGTGGGCGGCGGCGGAGGCAACGCGGTGAACCGCATGATCCAGGCCCGGATGGAGGGTGTGGAGTTTATCGCGGCCAACACGGATGTGCAGGCGCTGAAGCTCTCGCAGGCTCCGGTGAAGCTGCAGCTTGGGGTGCGGCTTACGCTGGGCCTGGGTGCGGGCGCCAACCCGGACGTGGGACGCCGCGCCGCGCTTGAAGACTCGGACAAGATCATTGAGGCCCTTGAGGGGGCGGACATGGTTTTTGTGACCGCGGGGCTGGGCGGCGGCACGGGGACGGGCGCTGCGCCGGTGATTGCATCGCTGGCCAGCGAGATGGGGATTCTTACGGTTGCGGTGATCACGCGGCCGTTCGCATTTGAAGGCAAGCGCAGATTGCAGCAGGCCGAGCGGGGTCTGAAAGAGCTGCTCGAGAGCGTGGACACGATGATCGTGATTCCCAACGAGAAGCTGCTTGCGGTGGCCAAGGACGCCGGCTTCTTTGAGAGTTTCCGCATTGCGGACGACGTGCTTCGCCAGGGCGTGCAGGGCATTTCAGACATCATCACGATTCCAGGCATCATCAACCGCGACTTCGCCGATGTGAAGACCACCATGGCGGGGATGGGGCACGCGGTGATGGGGACGGCCATTGGCGCAGGCCCGAATCGCGCTGTTGAAGCGGCACAGGCGGCCATGGCTTCGCCGCTGCTGGAGGCAGGCGCAATCGATGGAGCGCGCGGCATCCTGATCAACATTACGGGTTCCAGCTCGCTGAAACTTTCTGAGGTGAACGCGGCGTCGTCGTTGATTCAGTCTTCAGCGCACGAGGACGCGAACATTATCTTTGGCGCGGTGCTGGACGAGAAGATGGGCGACGAGGTGAAGATCACCGTGATCGCCACGGGCTTCCGCGACCAGATGCCGGAGCGGCGCGCGCGCATGCTCAGCGTGGAGGAAGCGCCGGTAGTCTCGGTGCCATTGTCTTCCGTGCCCCTGGTGGCGCCCGGCAGCTGGATGCAGGAACCGGCGGCTCCGGAAGCGGCGCCCGCGCCGGTCCGCTTTATGAGCCAGGACGAAGACGAGGAAGAGACAGTCGAAGAGGACTCGGCGGACTTTTTTTCGGCATCGGCGCCAGCCGCGGCTACGGACAGCGCAGGGGCGCAGACTCCTGGAGGTACAACGGCCTTCGATGCTCCCGAATTGGAACTGGTGGCTGCCGCTGCGCGACCGCAATTCGCCGAGTTGTCAGAGGAGCCGGCTTACACGCCGCTGCCGAGGGATTATGCGTCCGACTTTGGCAGCGACATGCGGGGTCCGGTTGCGGTGGAAGAGCCTCCGGCCCATCCGGCTGCAGCGCTTTTCTCAGAACCGGAAGAGGAGGCGCATCGGGACCTGGACACGCCGACGTTTCTGCGGCGGTTGACGTTTTAGGGACGAAGGGGGGATTTCTGCCTGGAATGAGGGGGTGTATAGTGCAATATAGCTCTCAAAAACAACGGCAGAGACCCAGGGGCTCGACGGTTTTGTTGTCTTTTTTGAGTGGTGCGTTAGTGGGCTGCGGGTGATTTCGGGTCGTGATTAAAATCACATACGCTGACCAATGCGTTAAGGAGAATTGAGGTCTATCCGAAGCGGAGTCTGAAAGAATCCCGCGGAGTGGCCGATACGCAAGGAGTGCGCTGCCCAAGGGGAGTCGTACGGCACGGAATCCATTGTTGAGAGGATGTTGGCTGGATGAACCTGTCACGTGTTTGGGCATATGCCTTGGTCCTGGTCATTTTCGGTTTGGGGGGCGTGGGCGCTCGCGCGTTGGACACCCAGCGCACACTCCATCGTTCCAGGGCGTCGGAGTCGCACCCGTCCTTTTCCCATCGCGCCACCGGTCATCGCGAGGGAGCACATGCTGCCTCGACTCACAGTCCAGCGAGTCACGGTTCAGCGAGCCATGCCGCGGCAAACTATTCGGCGGCAAAGGCGGCGCCGGCTCGTGAGCCGGCTCATCTGACCACCAGAGGCCAGGCCAGGGCAGGTGCGCGCCGGGCTGCTCTTACTTCTCGCCACCATCATTCCTACGAGCGGTTTACGGCCAACTCCTTTGCCAGCGGAGATATCTTTGCAGGCGATGTAACGGCCGGCGAGGATCCAGTGGTCCGCCAGGCGGCGATTGACGCGATGGGCGACATGAACGGGACGGCCGTGGTCATTGACCCGTCGAACGGGCGGATCCTGGCGATGGTGAACCAGAAGCTTGCGCTCTCGCCTGGCGCTGAGCCGTGCTCGACGATCAAGATCACCGTGGCCATGGCGGCGCTGTCTGAGGGACTGGTGACGCGGGACACGATGGTGCAGTTGCCTGGCTTCCGCATGAACATGACCGACGCGCTGGCCAAGAGCAACAACCTGTATTTCGAAGAGCTGGGACGGGAACTGGGCTTTGACCGGGTGCGGCATTATGCTACGCAGTTTGGGCTGGGTGAGCTTGCCGGTTACAACATTGCGGGCGAACAGCTTGGGGTTTATCCGGATCTGGAATTGCCTGCCTCCGAGGGTGGAGTGGGGCGGATGTGCAGCTTTGGGCAGGGCGTTTCTCTGACCCCGCTGCAACTGGGCGCCTATGTGGCAGCGCTTGCCAACGGCGGGACACTTTACTATCTGCAGCACCCGACGACGCCGGACGAGATTGCCGGCTTCGAGCCTAAAGTGAAGCGGACCCTGGATATTGCCCGCTACGTGCCTGACCTGCAGGACGGGATGGCCGGCGCGGTGGAGTACGGAACGGCCCGCCGCCTGCGCGCCAATTTCCACGAATTGCCGGTGTTTGGCAAGACGGGAACCTGCTCAGACAAGGGAACCCGGTTCGGGTGGTTTGCTTCCTACTCCGACTCACCCCAAGGCAGCCTGGTGACGGTATTTTTCCTGGAGGGCGGGCGGGCTACTTTCGGTCCGCATGCGGCGGAACTGACCGGCGTTTTCTACAAAAATCTGTGGGATCGCAACTACTTTGCCGATAAGGGCGCGCAGGATGCGGCCTCGCTTCCGGCGGCTACCGTACCGCAGGCTCAGCGGTAGAGCGGCATTCTTTTTGGCTGGACCTGACGATCAGAGAGGCTGCCTTCGGGCGGCCTTTCCTGCGTTTGCGCCTTAAATCCTGTTTGCATGAAACGAATCGGCGGCAGATTCATCGGATAAGATGAAGGCTTCCGCGATGCTCGTCTGCGCCAGTCGGGCGAGATAAGCGGACGGTCCGATTCCCCGCAAGCGCAAACAGGATCTTCCAAGATGGCATTGCCGACTCACATTCTGCTTACGTACGGCTACGTGCTGCTCTTCATCTGGGTTCTCGTGGAGCAACTCGGTATTCCGCTTCCCGCGACGCCGGTGCTGCTGGCCGCGGGGGCGCTCTCCGCTGAGCACCAGATCAGCTTCGGGCTGGCGCTGGCCGCGGGCGTGGCCGGCTCGCTGGTCGCCGACAGCGCGTGGTTCCTGATCGGCCGCCGCTACGGGCACCACGTGCTGCGCATCTTGTGCAAGCTTTCGATGGAGCCGACCATCTGCGTCCGGCGCACGCAGGACTCGTTCGGGCGGCGCCGCGGCGTGACGCTGATGATTGCCAAATTCGTGCCCGGCCTGGCCACGCTGGCCCCGCCCGTTGCCGGCGAGAACGGCATGGGCTTCGGCAAGTTTCTGTTCTTTGACGGCATAGGGGCCACGCTGTGGGTGGGGGCTCTGCTGGCCGTGGGCAGGCTGTTTGGCGATGCGCTGAAGCGCGATCCCAGCTTGTTGAACTGGGTGGGGCGCTTTTCCGGTGCGTTGCTGATCCTGGGTGTTCTGGGCTTCATTCTGGGGCGCTTTGCCCGCCGCCGGATGGTGCTGAAGAGCCTGGTGGCTGCGCGCCTTGAGCCCCAGGAACTGAAGCGGCAACTCGACGCCGGTGAGCCCGTTTACATTGTGGACCTGCGTCATCCATTGGAACTGCTGCCGGAACCTTTCATGCTGCCTGGTGCGCTGCATTTCTCGCCCGATTCGCTCATGGCGCGTAACCTTGAGATCCCGCGGGACCGCGACATCGTACTTTATTGCACTTGTCCGAGCGAGGCTACGGCAGCCAAAACGGCCATGACGCTGTTCAAGCTGGGGATTGAGCGCGTACGCCCGCTGCGCGGCGGCTACGACGAGTGGAAAAAGCTGGGGTATCCGCTGGACGCGGTGCCGCCGGCGTTTCCGGTTCTGCCGGCCGTGTCGATCGTGCAAATCGCGAAGTAGTTTTGCTTCCTTCGAGCGCTGGAAAAACAACAGGGGCCCGGGACTTAAGGCCCCGTCTATCGGCCCCCTTTTTCAGGGGGTTGAAACCCCCTGCTCCCTCCGCCATTTTCGATTTACATCCTGAACCCAACATGCGGCAGGTGAAACATGCGGCAGGTGAAATTAAGAGGCGACAAAGAGCGGCGCGATGCTGGTTCCGATCGGTGATCCGATCCCGCTGCAAGGGTCTGGACCGGGTGCGGCGTCGTAGAATCCGTTGCCTCCCACGGTTATGTCGTTGAAATCTGCCTGATTTTGCCAAAGCTTGGGCGTGACGAAGCCGAGCTTGGTTCCGAATGCGGCAAAAAGTCCCGCGTAGAGGGGCGCGACCGCGCTGGTGCCGCCCACGACTGCCTGGGAACCGTGGACGTAGATCTCATAGCCGGTGTTGGGATCGGCATCCCCGGTGACGTCGGGAACCATGCGGCCTGTCCCTGCCGTGGTACCGGCGGGCGGTGCGGGCGCGCCGATCTGGAAGGCCTGCACGGGAAAGATGGTGGAGTAGCCGCCGCCTGTTCCTTCGCCGTCGGTTTCGCCGGGGTCGTCGTTCCAGACGGTCTCAGTGGTTGCGGTCTTGTTGGTGCCTCCACAGCCCACGATATGCGGGCAGGACGAGGGACAATCGACGTTGGCGGGGGTGGGGCCGCCGTCGCTGGAGTCGTTGTCTCCGGCGGCGGCAAATACGACGGTGCCTGCGGCGGTTGCGGTGGTGGCGATCGACTCCATCTGCTCGGCGGCGGTGTTGCCCCAGTTGGCTTCGTCAGAGCCCCAGGAGATGGAGCAGACGTCGCAACCATCGGCGGCGGCCTGCTGAACAGCGGCGCCGATGTCCTGCGACCAGTAGACGCGGATTGTGGCCGGCTTGCCGGTGGCCACGTAATAGGCGGCTCCGGAGACCTGGATGTCGAGGCCCACTTCGTAGTCGGGGTCGTCTGGCGAGCCGATGCTCTGATTGGGACTGTTCTGGGTGCCGTCTACGGAAACATCGGTGATTTGCGGTGAGGGCTGGCCGATGGATTGGAAAAACGAGTCCATGTCGGATTGAACCCAGCCGCCGCCCAACTCGACAATGGCAATCACTCCGCCGCCGGCGAGGCCGGTGGGCCAGTTGTAGGCGGCGCATAGGTCGGGAACGGCCCAGGGGCCGGCGGTTGAGGCAGCGTCAATGTGGGCGCCCGGCGGCACCGGTTTCCGCAACTGGAAGTAGGGCGTGGATTTGTAGGTAGTGTGGTAGCTCGACGGGGAATGGCTCATGGGGGCTCCTTGGTTTGGCGCGAGCGTCGTGCGCGAAAGTATGGCACGACTGCGCTGTGGAATGCAAAACCTAAGTCGTCGCCGAGCAGGCAGTTGTTTTTCTTTCTGGCGCGGGAAAGTGGCAAAGACGCGAGCCCGAGGGCCGTGAAAATTTGCCTTGTTTTGAGGGGGTTGAAACCGCGTGCTCCCTCCGGAATTTCGGATCCACTGTGGCGCCAAGCCTTAGTATGAAGGGGGTAAGGACGATAGTTCCCGGGAGCACACTCCATTGGCTTACGACGATCTGCGCGACTGGATCAAGACACTTGAAAAGCACGGCGAATTGAAGCGCATCGGCGAAGAAGTCTCGCCGGAGCTAGAGATTACGGAGATTACCGACCGCGTGTCGAAGATTGGCGCAGCGTCGCACGCTTTCCGCACAGAACACGGAAAGGATAGGGCACCGCAGTCCTATGCTCCCGGCGGCCCGGCGCTGCTGTTTGAGAACGTGAGGGGCCATCCGGGCCACAAGGTTTTGATCAACCAGTTTGGGAGCGAACGGCGCATGGCGCTGGCGTTGGGCGTGGAACGGCTGGACGAGATTGCTGAACGGATCAAAGGGCTGATGAACATGAAGGCGCCCGAAGGCATGCTCGAAAAGCTGAAGCTGCTGCCGCAGTTGGGGGCGATTACCAACGCGTTTCCCAAGACGGTGAAGGCCAAGGATGCTGCCTGCAAAGAGGTCATTCTCACGAACGACTTCGACCTCAACGCGTTTCCGATTCTGAAATGCTGGCCGCACGACGGTGGGCGCTTTATCACGCTGCCCTGCGTGCATACGCGCGACCCGCGTAACGGCAAGCGCAACATCGGCATGTATCGCATGCAGGTTTACGACGGCCAGACGACCGGCATGCACTGGCAGCGGCAGAAGGTGGCGGCTGAGCACTATCGCGAAGCGCTGCGCGGGGCGGCGACATCCGCCTCCGATGCGAATGCCAGCACGGCGCGCGTTGCGGCCATGGCTGAGTCGGCGGGCGGCGCGGTGACCATCCCCGACGGGCCCATCGGCGGCATGCCGCAGGTGGCGATGGGCAACCTGAAAGGCTCGCGGCTGGAGGTTGCCGTTGCGATCGGGACCGATCCCGCGACCACATTTTCCGCAATCGTTCCCGCGCCGCCGGAGGTTGAGGAGTTTCTGATTGCCGGCTTTCTGCGCGGGAAGCCGGTGGAGATCGTGAAGTGCGAGACGGTCGATCTGGAGGTGCCGGCGTACGCGGAGATTGTTCTGGAAGGCTACGTGGAGCTGGGTGAGCTGCGCAGCGAAGGACCCTTCGGCGATCACACCGGTTTTTACACGCTGACCGACGATTACCCGGTCTTCCATCTCACGTGCATCACGCATCGCAAGGACCCGATTTACGCCGCCACGATTGTGGGCAAGCCGCCGATGGAAGACGCATGGATGGGCAAGGCCGTGGAGCGCATTTTTCTGCCCGCGATGAAGATAACGATTCCGGAGATTGTGGACATTCATCTGCCCGTCGAGGGTGTCTTTCACAACCTGATGCTGGTGTCGATCAGGAAGAGTTACCCGGGGCATGCGCGCAAGGTGATGAACGCAATCTGGTCTCTGGGGCAGGCGATGTTTACCAAGTGCATCATCGTGGTAGACGAGGACTGCGACGTGCAGGACGTGGGCGAGGTGACGCTGCGGGTGGCCAACAATATTGACCCGGAGCGCGATATTCAATTCACGCTGGGGCCGGTGGATTCATTGGATCACGCGGCGCGACTGCCCAACTACGGATCGAAAATGGGGATCGACGCGACGCGGAAATGGAAGGCTGAGGGGTTTGAGCGGCCATGGCCGGCGATGATCGAGATGGACCGTGGGACGAAGGCCAGAGTAGATGAACTGTGGGACAAGCTGGGGCTGTGAGCGCGCGTACAGATTGTGGGGTATCCTTTCCGGTAGGAGGCTTGCCTGATTCTGCACGATTTGTTTGATTGGTCGAATTCCGGAGTGGGTGGGGTTGGCCTCCTGCTCATGATCGTTGCAGTCATCCAGGCAACCGGAGCGAAGAAAGCTGCGACGGAGGCAAGAGAAGCGGTTTATCGACGGAACGCGGTCGATGTGATGGAAGAAATTGTGCGCATCGCGGAGCAGCTAAACTCCTCCATTTCGTACGAACACTGGGGCGAGGCGAGTATGCAAATGCGCGAGTTGGTCTTCCGGATTCCGAAAGCTCGCGAAGAATTCGCAAGCTTTCTCGCATCGGATGCCGATAAACTGAAGAATGTAGAGTCAAACTGTGTTCGTTGGGCCGCTGATATTCGTGTCCATGGAAGATTTCCGTAGAGCGCGGCAGAGAAGAGTGAGCCGTTCAAGGAGTCGCTGAACACGGTGCTAGAGTTGAGTGCCATCCAGGGAGGGCTTCGCAGAATGCTCGATCAGGAGGAAAAATGAACGAAAAACTGGACCAGTTTGCTCAGGAACTCCTGGAGAAGACGCGCGCCAACAAGCTCGAATGGCACCCCCTGGCAGATCCAGGAGATCCCGAGGGGTTCTCCGTAGTTTTGGGACGGGGATTCAGTTTCCAGATTCGGTCGGTTGTCTCTGGGGAGTATCGCACCATCGCACTCCAATTATGGGGAGACCAAATCCCGAAGCTTGAATCAATGGTAAACAATTTCCCGAGGGCCGAAGCCGTAAATGATGTGCAACAGCTTGTAAGGAGATTCAGGCTGTTCAGCGATTTGTTCGATGCGGTTCGTGAGAATGTTTACGGTGGAGAAGAAACCATCGGCGAGGTTGAGCAACTCCTCAGGAGAATCGGCTGAGAATGTGGTTCCGTCGATCCTTCCCGCTCTTCTTCTTATTTCTGCCTAGCCTGCATTTTGGGTATTTGCACGCCCAGCAGGGACCGGACACATTCCGCTGGGTCGACTTCCACTCGCAGCAGGACCAGGACACGATTGTGTGGGTGACTCGCTCGCTGGAGCCGGAAAAGTGGACGGCTATTCGCGAGATCGGGGTGCAGTTTGACGCGGCGCTGGTGGTTACCACGCTGCGGGCTTCGCCGCAGTCGCCCGCGAATGCGGACACCTTTACGGTGTGGAATGTGTCGCTCACCAGCCATGCGATTGCGCCGCTGCTGAAGGGGGTGAACCTGCGCTGGCTGGACTGGATGCATTTCCTTGACGTGGCGCCGCCGGAGCCTGCAATCCTTTACGACAATTGCGCTGAGTGTGCCGTGCAGACCTTTTTCACAGCATTCCACTATGATTTTCCGCAGCATATGTGGATTCCCCGCTGGATGCGCGGGCAGCAGGCGGTACCGGTGTGGGGCGCCAGTGTGCCGGATGGCGTGACGCTGACCCAGGTGTATGCGATCCTGACAGATTTTGACGGGCGGGAGTTCGCGGGGACCTGGAACCACTTCGACTACGGAAAGCAGAAGCCGCCGGAGGACTTTATTTATCGCTACGATCTGGAACCGTTCAGCCGGCTGGAGCGGACCCAGGTGCAGAGCGGCAAGGAGGGCGACGCGCTGGAACTGCGGCTGTGCCGCGCGCCGGATGCGGTTCCGGGGCTTGCACGCGGCCAGGATTCGGCGCTGTGCCAGGGGCTTGTAAAGCCTCGGGTGGAGCGCAAGCCCGTGACGACGCCGCCGGCTAACAACCGCGGGCATGCGCTTCCAGCCGGCGCGCGGCATTGAGCGGGATTTTTCGATGGACGGGGCGGACTCGACGATAGACGAATCCACTCCGAACAGCATCCAACCAATTTGGAGAGTGATCCGAATGAACCGTAAGCTCCGATTTGCTCCATTGCCTCTGCTGGCCCTGGCGGTATTGATTTTGGCCGCCGGGTGCCATAGCAACAACGATCAGAACGCTTCAAATGCCAACCAGGCAAGTGCGCCGACACAAACTGCGCCGGATCCGTCGGACCCCGCATCGGCCAACCTGGCTCCTGTCAGCACTACTACGGATTCAGGGAGCGCAGCCAGCGCCCCTGCGGCAGACACCTCTTCTGCCAGCGAGCCCACGGATGATTCCGACTACGGCGAACAGGCGGTGGCCACTGCTCCCGACCCGCCGCCACCGCTGCCTGACTACCAACAACCGCCGGCTCCGGCCGATGACTATTTGTGGACGCCCGGCTACTGGAACTACGCGTCGGCGGGCTACTACTGGGTGCCCGGCGTGTGGGTTCAGGCTCCTTACCAGGGAGCGCTTTGGACTCCTGGATACTGGGGCTATACGGGCGGCCATTATGGGTTCTTTCATGGCTACTGGGGGCCGCATATCGGCTTCTATGGCGGGGTGAACTACGGCTTCGGGTATGTCGGAGCCGGCTACCAGGGTGGGTACTGGAACGGCGGCCATTTCAACTACAACCGATCTGTGAATAACGTAAACGTGACGATCATTCACAACGTGTACGAACACCCCGTCATCGTGAACAATAACGTTCGCGTGAGTTTCAACGGCGGATCGGGCGGCGTTCGGGTGCGGCCGCGACCTGCTGAACTGGCGGCGCTGCGCGAACCGCACGCTCCGCCAATGAAGGCACAAATCCAGATTGAGCGTGCAGCCAGCACCAACAAGGCCAATTTCGTTGCGGTGAATCATGGCCGCCCGGCCAGCCTGGTGATCGAAAAGCCATTGCCGGCGGACCACAATGTAAGGCCGGTGGCGGCTCCTGCACCGCGCGTTGAGGCGGCGCGCCAGGAGCACCCGGCTGTTGAGGCGCATCCGGCGCCGGCGGCACCGGAACACCGGACCCCGGAAGCGCGACCGGCACCAGCGGCGCGGCCTGAAGCGCACACGGCAGAGAAGCCTGTGCAACACAATGCCGCAAAACCCGACCAACACACAGCGGAGAGGCCGGTGCAGCACGAGGCTGAGAAGCCGGTGCAGCATGTCGAGAAACCCGCGCCTCACGCGGCGGAACGGCCTGCGCCTCACGCGGCGGAGAAACCGGCTCCTCACGCAGCGGAGAAACCGGCGGCAAAGCCGAAGCCGTCACCGGACCACCAGAAGAAGGCTGCACCGGAAAAACGCCCTGAATAACGGCTGGTGGTAATCCGCTGGTTTCGGCAGGGTGGAGTGGTTGGGAACGTCGTCGCGCGGGGTGAGCAATTACGGGGCCGTGAGTACGCGGATGGCCACTAGGTTGCGCACCCAGCGCGCGGGACGCGTTTCCCCGGTTGCAACCAGCTTGAGGGGGCCGTCGTCCGCGATGGGTTTTCCGTCCTGGGTGTCGGCGACGATCACCGTGGCGTCGTGCACGTCGGGGGTGACTTCGGCGACGGAATATACGACCTGATAGCCGTCCGCACCCTCAGCCACCAGGTAGAGGCGGAATTCCTTGCCGCGCGGCTGGCTGGGTACACCGAGCTTTGCGAGCAGGTCAATGAGCGGGACTCCGGAGTAGGTCTGGTTGGCCTTTGCGTGTTCGTTGTAGACGGTGATGGTCTTATGCGGCAGCGCGGCCAGCGTGGCGGGGGTCCATTCAGCCGATTTGTCACCGAAGGCAATTTTGAGTGGGCCGGCCGTGGGGGACGGCTTGCCCATGCCACGGCCCATGTTCAAGGCGCCCGTATGCGCAGTTTGCGGCTGGCTTGGCGCGGGAGTCTGCGCCATTGCGGCTCCAAAACTCAACGCCAACAGGGAAATCGCCGCCCAAAGCTTGCCTTGCATCATTCAATCCTCCCGGAATCCATCGTATACTGGCCTCATGTCGATTGTGCGCAACATCGCCGGGATCGCCAAGGGCATGAGCATCACTTTCGGGGAGATCTTCGAGCCGACCCAGGTGGAGAACTATCCCGACGGGAAGGGGCCCCTGCGCGGAGCGGTGTTCGAGCAGCGGTTTCGTGGCGCGCACGTGTTGCAGCGCGACGAAGATGGGCTGGAGAAGTGCGTGGCCTGTTTTCTGTGTGCCGCGGCGTGCCCGTCGAACTGCATTTTTATTGAAGCGGCGGAAAACACGGCAGAGCAGCGCATCTCGTCCTCAGAGCGCTACGCAAAAGTTTACAACATCGACTACAACCGCTGCATCTTCTGCGGCTACTGTGTTGAGGCCTGCCCCACCGACGCCATCACCCATGGCCACGGCTTCGAGCTTGCCACGCTGAACGCCACCAACCTGGTGATGCGCAAGGAAGACATGCTGGTGCCGGTGAGCGCTCTGACGGCGGGGAAATAAGGTTTCGACGAAATTCCGGCGCTGCGCCATGGTTTAGAGTTCTTTGCACGGAAACTTACGCTCCCACATCGCGCCGAAGAGTTCTTAGATGGATTCTATGGTCAACGGGGGGAGCAGTCTTGTTGGCGGGACTTCTGTTTGTGTTGGCACTCGCGGACGTGCTCGGATTCTTTCATGACCCTCCGCTTCGGGTGGAGCAGTCCGGTTCAACCTTGACGGCTCATGTAGAAACGCTCGGGGAGTATCAAACGACAGTTGGCCGCGTACGCATCCAGGAATCGCAAAGCGGCAAGATCGTCTATGAATCTGTAGCCGCGCAGAGAGCGCCGCAGATATTCAACTTCAAACTCGTAGGTGGGGAGAATTCAACCTTACTTCTGGGCGACGACAGCGACTCATACCGGGTTATTGAACCGCATGCGGGAAGGACATTCACGCTGCAGCGAGGAATTCGCTACCGGCTTACAGTCTGGGGCGATACCTGGACTTTTAGCCGGGCCAGCTTTGTGCTTTGAGATCTGCGGGACTCGGGCGCCGACTCGGGTAATTGCACGAATAATACTGCGGCCTTAAGCCGCAGTTACGGCCTTGAGCGCCGGAAGTACCTTCAGCCGCGCACGCATCCCCAGCCGATCCGAATAGCGGAGCAACTTTTCGATGCTCACCTGGTTGATTCTTCCCCGCATCAGATTGCTGACTGCCGGTTGATGCTCGTCGAGGATGTTCACCAGTTGTCGCTGGGTGTAATTCTTTCGCTCGATTTCAGCGCGAATAGCATCGAGCAGGTCGGCTTTGAACTTCAACGCCGTCGCCTCGGAACGCGAAAATCCGAGATCGTCCAGGACATCGCCCCTCGTTACGTGGGTTACAGCGCTAATCCTTTTTGCCATCGCCTTCCTCCTTCGCTGTCCTCAACTGTGCAAGAACTGATTTCAAACGAGACTTTGCAATTTCAAGATCGCGCTGGTCCGTCTTCCGGCTGCTCTTTTCAAAAGCGTGCAAGACATACAACGCATCGCCGACCTGTGTCAGGTAAATCACCCGGTACCAGGTGCGTTCGTCGGCTGTCTTTAACTCCCACACGCCCTTGCCGATCGATTCCATGCGGCGCGCATCGCAATCAGGGAACAATCCCTTTTGCAGCCTGCGCAGCGAGTATCCAAACACGCCCTTGACTGCCAGCGGGAAGGCGCTCAGCGTTTCCTTCGCATCGCCCACCCAGTGGATCTGCGCTTGCCCCATCACTTGCCGACTATATCATATTTCATATAATGCGTAAGTGGGTTTGCGTTTGCAGGCGGAATCGGCGGCATCATCTTTCCAGTGTTCGTGAAAAAGCGCGAGATGTCCTCGCCAAGGTCGGCGAGGTCCGCGATCTGATCGGCGGTGGGTTCCTTCGGAGATTCAAGTTCTTTCGGCAAGGGGTTGCTCTTCTTCACGGACACACTTCCAAGGATATATCCTAAAAATGTTGACCATGTTCTCTCAGGGGCTAAAGCCCGCGTTGATTTTGCACCCAATGCGGCACGGCTAAAGCCGTGCCCTTTCAAAACTTCGCGTGTATCAGATGTTCCTTAGCTGAAGCTGATCTACGGCCTAAATTCCGTACCCCTCCATCGGAGTGAAATGACGAAAGCGCGCCAGCATCCTCTTCGACAGATTCTCGAGAGTCGCATTGCCATCATCGATGGAGCGATGGGCACCACCATCCGCACTTACGGGATGACGGAGGCGGACATCCGCGGGGAGCGGTTCAAGGATTCGACCAAGGACCTGAAGAACAACGGCGATTTGTTTTCGCTGACGCAGCCGCAGATGATCTGCGACATTCATCGGCGGTTTCTGGAGGCTGGGGCGGACATTATTGAGACCAACACCTTCGGTGCGACCAGCATCACGCAGAGCGAGTTCTTTGTAGATGATCCGCGCGAGCGGGGCGGGCGAAAGGATCCCGCGTTCTACCAGAAAATCATTGATGACAAATTCCTCGACGGTTTGGCATGGGAGATCAATGACCAATCGGCGCGACAGTGCAGGGAATGGGCGGATCGCGTGGCGAACGAGACGGGACGGCAACGGTTCGTGGCGGGGGCTATCGGTCCGCTGACGGTTTCTCTGTCGAACTCGCCCGATGCCGACGATGCGGGGTTCCGGGTGGTGACGTTCGACCAGGTGAAGACTGCCTACGCTCAGCAGGTACGGGCGCTTATCGCCGGGGGTGTGGACCTGCTTCTTGTCGAGACCATTTTCGACTCATTGAACGCGAAGGCGGCACTGGTTGCCATCCGCGAGGTGTTCGATGAGGACGGGCTTGCGGCCAATCAAAAGGAGCTGCCGGTGATGATCTCGGCGGCGGTTGGGCGTGGCGGCGAGACGATGATCTCCGCGCAGACTACGGAGGCGTTCTGGAACGCGGTGAAGCACGTTAAGCCGCTGTCAGTGGGGCTCAACTGCTCTCTCGGGCCTGACCTGATGTATCCGTTCCTGAGCGAACTGTCAGAGAAGGCGGACGTGGCGATATCGTGCTACCCGAATGCGGGGCTGCCGAATCCGCTCTCGGCGACCGGGTTTGACCTGGGGCCAGCGGACATGGCTCGTTATCTGGGCGAATTTGCGCGGGCGGGGCTGATCAATATTGCGGGCGGCTGCTGCGGTAATACGCCGGAGCACATTGCGGCGATTGCGAAGGAGATGGATGGGCAGCCTCCTCGCCAATGGGGGACGGAGGCTAGTTTCGAGCGCGACGCCGTGGCGGATGCCGAGGCCGCGCGATGAAGCCGCTGCGCCTGTCCGGATCTCAACCCTTCACACAGCAGCCCGGCGTCTACATCATGATTGGCGAGCGGACCAACGTGGCTGGATCGCCGCAGTTCGCCGGACTGGTGAAGCAGGGCAAGTTTGAAGAAGCGGTAAGTGTGGCCCGGCAGCAGGTGGAGAACGGCGCCAACGTCATCGACATCTGCATGGATGAAGGCATGATCGACGGCGTTGCCGCGATGACGCGCTATCTTCAGTTGCTGGCGAGCGAGCCCGAGGTTGCCAAAGTTCCGTTCATGGTGGACTCGTCGAAGTGGGCCGTCATCGAGGCCGGGCTCAAATGCCTGCAGGGCAAGGGCATTGTGAACTCGATTTCGTTGAAGGAAGGCGAAGACACATTTCGCCGCCACGCCGCGCATGTGCTGAAGTATGGCGCCGCTGCGGTGGTAATGGCCTTTGACGAACAGGGCCAGGCCGCGACCTTCGAGGACAAGATTCGTGTCTGCGAGCGGGCTTACCGAATCCTGGTTGACGAGGTGGGATTTCCGCCGGAAGACATCATCTTCGATCCGAATATCCTGACGGTTGCAACAGGCATGGAGGAGCACAACAACTACGCGGTGGACTTCATCAATGCCACGCGCTGGATCAAGGCCAATTTGCCGCATGCGAAGGTGAGTGGCGGCGTCTCCAATATTTCATTCAGCTTTCGCGGCAACAACAAGGTTCGTGAAGCCATGCACTCCGCGTTTTTGTATCACGCCATTGCGGCGGGCATGGACATGGGCATTGTGAATGCAGGGATGCTGGAGGTGTACGAGGAGATTGAGCCTGAGCTGAAGGTGCTGGTGGAGGATGTGCTGCTGAACCGCCGCGCTGACGCGACTGAGCGCCTGGTGGAGTTTGGCGAAGCGCTGAAGAGCGCTGGAGGCACGGTTGTAAGCGAAAAGAAATCGGAGGAATGGCGCAACGGAACGGTGGAGGAGCGTCTCTCACACGCACTGGTGAAGGGGATCGATGCGTTCATCGAGATTGACGCCGAGGAAGCACGCTTGAAGCTGGGACGGCCACTGCTGGTGATCGAGGGCCCGTTGATGGCCGGGATGAGCGTGGTGGGGGATTTGTTTGGAGCCGGCAAGATGTTTTTGCCGCAGGTGGTGAAGTCTGCCCGCGTGATGAAGAAGGCTGTGGCGCACCTGACGCCGTTTATGGAGGCCGAGAAGGCTGCGATGGTTGCGGCCGGCGAGGTGGTGAAGGCGCAGGGGAAGATATTGCTGGCAACGGTGAAGGGGGACGTGCACGACATTGGCAAAAACATTGTTGGCGTCGTACTGGCCTGCAACAACTACGACGTTGTCGACCTGGGGGTGATGGTCTCCTGCGAAAAAATTCTGGAACGCGCGAAGGCGGAGAGGGCGGACATGATCGGCCTGAGCGGCCTGATTACGCCGTCACTGGATGAGATGGTGCATGTGGCGCGCGAGATGGAGCGCCAGGGATTCAAGCTGCCGCTGCTGATTGGCGGGGCGACAACGAGCCGGGCGCACACGGCCGTGAAGATTGCGCCGCACTATAGTGAGCCGGTGGTCCACGTGCTCGATGCGAGCCGGGCTGTGCCGGTGACGACGAAGCTTTTGAGCGACGACGGCAAGGCGGCGTTTGTGGCGGAGCATCGTGCCGACTACGAGGCGCTGCGCAAGGCCCATTCCGCGCCTCGACAGAAGGTGATTTCGCTTGAGGTCGCTCGCGCGCGGCGCACGCCGATGGAGTGGCGTGCTGAGGATTTACCCGCGCCGGAGTTTACCGGTGTGCGCGTGCTGGACAACTTTCCCCTGGCCACGCTGCGCACCTTCATTGACTGGACGCCGTTCTTCCATGCGTGGGAACTGAAGGGGGTTTATCCCCGCATCTTCGAGCACCCGGAGCAGGGAGCGCAGGCGCGCCAGATTTTTGCCGAGGCCAACGCACTGCTGGACACGATCATTGAGCGGAACCTGATTACGGCGCGTGGCGTGTACGGCTTGTTTCCTGCCAGCGCCGTGGGGGACGACGTGGACTTGTACACGGACGGCACACGGGCAACGGTGCTTGATCGATTCCACTTTCTTCGCCAGCAGGCATTTACGGAAAGCAGCCAACCTTGCCGGTCGCTGTCCGACTTCATCGCACCGAGGGAAACCGGGCTGTCGGATCACATCGGCGCGTTCGCTGTGACCAGCGGGATCGGCCTGAAGGAGCTGTGCGACCAATTCAGGGCCAGGAACGACGACTACAACGCGATCATGGCGGAGGCAATTGCCGACCGCCTGGCTGAAGCATTCGCCGAGTGCCTGCACAAGCGGGTGCGGGATGAATGGGGGTATGGCCGCGCGGAAGCTTTGGGGATCGACGATCTGATCCATGAGAAGTATCGGGGCATTCGGCCGGCGGCGGGTTACCCGGCGTGTCCGGACCACACGGAAAAGGGCACGCTTTGGCGCTTGCTGAATGTGCAGGCGAACACCGGGATGCTGATTACCGAGTCGTTTGCCATGTGGCCGGGATCGAGCGTGAGCGGGCTCTACTTCGCGCATCCGGAATCGCGTTATTTCTCGCTGGGCAAGATTGACCGCGACCAGGTGGCCGACTATGCCGGGCGCAAGGGGATGAGCGTGGCTGAGGTGGAGCGGTGGCTTGGGCCGAATCTGAACTACGATCCGGTGGCTTAAAATAGCTAAGGCGTGTTTCAAGAATAGCCGTCGTCTCTCGGTTGCAGTCCCTCAGGGGTTAAAACCCCTTGTCCTTGCGGCCCTCTTCGGCACGACTGAACAGCTTGGTGAAAAAGGCCAGATTTGTGACAGATTCTGCTGAAACCATCCCTCAGTGCCTAAAGGCCGTGCTGATTCTGTTGCCTGTGCGGCACGAGTAAACTCGTGCCCTTTCAAAGATTCGAGTTTTTCACCAAGCTGTGAAGTCGAGCCCTTTCAAAACCGATTTTTGAAACGCGCTCTATGCGAAGAAATCGATCGGAGTTGTCGTGATGCAAGCGGGTAAAGCAATGGGTACCGCGATCTTTCTGTCGGTGGGTTTGTTGTGCGGATGCGGCTCCGGGTCGGTCGTCACGCAGTGCCAGGTTGACTGCGGAGGACCACCGTTATCGGCGAAGCCCAACATTACCGCAGCAGCAGCACAGGGCGGTGGTGTGGTCGTGACTTTGACCTCGAGTGCTGCAGGTGCAACCATCCTGTACACGGTGGACGGAAGCCTGCCCGACCAATTTTCGTCGACAACAATTACGTACGAGGCGCCGTTTCTTGTGGCTTCGAATCTCACGGTCAAGGCCGTTGCCATTGCGCCTGGAGATGCGGCAAGCGACGCAGTGAGCCAGAGTTTTGCGCCGAACATTCCTTCGGGGACGCTGGTCTGGTCAGAGGAATTCGTCAACTCCGGCAGTAGCAACGCGCAGCCGAATTCACAGATCTGGACGTACGACACCGGGACCAATTGCTGCGGCAACAACGAGCTTGAAACCTACTGTGCATGGGGATCTACGACAGGTTCGTGCAATCCGGCGAGCCCAAATGCGTATGTCGGCACGGATAATTATCTGCATATTGTTGCGCAGAGGCCAACGGCCGGGGTGTACACCTCGGCGCGCCTGAAGTCCGAGGGCCTGTTCAGCTTTCAGTACGGACGCATCGAAGCGCGGATGATGCTGCCCGAATCGCAAGGGATGTGGCCCGCATTCTGGCTGCTGGGGAATAACATTGTGACCATCAACTGGCCGGCCTGCGGCGAACTTGACGTGATGGAGCACATCAACGGCAGCAACCCGCAGAACGAGGGATACGACTGGGTGCAGGGCTCCATACACGGAACCAACCTGAGCGGCGGCATTCAGTACCATCCCGCGGGTTTTTCTGCTGCGGCCTGGCACATCTATGGCATGATCTGGACGAAGGGGCAGATTCAGTACTACGTGGATAGCCCGGCCAACGTGTATGCGACGTTTACGCCAGCGACGCAGACCGGCACATGGCCGTTCGACCAGGGTCCGCAGTTTGTGATTCTGAACCTTGCGGTGGGGGGAAGCTGGCCGGGCTCGCCGGATGCGACGACGGTGTTTCCATCGACGATGCTTGTGGACTATGTGCGGATCTACAGCAATTGAGGCGGGTACCGGAGCGGCCAGTCCGGTGTGTGCGCGCTTCAGCTCAGACAAATGACCTTTGGAGTCCCATGCGGTGCAGTTCGCTGCATTCAGGCTTGCACCCGTGCTGCCCATGTGATACAACCGAATCATTCCAGTTTGCCCCCAAGGGCAAGCCTGGATTTCATGCAGAGTGGTTGAGGGACGAGCCCTGTGACGCCACGACAACCTGCCCGCGCAAAACGGGAGTATGGTGTCAACTCTTGCCCGGAGACGGGGAACATGAGATTCGGGGGTCGCTTCAGCACTCTTGGCAGAAGCGGTTCGCACGGTACTTCGAGTCATTTCACGTTCGCTCATTTTTGAGCCGGTCACGCTCTCGTAGATCTTCAGTCACTCGTGCGCATACGAGGGACCTGTGACGACTGGTTACGACCTGCGATGTCGGGAATGCGGCAAATCCTATGGGATTCAACCGCTTTCGATCTGCGATGAGTGTTTTTCCCCGCTCGAGTTGGTATTCGACCTCGAGTACGCCCGCACCCGCTTTACCCGCGAAGCTATCTCCCAGGGGCCGTTGAATATGTGGCGCTACCGCGCCCTGCTGCCGGTTTCAGACAGCTACGAGCCGCAGACGCCGGCCGGATTTACGCCGTTGATGAAAGCGCCGCGGCTGGGAGCGCATATTGGGGCGCGCAATCTGTACATCAAGAACGACGCCGTCTGCCTGCCTACGTTGAGCTTCAAGGATCGCGTGGTGGCTGTCGCTCTGGCCAATGCGCAGGCCTTCGGGTTTGACACGGTCGGCTGCTCATCTACGGGGAACCTGGCAAATGCAGTGGCTGCCGGAGCGGCGCGGCTGGGGCTGAAGACGTTCATCCTGGTTCCGTCCGATCTTGAGCCGGCCAAAATTCTGAACACCCAGGTGTATGGCGCTACGCTGGTGCGCGTGAATGGCAACTACGACCATTGCAACCGGCTTTGCTCGCAGATTGCCGACCGCTATAACTGGGGCTTTGTGAACGTGAATCTGCGCCCCTACTATGCGGAGGGATCGAAGACTGTGGGCTTTGAGATTGCCGAGCAGCTGGGCTGGCGGCTGCCGGACAACGTCGTTGTTCCGATGGCGGGCGGGTCTCTGATTACGAAGATTCGCAAGGCCTTCAGCGAGCTGATTGCGCTGGGACTTGTTGAGGACAAGCCAGTGAAGTTCTTCGGGGCGCAGGCTACCGGTTGCTCACCCATTTCAACCGCGGTGAAGAACGGGACTGACGCGATTGAGCCGCAGCGCCCGAACACCATCGCGCGGTCGCTGGCCATTGGCAACCCGGCTGACGGTCCCTACGCCTCGCGCGTCATCCGCGACTCTGGCGGGTGGGCGGAGGATGTGTCGGACGTTGAGATTGTTTCGGCTATCCAGGAACTGGCGGAGACCGAGGGCATATTTACAGAAACGGCGGGTGGCGTAACGACGGCAGTAACGGCGCGGCTTTATGCGCATGGCCGCATCCATCCCGACGAGCTGACCGTGGCCTGCATCACCGGGAACGGACTGAAGACGACCGATTGCCTGACGGGCGCCTATGAACAGAACGACGCCATCCGTCCGCGGCTGAGCGACTTTGAAGCTTTTGTTGAAGAACACAACGCAGCAAGCCGGGGACTGAGCCTGGCGGGAGAAAGTTATGTCAGTTAGGGTACTGTTGCCGAACGCATTTCAGAAGCACACCAACAACGTACGCGAAATCGCAAGCACCGCGGCGAATCTTCCCGAGCTGGTTACCGAAATCGAGAACCGTTTTCCGGCCCTGCGCCAGCACCTGCGGGGCGAAGACGGAAAGATTCGACGGTTCATCAACTTCTATGTCAATGAGGAAGATATCCGCTTCCTGGGAAATGAGAAGTATAGCTTTCAGGAGGGCGACGAGGTGTTAGTGATTCCGTCGATTGCGGGCGGCTGCTGCTAAGTCAGTTCTGAAGGAGTTATCGCGGTTACCAAGGGTTCTCCCGGCGGGAGAGCCCTTTTTGTTACAGTCGAGTTACAGGGCGATCGAAGTATTTGCACTGTATTTGCACCAGTTTGACCGTCCTCTCACACTTAGAGGCGGATACTACAACCGTGATCGCGCATTCTCGGCAGAAGGTTCCGCTGAAATTTGCTCTTGGCTCCGCCACCCTGGTGGATATTGCCTATCCTACTTATCTTCCCTCGCTCGTGGCTCCGAGCAAGCCTCGCGTTCATGCGGAGGTGGGCCGGTATATGTTGCGGCTGGCCGAGACCGCGGAGGATCGCGACGCGGCTTGCCGGCTGCGCTTCAAAGTCTTTAACATCGAGCTGGGCGAGGGTCTGGAAAGCTCGTATCGGACGGGATTGGACTGCGATAAGTTTGACCCTTACTGCGAGCATCTGCTGGTTGAGGATAAGGTTGATGGCAACATTGTGGGCACTTATCGGATGCAATCCGGCTCGACTGCTGCCAGTAACCTGGGGTATTACTCGGAGCAGGAGTTCAGTTTTGTTCCTTATGAGCCGCTTCGAGCAGGCATTCTGGAGCTGGGGCGCGCCTCCATCGACCGCGAACATCGCACTCCCGAGGTGCTGACACTGCTTTGGAGGGGTATCGCGCAGTATGCTAATGACATGGGGCTGCGATACCTGATCGGTTGCTCGTCATTGACTTCAAAGGACCCTGCGGAGGGTTGGCAGATGTATCGCCAGCTTGAGCAGTACCGGGTTCCTCCAGAGTTTGAGACTGTGCCGACTGCGGGGTTCGCCTGTCCCAACGAGCATGAGGGCACACGCGCACAGCCGTCGCCCTGCTACACCGATGGACGGTTGCCGGATTCATTGTCTTCCGGTTCGACCCCAACTCAGACTCCGATTCAAACCAAGATTCCCAGGTTGTTGAAGACGTACCTGGCGATTGGTGCGCGCATCGGCGCCCCGCCAGCCTGGGATCGCGAGTTTGGCACCATCGATTTCCTGACCTTGCTCGACCTGAAATTGCTTTCGGCCTCGGCGCGCAATCGCTTTCTGGCTCCGCTTACGCAGTGAATCTCCGGGCAATCCGGCGCGCTGTGGCGCTGGGATTGGCACTGATCGTATGCCTCTTTCGTTCCTGGTGGTCACGCCTTACAGGTCCGGACACCGTGGAACGCCGCGCCCAGTGGAACCACTCCTCTGCCCTGATGGTGATGGCCATTTTCGGGATACGCCTGAAGGTAACGGGCAAGCCGCCTGAGCGAGGTCTGCTGGTTTCAAATCATCTCAGCTATCTTGAGGTTCTTATCTACGGCGCGGCGCTTCCGTGCTGCCTGGTTTCAAAGGCCGAGATTAGCCGCTGGCCCTTCTTTGGAGCGCTGGCGCGGGCGGGCGGGACGCTGTTTGTGGACCGGGGAAGCCGCGCCAGCGCCATAGCCGTGACCGCGCAGATTGCGGAGAGGCTCAAAGGCACGGTACCCGTTCTGTTTTTCCCTGAAGGCACCAGCACAGATGGCAGCCGGTTGCTGCGGTTTCACTCGCGGCTGTTTACGCCCGCTGTGGAAGCTGGAGTACCGGTAACCGCTGCTGCCATCCGCTATGTAACCGGAGACGGCGGCCCGGAGCAGGATCTGTGCTGGTACGACGACATGGCGTTCCTGCCTCATGTTTGGAAGACGCTGGGCGCCGCTCCTTTTTCTGCCGAGGTGCATTTTGGGGAGCCTCGCATCTACCTGAGCCGCCGCACGGCCGCCGACGAAACCTACGCTGAAATTGCAGCCATGCGGAAGGGTGGAGTGCTGACCACCCAATAATCCGGCCGGGCGTGTGCGACGGCCCGGCTGAAGGGCGATGGGCTGGTTTCCGGTTTGCGTCATTCGTTGCGG
>Ga0302319_10005387_pt1 | contig 25717 bp, 27 predicted proteins | sample Bog_T0_2_FD_203319 | JGI IMG/M metagenome (GOLD analysis project Ga0302319, IMG submission 203319) | Peat permafrost microbial communities from Stordalen Mire near Abisko, Sweden - Bog_T0_2 | ecosystem: Environmental > Terrestrial > Soil > Wetlands > Peat | place: Sweden: Abisko, Stordalen Mire...
CAATGGGGTTGACGAAGTGCGAATGCGCGCTGTGACCGCGTAGCCGATTCGCGGTGGAATTTCTGGAAAGATACAGCGGACTGAGCCGTTGACGAAGCCTTCGTTTCTGGTGCGAACACGGAACTGTTCAATTGCGTTTGAGATGGTGCACGAATCAGATTGCTGCAATTCTCTTAGAGTGCGCTCTGGAACAACCATAAAGTCTTTTGTGAGTCTTTTCAGGGTCGGGTCTGCAAGTTCACTCTAGTGCCGCGACGGGAACCAAACAATACCCTGGGTGAGGGAGTTTTTCGGCTTTGATCGGGTACGACCTTTCAACGGAGGCCAGACTACCCCAAAGATCAGAGATAAATACCCGGCCAGTGGGATTTGACCGGTGCTATTTGCCTCCTATGATTGACTTGTCATGTCGTCGTCCGCATCAGCGGTGAGGATTCTGCTCGCCAATCACCAACCGATTGTTCGCAGCGGACTTCGTATATTGCTTGAGCACGAGGCGGAGTTCCAGATTGTTGCCGAGGCGGCAAACGGACGAGAGGCGCTGGCACTGGCTGAATTCAGACGCCCTGCCATTGTGTTACTAGAGATAGAATTGCCCGAGGTAAAAGGTATCGCGGTAGCTAAGCTTCTGAGTTCCGCCAGTTACGCCCCGCGAATCATCTTTGTCACGGCTCGAACCGATATCGTTTATGTGATCGAGGCCTTCCGGGCAGGTGCGCGCGGCTTTGTCGCCGGAGACTCAGCCTCCATGGATCTGGCGATGGCAATTCGAGCAGTCGCCGCCGGCGGTCTCTTTGTAAGTCCGGAAATCAGGGTTAAGTTGGCCGGCATTTGCCTAAGCACCGAGGCTGTGCCGGAGCCAGTATCACGATATCTGAAGCAAAATTGTTGATTCGTACTGTTAGTGGCTCACGCCGCTTTTGGATGTTTCGGGCACGGGAATCGGCTTGGCATTACTGAATTCCGCGGCGAGATAATCGATCAATATTTGGCGGTCTGGAACCACGGCGCCCCAGCCAATCATTTTGTCCATTTCCTTTGTCCAGGCAGCCGCCGAAAGTCTCTGCGATTCAATAATGCGCAAGCTGTGGCACGCGACGCAAGCGGTCTTCTCGGTCTTCTTGCCGGCCTCAAGATCAGCGGCGCCACAAAGGCTCGTCATCAGCAAGACGGTAATCAAGATGCGGTTCATGCGCGTGCCTCTACGACGATTCCAATACGATCGATTGCATTAAACAAGTAACCTGATGGATTCCAGGGTGCCACCACTGGCTGGACTCGTCCTGCTGAGTCGGTGGCCCGAGACATAACGGTGTAATAGCCGGGCTGCGTGGGACGCCATTGTGCCGTCCACAATCGCCAAGTGTAGGACAGGCTTTCCTTGGAAAGAGTGGCGGCAGTCCAGGTACTTCCACCATCAGTAGAGATGTCCACGTTTGTGACATGCTCCTCACCAGCCCAAGCCATTCCACGTAGAGTCGTCGCGGCCAGCGGGATCTTGTCGCCGTCTGAATGTCCAGTGATATAAGACTTCACAGGCATTCCCTCAATTACTTCCAAATCCGCGCGGTCCACCGCTTGGCCGGGCGGACCTGGATGCTTAGGAAAGCGATAGGCGGGATCCATAAAGAAACCTTTGTCAGGGTCGTTACTGATAGTGAGAGAATTCACCCACTTCACCCAACTCGTTCCATCCCACCCAGGCACAATCAAACGCAATGGGAAACCATGCAATTCCGGCAACCGTTCGCCATTCATGTTCATGGCGAGCAAGGTGTTTGGATCAACTGCCTTGCGCATCGGCAAAGAGCGGATGAAGTCAGGGGTCTTCGCAACACCAACATCCGCGCCATTGACAGTGACGTAGGCAGCCGAAAGATCGGCCTGGACGAGCTTCAGTACGTCAGCGAGACGCGGACCACTCCATTCGGCATTGCCAACAGCGCCACGCCCCCATTGAATGCCAGGTACGCGGGGTTGGTAAAATCCGCGGCCGTTGCCGGTGCATTCCAAGACTGCGGGAATCTTATGTTGCGGCAGCCTGCGTAACTCGTCGAGCGAAAGCTGGATCTCGCGGGCGACACGGCCTCCCACAGCTATGCGGTACCCCGCTTCTTCGATTACCGGTCGAGGCAAATGCTGGCGCACAAAAAACACGTCGGTAGGGGTAAGCCACTGGTCGAAGTACGAGAGCGGCGTCTCTAAATCCTCGGGCCGGTCGTTGTGTAAGATCATCGGGCGCTTGCCCGGGATCACTACGGGGTCTTGCGCCGCCGCTTGAAACGAAAGGGCCGCCATGCCGAACATCGACCCTATCGCACTGCGTCTACTCGAAAGAATTGGCACGTCCATCAGTTTCCAACATAACAGTTGATGGAGCTACTCGCACAAACTGGCGACAACGGCTGGATTTAATGTGCGAGTGTGAGCCAGCGAAAAAGGAAAAAATGATGTCCGCAGAGAGCGCAACGGAAGGGCAAGACTAGCCAGTGGATAGCGCGCTCAAAAGTGTTGCGGGCCCCCACACTGCGGTAGTCGATGGACCGGCAGTGAGGACAAGAGCGCGCGGACATCAACTATACACCCCGATGAGCGAGTGATTGGTCGATCGGCGTAGGAGCCGTTTTACTTTCGTGGGACGTTCGTTGCCAGCTATGGGTACCATCGCCACTCGGTGGCATTGGTCTCCGCGCAGCCTTCTTTTGTACAGCCGCTTCACGAACTTCGGCGCAATGGCGAGCATGCACGCGCATCTCGTCTTCGGTGAAGACCGTGGGCCGATTTTTCTCTTCTTCGCCGCCACGCTCCAGCAGTCCTCGGCATAACAAAGGAAGATCCTGAAGGCGAATACCATGCTTCTGTGCCAAGGCTAGATCAGCACGAATCATGAATTCGGTGCGAACTTTGTCGGCACCGGTAAGTTCAAAAGTAAAAACGCGGGAGCCTGTGTCTTGTTTAAAACCGACGAGAATAAATTGCACTATAAGCCGCCTTCCATACAAATCATGTAGCTTTTGAGTCTTCTAGCCGGACGGATATTCATTGCGAGTCTCCAATCGGAAATACTGCGGAGTTTGGCTAAGGGAAGGGTTCCGACGGCTGACTTAGTTCGGCCTTCGGAAGAATGGGCAGAAGTGCTCAGACAACTCTAGCTTATGCTAAACCTGTCAATTTGTCAATCGTTACTTTAAGATGCAGACCTATCGTCAATTTGTAACCCAGCGCGTGATAGCGCCTTTCAGGTTAGCTTGGTTGTCTAGAAGACGAAATCGGCATTCGGCGGAGTCGCCGAAAATGGCCGGAGTTTCGAGCTGCATTCGCCTTGGTATTAACCCTGATTCGCTTGGCACGGTGTCGAAGAGGAACCGTAAATTGAGCGTGTAATCCGCATCCGTGAGTTTCAGTTCCTGGAAACGCACGGTGGCAAGGTAGTAGGGACTGGGGAACAGCACGTTTTCGAGACCTAGCAATCGCCCACTTACGGGGCTGCCCTTGGGGGCAATGAGCGAACCATGGGCGTCGAACATATCGTCAGCCAGTTCACCAGAAACAGGATCACCCGCCCACGCTGCAGCCGGGTTGATTTTCGAAGTAATGCGAATTCTAAGAAGAAGACCGCCAGGAAGTGTTTTAGCCGTCTGTCGCGCTGGCTCCGCTGAGCTACTTGGTGCGGCATCAAAGCGTAGTGTGGATTCAGCCGCAAATTCGTGGCAGCCTTGATACCGAGTCACTGTCTTTTTCAGTTCTCGGTTTTTATCTAGAAGATCCATTGCCACGTCGGACGGCAACTGAAACTCAGTTGCGTTTAAGACGACGGTTCCATAAGTCGCTGTTATTTGAACGCTGCAGAAATGGGCAGATTGCGGAATTTCATCCTCATTCGAAATGATAGTAAGTTGGACTAGAGAATGAGTGTTCACATCGACGGTAAACTCGCCGTGATAACCCATTACAGCCTCTCCCGAATCGGTGCGGGTTTCGAACTTACTGTTCGCCAGAGGCAGCGAATATCCAAAAACGGCAAGTGCGCGGCCTTGCACGGTACGAGAATCTCGATAATCGATTTTTGCCTCCCCAGTCAGAAAGACGCTCGTCAAGAAAGAATAGTAGGTTCCCGAACTGATGGGCCCACGCGTCACAAGCTTGTCGATCTCTTCGGTTTGAAAGCGCTTTTCGCCATGCCAGGAGAACATCTCTTCGTCTGAGCCAACCGCAACATCCAGGCGCAAGCGGTCGGTGCGCATCAGTTTACGATGAGCTTGGTCGCGAGGTCTATCGGTACCACAGCTTGGCGGTTGAACCTTCGGATTATCGAGCCAGGAGCGCTCAATCAGTTCGGTGCAGGTATAGCGAGGCGCTTTTCGAACGGTCTCGGCCACGTGCGTGCGGATTTCATCGAGCAACGCTTGCGGGTCGATGGATTGGGCAGGTACACAGCACACGAAAGAAAAGATGATGGATACAACCGTCCGAATCTGCCTCATCGCTCTTCTGTTTCAGCATAGCGATCTTCAGGCGAAGGTATCAGTTTAAGCGGGTTCGGCTTTATCGGCTAAAACACGAACGTGGTCGTCAAACACTTCGACGAAGCCACCTTCGATATTGAGAACTTTACTGGAGCCGCTTTCGGAGTAAGTGAGCGTGCCTGTGCCAAGAACACCGAGCAAAGGCGCGTGACCGGGCAGAATGCCCATGTAACCGTCTTTGCCGGGCAGTTCGGCGTCCGTTACCTGAGCATCGACTAAGAGACGCTCAGGTGTGGCTACTTCGAGTTGGAAAGTGTTGGCCATTTTCCGTTACTTTAATTTTTGGGCGGCCTCGAGAACATCGTCGATGGTGCCTTGCATGTAGAAGGCGCGCTCCGGCAGAGCGTCGTGCTTGCCGTCAACGATTTCTTTGAAGCTGCGGATGGTGTCAGAAAGCTTAACGTACTTACCTTGCAAGCCAGTGAATTGCTCGGCCACGTGGAAAGGTTGCGACAAGAAACGCTGCAAACGGCGAGCGCGAGCAACGATCTGCTTATCTTCATCGCTCAGTTCGTCGATACCGAGAATCGCAATGATGTCTTGCAGATCTTTATAACGCTGCAACGTCTGCTTGACACGCTGGGCGACTTCGTAGTGTTCTTCGCCAACGATGATGGGGTCGAGAATGCGCGAAGTTGATGCCAGCGGATCGACGGCGGGGTAAATACCGAGTTCGGAAATAGCGCGCGACAACTGAGTAGTGGCGTCTAAGTGAGCGAACGTAGTGGCCGGAGCCGGGTCAGTGTAATCGTCGGCGGGCACATAGATGGCTTGGACAGAGGTGATTGAGCCACGCTTGGTGGAAGTAATGCGCTCTTGCAGGTCACCCATCTCGCTAGCAAGGTTGGGTTGGTAACCGACGGCGGACGGCATGCGGCCGAGCAGGGCCGACACTTCTGAACCTGCCTGCGTAAAGCGGAAGATGTTGTCGATGAAGAGCAGTACGTCTTGACCTTCTTCGTCGCGGAAATATTCGGCCACAGTGAGGCCAGTAAGTCCAACACGCAGGCGCGCACCTGGCGGCTCGGTCATTTGTCCATAGACAAGCGCAACCTTGGATTTCTGCCAGTCCTTCGGATCGACAATGCCCGATTCCTGCATTTCGAGCCAAAGATCGTTCCCTTCGCGGGTGCGCTCGCCAACGCCGGCGAACACCGATACGCCGCCGTGTTTCATGGCGATGTTGTGAATGAGCTCTTGAATGATAACGGTCTTACCAACGCCCGCGCCGCCAAACAACCCAATTTTTCCGCCGCGCAAATAAGGTTCGAGAAGATCGATGACCTTGATGCCGGTTTCGAACATTTCGAGTTCGGTGGCCTGCTCGGCAAATTCAGGTGCAGAGCGGTGAATGGGAAAGTGCTTTTCGGTGTTCACCGGACCCATGTTATCGACCGGTTGCCCAAGCACGTTGAGCACGCGACCCAGGGTTTGCTTGCCGACAGGAATGGTGATGGGCTGGCCCAGATCGTAAGCTTTCATACCGCGCACCAAGCCGTCAGTGGGCTGCATGGCGATAGTACGCACGCGGCCTTCGCCGATGTGTTGCGCCACTTCGGCGGTGATATCGATCTTGTTGGGAACATCGTAGCCTTCGCTGGTTACGCGGATCGCATTGTAGATCTTCGGAATGTGACCCTCAGGGAACTCAATTTCGATGGTGGGTCCGGCGATTTGGACTACGCGGCCTTCGACCAAAGTATTTGTCGACATAAGAAACTCCAGTAAACCTATACGGCGGCGGCAGCGCCGCTCACAATTTCGATAATTTCACGCGTGATGCTGGCTTGCCGCACGCGGTTCAAATTCAAAGTCAGGGTTTGGATCACATCGCCGGCGTTGGAACTGGCGGCATCCATGGCGGACATCCGCGCAGCATGATAAGCCGAAAGCGATTCGAGCATGGCGCGGAAAATTGACATTTCGACATAGCGCGGCAACAGATCACCCAGGATTTCTTTGGGCGATTGTTCCCAGATGTAATCGATTTGCTCGCCACCTTCAGCGGGCAGTTCCACTGGCAGGATTTTCTTGAGAACCAAGTTCGGCGCCATGACGCTTTTAAATTCGTTGACTGCGAGATAAACCGCGTCGACTTCGGCTTTGCTGTACGATTCGATCATCTTCGCCGCGATCTCGCGGGCCTTGTCGATATTTGGCTTCTCCACAATGCCAACGTATTCGCCACTCACGTTAAACTTGCGCTTCTTAAAGTAATCGCGCGATTTGCGGCCGATGGTCTCGATGCGAAGGTCAACGCCGCTGTGATCGTCAGCAAACTTCTGTGCCGACCTCAACAGGTTGGAATTGAAGGCTCCGGCCAGTCCGGTGTCGCTCGAAACAACAATCAATTGAATACGCTTTTCGTCGCGTACCTGGAGCAAGGGAAGTTCAGTGACTTCTTCGTTGCCTTGCGCGGCGGCCGCAATATTGGAAAGCATGCGCTGCATGATACGCGCGTAGGGACGAGAAGCCAGCGCCTTTTCCTGGGCACGCCGCAACTTAGCCGCCGAGACCATTTTCATGGCCTTGGTGATCTGCTGCATGTTTTTGACGCTGCGAATGCGGCGCCGGATGTCGATTAAACTCGGCATCTACTGAGCCTTGGCCGGCGCCTTTCCAAAGCGAACCTTTGCTTCGTTGATGGCTGCTTTCAATTGCCCCTTGATGTCGTCGGTCAATTCCTTTTTATCGCGAATGGCCGCGAGCAACTCGGGCTTGCTGTTATCGAGATAGTGATAGAGTTCAGCCTCAAAACGCCGGATGTCTTCAGGGCGCATATCATCTAAAAACCCATTACCGCAGGCGTAGATGATAGAGACTTGTTTTTCGACGGGAATGGGCGAGTAGGGCCCTTGCTTGAGAACTTCGACCCAGCGCTTGCCGCGGTTGAGTTGATCTTGCGAAGACTTATCGAGATCGGAACCGAACTGGGCGAAAGCTTCCAAGTTTCGATACTGCGCGAGTTCTAATCGCAAAGTGCCGGCAACGGAGCGCATCGCCTTAATCTGCGCGCTTCCACCGACGCGGCTCACAGAGAGACCAACGTTGATAGCGGGGCGAATGTTCGAGTTGAACAGATCGCCTTCGAGATAGATCTGGCCATCGGTGATGGAGATGACGTTCGTCGGAATGTAGGCAGAAACGTCGCCGGCTTGCGTTTCGATGAACGGCAGAGCAGTGAGCGAACCACCGCCGCGTTCGTTGTTGAGTTTCGCGGCACGTTCCAGAAGACGGCTGTGAAGGTAGAACACGTCACCCGGAAACGCTTCGCGGCCTGGCGGGCGGCGGAGGAGCAAAGAAATTTCGCGATATGCCGCGGCGTGCTTCGAAAGATCGTCGTAGACGCAAAGAGCGTGACGTTTACTGTCGCGGAAAAATTCGCCGATAGCGCAACCTGCATAGGGCGCGATGTATTGCATCGGAGCGGGATCGGAAGCGGTGGCAGCAACGACGATGGTGTAAGCCATGGCGCCATGCTGTTCCAACGTACGCACCACTTGCGCCACGGTCGAACGCTTCTGACCGATGGCGACGTAGATGCAGATCACGTCCTGGCCTTTTTGGTTGATGATGGTGTCAAGAGCGACGGTGGTTTTGCCGGTTTGCCGATCGCCAATGATTAGTTCGCGCTGGCCGCGGCCGATCGGCACCATAGCATCGATAGCCTTGATACCGGTCTGCATCGGTTGTTTCACAGGTTGGCGATCGACAACACCCGGAGCAAGAGTTTCGAGCGGATTGAAAGAGGTAGTGGCGATTGGACCTTTGTCGTCGATGGGCAAACCGAGAGCGTTCACTACGCGACCAACCATCGCGTCGCCGACCGGAATCGACATGATGCGCCCGGTCCGCTTGACTTGATCGCCTTCTTTGACCCCGCCGTAATCGCCAAGAAGCACCACGCCGACCTGATCTTCTTCCAGGTTAAGAGCGAGACCCACTGTTTGCGGACCAAACTCCACAAGTTCGCCGGCCATTACGTTCTCCAGGCCGTAAATACGCGCGATTCCGTCGCCAACACTGATCACCGAACCTGTTTCGCTAACGTTAGCCACCGCATCGAAATTTTCGATTTCGGCCTGCAACACACGCGAGATTTCATCTGCTCTAATCTGAGCCATACTGTTCCCAATCCCTCTAAAATTTCTAATGCCGGAAGGCTAACCGCTGACGCATGTTTTCCAGCCTGCCCTTAACCGTTGCGTCGTATTCGCGAGAAGCAACTCTAGCTCGAATACCGCCGATCAGAGCCGGGTCCACTTGATAATTGGCCCGGATGGATTTACCGAGCTTCTCCGCAATGGTACGCTCGATGTCTTTTTTTTGTTCATCGCTCAAGTCTTTGGCGGAAGCGATTTCGGCGGGCACCCAACCTAAACGCTCATCAACGGCCGCTTCGAACGAGCGTCGAATGGCAGGTATTTCGCGCGTGCGCCGGTGCGTAACCACCACTAACAAAAAATTATGAATGAGACGGTGCAGCCCCATTTCGCTGGCCAGCTTCTCAATCACCGATTTCTTACGCGCCTTGCCAACCGCGGGCGAGAGGAGAGCGTGCTCAAGCTGTTTGGAGCCGGTGAGAAGCGATTCCGCCGAACGAAGCTGAGTGATGGCGTCTTCCGGCGAAAGGCCGGCGTTAGGGGCGAAAACCGCGTTCGCCAGTGCGGCTGCGTAGTGCGCAGAAAGGGAGTCCATCTAGTTCTTACCCCTTTCGACCAACTGCACGAAGTCGTTGAACAGGTCTTTTTGATCGCTGTCGGCGAATCGCGCGCGCAAGCGAGCTTCCGCCATCGCGAGTGCCTGATAGGTGGCGTGGACGCGCAGCCTATCGGCTCCTTCACCGCGCAATGCCTCAATTTCGGCCGCGTTGTTGCGTTGTATGTAAGCGATCTCTTCCTGCGTTTGCGCGATCATTCGGGCGTGTTCGCGCTCCATTTCCGCTTGGGCCTCTGCGCGCAACCGTCCAACCTCGGAAGAGAGGTTCGCCATCTTGCGATCAATTTCGGAGTACCGCAAATCGGCGTTCATTTTTAGGCCTGTCGCGTCTTGAATCGCCTTTTGTATATCAGCCGAGCGGGCGTTAAAAAACGCGGGTCCATATTTGACAACCGCAAAACCAATGCCGCCGGCGAAAATAGCGAAGTTGACGACCTTCCAGACAAAATTGTCGTCTTCGTGCGCGGCCTCGGCATTGGCTGGTTCCTGCGCGTGCAACAGACTCAAACCGGCAAGCAGAAAGAGCAAGAGAAAACGGCGAGGCATCAAGCGGCTCTCCGTTTCAACAAAGAAGTTTCAATTTGCGAACTAAGTTGATCGACCGTTGAGGCAAGCTCGCTTTTGGCGCTTTCAATCTCGCGAGCTATATCGATTCGTGCCGCGGCCACTTGCCGCTCGGCCGCCGCTCGGGCGTCCTCAACGAGTTTCGCCTGCTCCTCGGCCCACTCGCGGCGGCGCATTTCATTTTCCTGCAGGATTTGGGCGCGCACCATCTGGATGGCCTTATCAAATTCGGAAGATTTCTTGTCGGCAGCGTCATGGGCACGCTGCGCGAGATCTTTCATACCTTCGGTTTGTTTGCGCCGTTCTTCCAGGATTTTGGCAACTGGCTGGAAGTAGACGCGCTTCAAGAAATGCGTCAGAAAAATGAAAAAAATAACGGTCGGTATAGCTTTAACGGCGAGGGCGGCAAGCGCCTGTAACGTGGCATCCATGCTAACGATTCTTGGCTGGGAGCGAAAAAGAAAGGAAGACCGTCGTTCGAACGCAGTACGAGCGATGGCGGACTTGCCCTTAAGACATACGCTAGCATACGTGCTGGTCAATATTCAAGGTTTTGGGGGGACTGGCGGAGAATTTGCGATGCAAAATCAAGAAGCGGCGGGCTGGAGAGCGCGGGATAAAAACGAACCCAATTGGGCGGATGGCCCGCTTTGCGCTTCGAACCCAAAGTGAGCGGGCCGTTGGGAGAGCTTCAAAAACGAAGCCAATCAGGGAAGGTATGGGTCCAGGAGTATTTTTGCGCTTCGAACCCATCAATTGTGGGGCAAGCGGGCTTTACGCTTCGAAGCCAAATTGGGGCAGGTTGAGGAGAGCTTCAAAAACGAACCCAAACTGTGGCGGTAGGGCGGAAGTTTGGCCAGCAAGGGAAATTGTGGGCGGTTTTTGGGATTTGAAAAAACAAAGCCATTGTTGGTGATTCTCCTTTCTTCCCTGGATTTGGCGAGTAACAGAAAAACGCCCGAGACCGCAGCGGGTCGGGCGTTCTTAAAAAGTTTAGGATTTTTGGCGGAGGATAAACCTCTTACCAAAGAATGAGGGTAGCACGGGTTTCGGGCCGCGGTCAACGACACTATAAAGAGATTCCAGCCAAAAAACGCGCGGTTTTGTATTTGCACTGACAGTTCAAACGGCAACCTTGAGACTTTCCGTGATCCGGAACACCAGGCGTTCGATTTCGCTGGCGGCTTGGTTAGTATGCTGCGAAGCAACGGTCCCGGATTCGACGGATCGGGCTAGATCTTCGATAGACCTCACAATACGTGTGGCGTGCGAAGAGGCTTCGACGGTATTCTGGCCAACACAGTTTGCCGCCGTCAATTGCGAGGTAGAGGCTGTGGCGATGGTGCGCGCGTGGTCGCCAATGCGCGCGACGAATTCCGCGACTGCTTCCAATTTAGCCGCCACAATTTGGGTACGTTCCTGAACCAGAGCGGCATCGCGTCTAATATCGGCACTCGATTCCTGGGAGGCGCGCGCCAAAGCCCGCACTTCCTCGGCCACGACCGCGAAGCCGAGACCGGCGTCGCCTGCTCGCGCCGCCTCGATCGAAGCATTCACCGATAGCAAGTTGGTTTGCCAAGCGAGCGTCTGAATAGTCTCGATCACACGGTCAATTTGCTTGGACGAATCGACCAAACTTGTCATTTCCGTGGTGGCGAGCGTTACTGTCTGGGCACTCTGTTCCGCCAAATTTGCGGCTTCGATGGTTCTAGCGGATACCGCGTTGGCTGACTCACGCATCTGATCGACGGTATTGGAGATGGCACGCATACTCGCCGCGACGGCTTGCGCGCATACCAGCGATTCCTGGGTTTCTTTGTCAACTTTAACTACGTTGCGATCCATCTCACTGCTCACAGTATTGAGATCGTGCGCGGCTGAAAGCAGCTGGACTGCCCCTTCGCAACTTGTCTCCACGGCTGTCTTAAATGCACTCGATTGCGCAGCCATTGAGCGAAGTTCGTTGTTTCCTTGAATACAGGCCCGAACCAGGAAAATATCCTCCCAAATCACCCACCAAGCGTGCTCCACAATCCGCGGGATATTGACAACATCCGTCCCGAACATCGAAACGGGAAGCCAGACTCCGCGCACGAGATGATCAAGAGCAGCGATGGCGCTCGCTGTGATGAGCACCCGCCAATCGCGAAAAGCTGCTAGCAATGCCAGCGCGGTGAAATACGCAAAGTGTGTCTCAATTCTTCCATGCGTGGTGTGTACGAGAAGCCCCATCAGCAGCATTTGCGAAATAGCCACCATATGGCTGGTCCAAACTTTGTCAGAATTCTTGAGCGCCACGATGCCAGGCAAACCGCCCATCAGAAAGCCTAAAAGCACCGCGAGCAGAACATGCGGGTGCAAATAGGATTGTGAGCCAACCCAGGTTCGCGGTGAAACGAAGAACGCCACTCCCACCGTGGCTAACCATTCAAAAACCAGAAGTTTGCCGTAAAGAAGATTGCAGGAGCGGAGCAACGAAATGCGTGCGTCCTGGTAGCTAGTTGGATTCATTGAAGATGACTGTTCCATGTCTTTATCTTTGGTTCGAAAGAAGAAGCTAACTCGCCAGGGTCGGTAATCGGGCATCCGAAAACAGGCATCCGGAGACTCAGCCTCCGATCAGCGTTGTTGAGGGTTTGCATGATCCGCCGTAATATAGGCTCGCCTCCGCCTTCACCCCGGAAAACCGTCACTCCCCCGCTGTAGATAAGGTTTCCCACCTCGTCATAGATCAGCGTTTGGCCGGAAGTCTTGGCGCCGAATAGCCGCGCCTCACTTCCATCACGATCTTCAAACAAGGCGGCGCTACCGATCTCTTGACGCCAGTTTCGACCGCTGCTGTTAGTCGCGGGCCGGCCCCAGAGAACGACACGCATGTCTAGACGTTCGGCGGTCATCTTCTGCAAATTTCGCAGTTGTTCCAAACTCGCGATACTGCAGGTACATTCCGGATGGACGAACATTAAAAGTTGCTTCCGCCCTGCTACCCGAGTGAAAGAAGTCTGCTTTGGCCAGCGAACGGGTGCGGACGCGGGCGCCCCAGGCGTGCTGTCAAACGCCATGAGTTGGTGGCCGAAATAGCCCATGGCGATAGCCCACCCTAGAACAGCCGAGATAGTTAGAACCCTTTTCTTTCTAAACACTTTCAAGGTTGTATCGGACAAATTCGACAGCCGCGATAGGGGCTTTATTAAGAGACAAAAAGGGTGCGCCGCGTGCTAGAGTCAAAGTTACCGCCCAAATTCAGGGAACATTGACCCTCAGGTTTCCGTCTGAGAGTTTCAGCCGGGGAGATCGCATTTGAAAAAGAAGTGGAGATTCGTCATCGTATTGCTGCTGCTCGTCCTTGTGGGCGGCGGCATATTTGCGAGTATTAAGTACAGTGAACGAGGCATCGTCACAATCCAGACGGGCAAGGTCAGCAAAGAGGACCTAACTGCCATCGTAACGGCGTCTGGCGAGGTTAAGCCACGAAATTACATCAACATAGGCGCCAATAGCCAGGGCGCCGCACCCATCACCGAGATTCTGGTGAAAGAGGGCGACCACGTAAAAAAGGGCCAGGTTTTGGCCCGCTTGGCGGCGATCCAACCTAAGGCGGATTTGAACGCCCAGGAAGCGTCGTTGAATTCGGCGCTCGCCGATTCGAACGCAACCGAGGCCGGAGTCAAAGCTGCCGACGACAATATCGCCGTGGCTCAGGCGCAGGTGGAACATGACAAAGCCGATCTTGATCAGAAAAAGTCAGATCTAAAACGCGCGCAAGAACTGTACGACGGCAAGCTTATTTCGGCGCAGGACTATGAAGCCAAGAAAGTTCTTTACGATTTGGCCTTCAGCACGCTGAACTCCTCGATCACACATGTGCGCCAAGCAGAATCGCAACGCGCCCAGACAGCCGCACAGCTTTCTTCTTCGCAGCGCAAGGTCACGCAATTACAGGCGATGGTCACACGCTATAACGATGTGCTCAAGCAGTACGAAGCTACTGCGCCACTCGATGGAGTAGTAACCAACTTACCGGTGCGTGTCGGCGAAACGGTGGTGCCTGGTATCCAGAACTCCACGGCCTCGACTATCATGACGATCGCGGATATGTCGATCATCACCGCCGAAGTTCACGTGGATGAAACCGACATCGTCAGCGTGAAGTTAGATCAGCCTGCCGAAGTCACGATTGACGCAATCCCGAATCAAACGTTTAAAGGCAAGGTGATCGAAATTGGCGATACCGCAATTGTGCGCTCGACCGGCGTGGCTGCGTCGCAAAGCCAAACATCCAGTCAGGAAGCCAAAGACTTCAAGGTGGTGATCGCGCTTGATATTTCCGAAGATCTGGTGCGTCCCGGTCTTTCTTGTACCGCGAAAATCACCACGGCCGTACGGCCCCAAACCTTGGCCATTCCCATTCAAGCGCTGACCATTCGCCAAAAGGGCCAACTGGAGACGCCAACTCCGGGGAAGACTCCCTCGACCGATCCGGCTGCGATTAAAGCGGCCAAAGAAGAATTGCAGGGCGTCTTTATCGTTAAGGCAGGCAAAGCTGTTTTCCGTGAAGTGAAAACCGGCATCAGCGGCGCCACCGACATTGAGGTACTTCCTGGAACTTTACAGGAAGGCGATGAGATCATCACAGGTAGTTATCAAGTCATCCGCACGATTCGCAATGACGCCAAGGTGAAGGTCGATAATAAGCCGCCAGTAGCGGCCACAACACCGAGCTAACTAAACACTAAGACTGATTCCCTATGGCACCTGCCCAATCTATCCTTGAGGATCTTGATCCTAAACAGCGCGAAGAACGCGGCGAAACACTCAAGACCCAAGGTATTGTTATTCGCACCTATGATCTATGGAAGACATACATCATGGGCGATCAGGAAATCAATGCGGTATCGGGCGTTGAGATCCAGATCAAACGCGGCGAGTATGTCGCCATCATGGGTCCATCGGGCTCGGGCAAATCGACACTCATGAACTTGATTGGGTGCTTGGATACTCCGAGTAGAGGCTTGTATTACCTTAACGGAAAGCTGGCGAGCGATATGGACGATGACGAACTGGCGCGCATCCGTAATAAGGAAATTGGTTTCGTTTTTCAGACTTTCAATCTGCTGGCGCGCTCCTCCGCATTGCATAACGTGGAATTGCCGCTAATCTATGCCGGGATTAGTTCCGAAGAACGCATCGAACGCGCCAGAGCGGCTCTGCGCGAAGTTGATCTTGAGCAGCGCATGGACCATAAGCCTAACGAACTGTCTGGTGGTCAGCGGCAGCGTGTGGCTATTGCCCGCGCTTTAGTGAATCGACCTTCTATTCTGCTGGCCGACGAACCCACTGGCGCGCTTGACACCAACACGGGCAACGAAATTATGGGGTTGTTCGAACGTTTGCACGAGGCAGGCAACACTATTATTCTGGTGACCCACGAATCCGATATCGCCAATCATGCTCACCGCGTCATTCACATTCGCGACGGCAAGATCGAGCGCGACGACGCGACCCCCAAAGGACAGCAACTCAACACTTAGCTTGACCTTTGCACATGTCTAGTCTTACGGGCGTTCTTAAAATAGTGATATCGTAAAACTCAGTTAACTGATGATCCATCAACCGAATGTAGGTTGACGTTGCGAGCGAGTTCTTTAAGTACTATGTGCCAGGCAGTTCCCGGCAACAATGCCCGAAGCAGTTCTGAAGCTTCGTCCGCTGGGTCATCCTCATTGGTGCCGCCGCGCATCCTGATGGCCGAAGACAACATGATCAACCAACGCGTAGGAAAGCTAATTCTGCTGCGCGCCGGATTCGACATCGACCTCGCCGCCGATGGTCTGGAGACATTAGAGGCACACAAAAAGCAACCTTACGATCTGATCCTGATGGACTGTCAAATGCCGGTCATGGATGGTTTTGAGGCCAGTCGTGAAATTCGCAGTCTTCTGCTACCGCAACCGGCTATCGTCGCAGTTACCGCGAATGCGCTGGTCGGCGAACGCGAACGCTGCCTGAACGCCGGCATGGATGATTACCTGTCTAAGCCTTTTCAAGCTGAGCAATTGGTGGCGGTGGTAATGAAGTGGATTAACCTGCGTAAGAACGCAACGACAAACGAAGCGGCGACTGCCTAGTTAGATTAGTGCGCGGCAAAACGGCTAGTCAGCGAGCTCCATTGCTGACGGAACCAACTCGGGTGCGCCTTCGACTCCATTTTATTGGTATCAAGACCGTTGGGCTTCGCTTGCGTTAAGGCAGTCGACGGATCTCCCGACAATTCTTCCGTAGCCGTCAAGTGAACCAGCGAACCATCAAAGCTGTAGGTACGTTTGCGAAATTTTTCGTCGTCATCTTTGGTGATGACGTGAAACGTTCGCCCGACCGCCTTCTCCTCGGCAGGATCGACAATGACCGGAAAATACCCCGACAAATCGCGCTGGCGATAAGACGTTTCAAAACGGTGGCGGTGCAAATTCCAGGTGAAAACGCGCCAGGAATCAAAGTCTAAGGGATCGTTGCCCGAAAGCGTTGTCCACAGCCAATTATGTTTCAAGCCCTTCTCTTCGTCGTTAACAGAGCCAAGCTCAAAGTAGGATGTGATGCGCTTCCCTTCCGCATACTGAGCCACGTCGTCTGGAATGGCGATGAGTAGATTCCGCGTTAACACCCAACCGGTATCGCCGGCTTTGGTGCGGATCAATGTCCAATCTTCCATAACCACGGGCTTCTTCGCTTCAGCAGCTTTGCGGGCGGCTATTTCCTGAGCGGCCTTTTTCTTCTCAGCTTCTTGCGCAGCCAAGTCCTTCGACGTAGCCGCTCCATCAATGCGTTCGGCGGACATATCCAGCCAGTTGGCCGGGGGCTTTGGTGGCAAAGGTTTTGACGGTGGCCGAAAACCGGTCTTGCCCTGTTGTTCCTTCTTAGGGCGCTTCACGGGTTGCGGCCGCTCCACCACGAGCGATGACGTCTTAACGGGTAGTGCATTCTTCGGCGCGCGTAAGCGCCCCAGTAACACCACGCCACCTCCCTCGGGTATTTGGGCAAACGCTGGCGATCGCCTACTCGGTTCAATATGGATATTCAGAACTTCAAAGGCCGTGGCCGCTCCCAGTGAAGGTAAGGCTCGTTGCCGCGCCCGCTCTTCTTGAATCTGGCGCATCTGCTCCGGGCTTAGAAGATCCGTCGAATCCACCCAGCCTTCGCTCCCCGAAGAAGTCTCGACTTTCACCATCTTGCGCTGCACGTCGATGATGGTCACCTTGTCGCCGTGCTTCAAAGCAGTAACGGAGCCACTTTTGAGCGAAATCTCACTTCTCACGTTGAGCGTGCTCGGCGCCACGTAGGCTTGCCCTAACGTTTGCCTTTCTTCGGCACAACTACCCAAACACAGCAACGTGGCGAAAGCCGCAAAAAGCTTTAGGGCGGCTGGCGTATCCATGCACTAAAACCTCGGCAAAAGCCTTGCTAATTCTTTCAGAATGCAGCGATCCATCACCACCGCCACTCCGGCATCTCGAGCCATCTGCGCCGCTTCCTGATGTTCCACGCCTTCTTGCATCCAAATACAACGCGGGGGTTTGACCAATGCATCCTTCACCACGTCGGGCACGTACTCAGAGCGGCGAAAGATATCGACAATGTCAATCTCATCCGGTATATCGGCCACCCGCGCGTAGCATTTTTCGCCCAAAACTTCGGACAGCTCGGGATTGACAGGTATGACGCGGAACTTCTGTCGTTGCAAAAATCGTGCAACGCCATAGCTAGCCCGGCTCGGGTTATCCGACAGGCCCACCACGGCAATCGTCTTCGACTCTTCCAATAGTCGCGTCAAATCCGCGTCGTTCATTTCACTGGCTCTTCCATGCCCATCATTTTTCGAAAACGGGACACTTCCGAATTCGTCAGCGTCCGGTAAGCTCCAGACTTGAGCGTGCCCAATTCCAAAAATCCGATCTTCACTCTCTTCAACTTCTCCACTAAATGCCCAAAATGCTTAAACATGATACGGATCTGGTTTTGCCGACCTTCCACCAGCCGCACTTCATACCAGGGGTTATCCCCCTTCTTAATCAGCTTCAGCCCAGCCGGCGCCGTACGCTTGCCGTACATCGAAATGCCCGTGCGGAATTCTTCTTCCTGCTCGGTTGTTAACATTCCCTTGGACTTCACCAAATAAGTCTTCGCAATATGGCTCTTGGGAGCCATTAGCTTGTTGGCAAAATCACCATCGTTGGTCAGCAAAAGCAAACCTTCACTGGCATAATCCAGCCGCCCTATCGGGTAAATGCGTTCCCGCATCCCCTTAAAGAACGACATCACCGTCGCTCGCCCCTCGGGGTCATGTACTGTGGTCACGCAATTCTTAGGCTTGTTCAGCGCGATATAAAGGTGATGCTTCGGCGCGCTCAACACCTGGCCATCTACTTTTACTTTGTCTACGGTTAAATCGGCTTTGGAGCCTAATTCCGTTATAGTTACCCCGTTCACCGAAACGTGGCCACCCACAATCAAATCTTCGGCCTTCCGCCGGCTAGCTATTCCGGCGTGTGCCAGAATCTTCTGGAGTCGCTCTTCAGGCATCGGCTTCTTCGGTTTTTTCGGTCATCTGTCTTGTTTCATCTTCCACATGGTCGGCGGCAGTTGGCCCAGCTTCTTCGCCTTCATTCAACGCAAAGCGCCCTAATTCTTCGAATTCCTTCAAAGTCGGCAACTCGGCCAGCGAATTGAGCCCGAACTGTATCAGGAACTCGCGCGTGGTTTTGTACATGATCGGTTTGCCGATCACTTCTTTGCGTCCCGCTGCCGCCACCAGCTTGCGGTCTAGCAAGGTTTTCAAAACACCCGCGCCTTGTACGCCGCGGATATCCATAATCTCCGGCGCCGTAATCGGCTGTTTATACGCAACCACCGCTAAAGTTTCCAGCGCGGCCAGCGATAGCTTCAACGGCGCTTGCAGCTTCTTCACAAACTTGCGGATCGATTCGTGATGCTCCGGCTTGGTAGCCATTTTGTAGCCACCCGCCAATTCGCGAATAGACAAGCCCCGATCCGCCGCCGCGTATTCTTTAACTAACTGCGCCAAAATTTCTTTAATGCGATCCAGTGGCTGATCCAGCGCCACAGCCATTTGTTGCGCGGTGAGCGGCTCATCGGTAATGTAAATGGCGGCTTCAATCACCGCTTTCAAGCCAGCCGCCGCGTCCTCCGTAGGCACCGGATCGTTAATCGCTTCGGCGATCATTACATCGTCGTCGTCAAGTTCTGTAGGCTCTTCGGCTTGTGTGTCCTCAGGCTGCGGCGGCACACCCTCGTCGCGTTGATGATCTTCAGCGGTATGTTCCTGCGTGACTGTAGGATGTAGTTCAGGCTCGGGCTCGTGAGCCGGCGGATGCTGTTCTTGCGATTCGTCCATGCTGTCTATCAGGTATATTCCTCTTCTACGGCTGAAAGATCTTCCACTGCCGCCTCTGCTTCGTCAAAGCCGCTGCCGCGCTTTAAGCCGATATCGCCAAACGCTTCGCCTTGCGTCAGTTCCACCGCTTGCCGCTTCACTAATTCGAGTATCGCCAAAAAGAGGCAGATCATGGCGCGCGGGCCGCGTTGCTTTTCGAACAACTGCGTAGCCGACAACGAGTCTTTGCGCAAGTTTGTCAGTTGGTGGCGCAAATACTTGATCATGTCCGGCACGCTCACGGTTTCTTTACCGATCTCGTACGTCGGCCTGTTCTTTACGCGCTCCAAAATCGTTTGGAACGTTTGCACGAGATCGAAAATCGTCACGGCCAAACCCGGACCTTCGTCTTCGGAGATGAACTGCTCAATCTGTGGGTTTGACCAGACTGCTTCCTCAATCACGCGCTTCTGTTGCAGCATTTCGGCCGCATTCTTGAAGCGCTCGTGTTCAAGCAATTGGTTGACCAATTCGCGGCGCGGATCGTCGTCTTCGGGCGAAAGCTTGTCTAACTCAGGGTCCCGCGGCAGCAGCATTTTGCTCTTGATATGGATGAGCGTGGCCGCCATGTAGACGAAATCCGAGCTGAGTTCCACATCCAGCGCGGTCGCCTTTTTCATGTATTCCAGGTACTGCGCGGTGATCTTCGAGATCGGAATGTCTTCAATGTTGATTTCCTGCTTGCGGATGAGGTCCAAAAGCAGGTCAAGCGGGCCTTCGTATTGTTCAAGATGAAAGTTTAAGGGCGAAGACACTAGCTACACCATAACATGTAAAACGTGCTTGTTTTGGCTATTGGGAGTGAATCTTGATACGCTCAAGACCGATGCTCGCCGACCTGCGTCTGGCCTTTCACTCGCTGCGCCGCTCACCAGTTTTTTCCATCGCCGCCATCACTACATTAGCTCTTGGCATCGCGGCGAGTACTGCCATTTTTTCGCTCTTCTACCAGATCCTTCTGCGCTCGCTCCCGGTTCCTTCGTCCGAACAGCTTGTCTCGGTCCACTACAATCCCCCGCAGCTGGCTGGACGTCTCCGCCGACAATTCGGAGGTAGTTTTTTCGAATCCGATGTACCGCGCGTTGCGCGACGCCCTGCCGAATAGAGAGTTTCAGGGCCTTGCCGCGCGTGGTTCAGAACCGGCGCAATTGACGGGCGAATCTAGATCGGCGCGGGTCATGGTGGAACTGGTTTCGGGGCTTCTCTAGCGTCCTCGGTCTTCATCCAGAAGCCGGGCCGTTTGCTCCCGCCGGTTGATGACGGGCTCACGCCCGGTACCGAATCCGTCGTTGTCATCAGCCATGCATTTTGGTTGGAACATTTCGGTTCAGACGAGTCCGCGGTGAATCGGAAGATTCATATAAACGGCCAACCCTTCACCATTGTTGGCGTGGCGCCGGCGGACTTTTCAGGGCTGATAGCGGGGAGGCGGGTGGATATCTTTGCGCCCATCGTCGCACGGCTTCTACGTTCGTCCGGTTGGAGAGGCTTAACGGACCTAAAATCTCAATGGCTGACAGTTTTCGGACGGCTACAGCCCGACGTGACACGCCAGCAAGCCAGCGCATCGCTGCAGCCTGTTTGGAAATCGCTGCTGCGTTCGGAAGTCGACCAATTGGATATCACCGCGGCCGATCGTCGCGTACGTGTGCTGGCGAAGAATCTTGAACTGAGGCCCGCAGCCCAAGGTCTCAATGAACTGGAAGCGCAGTGGCGCAAACCACTCGATGCCCTGCTCGCCATGGTGGGTCTCTTGCTTCTTATTGCTTGCGCGAACGTGGCTAACTTGCTGGTTGCGCGGGGTCTGGCTCGCCGCCGCGAAATGGCGGTTCGCGCGGCGATGGGCGCGAATCGCTGGCGTTTGCTGCGGCAGAACTTGCTGGAAAGCTGGCTGCTGGCGGCCGTTGCGGGCACCCTCGGTATCGCCCTGGCCATCACTTCTCTCCGTGCTCTTCTGCTCGCGTTGCCACAATCCGTGCTCGGCCCCGCCATTCAGCCTAAACTCGATCTGTCTGTCCTTGGTTTCAGCCTGTTGGCAGTCATCCTTACCAGCACTCTTTGCGGCTTTTTCCCCGCCTTGTTCGCTGCGCGCTCTGATCCCATGCACGCGCTCAAAGATCAGATCGGCACCGCATCCGGCAGTGCGTCACACACCAGATGGCGTCAACTCTTGGTTACGGCGCAGCTAGCTGTGTCAGTGGCACTGCTCGTTGGCGCCGGCCTCTTTGGAAAAACGCTCTTTACGTTGCTTTCGCATAATCCAGGTTTTGTCGCAGACCGCTTGATCACCTTTTCGCTCGATGCCCGGTTAAGCGGCTTACACGGCGATGTGGCCAGCTCGATCTATGACGACGTTCAGCAACGCCTCCAAAGCCTGCCTTATACGCAATCCGTCGCCATCGCCGAGAACGGTCCTCTCTTCAATTCTCGCTCCTGGACCAACGTTTTCGTGGAAGGTTTCACTCCGCTAACGCCTGAGGATTTCGCTTGCGATATTGATGGCGTAAGTCCCGGTTATTTTCGGACGCTGGGCACTCCTTTGCTGACTGGGCGTGAGTTTACGCCGGCAGACTCTTCCGATGCCCCGCAGGTAGCCATCGTCAATCAGGCATTTGTGAATCACTTCTTACGCGGACAAATAGCAGTCGGCAAGCACATGCATCGCGGTTCGAACACCCCGCTCGATGTTGAGATCGTCGGTGTTGTCAAAGACATGAACACCGGCAGCTTGCGCGATCCGCAAGCCCCCGCGTACTACATGCCTTTAGAGCAGATGTACGCAGCCGAACAATCCATCCGTCGCAGCTCCTCGCATCCCCCGCTCTCAGCCTTCCGGGCTCAGTTTTTTGTTCGTAGCTCGGCGCCGCGCGAGACGGTCGGGAACGATATTCGCAGTATTGTTCACAAGATCGCTCCCAATGTGCCCGTCTACAACATGAAGACAATGACGGAACGGGCGAACGATTCTATTTACGCAGAACGCTTCAGCACTCTGCTGGCCGCGCTCTTCGGGGCGGTGGCCACTCTGCTCGCGGCGGTGGGTCTTTATGGAGTGGTGAGTTACTCCGTCGCGCGCCGCAGGCAAGAAATGGGTATCCGCCTGGCTTTAGGAGCGTTGCCCTCGCAGGTTCTGGGTCTGGTGATGAAAGAAGTCGCGACGCTGACATTGATTGGCATCGCGCTTGGCATTCCCGCGGCCCTTTTGTTCGCAAGCCTCAGCGAACAACGAGTGAGCGGCTTGGATGTATTCTTCGCAGCCGGCATCGTTGTCGCGTTGTGCGGGGCGCTGGCTGGATTCATTCCCGCCTACCGCGCCAGCGTGGTCGATCCCAAAGAAGCCTTGCGCTACGAATAGTCAACTAACGCTCGGTAGACGGCATAAGTCTCATCCAACGCCCGTCTCCATGGAAACAAAGCTGCACGAGCCCGCCCAGCTTGCGAAAGTGACGCACGCCGTTCGGGATTAGCAATCAAGTCGGAAAGTGCCGCGGAAATAGCATCGGCATCTAAAGGGTCTACCAGCACCGCGGCATCGCCCGCGACTTCCGGTAGTGCCGAACGGTTGGAGGTAATCACGGGCACCCCATTCGCCATCGCTTCCAAAACGGGTATCCCGAAACCTTCATCAAGCGAGGGAAACGCGAAGATGGCCGCACGCGCATAGAGGTTTTCAAGCTCTTCAGTCGAAACATAACCAGCCACACGAATCCTGTCGCATGCCGGGCTCATCTTAATTCTTTCTAGGATTTGCGCTGCGCCATAGCCCGAAGCTGCCCCAGCCAGAACCAAGCTCCAATCATTTGGCAGCGATTCAAATGCTTCCACCAAACGCTCCGTGTTCTTGCGCAATTGAATGGCGCCCACAGAAAGGATCATCTTCTCTTCATTGCGCGCGGCCGGCGCGGACATGTACGCCCCATGCGGAACAACCCGGATGCGCGCTTTCTCCACTCCCAGCAATTCATGCACTTGGTTGGCGGTGAACTGCGAGACCGCGATGATCATGTCGGAATTTTGCGCGGCCATGCGCGCTTGCTTGGCGAAACGTTGGCGAAACTCAGGCGTCGAATACTCACTAGTCAGTACAAACAGATCGTGAAAGGTCGTTACAACGCTACGCCCGAAGCGCCGGTCCACTCTTTGGTTGAGGGCGTGAAAGACATCCGGTCGGCCAAACAGATTGCTCAACAGTGAAACCAGCGGATAGCGCGGAGTTGTGGCTTGCCGGTATTGTTTGGGACGGTAATAGGGGAGAAAGGAATCGTCGGGATGAGTTGCGGCGAGCCCATTCAAAATTTCGCGCGAGTAAACCGCAATGCCTGAAGGATGCTTGTCTATGGAATAAGTAGCATCAAGGCCAATGCGCACGCTTTCAGTTTTACATTCCGTATTCTTTAAGCTTGCGATACAGAGTCGTCCGGCCGATGCCGAGAAGATTGGCAGCCATCGTTCGATCACCTTTCGTCACGCGCAACGCTCTGAGGATCGCGGCTTTTACCATTTCTTCGAGCGGAACCACCTGATCGCTGGCTTCCGCACCCATCGCGAGTCCCGCTTCTGAAGCCGTAGCGCCTTGTCTTCTCTGGTTTGAAAAGGTACTTGGCAAATCCGCTGACGAGATGAATGGTCCCGTGTTCATCGCAACCATGGTTTGCACCGTGTGCTGCAATTCGCGAACGTTCCCGGGCCAATCGTACTGGCACAATTGCGCCATCACTTCATCCGGCACCGTGTGGCCGTTGCCATCGCGCTGCATGAAATGCGAAACCAATAAGGGAATGTCTTCTTTGCGTTCGCGCAAAGCCGGCAAACGCAGCTTCATCACGTTAAGACGGAAATAGAGATCCTGCCTAAAGCGTTTCGCCACAACCTCGGCTTCCAAATTGCGATTCGTGGCGGCAATCACGCGGAAATTGGAACTGCGCGGCGCGTTCGAACCTATGGCCCGATACTCCTTTTCCTGCAAGACTCGCAAAAGCTTCTGCTGCAGTTCGATCGGAAGCTCGCCAATTTCGTCAAAGAAGGCCGTACCGCCGTTTGCTTCGTCCAACAATCCGAGTTTGTCGGCGTGCGCTCCCGTATAAGCGCCGCGGCGGTGACCGAATAGTTCGCTCTCCATCAAAGGTCCAACTAAAGAGGAACAATCAACGACGACGAATCGCCCTTTGCCTTCCAAATTATGGATAGCCTGCGCAACAACTTCTTTGCCGGTCCCGGTCTCACCTAGGATTAAGACGGGGTAGCGTGACTTCGCCATGCGTGTCACCAGCCGTTGCACATGTTTCATGGCGAGGGAATCTCCTACCAGAGTTTGCAGCGGAGATGGAACGAGTGCGGTTTGAGGAGTCACGAATAGTTCTTTGTGGGTATATCCCTAAAAGAAAGTGGCTCGTGGCGAACGAAGTTCTCTACTTAGGCGGCGTTGTGTTCTTCTCGCGGGGATCGAAGGTTACGTTCTCGGGAGTCTGCCAAACTTTATTCACCTCAACCACCGCCGGGGGTGGCTGCGGTGCCGGAGCGGGCAGCTTTTCATCCAAGCGCGTAACGAAAACATCTTTGTTCTCGACGCTCAGGGTTGCCGCTATCCTTTGCGCGCCGTCTACGGTCGATTCTCTTCCCACTAATACGCGCCAGCGTGGCGACGTTCCCAGCATCGGAACCAATTTTGCGGTGCCGAAGCGTTTTTCCATATCAGCGCGCACGCGTTCAGCTTTTTCCATCACGGAAAATACGCCGACTTGCACCGCGTAAAAATCATCGGCGGGAATATCTGCGGGCGCGGCGATGACCTCAAGACGAACGCGGCCGACTCCCGGGCCTAGCAGATCAATTTGCCGTGCTGCTGCTTTTGAAAGATCGATGATACGGCCATCTACGAACGGTCCTCGGTCGATGATGCGCACGGTGACGATTTTGTTGTTGGCCAGGTTCGTCACCTTGAGCCACGTATTGAATGGCATCACGCGATGCGCGGCCACTAGTGTTTCCATATCGTAGGTCTCACCATCAGCGGCCTTGCGGCCGTGATATGGAATTCCATACCAGCTCGCAACGCCCTCTTCGATGTAGCCGATAGGCAAAGGAGCAAGCGGTTGTCTTGTCGGTGACCTCGCGGGTGCGGTTGGCGACGCCGGCGCAGGTGTGGGAGCGACGGCGGCGACATGTTTTGTCTTCTTCGCGCAGCCGCTGCTGAAAAAAATACACGCGCTGAGAGTGATCGATCCGAAAGCGGCGCGAAAAGTTGTCGTCACTTCCTCTATCGTCGTTCAGAAAAGCGTTCGATGCAACTTGGACGAAGGACCTTCGGAGGGCTGAAAGAGGTCTAAAACATAAAATGAAGTCTACGTTTCGGACTTTTGGAGGGCAATTTGGTCTCCAAAACACGTCAAGTGAATTTTTTTCTTGACTTGTGTCGCGAACCATCTTATATATGAATCACGACTGCGATTCTGCATAAGAT
>Ga0302319_10005392_pt1 | contig 25704 bp, 14 predicted proteins | sample Bog_T0_2_FD_203319 | JGI IMG/M metagenome (GOLD analysis project Ga0302319, IMG submission 203319) | Peat permafrost microbial communities from Stordalen Mire near Abisko, Sweden - Bog_T0_2 | ecosystem: Environmental > Terrestrial > Soil > Wetlands > Peat | place: Sweden: Abisko, Stordalen Mire...
AGATAGACGACGGGCAGCTTCTGGCCGGGGACGAGTTTTGCGGGCAGGAAGACGCGGTAGGGCATCGGTCGCTGCAACGCTGTGGAAAAGAAGGTCACATCCTGCACCGTTACGCCGGGAACGAGCCGGGGATGATCCGCCTGAGGCACTTGGGGCGCGCGGCAGCCTGCCAGCGACAGGGCAACCAGGCCGAGGGCCAGCAGGGTTGAGCGCAGGATTTGAAAATTCTTCATGGAAAAGCGATTCTAACTCGACGATCCGCACGTCCGGGCAGGTACACTGTGCAGCAAGAGGAGGTTTCACCCCATGCAGACAAGAATCCAGGGCACCACCATGCCCGTTCTCGATGTTCAACTTGACCCCAACGAGTGCGTGTTTTCAGAGAGCGGCGAGCTCTCGTGGATGACCAGTTCGATTCAGATGACGACGCATACGCAAATGGGCGGAGGCGGCGGATTCTTTGGCGCGCTGAAGCGGGTGGCCGGCGGCGGCAGCCTGTTCATGACCGAGTACCGCGCCTACCAGTACCCCGGCGAAGTTTCCTTTGCCACCAAGGTGCCGGGGCATATTGTGCCGATCCAACTGACGCCGGGCCAGGAGTTCATGATTCACCGGCACGGATTCCTCTGCGCCACGCCGCAGGTCACTCTCGGTGTCGGCTTCCAGCAGTCGCTGGGCGCGGGCATCTTTGGCGGCAACGGGTTCCTGCTACAGAAGGTCGCTGGGCAGGGAACGGCGTGGCTTGAACTATCCGGCGAGCTGATCCTGAAGAACCTTGCTCCGGGCGAGGTGCTAAGGGTGCATCCGGGCCATGTGGGAGCTTTCCAAGCATCGGTGGGCTTCAATATCACCACGGTTCCGGGCATCAAAAACGCGATCTTCGGCGGAGATGGAATTTTCCTGGCGCAGTTGCAGGGGCCGGGAACAGTGTGGCTGCAGACGCTGCCGATTTCGCGGCTTGCGCACCAGATTGGCGAGTACCTGCCACGCGCGGGCGAGAGCCGGCAGGCCGGACCCGCTGTGGGAGGAGCGCTGCTGGGCGGCATTGTGGGCTCGATGCTGGGCGGGGATCAGTAGCGCGGCAATTTGGCGCAAGAGCGGTGTCGGCGTGCGCCCCAAGTTTCTACATTGAGCCCCTTCGGCAAGCTCGGGGCAGGCTCTGGGGCGCTGCCATCCCACCCTTAGCCGCGAAAACAAAGACGCGGCGAGGGTGGGGCGCCCAGAGCCGCGCCACTCGGAGCCGGCGATAAGTTATCCGGAGCAAGTACCGGATCGCGCGCCTGTCACTGTTCGCAGGGGTAACAACTAGATTCATCTCAGTCTGTCACGGCTGTTCCAAATGGAATAAGAGTCTTGATTGGCTGTGAGCCAGAAACCTCGGTGATCTTCCACTGCCCTTGAACTTTGTTGAGGTGCATATATTGCACTTCGTTGCGGTCGCTGTAGACGTACTCAACCTTAGCCAGCGCCTCATGGTCGCTTGCTTCCGAGGTCACGGTAATCGCCACGCTCTGGAATGCGGAATTCTGAGAGACGAGATATGCCGCAAACTTATCCTTGGAGCTCTCTTTGACGACCTGTTCAATCTGCGCGCGCATCGGGTCGGCAAAGGAATCGAGATAAGACTTTGCGTTGCCAGCCCGAGCCGCGTCCAGCATGTTATAGATTGCTTCGTCCGGCCCTGTGGAAGCTTTGTCTGCGAGAGAGGTGAATTGAGCGAGCGAAGCGGGCAGGCGCAAGCTCCCGTTTCGCACCAGGACCAGTACGATCAACCCGGCCAATATCGATATAGTAACAACAACTTTGATGACATTTTGCCGTTTCATTTCAATCTTCCGCTTATCTCGTCAGCAACATTTACTGAGGTTTTACCCTAATAACTGGAGTGTTGTAGAAGCCGGCTTGTATATCCGGGGAGCGTTAAGCCGGCTTCACTCGCATTACACAGCGCTGCTACCGATCAGTCGCCTGTGTAGTTGATCCAGAGCGGGGATACCCAGACAATCTCTCCATTGTCCTGCTCACCGCGAACGTAATAGTAGCTTGTCTTTCTCTTGTTCGGTTGATTGTCGCGCCATGTAAACTCCACCTTGGCCGTATTGGGCGAGTTGGAGTAGACATACTTGCCGTCGCGCACGATGGTAACCTTGGAGAACTTCGAGGTTCCACTCAGCTTGACTTTAAGCGAAGGCAAGGAAGAAGTGGAGAACTCATCGCCGGCCAGATGCGACCCACTCTCCACATCCGCCAGAATCTCGTCGGTGGCGGCATAGATGTGGCGATTGCGGAATGCATCCAAAACCGATTCGCGAGTTACAGGCCCTTTTACAATGGCGTTGGCATAGCTGATGTGGGTCGAGACATGGTCGGAGCTGGCTTCAAAGCCCAGCCGGTATCCCTTATCCAGCGCTTCGCTGATAAAGCCCGCGGGACGCCATCCGCCAATGGCATCTTTCTCGCTGATGGCGCGGGGCCCGTCGGGAATTTCGTAGTTCTGGCGGCATCCCTGGAAGATTTCCACCACGGGCTCTACATTCGGATCGTTGTCCCGCCAGTCTGTTCCCATCGTGGTTGCGCTGGTGTGCGACGCCGCAACTCCGTTGTACTTGTGGAGGTAGTTATAAAGCATCTGCGTATCGGGCGCATGGCCGTACACATTCTCGTCGCTCAGCGGCAGGCGCGGAAGAGGACGGATGCCGCGCTGCGCAAAGAGTACGTTGCGATGACCCTCTGGATAAGCCACGCTGCGCTCATAGGCAAAGAGAGGCGTGAATTTACCAGGGTTATAGAAGATGTCCGTCTGCTTTTGCGTGATCCACCACGAATATTCGCGCCCGCCTCCGTTGTCGTGATCGCAGCATCCAATCCAATCCAGGTCGGCTGCGTCGATTGCATAACGCCACTGTTCCAGGATCGATCCATCGCCCCCGCCATCCATGGAGATTTCGCTGTGACGATGGAACTCGCCGCGGACGATATGATAGTCGCTATCGGGACCGCCCTTGAAGTCGCGAATGGCTTTGGCGCCTGTAACTTCGGCGCTGTCCCAGGTCGGCGCGCTGGGGCGGGTCTCGTTGCCGGGCAGCGGTGAAACTGGTATCACTTCACTGGCTGCGCCCAGGTTAATCTCATGACTCCATAAGTCGTTGTTATAAGGATCGACGGGAAAGTCCGGATTGAGGCCAAGCGGGTTGGAAACCTTCTCGCTCACCTGGAAATTGCGCCTGCCGTCGGAAGAGTTCACGACCAGTAGCTTGCCATTGCCGAGCGATGCGAGTGCCGGCCTGTTATCCAACAAGTTATCGGTGTGATTGAGGAAGACCGGCCTTGTCCATTCCGTGCCGTTGAACGAAACCAGATTCTCGGTCCAAACGGTTCCAATGGGACTCCACCAGATGGGGTGCGCCGTGCGGAAAGCCAGCCAGAAACGGCCAGAGGCGTCGATCGTCAAGCGCGGCAGCGTGTTTTTCGCCACGTGCAGCGGACTGCTATTTCCTCCGTCAGGCAGGCGCTTGAGCACATTGTCGGGAATGGGATCGAATGCCTGAGAATCGGTTTGGCTGCCAGTTTGATCGGCACGGTTCGATGGAGTGCCGACAAGTTTTGTGTCGAGCGGAGCATCGAGGGCTACAAAGCGGCCGTCCGGTTCGATGCCACGCAACCGGATCGCGCGTCCCTGATAGAGAGCGATGCCGGAGCTGGCATAGGCCCCAAGGTCTTTGCCCCATCGCTTGCCGCCTTCCTCATAAGCAACCCACAATCTTCCTTTGGGATCGAAAGCTACCGAAGGATACGCCTCGTAACGCGCAGTTGCGGCAACGGGAATCTCCTGACCCCACGAGTTAGACCAAATGCGCGCGTAAACATCGTAGTTTCCATTGCGATAGGAGTCCCATGCAACGCCGACGCGTCCAGCTTTGTCGGCGGCAATCGCGGGATTCCACTCATTCTTTTCGGAGTTGGAAATCTTCTCGGGAGCTGTATAGTTATTCCCACTTTGGTGAGCCGCGAAGATGGCAGCGCGACCGTTTCGCCACCCCTGCCAGGCAATCCATACCTTGCCACTTCCATCCGTCGCGGCAACAGGATCAATATCCGATCCTGGATCAGAGGATATTTGCACTCGCTCCTTCGGGCCCGATGCGTCTACAGCACGCGCAAAGATGTCGAAATTGCCGCCATGGTTTTCCGACCAAACGACCCACGTCAAGCCGTTTCCGTCTGTTGCAATCGCCGTGCGGTATTGGTCGTTGCCCGCCTCTGTGATTGCGATCGGCTGCGACCATACGCCGTTCGAGTACTTCTGCGCCCAAATCTGATCGCCGCCGGTCGGCTCACTGAGCTGAGAATAATCTTGAGGATCCTTGCGCGGCGTTGCTCGCAGTTTCACGTGATCGGCGCCATGATGAAACTGCACATAGGCCAGCCACACATCGCCGTTGGAGGAGGTTGCCACGGAGGGATAGTCCTCTTCTTCAGGTGTGTTCGTCAGCCTTGTTGAGGCAGGAATCCGGTCAATGTAGACACGTCCGCCCAGCTTGTAGATGCCGTCCCCATACGGTATATCGGCCGCACGGAATGAGAAGTCGCCTTGTGCGGTCGTGATTCTGAACTCGGTGGCTTCAGTCACGTTATCCGCGTTCAGAATAAATCCGCTGGCAACAACGCCCGTTCCGCCAGCGGCGTTAAAGCCGCGCGCTGGATGCGTGGATAGATGAAAGATGGGGCCCTTGATATTATCGACACCTTCAAACCTCCAGCCTTCGGAGGTAATAGCCCCTGCTTCTCGCGCGGCGATCGAGCCATCCCAGCGAGTAGGATTGGCGTCGGTCACTCCAAGCAGGACGCGAAACGACGCGGGGCGCAGCCCCCGCTGGTCGACTTCGGATGCCAAAGCAACATACTTAGCAGAGCGCGTGTGGCCAAACCCCGCGCCACTCCATCGCCACACAACCGCCGAGGCGGCCAGCGCAAGGCCCATCATGGAGAATATAATCGCTCGTTTCATGGAAATCTCCTTCGATGTTACCGGTTATGTAATGCAATGAGATTCAAAAGCCGCCTGACTCATGCGAAGGAGGCTCAAGCCGAATGACTTACTCGAATAGGTCTTTTTGTGAGGAACGGTGTCTTATCGACAACAACAGCGTGTTCGCGTTGGCGTTGTCTGAACGAGCGGGCAAGAACGGACGGCGCTGAGTTTGCACCCGCGGGGAAAGAACTCGCGCAGCCGCCCGGCTGACGGTAGAACAGCGAGGTGCGGAATAGACGCCATCAACGCGAGAATCATTTTGGCGCGTCTCCACTTTGACTGACAGGCGGCTTATCCGCACCGATGAGCGTAAGATCGAGATTTCCGTTTGAATCCACGATCAGCTTCTTCAGCTTGGGCAGTATCTGTTCCATAGCTTCAACATAGACGCGGGTTTCCGTCACCTTTGGCGCTTTGCTGTACTCGGCGGCGACGGCTTCAAAGCGAGAGGCATCTCCAGTCGCATGGTTGATCTTGTCTTCCTTGTAAGCCCTGGACTGGTCGAGAAGCTGAGCGGCTTGTCCGCGGGCGCGCGGAACCAGATCGCTGGCGTACCCTTCGGCCTCGTTCACAATTCGAATCGCATCCGAGCGCGCGCCGGCCACGCTGCGAAAAGCATCGGCTGCTTCTGCGGGCGGCGCGGCATTTTCAATATTGACACTGGCAATGATGGCTCCCGACTGGTAGTTGTTCAGTGTGGTTTGCGCCTCTTGCAGCACGTCATACTGTATGGCAGATTTCTCTGTAGTAAGAATGTCATCCACAGAGGTATGTGCAACCCGGCGCGCCAACGCTGACTCAACAGCCACTCCGACCGTGCGGTCAACATCTGCCGTATTAAAGAGAAAATCTCTTGGCTCTTGAACGGAGTATTGCGCTACAACTCGAATATTCAGCAGGTTCTGATCGCCGCTGAGAAACTGAGAGGAAACTGGCTGCAACCTGCCCAGCACAGTATCTGGAATATCGCCGCCAATCACCGTTCGCCGCAACTGATTGACCTTGAGCCTGAAGACGCTGTCGATCGGCCAGGGAAGCGCGTAGTGTATGCCAGAGCCAACGCGCGGCTCCACAACTCTGCCCCAACGCGTCACGAGCGCCTGCTGATCCGTGGAGACAATATAGGTTCCGGAGAGTATCCAGGCGGCCAGTATCCATGCGGCGATTCGCCGCTTTCTGGTCCAGAAAAGACGACGCGGAGTTTCGGTCTCAGCGCTGGACTCGAGATCGAGAGTTTGCACCGTGCTCATCGGGCCGCGGCCTCCCCTTTGGTCAGGACTTTCAGCAATTCGGAATCGGAACCGAGGATGATGGTGGTCTTGTCGTCGAGCACCTTCTTGTAGGATTCGAGCGTGCGCACCAGCTTGTAAAACTGGGGATTCTTGGAGTATGCCTGACCATAGATGCGCGTCGCCTCGGCATCGCCCTCTCCGCGAGTCTTCTCGGCGTCCTTATAGGCAGTGGAAATGATTTCTTCCTTTTCGCGATCGGCATCGGCGCGGATGGTCAGCGCTTGTTCTTCGCCCTCGGCGCGATACTGCATTGCGATGCGCTCGCGTTCTGTCCTCATGCGCGCAAAGACACTTTCCTTGTTTTGCTCAGGCAAATTCAGGCGCTTGATGCGCACATCCGCGATATGAATTCCATATTGAGCCAGCGCCGTGCGGTCGCCGTTTGCGGTGATGTTATCCAGCAGCGCGGTGGTATGTAGCTTGCCGGGCGAGGCCGAGACCAGCGACTCCAGATCCTGATTGCCGAAGGCAGCGGAAAGATCCGACCAGATAATGTCATGCAGGCGCATTTCGCCGGCGGAGACATCTCCCACGGTCTGCACAAAGCGGCCTGGGTCATCGATGCGCCACGCGACGTAATTCTCAATGACCAGATTTTTCTTGTCGCGGGTCAGAAACTCCGAGGGACGCGGATTGTAGATGCGCAAACGGCGGTCAAAGCGGAGAATGCTTTGGTAAAACCATTTGACATGCAACCCTGCATCGGAGACGGTGCGCACCGGACGCCCGAATTGAGTAATTAACGCAAACTCGGTTTCGCGCACTGTATAAAAGGAAAGATAGGCGATCACCGCTGCTACCGCGGCGACGAGCCATACGAATTTGTTCTTGAAGGTCATCTTCGATTACTCCGGCAACGGGCGAATTGAATTCGGCAGTTGAATCCCATCCTGCAACAGCAGCAGTTGGCGCTTGTTCTTGCTGGTATCCACTATCAGTTTCTTTTTCCCCGGGAGAACTTCTTCCATTGTTTCGAGATAGAGACGCGACGAAGTCGCGGCAGGAGCGGATCGATAAGCTGCTTCCGACTCAGTAAAGCGGCTTGCATCGCCGGTGGCGCGCTGGATGCGTCCCACCTTGAATGCAGCAGCATTCTTCAGCATGGCGCTGGCATTGCCATGAGCCAATGCCAACTGTTCGTTGCTGTAACCCTGGGCCTGATTGATCAGGCGGCTCTTTTCTTCGAACGCATCCGAAACCTGGCGAAATGCATCCACGACTTCGAGGGACGGGTGAACATCTTCGAGTTTGACTTGCAATACGCGAACCCCGGCGCCATAGCGATCGAGGCGCACTTGCATCTCCTGCTGGGCGCGCTGCTCGATGGCGCGGCGGTTCTGAGTCATCACGTCGTCGAGCGCCGACGAGCTGACGACGCTTTGCAGGACCGATTCCGTTACCGAGCGCACGGTTCCATCGGCGTCAAGCTGGCGAAAGATAAAGTCGTCGGGGCGCTCGGGAATGTAATGCACGGCCGCGGTCAGTTCGATCATGTTCTGATCGCCGGTCAGCATCATCGCTTCCTGCTGCACAGACTGATACCGTCCATCGCGGTGCTGCACGTTCCACTCGTAGGCGATCGGCTCATTGGTTGCGCCTTGAACCGTGCGATAGCCGATCTGCACGACGCGCACACGCTGCGCCTGTATGCGCGTCAGCCGGTCGATTGGCCAGGGCAGCTTGTAGTGAAGTCCAGGTTCCCTGTAGGGCGTCAGTTTGCGTCCGAAGCGCTCCACAACGCCTACCTCATCCGGCTTCAAAGCATAGATGCCCGTTAGCAGATAGAGCGCAATAAATTTGACGAGCAGAGGCTTTTTCAGACGAGGCCAAAGAGCGATCAGGCGGTCAAGAAGCGCTCCAAACTCAAGATTTGCAAAGATAGACTGGATGCGGTCTTTGAAAAGCACGATTGGCTGGCGCAAGAAATACGTCTTTAGTTTCTGCGCCCAGGCTGCCTTTCCCTGCTTTGGCACGCGCAGCAGGCGCAGAGAATTCATCATCACCAGAAACGAGGAAAGCTGGTGAGTCACCGCAGCTCCCGCTGGACCAAGAACGCCAAAAGCGGCTAGAAGCACGGCGCTGGCGTTGAAGACGCCGGCAAAGAGAAAGATGTTTTGCCAAGCGGTACGAACGGCGGCTCGGCTGACGCTGAAAAATACCGGCAGGTTTTCCAGCGAGTGCGGAAGATAGATCACATCGGCCGCCTCGGAAGTCACATCGCTGGCTCCAGCCATGGCAATGCCGACATTGGCGCGTGCCAGCGCGGCAGCATCGTTCAATCCGTCGCCAGCCATGGATGGCTTATGCCCCGCATCGCTCAAGGCACGAATGTAATCGGCTTTTTGGGCGGGAAGAAGGCCTGCTTCCACGTGCGAGATTCCGGCATATTGCGCCACAAACTCGGCAGCGCGGGCGCGATCTCCGGTGAGAATGCGCAGATCGCCGATGCCAAGTTTTCGCAGCTCGGTCAGCGCCTCGCGAACGCCTTCGCGAATGCGGTCGCGAAAGAGGATTGCTCCTACCAGAGTGCCTGAAGATGCCACTAGCACCGCGGTTGCGCCGGCTTCGTCCGCATGGGCCAGCAGCGGCTCCACGCCTGTAATCCCCTGCTCGGCGAGATACTCCGCGCTGCCGGCGAAGATCGTTCGCGCACCCGCCTGGCACTGCGCGCCGCGGCCTGGAACCACCTCGGCCGCATCGGCCACGGGCACGATCAACTTGCGGAGGGTTGCCTCTGCGGCGATGGCGCGAGCCAGTGGGTGGTGAGAGGCGCTCTCAGCGGCAGCAGCCAGGGCCAGCACCTCGTCTTCCGATCCATCCAGTGCGAGGATCTGGACGATTTCGACCTTGCCTTCTGTGATGGTTCCGGTCTTGTCAAAGACCACGACATCCGTCTTCGCGGCGCGCTCCAGCACATCCGCGCCCCGCACCAGGATGCCGCGACGAGCCAATCCGCCCATGGCTGCAACCATCGCCGTGGGAGTTGCAAGAATCAGGGCGCAGGGGCAAGCGACGATGAGCACAGCCACCGTGCGCAGCCAGTTATGAGTAATTGCAAAGGTCAATGCGGCGGCGAGCAAGAGGGCAGGCAGAAAGTATTTGGCATATTTGTCGGCGAGCCGCTCGACCGGGGAACGGCGCGCCTGCGCCTCTTTGACTAACTCGATCACCCTGGCGATTGTGGTTGCCGATCCGCTGCTCGTGACGCGAATGCGGAGCAGGCCGCTATCGTTGAGCGAGCCCGAGAAGACCTCTGCGCCTGGGCCTTTTTGGTGCGGCAGCGGTTCGCCGGTGATGGAGCTCTCGTCGATGGCCGAATAGCCGCTCTCGATGATGCCGTCGGCGGGGATGCGCTCGCCGCTGCGCACGGCGACGATGTCTCCGACGCGAAGGTCTTCGACAGCGACGATCTGCTCGGCTCCAAGCCGCACCACCGTTGCCAACTGTGGCAACTGTTCGACGAAGCGTTCGATGGCAGCCGTGGTGCGTTCCGCGGCATAGGACTCTAGCCCTTCGCCGACCAGTACGATGAACATTGCCTCGGCAGCCGAGAAGTATTCGCCCACGGCCAGTGCGGCGATCACGGCCACGCATAGAGCGATGTCGGCTGAGATTCGCTTTTCAAGCAGCGCGGAGATCGAATTGTAAAAGGTTTTGTAGCCGGCCAGCACGGTAATAAAGATGGCCGTGTCGATACCGAATATGAACTTGAAAATGCCAAGCCAGTTCAAAGCCAGCAAGATGCCCACGAAGGCCGCGTAGCAGTAATACAGGATTCGTTGGCGTCGGCTCTCGTTCATGCGGCGGAGCTCTCCTTGGTATGCGAGTGTGGCTCGATTGTTCGAGCTGGAATGCGTTGTGCGGCCGTTGGCGCTGGTTTTTTGCCACAGAAAAAAGGCTCACGGTTGATGAGCCGTGAGCCTTGCGCTTTTTGGGAAGTTCTACTTCGCTCAACCCTTAGGGTCGCCCAGGCGCATACTCACTCTCCTCCAGGTACAAGAGGTAAGGCTTGCGCAGCGACATTGGATCAGGTGAAGGATCATGGAAATTGATGAAGGAATCGAATTGATGAAAGAATTGTAACGCGATACGAATTGGATGGCAAGCGGAACTGGTGCATTTTCACTGCCGTACTCCGCTTGTTCGCTTCTCTTGCTCAGTTTACACGCCGAATGCCGATTCTGGGCGCAAGAGGATCATTCACACGTTCTTAACAATTCGCATCCGATTTTATTCTTATTCTGATAGCTCTTGCAATCGCCGCCAATTTTTCGTACACTTGCGCCATGTTTCCTATCCACACTCCCGAAACCGCCTGTTGTCCGGCTTGTTGCATGTCAAGCAGAGGGCATGGTCGCGGCTTCGAGGAGGCGGGTGGATAGCCTGTAGCGCAATCGATACCATCGAGCGGCCCACGATCTCAATCTTCTGGGCCGCTTTCCTTTTGCCGTCCATCTCGCAAGGAATCTCCCCAGACCCAGACAGATGTCCAGAGGCTACTGGCCGTTCGCCGTTGCGGTTTCCGCTCAGCGCGGTTGCGGTGGCCCCCTGAAAGGCAAGGAGAGAACAAATCATGTCGAGAAGCTGGCTTTACCAATCAGTTTGCTTGTTCGTATTATGCTTTGCCGCAGCTAGTCCCGCGCAGGTTGGCGTGCGGCTGTTGCTGGGCGTCACCGATCAGCAGCCCACGGTTTGGGATGGGTCCGTCACCGTGCAGGGCGCGAGCATCACACGCCTTGACCCATGGCGATTTGGCAAGGAAGACGATCTCACCGGGCCTAACTCGTGGAAGGCGTCTACCAGGCCGGTGCTGTCGTTTCTGCATCTGATTTCAGGCCAGAAGGCGCCGGTCGGAGATAACGGCGTGATCGTCTGGCTCGATAACGCGGAGAACAACACTGAGCTGCAAGTGAAGACAGCGCAAGGCGATTTCAGCGTGCGGCTGGGCGATATCCCATATGGCAAATTTCAGTATGCTTTGGGCGGGCGCGCCGCGGTGGATCGAATTCCGCCGAGCTGGCAGTTGACCAACAGCCCCGACGAGCAGGACTACCCCGCGGCCGTTGCTGGGCAGAATGGCGAAATCTGGCTTGCTTATCAGCAATTCCAGCATGCCCCCGATCATGACGCTCTGCGCGCTCCTTATACCGAAAAGCCGAAGAGCCTCGACAAGCTGACCGAGGCTCCGGGCGGCGACCAGATCCTGGTGCAACACTTTGTCAATAACAAGTGGAGTCCGACAATCACCATCACTCCAGCCGGCGGCGACCTCTATCGGCCTGCCATTGCGCTCGATGGGCAGGGCCGGGCCTGGGTCTTCTGGTCCGACAACAAGAGCGGCAAAGCAATCTTCGAGTTATGGGCTCGCCCGGTGCAGAACGAAACGCCTGGAACAGCGATTCTTATCTCCAAGGCTTCCGGCTCGGATGTCTTTCCGGTAGCCACAAGCGATGCACAAGGCCGCGTTTGGGTGGCATGGCAGGGCTGGCGCGACGGCAAGGCCGCCATCTTTGCCGCGACGCAGCAGGGCGATAAGTTCTCCGCCCCGCAGGCTGTTTCAAATTCCACGGCGAACGAGTGGAATCCCTCCATCTCGGCCGATCCGCGCGGCAAGGTTGCGGTGGCATGGGACTCCTATCGCAATGGAAGTTATGACGTTTATGCGCGCATTTCCAGCGTATCCGGTCAATGGGGCAATGAAATCCCCATCGCAGCCACCGCGCGTTACGAGGCATTTCCTTCGATTGCCTACGATCGGCAAGGAGTCTTGTGGATTGCGTATGAGGAAGGCGCGGAAAATTGGGGCAAGGATTTTGGCGCTCACGATACCACCGGCGTGCCTCTTTACCACGCGCGCGCCATTGGCCTGGTTGGGCTGAACACCGCGGGCAGGCTCGTCAAGCCGTCCATCGATCCCGGCACGGTATTGCCCGGCGAAGCCGTCATCAACGAAGACACGTACAGCAAGCAGGCAGATGCCACGGGATGGGATAAGCCCGACCCGACAGCCGTAAGCAAGCGAGCGCCCAACGCCCACCCCTGGCCGCCGAGCAATCCTCGCAACAATCTGCCGCGCTTGCTGGTGGATCGCTCCGGCCGCATCTGGCTCGCCTTCCGCAGTAACACGCCGTCTGTGTGGGGGCCGCTTGGCACTTCGTGGTCGGAGTATGTTACATCCTTCGATGGCCAGACATGGACTCCTCCCGTCTACCTCTTCCGCAGCGATAATATTCTGGACAATCGCCCGGCGCTTGTTTCGCGCAATCCCGGAGATCTCGTCGTGATTGAATCGTCGGATGCGCGCCGCGAGACCGAGTGGTTGCTCAAGAAGGGATGGGACTTCAAGCAGCTCCTGGGTTCAGGATTGCCGGACCCCTATAACAACGATCTTTATGCCAGCATTCTGGCGCTGCCGCCGGCAGTAGCGCCAATAGCCGGCCGCGAAATTGGCGTGCCGCAGCCGCCCACGGTGATCGCGCAAAAGTGGGCAGCCGAGCGGACTTCAGTTAAAGGCGTCCGCGACTATCGCATTCCAAATCAAGGCAAGGAACTCCGCATTGTGCGCGGCGAATTCCACCGGCATAGCGAAATCTCAATGGACGGCGGACTGGATGGCACATTGATCGATCAGTGGCGCTATCTTGTGGACGTTGCGGCCTTCGATTGGGCTGGCTGCTGCGATCACGACAATGGCGGCGGCCGCGAGTACAGCTGGTGGACCACGCAGAAGCTGACCGATCTCTTTTACACACCGGGGAAATTTGCCCCGCTCTTCAGCTACGAGCGCAGCGTTTCCTATCCTGAGGGCCACCGCAATGTGCTCTTTGCGCAGCGCGGGGTGCGGACTCTTCCGCGCTTGCCGATCACGAAGGAAGACGATAACGTACACGCGCCCGACACCCAATTGTTCTATGACTACTTGAAGAAGTTCAACGGGGTTACAGCCTCGCATACCAGCGCAACATCCATGGGAACCGACTGGCGCGACAACGACCCCGAGGCGGAGCCGGTGGTCGAGATCTATCAGGGCATGAGGCAAAACTACGAGATTCCCGATGGGCCCCGCTCCAACAGCGAAAAGGACTCGATTGGCGGATGGAAGCCCAAGGGCTTTATCAACCTGGCTCTGGAACGCGGCTATAAACTCGGATTCGAGGCCAGCTCCGATCATATCTCGACGCATCAGAGTTATGCCAATGTGATTGCCACAGCAGACACGCGCGAAGCGATCCTGGATGCCTTGAAGAAGCGTCATATCTACGCCTCCACCGATAACATCGTTGCCGACGTTCGCAGCGGAACGCACCTGATCGGCGATGAATTTTCGACGGATGAAAAGCCGGAGATATCCGTCAAGCTCTTAGGCACGGCTCCGTTTTCCAAGGTGGTGATCGTAAAAGACAATAATTACGTTTACACCAATCAGCCAGGCAAGGCGGATGTCGCATTCACGTGGCGGGACTTCAATCCGACTCCGGGGAAAACCAGCTATTACTATGTGCGCGGAGAGCAGGCAAATGGCGAAATCGTATGGGCTTCGCCATTCTGGATCACGTATACAGGCAAGTAGGGAGCGCGGCTTGCGGGTTCGAGGGAACACGAGCCCGCAAGCTGCGCAGTTGCGCCGGCCACAATCAATCTGCCGCGGGCTTGCGCGTTCAACCGATGGGGCACAGGAGCCGCGCTGTCATGCATATTCCCGATGGATACTTGAGCCCTTCAACCTGTGCCGCCATGTATGTGGCGAGCGCTCCCTGGTGGTGGACCGCATTGCGGCGCACTCGCCGCAAGCTGCTCGGCCGCGGACTGCCCCAGCTTGCGCTCTTCGCGGCGTTTTCATTTGTGATCATGATGTTCAACCTGCCACTGCCTGGCGGAACAACCGGTCATGCAGTCGGCATGGGCATTGCTGCAATCGTGCTGGGACCGTGGGCGTCGTTGCTTGCGATCTCGTTTGCTCTAACCATACAGGCTCTGTTTTTCGGTGATGGCGGCATCACGACGCTGGGCGCAAATTGCTTCAATATGGCGATTGCCGGATCGTTTGCGGCCTGGGGCATCTACAGGTTATTGAGCCACGGAGCGGCGCCTGAGTCGCGGCGTCGCGTGGTTGCGGCTGCCTTGGCCGGGTATTGCGCCATCAATTTCTCAGCCCTTCTGGCAGCCATAGAATTCGGCATTCAGCCCATGCTGTTTCATGATGCATCGGGCGCGCCGCTCTATGCGCCTTATCCGCTGCGCATCGCCCTTCCGGCCATGATGCTTGGGCACCTCACCATTGCGGGATTCGCCGAGGCGGCCATGTGCGCGGGACTCTTCAGTTATCTTCGCCGCAACGAACCCGCGCTCCTGAATCTTCCATCGCTTCCCGCCGCAGTTGCTCAGCGCGCCGCCTCCGGCCTATGGGCAACGCTGGCCGTCGCGCTATTGCTCACACCGCTGGGCATTCTGGCTGGCGGCGCGGCGTGGGGAGAATGGGCCGCAAAGGATTTCTCCAGCGTTGCGGCGCGTGCGCAGATTGCCGCCGTCAGCGGAGCTGTGCAGCCCCCCGCGGCCGCTCCTGCCGGCCTGGCGCGGCTGGCGACGCTGTGGACCGCGCCCATGCCCAACTATGCGCCTCATCTCGCGATCAAGAGCGCCGCGTTCGGCTATCTGCTGTCCGCCATGTTTGGCGTCGGGTTGATTCTCTCCGGAATCTGGATTACGCAACGCCTGTGGCTGCTTGCAAGCCAGCGGAGAGTGGAATGAGCAAAGGCGTCATTGCGAAAACATTGCACGAATTTACCGATGCGCTGGAACGAACGCTGGTTTCGGAAGACTCCGCACATGGGCACGGGCTTCTGCAATCGCTGGACCCCCGCGTAAAGCTTGTTGGACTGCTGGCGCTGGTGGTTGCTGCCTCACTCTCGCGCAAGCTCTCGGTGCTGGGCGTACTGTTCGCCCTGGGCATCGTGCTGGCGCTGGCCTCGCGATTGAGTCCTTTCTCGCTGGCAAGAACCGTGTGGCTGGTGGCATTCGGATTTACGTGCATGATCGCCGGCCCCGCAGTCTTTCTCGTTCCGGGGCAGGTTCTTTATCAGTTGCCGCAGGGTTCGCTGGCGATTTCGGAGCAGGGGCTGCATGGCGCGCTGCTGTTGATCGTTCGCGTCGAGACGGCCATGACACTGAGTGCGCTGCTGGTGCTGACCACGCCCTGGATGCAGTTGTTGAAAGCCTTGCGCGCACTGGCCGCTCCCGTTGAGGTCATTGCGCTGCTGGCCATGACACATCGGTATATCGTGCTGCTGATGGAAACCGCGAATGCAATGTTCGAGTCGCGCCAGAGCCGCATGGTGGGCCGATTGAACGGTCGTGAACAGCGCCGTCTGATGGTGAATACCGGCGGTGTTCTGCTCGGCAAAACCATGGAGATGGGAAACCAGGTTTTCCAGGCGATGCAGTCGCGAGGTTTTCGCGGCGAAGTGAAATTACTGACTGATTTCCGCCTGCGCACACAGGATTACGTGGCAATCCCGGGATTTGCAATCGCGGTTGCGGCAGCGATTCTGGCCGGAAGATAAGAAGGAGAGAGCGCGTGACGGCAATTCTTCCAACACACGATTTCAACTCCTCATCCCTGGAGTTTGCAGTCGACGACGCTCACTTTGCGTATGAGCGCGTTGCCGCCTTGCAGGGACTTACACTTGAGATTCGCGCCGGCGAGCGCATTGCATTGCTCGGAGCCAACGGCAGCGGCAAGAGCACATTGCTGCGCCTGATGGATGGTCTGCTCTTTCCGTCCAAAGGCACAGTGCGCTTTCGCGGCGCTGCGTTGACTGAGGACGCATTGGAGAACGATGCGTTCTCTCACAGCTTCCGCCGCCGCGTGGGACTGGTCTTTCAGAACCCGGATGCGCAGCTATTCAATCCCACCGTTTTTGACGAGGTTGCTTTTGGACCCTTGCAACTGGGATGGAGTCGCGAGGAGATCCTGGAGCGCGTCCATGCCACGCTTGCCTGGATCGGCGCGGAACACTTGAAAGACCGCGCTCCGTATAGGCTCTCAGGCGGAGAAAAAAAGCGCGTTGCCATTGCTTCGGTCCTGGTGATCGATCCCGATGTGCTGTTGCTCGACGAGCCAACTGCCGCGCTCGATCCGCGCAGCCAGAGTCAGGTCGTCGAACTGCTCGAATCCTGGAACGACGGGCGCAAGACGATCGTCTCAGCGACGCATCAGTTGGACATTGTAAGCGAGATAGCAGAACGCGCGGTGGTGATGGAGCGCGGCTCGGTGGTGGCAGATGCCACGTCTGCCGAAGTTCTTGAAGATATGGATCTGCTCGAAGCCGCCAACCTGATTCAGCGGCGGCGGCGCGCGCCACGCCTTCCCGCGCGCGTATCTCTTTGAAAGGCACATGCAACGAAAGGCGCCGCAGGATACTGCTTATTAAACTGTCTAGAATGTAGCTATCGGTCTGCAAAGAACGATGCGGCGCTCGATCCCTTGAGCGCCGCATCGCATCTGTATCACTTAGAAGGTCAAGTGAGCTGCCAGTTGCAGTGTTCTGGATGGGAATGCGCCGCCCTGCAAGCCTGTGATGGTTCCAAAGGTAGAGGATCCGAATGTTGTCACTGGATTCGCAAGATTAGGGTGGTTGAAGACGTTGAAGGCTTCGGCTCGGAGTTCGAGCGCCGACCCTTCAAAAACCGGGACCTTCTTGATCAAGGAGGCATCCGAGCTCACGAGGCGAGGACCGCGTCCGAAAGTGCGAGGCGCATTGCCGAAGGTGTAGAGATCGTTTGTGGGGTTGGTCGATGAGATGGCTGCGGTGTTGTATTTGAATGCAGCTGTGTTGAACCATGCGCTGCGGCTCTTGCCTCCTGGCACGGACGTCAAATTCTGTCCTGGCACAAGGTAGGGCCGCACGCCATCCGCATAGAGACCGCTGACATTGGTGCCGCTGACGAGCGGGCTGAGCGCCGTTCCCGAGTGGATTTCACTCACGCCGCTTACTGTCCAGCCACCGACAACCCTATCGAGAAGGCCATTCTTGATATTGACAAGCTTGCCCTTGCCAATCGGCAACTCATACAAAACGTTGCCAACCAGGCGATTGCGAAGGTCGTTGCTGGAGTAGCCGAAACGATCGCGCCGGCCGTAGTAGTTGGTAAACGAGTCGGTGCCCGGATAGCCTGCCAGGTTGGACTGCGAATTCTGGTTATCGATGGACTTCGACCAGGTATAGTTCGCCTGATATTGCAGGCCGTGACTGTAGCGCTTCTGCACGCCGATGTTCAGGCCGTTGTAATTCGATTGTCCGCTATCGTCTGCAAGCTCCTGCACGTTGGTGAACTGCGGAAAGGGGCGAAGTAATTTTGCCTGCGCCGCCACGGCTTTGATGGCAGCCTGACCTCCACCGGAAGCCGCGATTGCCTCGGCTGCCTGGTATTGCGAAAGCAGCGCCGCCTGGTTTGTGGGATTGACCTGATCGATGCTCTCCAAAGACCCCGCGGTGACCAGATGATGTCCATAGGTTCCCAGAAAGCCGATATCAATCAGCAGGTTATTCGGCAGTTCATGCTGAATGTCGAAGTTCGCCTGGTAGAGATAGCCGTTGACGCGGTGTGGCTTGTAGAACTGCGGGTTGGCAACCGTGGCATTGCCCACTGGCACGGCGCCAAAGCCCGCAGTCAGTTGAGCTGTTGTGGGGAAGTAAGCATTGCCTACGCCGCCCGAGGTCGCGTAGTTGTTGGTGTTGCCCGCGACTCCATTGTTCTGCAAGAGAAAGTCCGGCACACCCTGGCTGGTTCCAGCAGACTGCAGAACGATGAGGTTAGAGAAGCCCGTATACGCTGTAATCGGGGTAGCCGCATCGTATTCGGAGGGATAGAGAAGAGAGGCGCCACCACGCAGGACCCAATGATCTCTCGGCGTGTAGGCGAATCCGAGACGCGGACCGAACTGCACATCGTCAAAGTCGTTGGCGTACTTGCTCTGCCCGCCGATCCCCGCAAAGGTGATTACGCCAGGGACGCCGGCAGGGGCGATAGCACTGGGCGTGGCCGGATTGATGGCAGTTGCATTGAAGCCATTCTGGTGGTTGTTCGTGAGATAGCGGGGCGATTCCAGATCCCAGCGAATGCCCAGGTTCAACGTCAGTTTCTGATTGAATTTCCAGCTATCGACGGCATACGCGCTCGTCGTCCAGGCATGCGAGTGCAGGTATTCCGACTCTGTGCGCGAAGCGTTATCCACGCGGCCAAGCAGCAGGTTCGTCAAGCTGTTGATGTTCGCGTTGGTCGTGGTCCCCTTAGGAAGGGTCGCCGCTTGCGGGACATTCGAGACGAAACCAAACACTCCACCGGCTGACGGGCGCCAATAATCGCCGTCGAGCGCCGTGGCGTAGTCCACGCCGAACTTGAACTGGTGCTTGCCGCGCTGCCAGGAGAGATTGTCGGTGTATTCGTTGCTCTCGATCGGAGTCTGAAAGCGCTCCTGCGTTCCCGTGTTTCCAACCGCGGCAAAGTTCTGCACGGATATGCCAGGGAAGAAGGTTGGGTTGATGCCGGGAAGAGCCAGTTGCTGTTCGGCGGTGGAGTTGATGCCGTGAGAGGTCGTCAGCCCCTGGCGCTGCGTGAAGGCAAAGCGAAGCTCGTCAAACAACGCAGGAGTGAACGTGTGAGTCAGCGTGGACGCTTCACTGTAGTAGTAAACGTGCGCAAGCGATCCATATCCATCCGTGCCGCGGGTCGGGTATACATCCGCGGTGTCTGTGTGGGACGGCTGAGCCAGGAAACGGCCGAAGAGCGTATTCTTTGCGTTGATTACATGGTCAATGCGCGCCACATAGGTGTTGCTGTAGGTGGTGGCGGGATCGTTGGCGGTAAAGTTGGCCGCGTTGACAGCCGCGTTCGGGTTGTTCGGCAGAGGATAATAGGCAGCCAATTGCTGGCCATACGGATCGAACTCGGAGGGAGGCAACACATTGAGCTGGCCGTTGTAGCTGGCTTGCAGGCCGGTATTTGGATCGATGGCGACCAGCCCCTTCGAGCCTGTTGGATCGAGTAGCCCAATTACACTTCTGAAATCTCCCACCCGCTCAAACTTATCAGGAACGACAATGTTAACCAGCGAGTTCGCTACCTGATTCAGCCCCTCCCATGTGAAGAAGAAGTGTGTCTTGTCCTTGATGATAGGGCCGCCAAGGCTGCCGCCGTACAACTTGTAGTTCAAGGGCGGAATGACGGAGTGGCCTGTCAATGGGTTGATCGCGGGAAAATCCGGCGTTGCTTCCAGAGCCTGGCTGCGGTAGTAAAGATAGCTGCTGCCATGGAATTTGTTGGTTCCGGACTTGGTCGTCATCTGCACGATGCCGCCGCCGGTCTGTCCCAGATCGGCCGAGTAGTCGCTCACCGTCAGGTTGAACTCCTGGAGCGAGTCTACCGGCAAATCGAAGACCAGTGTGCGCACGCCCTGAATCAGATTGACGACCGTGCCGCCATCGATGAAGTAGTTGGCATTGTTGCCTCGTCCGCCGGCGACCGTAAAGTATGTGCCGGAGCCGGTTCCGCCGCTTGTCACAAAGCCATTCAATCTCTGCAACTGCGATGCACGGCGATCTGGAAGAGCGTAGTTGGCGATGGCCTCGTTCTCGACTACGTCGGAGATGACCGCGGCCTCGGTTTGCAGCAGCGCGGCATCGCCGCTTACTTCAACCTGTTCCACAACTTGCCCTGGTTGAAGCGTGAAGTCCACGACCGTTGTCTGTCCGGTCAGAACCTGCACACCCGACTTGACCAAAGGGCTGAATCCCTCCCTCTCCGCCTTGACCTCATAATGGCCTGGCAGTGTCACAGGAAAGACATAGTTTCCATCGTTGTTCGAGACAGTCTCGCGATGCTCGCCAGTTTGCACACTGGTGATGGTGATCTTTGCGCCAGGAATCTGCGCCTTCTGAGAATCCTGAACGGAGCCGGAAATCTGCGACGATTGGGCATTCGCGCGCACCGCATTCAACCCGCCAATTGCCAACGCAATTGCCAAAAATGCACGCATAAACGCACGCCTGCCGATATGAAGATGCTTCACACTAGCCTCCTGAAATTTGTTTGTAAAAAGTGAAAGGCCCACGAGTCAGTCTCGTGGGCCTATGCAGTGCAAGCCAAGGGTAGCTTGCAGTGTGCTAGATAAGTGGGACGAATCCCTCCACGACGCCGCTCAAATCCGTCAATTGCAGACGAACCGAGCTACAACAAAGCGTCGCGCGTTGGATACCTGTCATGCAGTGTAGTGTAGGCAAGAATCGTCGCGATTGCAAGTCTTTTCTTGTTATCCTTGCAACTTTCCTCCATCGGCAGTCGTCTGAGGCCATTCAATTCCTCTCATGCCCGAATTCAATCCGTGAATCGCAACATCGCGCACGAAGAGGAAAGGATCGCGTGCATCGTCTCGGCATCGAGGCCATGCTATTGCATCCATCGCGTGATCCGGTGGACATGGCGAACCGCATGTGCCGATTGAGAATCTTCCATTCGTTGCACAACCAGCGAGAGCTCTGGTCGGCGAATCCTTTTCGCATCCCGTTACGAGACGATGGCGACCTTGGCGCGCTTGCCGAGGCGGACGACGAGGCGGGCGGGCAGGGCTGACAGGGTAATGAGTGCATTGGTGGCAGGCTCACTGTCGAGCTTCACAGCCCTTTCCGCAATCTTGCGGTTGGCTTCGGCGCCGCTGGCGGCAAGGCCTAATTGCACGAGCAGCTTGGGCAGGCGAATCTGGTTTGGGGCCTCGCTCGAGTCTGGGCCGGCTACATCAACATACGCGATGGCGACCTCTTCCAGGTCTTCGGCGGTTTCCTTCTGCTGGAACATGCGGGCCCAGTTCTCGTTGGCGGCCTGGGCCGCCGGCTCGCCGTGGAAACCGGCGACGATGGTGCGGGCGAGGCGCTTCTTGGTTTCCATGGGGTGCAACGTACCCGCTGATACCTCAGCCTTGAGCGCGTCGACTTCCGATTGCTTGAGGTCGGTGAGAAAGACCCAGTACTTCCACATCAGGTCGTCGCTGATGGACATGAGTTTGCCGTACATCTCGGCGGGCGGCTCGTTGATGCCGATGGCGTTGTTGAGCGACTTGGACATTTTCTGGACGCCGTCGAGGCCTTCGAGGATGGGCGTCATGAGGACGATCTGGGGCTTCTGGCCGTAATCGCGCTGTAGCTCGCGGCCCATCAGGAGGTTGAATTTCTGGTCCGTGCCGCCGAGCTCGACATCGCTGTTCAAGGCGACGGAGTCGTAGCCCTGCGCGAGCGGATAGAGGAGCTCGTGGAGACTGATGTCCTGCTCGGCGCGGAAGCGGGTCAGGAACTCCTTGCGGTCAAGCATCTGGGAGAGCGTGACCTTGGCGGAGAGGCCGATCATGCCGGCATATCCGAGCTGATCGAGCCACTCGGAGTTATAGCGGACCTCGGTCCTTTGCTCGTCGAGAATCTTGAAGACCTGCTCTTTATACGTGGCTGCATTCTCGTCGATTTGAGAGCGCGTGAGCGGCTTGCGGGTGACGTTGCGGCCGGTGGGGTCACCGATGAGCGCAGTGGAGTCGCCAATGAGGAAGATGACTGTGTGGCCCAATTGCTGAAAGTGGCGCAGCTTGCGCATCAGCACGGTGTGGCCCAGGTGCAGGTCGGGGGCGGTGGGGTCGAAGCCGGCCTTCACGCGCAGGGGGCGTCCGGTTTTGCGGCTGTCTTCAAGGCGCTCTCGCAGGTCGCTGACGCGGATGATCTCCGCCGCGCCCTTCTCAAGCAGATCCATCTGTTCGTCTACGGGCAGGAATTCTTGCATGTCAGTACAAGTATAAAGTCGCGGGGGTGGGGAGTAGCGAATCCCACCCTGGCCGCAAAAACAAGGACGCGGCGAGGGTGGGGCACCCGGCAAAAACGCAATCCGCAGATCCTTCGACTCGCCTTCGCTTCTCTCAGGGCTGTTCCTTCTGAACGAGATAGTTGGATGAGGAGATTTGTAAACAAATTCAGCAAGTTAGCCACCGCTTCGCGCTGATAGCGAGTTGGCGGGTCCATTGCCGGCGCAACTTGCGAAGGCGAGTCAAGCTGCTCAGGATGACAGCGAGAGCGGGGCGCCCGGTTGCGGCGTTTCCGGCGATGGATTTCCCTCAATCGCCGCCGGTCTTCACCGCAATCCCTCTTCCATTCCGTCAGGCAGCATCGGCGCCTTCACTGCCTTGGCCATCCTGTCGGTCATTACCTGCAAGTGATACCCCATGACCGCCATGGTCATGGCCGCGCCCACGCAATGACGATAGCGCGTCGCCACTGTGAGCAAGAACTTCCAATAGCTCCAGCGCTGCCGGCCGAAGACGCCCTGGCGGACGATGGAGGTAACAAAGGCGCGCGCATTGCCGCGGGTGAGCCAGCGCTGCTTCGACACTCGTTCAGAAGACTTGGGCTGGGTGCGGCTCAGGTAAAGCTTGACGCGCTCATAGTAGGCCGCGCTGGAGTAGATGCGCTTCAGCACCGAGCGGTAACCTTCCATCAGCCGGGCAGCATCCATGGTGGGAAGAAAGTTCAAATTGTCGCCGGTGTTATCGCCGCGGCCCGCATCCAGAATCCGGCCCTCCTTGCCCAAGCGGCGGAAAAGCTGGGTTCCGGGCATGGCTTGCAGCAGGCCGACCATGGCAATGGGAATGCCGCTCTTCTGAATGAACTCGACCATGCTGTCGAAGATGTCGTCCCGATCGGTATCGAAGCCCAGAATGAAGCCGCCCATCACCTGCATGCCATAACTCTGGATGGTTGCCACGCTATCGAGCAGGCTGCGCCGCGTGTTTTGCAGCTTGTTGCTGGCGATGAGGCCCGATTCATCCGGGGTTTCGATACCGAGAAAAACCGAGACGAAACCGGCGTCTTTCATCAGTTGCATCAGCTCCGGATCGTCGGCCAAATTCAATGAAGCCTCGGTATTGAAGTCGAAGCTGGTTTTATATTGGCCGCGCCACTGGGCCAGCGCCACACATAGTTCCTTGGCGCGCGCTTTGTTGCCGATGAAGTTGTCGTCGACGATGAATACAGTCTCGCGCCAGCCGGCGGCGCGCAACTGGTCCAGCTCGGCCAGCACCTGCGCCACGGCCTTGGTGCGCGGGCGCCGGCCGTAGATTTCGATGATGTCGCAGAACTCGCAGTTGAAGGGGCAGCCGCGCGAGAATTGCACGGCCATGGTGGAGTAGCGATGCATCTTGATGAGGCTCAGGTCGGGCAGCGGGCTGGTCTCCATCGCTGGCCGTTCGGCGGCCTGATAGATGGGCGTGGCCGTTCCTTCCTCCAAATCCCGAGCTAAACCTGCAATCAGGGCCTCGGCCTCGCCGGCAACCACGTGGTCCGCCTTGAGATCGGCCGCCGACAAGCTGCTGGCGATGGGTCCGCCCACCACCGTCCGCAGGCCGCGGGCGCGGCACCGCTCCACGATGGCTGCCAACGAGTCACGCTGGATGTGCATCCCGCTAATGAACGCCACGTCGGCCCAGGCCAGGTCGCGGTCGCGGAGCCGCTCGACGTTGGTGTCCACAAGGCGCTTTTTCCATGCGCACGGCAGCAAGGCTGCCACCGTCATCAGACCCAGCGGGGGTTGCGCGGCCCGCTTGCCGAGAAAAGCCAGCGCATGTTTGAAGCTCCAGTAGGTATCGGGGAATTCCGGGTAGATCAACAGGGCGTTCATCGACTGCCTCGCTGGGAGATGGGCTGCCGGCAGGCTTGGCTTACGTGCCCTTATCCGGCTTCGGCGCAGTATTTCACCGTGCCGGAAACCGATGCGGTTGCGCTGCTCCCTATCCAGATTGTTACGCGGCACGGTAGAAAGACTGTACAAAAGCAAACACCTTGCCGGGAAGTGGTACACAGGCAGGCAAAAGTTCAGAGGGCGGAAGCGGGATGATCTCCGCCGCGCCCTTCTCAAACAGGTCTAACTGTTCGTCTACGGGTACGGATTGGGATATGTCTTTTTAAGCATAAATTCGAGGGATTGGGTGCAGCGGAGGGGAATTGCGTCGGCGCTATAATTGCGGAGATGGGATGGGTAAGACGCTACTTCGACGGAATCGGCAGAAGACGGGAGATCGAATCCGCAGTCCTCTCAATCATTGCATCCGTTTTGTTCTGCGCTATGGGCATACTTGAGCTCGTCAGGGTCCACAAGAGGGGAGGCCCGTTCTTCTTTTGCTGGGGCTTTTACTGGGGCGTATTTCTGGCCGCATTTGGACTATTCCGCATGTTGTATGGGTTCCTGCTGATCCGCGCCGTTGGTCGTCGTCTTAAGGCTGAATCGGTGACGAACCCGTAACCCCGACGGTGCCCTCTCTGCTGGTTCCGGCCTGTTTGCCTTAAACTAATTCGATGGAAGAGTTCAGCAGGATTCGGCGTCTCCCGCCTTACGTTTTTAACATCACCGACGGTATGAAGCGCTCCGCGCGGCACCGCGGCGAAGACATCATCGACTTTGGCATGGGCAACCCGGACGGGGCGACGCCCAAGCACATTGTGGACAAGCTGGTGGAGGCGGCGCTGAAGCCCGCAACCCACCGGTATTCGGTCTCGCGGGGCATTCCGCGGCTGCGCAAGGCTATTTGCAACTGGTACAAGACCCGCTACGACGTGGAGTTGGACCCGGAGACTGAGGCCATTGTCACGATCGGCTCCAAGGAGGGCATCGCCCACCTGTGCCTGGCCATTCTGGACTCGAACGATACGGTGCTGGTGCCCAACCCCAGCTATCCGATTCATATTTATGGGCCGGTCATCGCGGGGGCGCACGTTGTGAGCGTGCCGGTTCACGACCGGGAGCAGTTCCTGGCACAGCTTGAGGATCTGATTCCGCGCATGGTGCCTCGGCCCAAGGCGCTGATTGTGAATTTTCCGTCGAATCCGACCACCGAGTGCGTCGAACTGCCGTTTCTGGCGCGGCTGGTGGAGCTGGCCAAGCAGTACGGATTCCATCTGATCCAGGATCTGGCCTACGCCGATATCGCCTTCGACGGCTACAAGCCGCCCAGCGTGCTGGAGGTTCCTGGCGCCAAAGAGGTTGCGGTGGAGTTCTTTACGCTTTCGAAGAGCTACAACATGCCTGGCTGGCGGGTGGGCTTCATGGTGGGCAATCCGGTGCTGGTGGCAGCGCTGGCGCGGCTGAAAAGCTACTTCGACTACGGAACCTTCACGCCGATCCAGGTGGCTTCGATCCATGCGCTTGAGGGTCCGCAGGAGTGCGTTCACGACATCTGCGAGAACTATCGCAAGCGGCGCGACGTGCTGGTAGAGGGGCTGAACAAGCTGGGCTGGCCGGTGGCACTGCCCAAGGCAACCATGTTTGTGTGGGCGCAGATTCCCGAGCGGTACCGCAGGC
>Ga0302319_10005394_pt1 | contig 25702 bp, 25 predicted proteins | sample Bog_T0_2_FD_203319 | JGI IMG/M metagenome (GOLD analysis project Ga0302319, IMG submission 203319) | Peat permafrost microbial communities from Stordalen Mire near Abisko, Sweden - Bog_T0_2 | ecosystem: Environmental > Terrestrial > Soil > Wetlands > Peat | place: Sweden: Abisko, Stordalen Mire...
GTGTATGAAACCAAGATCGATGGCGGCCGCATATGGGTACGCGTCGGCTGACGCTGTTGCGCCATGGGCAGGCTCAGCAGGCCGGCTCCGATGCCGACGACTCGGAGCGGCCGCTCACCCGGCGGGGCGCTGCCGAGGCGCGAGAAATGGCCGGCCGGATCTTGCACAGAAATCTCGTTCCGGATTTGATTCTCGTGAGCCCCGCGGAACGCGCCCGGGCGACCGCGGAACTGGTCGCCTCCGCCTGCCATATCGATGCCAGGCACCTGCTGTGCGCGCGGGAGCTGTATCTGGCCTCGGCGGACAGCATCTGGCGCCTCGTCACGCGGCGCCACGGAACGCCGGCTCACGTGCTCGTGTGCGGACACAACCCCGGCCTCTCCCAGCTCGCGAGCCGCTTCGGTCCCGATCCCCGGCCGCGCGATCTGCCCACCGCCGGGCTCGCGACGGCGGTCTGGCACGGCGCCACGTGGGGGGTGGTGAAGCCGGAAACCGCGCTGGAATGCGACCTCGACGACCCGGAAAGCCTGGCTGACCTTTGGATATAGAAGCGTGGATATAGAAGCGAGACAGCCAGGCGCCTGGAAGCCCGTGGTTGGCCTCAGCCCTGGTCACGCTGCAGGCGCGCCAGCCGGCGCCGGTCGCGCTTGTCCGGTCGCTCCTCCGGGCGCGGGTGGCTCTGATCGGCCAGACGGTGCTGCTCGCGAAACTTCGCGCGCCGCTCCGCGCTCGCCGGCGTCTCGAGGTAGTGGGATCGTGCTTCGGGAGCCGGACCGCGGCGGCCCGGCAGACCGCGCACGTCGAATTCGGCAACCACCCCGCTCTGCGAGATGCTCACCTGGTCGCCGATTCGCAGGCGGTGCGCCGGCTTGACCCGCTCGCCGTTCAGATGCACCCGGCCGCCGCCGATGGCGGCCGCGGCCAGCGAGCGGGTCTTGAAGAACCGGGCATGCCAAAGCCACTTGTCCAGCCGGTGGTTTTCGTCTCGATCGTCCGCCATCTTTGCAAGCTATACTAGCGCTTTGAACGGCACTTGAGTCGCGCCCCAACGACCGGTGCCCTGGGGATCGGTGTGATCGAGGAATTTCGCGAACGACTGCTGCGCGATGCGCAGGGACTCGATGCCGCCGGGCTTCTCAAGCGGGAGCGCGTCATCGATTCGCCGCAGGGCCCCGTGGTCCGGCTCGCCGACGGGCGCGAGATGATCAATCTGTGCGCGAACAATTACCTCGGACTCGCCAACCACCCGGCCGTGATCGAGGCGGCGCATGCTGCCCTCGAGCGGTTTGGCTACGGCGTCGCATCGGTGCGCTTCATCTGCGGCACGCAGGGCGTGCACCGCGAACTCGAGGAGCGGTTGAGCGCCTATCTTTCGATGGACGACACGATCCTTTATTCGTCGTGCTTCGACGCAAACGGGGGACTGTTTGAAACGCTGCTCGATGCCGATGATGCGGTGATCAGCGACTCGCTGAACCACGCGAGCATCATCGACGGCATCAGGCTCTGCAAGGCGCGCCGGCTGCGCTACGCGAACGACGATCTCGACGAACTCGAACGATGCCTGCAGGAGTCGGCAGGCTGCCGGGTGCGATTGATTGCCACGGACGGCGTGTTCTCGATGGACGGCTCGATCGCCCGCCTCGCGGGCATCTGCGATCTCGCCGACCGGTATGGCGCGCTGGTGATGGTCGACGATTCGCACGCCACGGGATTCATGGGCGCGCGCGGCCGCGGCACGCCGGAGTTTCGCGGCGTCGTCGGCCGCATCGACATACTCACCGGTACGCTCGGCAAGGCCTTGGGCGGCGCGAGCGGCGGCTACGTCGCGGCGCGCCGCGAAATCGTCGCCTGGCTTCGGCAGCGCTCGCGGCCGTACCTGTTCTCGAACAGCATCGCCCCGGTGGTGGCGGCCGGCACGATCCGCGTGCTCGATCTGCTGGAGAATTCGCCCGAGCTGCGCGACCGCCTGCACGCCAATGCCCGCCACTTTCGCGCCGGCATGCAGTCCCTCGGCTATGATCTGGTGCCGGGGGAACACCCGATCATCCCCGTCATGCTGGGCGAGGCGCCGGTCGCCGTGCGTCTCGCGGAGCGCATGCAGGCCGAAGGTGTCTACGTCGTCGCGTTCGCATTTCCGGTCGTGCCCCAGGGCAGGGCCCGCATCCGGACGCAGATGAACGCCGCCCATTCGACCGCGCAGCTCGACCGGGTGATCGACGTCTTCGGCCGCGCCGGCCGCGAACTCGGCATCATTTAGGGAGCACACATGAAAGCACTGGTCAAAGCGCGCGCCGAGCCCGGCATCTGGATGCAGGACGTGCCGGAGCCGGCCGTCGGGCACAACGACGTGTTGATCAAGGTACACCGCTCGGCGATCTGCGGCACCGACATGCACATCTACAACTGGGACGCCTGGGCGCAAAAATCGGTGCCGGTGCCGATGGCCGTCGGCCACGAATACTCGGGCGAGATCGTCGAGATCGGCAGCGAGGTGCGCGGCTTCGGCATCGGCGACCGCGTCTCCGGAGAGGGCCACATCACCTGCGGGCACTGCCGCAATTGCCGCGCGGGGCGCCGGCACCTGTGCCGCAACACCCTGGGCGTGGGCGTGAACCGCGCCGGCGCATTCGCCGAATATCTGACCATTCCGGCAAGCAACGTCTTCAAGCTGCCGGCGGCCATCGATGATGAGATCGCCTCGATCCTCGACCCCTTCGGCAACGCCACGCACACCGCGCTCGCCTTCAGCGTCGTCGGCGAGGACGTGCTGATCACCGGCGCCGGCCCCATCGGCATCATGGCCGTCGCGATCGCCCGCCACTGCGGGGCGCGGCACGTGGTGATCACCGACGTCAACGATTACCGCCTGAAGCTCGCCGCCGCCATGGGCGCATCGCGCGCGCTCAACGTCACGCGCGAATCGCTCGATGAGGCGATGCAATCGCTCGGCATGGAGGAGGGCTTCGACGTCGGCTTCGAGATGTCGGGCAATCCGGCGGCGCTGCGCGAAATGCTGCGCACGATGAATCACGGCGGCAGCATCTCGATGCTCGGAATTCCGCCCGGGGACACGGCGATCGATTGGAACCAGGTGATATTCAAGGGCCTCGTGCTGAAGGGCATCTACGGCCGCGAGATGTTTGAGACCTGGTACAAGATGTCGGCCATGCTGCAGAGCGGTCTCGATGTACGGTCGGTGATCACCCACCGCCTCGGCATCCGCGATTATCTCGAGGGCTTCGAGATCATGAATTCCGGAAAGTCCGGCAAGATCATCCTCGACTGGTCTGCGCTATAGAGCAGCCGGTCGGAGCACGCCGTAAGCGCTCCTGGAAGCGCCATCAGCGCGGTGCGCGGCACCAGCAATACGCATAGACGCCGCGCGGGTCGTTGAACCGGCCGAGGAGGCGCGCCTGATCGAGGAGCGGATCGAGCACGCGCTCGAAGCCCGTGGCTGGCGGCAGCAACCCGGCTGAGCGGGCGAAGCGCAGGGTCTGCGTCCGCAACTGCATGAGGAGTTCCTCGCGCAGCGACAATCCGGGTTCGATGTAATCGACTTCGAAGTCCGCGCCGAGGTCGCCAAGCTTGGCGGCCGCGTCGATGGCATCTTTCAGGCCGCCCAGATGGTCGACGAGGCCGATCCGCTGCGCATCGACGCCCGCCCACACCCGCCCCTGCGCGATCTTGTCGATGTCTTCCACGCTCTTCTTGCGCCCGTCGGCGACCCGGTGCAGGAACTGTCCGTAGGCATAATCGACCGAGCTTTGCAGCATCTGGCGCCCGCCGGGCCCGATGGCGCGATCCATGCGCATGTCGCCCGCGAGCGGTGTCGTGCCGATGCCGTCGACCCGCACGCCGAGCTTCTCGAGCGTGCGCTGAAAGGTCGGCACCACCGCGAACACGCCGATCGAGCCGGTCAGCGTGGTCGGACTCGCGTAGATCTGGTTCGCGGCCGCCGAAATGTAATAGCCCCCGGATGCGGCGTAGGTGCTCATCGAGACCACCACCGGCTTGCCCACCTTGCGCAGGTTCTGCACCTCGCGCAGGATCTGCTCCGACGCGAACATGCTGCCGCCCGGGCTGTCGACCCGCAGCACCACGGCCTTCACCCCCTCGTCGTAGCGGGCCTGGCGCAGCAGGTCCGCCGTGCTCTCGCCGCCGATGGTGCCGGGCGGCTGATGACCGTCGAGTATCTCCCCCGCCGCAACGACGATGCCGACGCGCGCGTCGGATTTTTTCTTGAGCACGTGTTTGGAGCGGATGGATGTGAGGTATTGCGACATGCCGATGGCGTTGAAGGAATGATTGTCCTGGTCCTCGCCGACCAGGCCCTTCAGTTCATCAGATAGCTGGCGGCGCGTCTTCAGCGCCGTGACCAGGCCGCGCTGCAAGGCCAGCTTCGCCGCATCGCCTCCCGCCGCGGCGAGGGCCGCGGGACTCTGCGCAACGAAGTCGCCGAGGGCCCCGGGGGGCAGCGAACGCGCGCGCGTCACGTCCTGCTGGTAGGCGGTCCACAGCGCGTTCAGCCACGCGGAACTCTCCTCGCGCTCGCTCGCCGACATGTCACTGCGCGAGAATTGATCTGTGAAGCTCTTGAAGGTTCCGGCGCGGAAGATGTTGACGTCGACGCCCAGCTTGTCGATCGCGTCCTTGAGGAACATGCGGTAATAGCTGAACCCGTCGAGATAGACCGAGCCCAGCGGATCGAGATACACCTCGCCGGCCTGCGCGGCGAGGTAGTACTGCGTCTGATCCAGCGCATCGGCCGCCACGACGACGCGCTTGCCGCCGGCGCGGAAATCGCGGATCGCCGCCCCGACCTCCTGTAATTTCGAGAGGCCCGACGGGGCGAGCTGGCCGAAATCGAGCACCAGCAGCTTGATCCGCGAGTCGCTCTTCGCGGCGCCTATCGCATCGATCACGTCCTTCAACAGGGTCTCAGGCGCGGGTCCGCCGGAGGCCTCGCCGACGGCCCGGCGCACCGGGTCGGTGGCGAGCTGCTCGACCAGTTCGCCCTCGGGTGCCACGACCAGCGCGGCCGCGCGCGGCACGATCGGGATCGACGTGTGCAAGGCCGCAAGAACGAATCCGAAAATGACCAGCAGGAGAATCAGATGCAGCACCCGGCGGATGGCCTCGAGGACTCTCCAGACGAGATTGAAAAATCCCGCCAAGGCCGAGCCGACGCTCATTCATCGCCCCCCGGTTGGTTGCGCGACCCCCGGGAGCCATCTCCGTATTCCACGCGTCGCATCCGAAACCGGCGGCAAGCGATCAGATCTTCTCTTCGATGCGCGCCGCCTTGCCGGACAGATCGCGCAGGTAATACAGCTTGGCGCGGCGCACCGCACCGCGCCGCTTCACGCTGACCTCGCTGATCGACGGACTGTGCGTCTGGAACACGCGCTCGACCCCTTCGCCGTGGGATATCTTGCGCACGGTGAACGAGGAATTGAGGCCGCGGTTCTTCTTCGCGATCACGACCCCTTCGTAGGCCTGGACGCGCTCGCGGTCGCCCTCGACGACCTTCACCTGTACGACCACGGTGTCGCCCGGGTTGAAATCCGGCAGTTTGCGCTGGGCGCGCTCGCCGTTCAGTTGTTGAATGATTTTGTTCATGCTCTAAGACCTCACCCTATGACGACCGGCGATTTGCGCGCTCGATCTTGAATTCGTCCAGCAATACCCGCTCTTCCGCGCTCATGCCGCGCTGCTCCAACAGATCCGGCCGCCGCAGCCACGTGCGGCCGAGTGCCTGCTGCAGACGCCAGCGGCGAATCGCCGCGTGGTCGCCCGAACCCAGCACCGGCGGCACCGCATGGCCGTCGACCAAGGTCGGCCGCGTATAATGCGGCCAATCGAGCAGGCCGTCACTAAACGATTCCTGCCCGGCCGATTCGGCGCAACCCAAGGTGCCCGGCAGCAGCCGCGCCAGCGCATCGATCACCACCAGGGCCGGCAGCTCGCCCCCCGACAGAATGTAATCGCCGATCGACCAGGACTCGTCGATTTCCGCGTCGATGAGCCGCTCGTCGATCCCTTCGTAACGCCCTGCCAGCAGCACCAGGCCCTGCCACTCCCGTGCTTCGCGGGCCAGGCCCTGGTCGAAGCGCCGGCCATCCGGCGTGAGATACACGCGTTTGCTGCCGGCCGGAACCACAGCCGCCGCGGCACGCAACGCTTCCTTCAGCGGCTCGAACTTGAGCACCATCCCGGGGCCGCCACCATAGGGCCGATCATCGACCGAGCGATGCGCGTCCGCCGTGTGCTCGCGCGGGTCACAGCAAGTGACCGTCAGGGCCCCCCGTTCGAGGGCACGCCCGACCACGCCATGCGCCAGCGCCTCGTAGACCAGCACCGGAAACAAAGTCACCACCGCGATGCGCATCCGCGTCAGGCCGCCGCATCGTCCCAGTCGACCACCACGCGCCGGTTCTGTAAATCCACCCGGCGCAGGTGCTGCGCGACGGCCGGCACCCAATATTCCTGCTCGCCCCGCACCACCATCAGGACCTGTGCGGGCGTTTCCACGAAATGGCTCACCACCCCGAGCGCGATGCCGGCGAGATTCACCACCGCGCAGCCGATCAGGTCTGCGCGGTAGAAGTCCCGGTCGTTCCGCTGCGGCAACGCACTGCGCGGCACACACACCGCGGCTCCCCGCAGCGCAGCGGCCATGTCCCGGTCCGCGACGCCCGCGAGCTTGGCCGTGATCTGGCCACCGCTGCGGCCGCTGGCCTCGACCGTATAGGCCTCGCCCGGGCCGGCATCGGGCCGGCCGCCGCGCACCAGTCGCAACTCCCGGTGCGCGAGCAGACTTTCCGGGGGATCCGTGAACGATCGGAGCTTGACCCAGCCCCGCACGCCAAAAGGCGCCCCGATCGCTCCCAGCTGAATCAGCGCCGTTTCGTCGCCGCAACCTGCATCTTCACCCATGGCCAACCCCAGCCGTCCGGGCCGACGCCCGTGGCGTCAGGCCGCTTGCTTGCGGTAGGTCGTCAGCAAGTGTTTGACGCGCTCCGACAGGTGGGCGCCCTGGCCCATCCAATGCTCGATGCGGGCAACGTTCAGCCGCAGCTTCACCTCGGCACCCCGCGCCACGGGGTTGAACAGGCCGACACTCTCGAGGCTGGTGCCACCCTGTCGCTTACGGCTGTCCGTCACCACCACGTGATAGAAGGGGGTCTTCTTGCCGCCGCGCCGGGTCAGTCGGATCGTCACCATCGTCGGATTCCTCAGAAATCTGCAGGGTCTGGCCAAGCCGGCAATTGTAATGAAAAACGCCCTCAACGGGCAAATAATTACTGCGGTCCGAATCCAGGCGGCAGGCGTCCGCCCATGCCGCGCATCATGTTCTTCAGCATGCCGCCCTTGGCGAGCTTTTTCATCGTTTTCTGCATGTGGTCGAACTGTTTCAGCAGCCGGTTCACCTCGGGCAGCTGCACCCCGGCCCCGGCTGCAATGCGCCGCTTGCGGGAACCGTCGATCGACTCGGGCCGGCGCCGCTCGCGCGGCGTCATCGAATCGATGATGCCGATCTGGCGCCGCAACGCCTTGGGGTTCGCCGCACCGGCGGCCGCGGCGGCGTTCGCCTGCATCTGCGCCGGCAGCTTGTCGAGCAGCGCGGCCATGCCGCCCATCTGCTGCAGCTGGGCGAGCTGATCACGCAAGTCCGAGAGGTCGAAGGACTTGCCCTTGCTGATCTTGCGCGCAAGCTTCTCGGCCTTTTCCTGGTCGACCTGTCCCTGCACCTGTTCGACCAGGGATAGGACGTCGCCCATCCCGAGGATGCGCGAGGCGATTCGCTCCGGCTGGAACAGTTCGAGCGCCTCGGACTTCTCCCCGGTGCCGATGAAAAGAATGGGTTTGCCGGTCACCTGCCGGACAGACAGCGCGGCACCGCCGCGCGCATCCCCGTCGGCTTTGGTGAGCACGATGCCGGTGAGGGTGAGGGCGTCGTTGAACGCCTTGGCGGCATTGACCGCATCCTGTCCGGCCATGCTGTCGACGACGAAGAGACGTTCGTGGGGATGGATCTGCGCTTCGAGTTCACGCACCTCCGCCATCATCTCGGCGTCGATGTGCAGACGGCCGGCCGTATCGAGCAGCAGCACGTCATACGCCTGCAGAGTTGCCTCCGCGAGCGCGCGCTTCGCGATGGCGAGCGGCGCCTCGGTCGCCGCCGCGGGCGTGAATCCCGCACCCACCTGGCCGGCCAGCGTCTCGAGCTGCAGGATTGCCGCGGGCCGGTAGACGTCGGTGCTGGCGAGCAGAACCTTCTTGTGCTGCTTCTCGATGAGCCAGCGCGCGAGCTTCCCTGCGGTCGTCGTCTTGCCCGCGCCCTGCAGGCCGGCGAGCATCACCACCACCGGACGCTGCGCACGCAGATTCAGCCCGGTGCTCGCCTCGCCCATGAGGCTCGTCAATTCATCGTGCACGACCTTGATGAACGCCTGGCCGGGCGTGAGGCTCTTGGTCACCTCGACCCCGACCGCGCGTGCCTTCACCGCATCGGTGAACGTTTTGACGACCGGCAGCGCAACGTCGGCCTCGAGCAGCGCGAGCCGCACCTGCCGCACCGTGTCGGCGATGTTGTCTTCGGACAGACGGCCGCGCCCGGACAGCGAACGGACGGCGGCGGACAGCGTTTCGGTCAATCGATCGAACATGACGGCCGATTATAGGCTTCTAGGAGGCCGTTCGTCCTTGTGTCATGATTTGCGCCAGCCGTGACCCTCGCCATCACCCTGTTCGTGCTTTATTCCGCCAGTGCCTGGATCATGCTGCGAAGTGTGAACAACGCGCGTCTCGAGCCGCTCGCCTGGGCCGTGAGCCTGGCGGCGGTGTTCGCGCACAGCGATGCGCTGGTGCGCATGATGCGCTCCATCGGTCCGTACTCGATCGGACTGCTCACGGCGGTCTCATTGCTCGCCTGGACGCTCGCCGTGCTCGCCTGCCTCATCGCGATCGAGCGGCAGCACCGCGCGCTCTCCGCCATACTCCTCGGCAGCGCCGCGATCGGCGCCACCGCGACCGGTGCGGCGCACCGGTACGCCGAATCCACCGCGCCCGGCTGGGAACTCACGGCGCACATCCTGCTCTCGATGGGTGCGGCGGCGCTGCTGTTCGCCGCCGCGGTCACCGCGGTGCTCCTCGTGATTCTCGATCGCCGGCTGCGCACCCGCCGGATCGCCGATCTGCCGAGCGCGCTGCCGCCGCTCGACACGCTCGAGAAGGTCATGTTCCGCCTCATCGGCGCGGGCTTCGCGCTGCTCACGCTCGCCCTCTTCACCGGCTTCGTGTTCGTCACCAATCTGTTCGCGCAGCACTTGATCCACAAGACCGTGCTGTCGATCATCGCCTGGCTGCTGTTCGGCGTGCTGCTGTTCGGCCGGGTGCGGTTCGGCTGGCGCGGCCGCTTCGCGGTGCGCTGGACGCTCGCCGGCTGCGTCGTGCTCGCGCTCGCCTATTTCGGCTCCAAGTTCGTTCTCGAGTATCTGCTCGGCCGGCATTGGGGCTGAGCGCTTGCGCGCATGCATCTGCATCCCTCGCTAGCGACCCTTCTCGGCATCCTCGCGGCGCTGCTCGGGCTCGCCGCCTTCTTCGCCGGCAGCGAAACGGCGCTCATGAGCCTGAACCGCTACCGGCTGCGCCATAGCGCCCAGGCCGGCAATCGCGGCGCGCGGCTCGCCGAGAAGCTGCTCGCTCATCCGGACCGACTGATCGGACTGATTCTGCTGCTATCGACCATCGTCAACGTCGCCGCCCCGATGTTGGTCGAATATATCGCATTTCGCCTCGGCGGCGACTTCCTCGTCGCGGTCGGCGCCGCTGCGCTGACTCTCGTCATGTTGATTCTGTGTGAAGTCGCGCCAAAGACCTACGGGGCGCTGCATCCGGAACGGCTCGCGTTGCCGGCCGCGTACGTGTACACGCCGCTGCTCCTCGTGTTCAACCGCATCATCCCGTTCGTGTGGGCGACCAACCTGCTGGCGAACGGCGTGCTGCGGCTGTTCGGAGTGTCCCAGGAGCTGGCATCGAATTCGCTTTCGAGCGAGGAACTGCGCACCGTCGTGGCCGAGGCCGGGGCGATGATCCCCCACCGCCACCAACAAATGCTGGTGAGCATTCTCGATCTCGAGAAGGCCACGGTGGAGGACATCATGGTGCCCCGCACCGAGATCGTGGGAATCGACGTCGACGATGACTGGGACAAGATCGTCGAGCAGCTGCGCCAGAGCCAGCACACGCGCCTGCCGGTGTACGAAGGCGAGATCGACCGCATCATCGGCGTGCTGCACATGAAGGGGGTGGTTCATGAATTGGCACGTGGCCGCCTGGAGCGCGGCGCGCTGATCGAAGCCGCGAACTCGCGCGATGCCTATTTCGTGCCTTCGGGCACGACGCTGAATGCCCAATTGCTCAATTTTCAGCGCGACAAGCGGCGCATGGCGTTCGTCGTCGACGAGTATGGCGACATTCAGGGCTTGGTCACGCTCGAGGACATCCTCGAGGAAATCGTCGGCGAGTTCACGACCGATCCAGCCACGATGATGCACAAGGACGTGCATGCAGAGGCGGACGGCAGCTTCGTCGCCAGTGCCTCGACCAGCGTCCGGGCGCTGAACCGTTCCATGCGCTGGAGCCTGCCGACCGATGGGCCGAAGACGCTCAACGGTCTGATCGTCGAGTTTCTCGAAACCATTCCGGAAACCGGCACCACCCTCAAGCTTGCTGACTACATGCTCGAAGTCCTGCAGACGGGGGACAATGCCATCAAGACGGTCCGCATCCGCCCGCCCGCGCCGACGCCGTCGCCGACGCCGACGCCCGCGAAAAAACGGGGCCGCAACCGGGCCTAGGAGTCTGTCTCGCCCGATCGGCCGCGCGGGGCGGAGAGGCTTTCAGGGAGAGGCTTTCAGAACGCCTCGAGCGCCGCGCCGAGGCGCGTCACGCCGCGCACCGTCATGCCCTCCGGTGCGCGCCGCGGCACGTTCGCCTCGGGGATGACGGCGAGCTTGAAGCCGTGCTTCGCCGCCTCGCGCAGCCGCTCCTCGCCATACGGCACCGGCCGGATCTCGCCAGCGAGCCCGAGTTCGCCGAAGGCGATCAACGAGCCTGGCACGGGCACGTCGCGCAGGCTCGAACGGGCGGCCAGGATGATCGCAAGATCACCGGCCGTTTCGCCCATGCGCACACCGCCGACTACGTTTGCGAAGACGTCCTGGCCGGCGAGCGCAAGGCCGGCGTGCCGGTGCGCGACGGCGAGCAGCATCGTCAGCCGGTTGCCGTCGATGCCGACCGCGACCCGGCGCGGGTTCGTGCCGAGACTGGTGTCGGCGAGCACCTGCACCTCGATCAGCAGCGAGCGCGTGCCCTCGCGCAGCACCGTGATGACGCTCCCCGACACGGGCTCCGCATGGCGTGAGAGAAAGATCGCCGAGGGATTGGTCACCTCGCGCAGACCCTGCTCGATCATGGCAAACACCCCGATCTCGTTCGCCGCGCCGAAACGGTTCTTCACGGATCGCAGCACCCGGTAGCGGCTGCCGGTATCGCTCTCGAAATAGAGCACCGTGTCCACCATGTGTTCGAGCACCCGCGGGCCCGCGATCTGGCCCTCCTTCGTCACGTGACCGACGAGCAGCACCGCCGTACCCGTGGACTTGGCGAAGCGCACGAGTCCGGCCGTGCATTCGCGCAGCTGCGTCACCGCGCCCGGCGCGGAATCGATCTCCTCGGAGTACATGGTCTGGATCGAGTCGACGATCACGACCTGCGCGCCGAGAGCGGCCGCCGCGGCCACGATGTCCTCCACGCATGTCTCGGCGATCAGGCGGGCGGCAACGGTCTCGAGACCGAGCCGCCGGCCACGCAGCGCCACCTGCTGCAGGGATTCCTCGCCCGTCGCATACAGCACGGGGCCGCGTGCATGGAGCGCCGCCGCCGCCTGCAGCATGAGCGTGGACTTGCCGATGCCGGGATCACCGCCGAGCAGCGTGACCGAACCGGGTACGAGGCCGCCGCCCAGGACCCGGTCGAGTTCGGTCGAGCCCGTCGGCCAGCGCGGCTGCTCGAGTACCGCTTCCGCAGCCAGGGTCGAGGATCGGTCGGCATGGGCTGCATCGGTTGGCTGCGCGCCACCAGGACCGCCCCGGCGCATCCCGGCCGTCGCGGGGCCGGCATGACGCGCCGCGCCGCTGCGGACCGCCGCCTGCGGCGGACCGTTGCGCAGCACCTCCCCGACGAGCGTGTTCCACTCGCCGCAGGTCGAGCACTGTCCCTGCCACTTGGGTGAAGACGCTCCACAGTTTTGGCAGACGAACACCTCTTTGGACTTGCGCATCCGCCTCCTTTGCTTCGATTTGTGAGCTTAGCATTGCTGCGGGTGCAGCCCGATCACCTATACTGCTGCGCTTGTATACGGGATTATGTCCATTGCATGCGTAAAGTTGGGTTGACTGCAGCAATCATCGGCGTCGGCATGCTCGCTCTCGATCTGTCGCTGCGATTCATCACGGATCGCGGCAGCTGGTTGTGGCTGCCCGGATTTTTGCTGCTGTTCGGCGGCAGCGCCGTGCTCGCATGGCGTCGCTGGTCGCCCCCGGTTTCGGTCATTCCGCTGAAGGCGCCGGATCCGCCGGCGGGACTCGAGACGGCGCGGCTGCTCGACAACTTCGAACAGCGCTTTGCCGAGTTGAAGGGCCGCAACCCGAACCCCACCGTTCTCGGAGAACTGTACCTGCTAGGCACCCAGCTCGAACAGCGCGGACGCCGCCCGCAGGCCACGGCCGTGTACCGGCATCTGGCCAAGGTCGACAACGGCTATCGTGATGTCACCACCCGGCTGCACCGCCTGATCGACGGCGACAAGAACAGCGCCCGCGGCGGTGGGGCCGCGGCACCTGCGGGCTCGACCGTGCGGGATCCTGCGGCGACCGGCGGCGCATCGGATCCCAAGAAGCCCGGCGGTCCTGCCCCGGCGGTGGAGGTCCCGATGGTGGGAGCCGCCGCGGCGCCCGCACGGGCGGCCGCCAGCGCACCCTCGGCGGCGTCGGGCGCGTCGGGCGCGTCGGGCGCTGCGGCGGCGGAGGGGCCGCAGCAGCTCGGCCGCTACCGCCTGGAGCGCGAGATCGGCCGGGGCGCCATGGGCACCGTGTACCTCGGGCGCGACACGGCCATCAATCGCTTGGTCGCCATCAAGGCGATACCGCTCGCGAGCGAATTCAGCGACGCGGAACTCGCCGAGGCGCGCACGCGTTTTTTCCGCGAAGCCGAAACAGCAGGTCGTCTGAACCACCCGAACATCGTCACGATCTACGATGTCGGCGAGGAGCGCGGTCTGGCGTACATCGCGATGGAATACCTGCTGGGGCGGCATCTGTCGCACCATGCGAACAGCAACAATCTGCTCGAGCCGCGTACCGTGCTCGACCTGATGGCGCGCACCGCCGCAGCCCTCGGGTTCGCCCACAAGCAGCAGGTGGTCCACCGCGACATCAAGCCGGCGAACCTCATGTACGATGCGGCTTCGGATGTGCTGAAGATCACCGACTTCGGCATCGCGCGCCTGACCGGCGCAGGCAGCACCCGCACCGGCATCGTGCTCGGCACCCCGTCGTTCATGTCCCCGGAACAGCTCGAGGGGCGAACTGTGACAGGTCGCTCGGACTTGTTTTCCCTCGGTGTTAGCCTGTTTCAACTATTGACCGGCCAGCTGCCGTTTGCGGCCGATTCGATGACTGGGTTGATGCAGCAGATAGCGGAGGCTCCACATCCGCCGCTGCGCGCCTTCCGGCCGGATCTGCCGGCATGCGTCGAGAGCGTCATCGATCGTGCACTGGCCAAGAACCCTGATGCACGGTTCGAAACCGGCGCGCAAATGGCGGCGGCGCTTGCGGATTGTCGTGCAAAATTTCCGAGTGGGATGCCATGATTGGATTTTTCGAAAGGCCACGCATAGCGAACGGACGACCATGAGCCTTCGCGGCAAAATAACGAGCGTCGCACTCACCGACACGGGCAAGGTGCGCGAGCACAACGAGGACATGATCGGGGCGGAGGCGGACATCGGCCTGTTCGTGCTCGCCGACGGCATGGGTGGCTACAATGCGGGCGAGGTCGCCAGCGGCATCGCGGTCAAGACCATCATCAATCTCGTCCGCGACGCCGTGCTGCGCGAGGACCTGAACGTGCGCGACCCGGACACCGGCCTCAACCGGCCGAGCATCATCCTGCGTGATGCCATCCACCGGGCCAACAAGATCATCTACCACACCTCGAAGACCCAGCCTCAATGCGAGGGGATGGGAACCACCGTGGTCGCGTGCCTCTTTCATGACAACAAGGTGTCTATCGCCCATGTGGGGGATTCGCGCCTCTACCGGCTGCGGGACAACCGTTTCGAGCAAATGACGCTCGATCATTCGCTGCTCCAGGAGCTGGTCGACCGGGGTTTTTACTCACAGCAGGAAGCCCAGCGGGCGACCAACAAGAACTACGTGACCCGGGCACTGGGAGTCGAACAGAACGTCGAGGTCGAGATCCACGAGGAGCCGGTGCATAAGAGCGATTACTACGTGCTCTGTTCGGACGGCCTTTCGGACATGATTGAGGACGAGGATATTCATTTAACTATCAGCACCTTTAGTGCTAATCTTGATACGGTTGCTAAGCAGTTGATTCAGCTCTCGAACGACAACGGCGGACGCGACAACGTCTCCGTCATCATGGCGCACGTTGCGGAACCCTTCCCCGCGCACCGGCGTATATTTGACAAAATTTTGGGATGGTTTGGTTAGCGAATCACGGAGTCTGAATGGCACGCCTGATGCTTAGTTTGGACGGTCAAGTTCTCGCCGAATACAACATGAACAAGGAGCGCTACACCATTGGGCGTCTTCCGGACAACGACATCCGGATCGACAATCCCGCGGTAAGCGGCCATCACTCCCTCATCATCAACATCCTGAACGACTCCTTCCTCGAGGATTTGAACAGCACGAACGGCACGTACGTGAATGGCAAGCTGATCAAGAAGCATGCCATGCAGCATGGCGACGTGATCACGGTCGGCCACCATCAGCTGCGTTTCGTCGATACCCAGACCGGCGAACCGGACCAGGACGATTTCGAAAAGACCATGGTGATCACTTCGAACTCGCATGGCGAGGATCGCATCCGCCGCGTCGGTCAGGCCGTGGACCAGGCGGCGAAGGCCGTGGTGTCCAAACGGGCCGGTGTTCCGGGGAATGCGACGGCGCTGCCCAAGGCGAAGCTGCAGGTGCTTTCCGGGGCCTTCGCCGGCCGTGAACTCGAGCTCACCAAGGCCCTGACCACGCTCGGCCGTCCCGGAGTTCAGGTCGCCGCCATCACGCGCCGCGCCGAGGGCTATTTCATCGTGCACGTCGACAGCGGCAAGGAAAACGACTTCCCGCAGGTGAATGGTGTGCCGATCGGGCCGCAGGCAAGGCGCCTGAACGACAACGATGTGGTGCAGCTCGCGGGCGTCAAGATGGGGTTCTTCGAGAGCTGACGTGGCGCGCCCACGGATGGCACGCCCACGGATGGCACGCGGGACGGCGGCGGCTACCGCAGCGTCACGGCAACCCGCTGGCTGATGCCGCAGAGCAATTCGTAGGGAATCGTGCCCGCGCAACCCGCAATTTCCTCCACCGGCAGGTCCGCACCCCACAGCACCACCGGATCGCCGACCCGCGGCGGCTTGCTGAGCGCCGTCGCATCGATCCCGATCATGTCCATCGACACCCGTCCCGCGAGCGGCGCCCGCTCGCCGTTGACGAGCACGGGCGCACCGGATTCAAGGCTGCGCGGATAGCCGTCCCCGTAGCCGATCGAGGCGATGACGAGGCGCGTCGGCCGCTGCGCCGTCCAGGCGCCGCCGTAGCCCACATGCTCGCCGGCGGCAACTTGTTTCACCGCGATGACCCGCGCATGCAGGGTCATCGCGGGACGCAAACCGAGGTCGGCCCCCACCACCCCCGGGAGCGGCGACACGCCATAGAGCAGGAGTCCCGGACGCACCCAATCGGCCTGTGCGTCGCTGAAACCGAGCAGGCCCGCCGAGTTGCACACGCTGCGGGCACCGGGAAGATTGCCGGTCGCCGCAGCGAAGCGCGCCAGCTGCTCCCGCGTCGTGCCGCTCCCGGGTTCGTCGGCGGCAGCGAGGTGCGTGAACAAGCCCACCGGCTGCTTGACCATTGGGAGGGACGCCAGTGCCGCGCGGGCCGCGGTAAACTCCTGGCCCGTCAGTCCGAGACGATTCATGCCGCTGTCGAGCTTCAGCCAGACGCGCAGCCGCTCGCCGGAATGCAGGCCCTGCAGCAGCTCGATCTGCTGCTGCGAATGGACGACGAGTTCGAAGCGCTCGTGGGCGGCAAGTTCCAGCTGCTCGCGGTCGAAGACCCCTTCGAGAAGCACCACCGGGTGCGTGATGCCCGCCTGGCGCAGAGCAAGGCCCTCCTCCACCCGCGCCACCGCGAAGGCGTCGGCGTCGGCGAGCGCCCCGGCGACGGCGGTGAGGCCATGGCCGTAGGCATTCGCCTTGACCACGGCCATCACCCGCGAGCGCGGCGCGCGCCCGCGCACCACCTGGAGATTGTGCCGCAGCGCGCCGGAATCCACCGTTGCGCCCACCATCGGGGTCACCGGAACACCGGTGCGCTCATCGCAGCACGGCGCTCACCGGAATACGCCTTCGGCGTACGACTCCGGCGCGAAGTTTTCGAACTTGGTGTATTGGCCGAGGAAGGTCAGCTGCACGTCGCCGGTGGGACCATTGCGCTGTTTGGCGATGATGATGTCGGCGATTCCCTTGCGCGTCGTATTGGGGTCGTATACTTCTTCGCGATAGATGAGCAGAATCACGTCGGCATCCTGTTCAATCGCGCCCGAATTGTGGCTGACGATGCCATCCGCAAGCCAGCTTTGCGGACCCGGCACAGTGATGTCGAAGACCTCCTCGTCACCGTCCGGCTCGACGGCTATCACGCGATCCCAATGGAGATCGGATTCCGCATCGGACGTCACCGGCGCAGCCACGGCGGGAAAATGCCGCGCCAGGGCGACCCGGTCGCCGGCCGAAGTCTCGCCCAGCGTCCGCCATCCCTGCCCTGTAAACAACCGATGGCCGGCCGTTGCCCGCAGCGTCCGGCCGGACGCGAGGGACAATTTCAGAACCGGCCTCACGCCAGTCGACCAGACAAGATCAGCGCGGGCATTGATGATCTTTTGATCCTCGTTCATCGCCCATACTTCGGGCATCGTGCCGACGAGATTGCGAATGGGAACGCGCCGTCCATCGGCGAGCCACACTGGTGAGTCGCCCGTTACGCATTCCCGCAGGTCCGACATCACCGGCTTTTTCTCGACGCGTTGTTCCACGCCGCGATTCAGCTGCGAGAGGGCGATCACGGGCACCGCCAGCTCCTTGGCGAGCGCCTTCAGGGAGCGCGAAATCTCCGAGATCTCCGTGGCACGGTTCTCCTTGGTTCCCGCGACCTGCATGAGCTGCAGATAGTCCACCACGATCAGGTCGAGACCGCCCTTCTCGCGCTTCAGCCGCCGCGCCCGCGCGCGCACCTCGGTGGGGGTGAGTGCGGGAGTCTCGTCGACGAAGATGCGGGCATTGCTGAGCTGGGTCATCGCCGAGTCGATGCGCGGCCAGTCCTCCTCCTGGAGCTTTCCCGAGCGCAGGTTGCTCTGGTTGATGCGGCCGAGGGAGGAGATCATGCGCAGTGTGAGGGACTCGGCCGACATCTCCATGCTGAAGATCGCGGCCGCCTTGTTGGAACCGAGCGCGGCGTTCTCGGCGATGTTGACGGCGAGGGTCGTCTTGCCCATGGACGGCCGGCCCGCGATCACGATCAGATCGCCGGGCTGCAGCCCCGAGGTCATCTCATCGAGGGACTTGAATCCGGTCGAGATGCCCGTCAGGGTGCTGTCCGAGTGATACAGCTCGTCGATGCGATCGACCACCCGCGGCAGCACGCTCTTCACCGATTGAAAACCCACCTTGCCCCGCGAGCCGCGCTCGGCGATCTCGAACACGGCCCGCTCCGCGTCGTCGACGATCTCACGCGCCTCGCGTCCTTCGGGTTCGAGCGCGCTGCCGGCGATCAGGTTGCCGGCGGTGATCAGCTGGCGCAGCACCGAGCGCTCACGCACGATGTCCGCATAGGCACGGATGTTGGCCGCCGTGGGCGTGTCGCGCGCGAGGGACCCGAGATAGGCGAGACCGCCGATCTGCTCGAGAACGCCCTGACCTTCCAGATGACCGGAGAGCGTCACGGCATCGCAGGGTTGACCGCGTTCGATGAGCCCGGCGACGGCCTCGAAGATCAGGCGGTGATCGTTGCGGTAGAAATCCTGGCCGTTCACCCGGTCGGCGATCTGATCCCAGGCGGCGGAATCGAGCATGAGGCCGCCGAGCACCGATTGTTCGGCTTCGATCGAGTGGGGCGGCAGGCGCAGGCCCTCGCCGCCCATTCGATTGCTGACGCGACCGGCCACGTGCAAAGCCCGCGCGACGAGGCTTTGGCCGCCCCTACTCGTCGGCGCTGATGGTGACCGTCAAGGCCACGTTGACGTCGGTGTGCAGATGCAGCTGTACCTGGTGATCGCCGGTCGAACGGATCGGTCCGGTGGGCATGCGCACCTCGGCGCGCGCGATCGGCCGGCCGGCCTTCACGGCCGCCTCGGCAATGTCGGCGGTGCCGATCGAACCGAACAGCTTGCCCTCGGCGCCCGCCTTCGCCTTCAACTCGAGCTTGAACGACTCGAAGCTCTGCGCCCGCTCCTGGGCACGCTTCAATTCCTCGCCGGCCTTCGCCTCGAGTTCGGCGCGCTGCGCCTCGAATTTCGCGATGTTCGCGGTCGTCGCCATGGTCGCGCGGCCGGTCGGCACGAGAAAGTTGCGCGCGTAGCCGGACTTCACCTTGACGCGATCGCCGATCTGGCCGAGGTTCGCCACCTTCTGAAGAAGAATGATCTCCATGCTCTCGCTCCCCGGTTCAATGCTGGTCGGTGTAGGGGAGCAGCGCCAGGAACCGCGCGCGCCTGATGGCGAGTTGCAGCTGGCGCTGGTAGTGGGCGCGGGTACCGGTGATCCGGCTCGGGACGATCTTGCCGGTTTCAGTGATGTAGCTCTTGAGCGTCGCGAGATCCTTGTAATCGATCTGCTTGACGTCGTCGGCCGTGAAACGGCAGAACTTTTTGCGGCGGAAAAAACGTGCCATGTGAACTCCTGATGAAAGTTGCGGGTTGACGGACGGTTCAGCGGGCGCTGGCCGGCATGTCGTCATCATCCCCGTCATCGCCGAAGTCGTCGTGGCGCCGCGCGTTCTCGTCGGGCGCGCGCGCCATCGGCGAAGGCTCTGTCACGGCTTCATCCACTTTGACGACGAGGCTGCGCAATACGGCATCGCTGAAGCGGAAGGACCCGGTGAGCTCCGTGAGCGTCTTTTGGTCGCACTCGATGTTCAGCAGTATGTAATGCGCCTTGTGCACCTTCGAGATCGGAAAGGTGAGCTGGCGCCGGCCCCAGTCCTCGAAGCGATGCACGGCACCGCCGCCGGCGCTGATCATGCCCTTGTAACGGTCCACCATGGCGGGGACCTGCTCGCTCTGATCCGGATGGACCAGAAGCACGATTTCATAATGTCGCATGTAAGCTCCCTTGCGGTTACAGCCTCCCGTTGCGAGCGGTGAGGCAAGGAGAAGCGCCGGACATGCCGGCAGGCCGGCTGCCCGGCGAAAAAGAGCGCGAAGGATACGCGCTCGGCACCCGCCGGGTCAACCGCCGAGGCGCTGGCGCCGCGCTTCGAACAGCGTGATGCCGGTTGCCACCGAGACATTGAGGGAGCGTACCCAGCCGGCCATGGGGATGTGCACCAAAAAGTCGCAGCGCTCGCGGGTGAGGCGGCGCAGGCCGCTGCCTTCGGCGCCCAGAACCACTGCGAGCGGCCCCGTGAGGCGCGCGCCATAAATGCTTTGCGGGGCATCTTCCGCGGTGCCGGCCACCCAGATATTGCGCGCCTTGAGCGCATCCAGCGTGCGCGCGAGATTGGTCACCGTCGCCACCGGCACGAACTCGGCGGCCCCCGCGGCCACCTTGCGCACCGTCCCATCGACGGCGGCGGCGCGGTCGCGGGGAATGACGACGGCATGCACGCCCGCGGCATCGGCGGTGCGCAGGCACGCGCCGAGATTGTGCGGATCGGTGACGCCGTCGAGCACGAGCAGCAGCGGATCCTCCGGCAGCGCATCCAGCGCGGCCGAGAGGTCCTCATCGCCCCACGCGCGCAGGGTCCGTACGGCGGCGACAGCGCCTTGATGGGCTGCTTCCCCCACCAGCCGCGCCAACGCCTCGGGTGCGGCCGTCTGTGGCTTGAGGCCGATCGCCGCCGCGGCGTCCCGCAGTTCGCGCGCCCTCACGTCGTCGCGCGGCTCGGCGAGCCATAATTCGAGTACGCGTTCCGGCGCGCGGTCGATGATCGCCCGCACGGCATGCAGGCCATGAACGAAATGCCTAGGTTCTGCCATGCCCGCGGCGTCCGCCGCGCTGACCGCTGCGCGCCCGGCCGCCGGATGAGCCGCGACGGGCGCCCTCCGCACCGCGGCGCGGCGCCCGCACCGTGCCGTGCGTCGCCGCCGCATTCGCATCGAGCAGCTCGAAATCGATCTGCCGCTGCGCGAGATCGACGCGGGCGAGACGCACCTCGACAGGGTCGCCCATCTGCCAGCGCCGGCCGGTGCGCTGACCGACGAGCCCGAGCCCGCCGTTCTCGAGTTCCCAGTAGTCGCCGGGAATCGCCGAGATGTGCACCAGCCCGTCGATCGGCATCTCCTTCAATTGCACGAACAGCCCGAACTCGAGTGCGCTCGAGATCGTCGCGGCGAAGGTTTCGCCAACGCGCGGCTGCAGGTAGAGGCACTTCAAGTACCCCATGACATCCCGCGCGGCATCATCGGCACGCCGTTCGCGGGCGGAACTCTCGAAGCCCAGGGTCTGCAGCTCCGCCGTGCTGTAGCGATACCCCGACTCCGACTGCGGCAGCAGACCACCCTTCAGCGCCCGGTGCACGAGTAGGTCCGGATAGCGGCGGATCGGCGAGGTGAAATGAGCGTACTCCTCGAGCGCCAGGCCGAAGTGGCCTATGTTCGTCTGCTGATACACGGCCTGAGCCAGCGAACGGATGACCAGACTCTCGAGCAGAATGCCGTCCGGCCGCGCGGCCAGCCGTTCGACCAGCTGCCGGAACTCGCGCGGCGTCGGTTTCTCGGAAAACTGCGCCCCCACCTGCAATGCATTCAGCACTTTCTGCAGCTCGGTCACGCGCCTGTCCTCGGGCTGCCCGTGCACGCGATAGAGACTGCGCGCCTTCGCGATGCGCAGCGCCACCGCCGCCTCGACGTTGGCGGCGACCATGCACTCCTCGATCAGCCGGTGGGCATCGTTGCGGGTCACCGCGTAAAAGCCTTCGATGCGCCCATCCTCGCCGATCCGCGCCTTGACTTCGCCGCCGCGGAAATCGAGTGCGCCGCGCGCATCGCGCGCCGACTTGAGCGCGTGGTACACCGCGTGAAGCATCTGCAGCGAATCGCGCACCGGCGCCTGCAGCGCGTCGCCCTGGTCCGGATCCTGCAGAAAGCGCCATGCGGCATCGTAGGTGAGGCGCGCATGGGAGCGGATCACGGCCTCATAGAAGCGCGTCTTCGTGACATGGCCCGACTTCGTCACATGCATGTCGCAGACGAAGGCGAGCCGCTCGACGTTGGGCATCAGCGAACACAGGTGATTCGACAGATGCTCGGGCAGCATGGGCAGCACCCGATCGGGAAAATACACGGATGTCGCGCGGGCCCGCGCCTCCAAGTCGAGCTCGCTGCCGACGCGCACGTAATGACTGACGTCGGCGATCGCGACCACCAGCCGCCACCCGCCGCCGCGCTGCGCTTCGGCGAAGACCGCATCGTCGAAATCCCGGGCGTCCTCGCCGTCGATGGTCACGAGCGGCAGGCTGCGCAAATCCTCCCGACGCGCCCAATCAGCCTGGCGCACCTCCGGGCCGAAGCGAGTCGCCGCCCAGACGATTTCAGGCGCGAACTCCCCGGGGAGATCATGGCGGAGAATCGCGAAGCGCGCGGCGAGGTCCGAGGGCCGGACATCATCCAGCACCTCGACGATGCGTCCGTGCGCGGGCACGTCCCCCTGCGGACGTTTGGTGATCTCCACCACCACGGCATCCCCGTCCTTGGCACCCTGACGATCGCGCTGCGCCACATCGATGGTGTACCAGTGGCCCGGGTCCTCGGGCTCGACGCGGCTCCCGCCGGGGCCGGAGTGCCAGATTCCACCGACCCGGACCGGCGCATCGCCGACGCGCCGCAGCAGCCGTGCCATGCGCCGACCCCGTTCATTCTCCCCGACGGCGCGAACCTCGACGCGGTCGTTGTGCATCAGAGTGGCCGCATCGGCGCGGACCAACAGCAGCGGTCCGGAACCATCGTCGGGAATCACGGTGACGTCGCCGCTCGCCCGGCCGCGGACCCGGCCCGTCAGGCGCTCGGCCTCGACGGTGGCCGAGTAGCCGTGTTCGTCGTGCCGGGCCTGGCCGTCGCGGACCATCGCGCCGAGCCGCTTCGACAGGGCGGCAAGCTGCGCGTCCGTATCGAGGCCGAGACGTTGCGCGAGACGCGCCGCCGACATGGGCTCCGGTGCCTCGCCGAGATGCTTGAGGAGCAACTCGCGGCTGGCGATCGGCTCTGCATAGCGAGTCGACTCGAACTCGAGATTCGGGTCCTCGCCGCGCCAGTCGCCGGGCGCGGTCGTCTCGGAGAGCGTTTTCTTCGGTCGCCGCGTGCCGCTCGGGCCACGTCGGGTCATGAAGGAAGAGTACCGGTTTGAAGACAGAGCATTGATTGACAAGCCTCGGGGGTGTGCGTAAATTTCGGCGCCTCGTGTATGACGGCACCTCTCGCCCAGGTGGCGGAACTGGTAGACGCGCTGGTTTCAGGTACCAGTGGAGCAATTCGTGGAGGTTCGAGTCCTCTCCTGGGCACCAAAATTCTCATTGAATCAGTTATATATGAAATCATAAGACTGCGGGTCAGACCCGCAGCGGCAGCAGCAATAGGGTACCAGTAAGATTGGGTTGATCCTGGTCAATATCAACCCCGCATGCCGCGTTTTCGAGCCAGCTAGTCCATCGTGATCACGAGCTTGCCGGTGGCGCGGCGGTCGATCAGGGCGCGGATTGCCCGGGCACCTTCGGCGAGGGCGAACGTCGCGGAAATTCGCGGACGGATCCTGCCCGCCGCGTACAGCGCAAACAGTTCGTGCAGATGTTGGCGATGTGCCTGCGGCTCGCGCGCCACCCAGGCACCCCAAAACACACCGACGATGGAACAGCTCTTGAGCAGCGTGAGGTTCAAAGGCGGGGCGGGAATGCCCGCCGGAAATCCAACGACGAGATAGCGCCCTCCCCAGTTCATGGCACGCAGCGCGGGTTCGCAGTAGTCGCCGCCCACGGCATCGTAAATGACGTCGGCGCCGCCGCCGCATGCCTGTTTGAAGCGTTCGGCGAGTGCGCGGCTCTCCTCCTTCGAGAGCCGGCCCCCGGGATATACCAGCGTGTCATCCGCGCCGCAGCTCTTTGCGAATGCCGCCTTGTCGGGCGATGACACCGCGCCGATCACGGTGGCGCCCATGGTCTTGGCGAGTTCGATCGCCGCGACCCCGACACCGCCGGCCGCGCCCAGCACGAGCACGGTTTCACCGGACTCGAGCAGACCGCGATCCTTGAGTGCATAGTACGAAGTGCCGTAAGTCAACACGAAGGCAGCCGCTTCCGTGAACGGCATCCCGTCCGGAATCGCCACGCATTTGGCCGCGGACACGGCGACCTTCTCGGCGAAGCCGCCGAAGCCGGTGGAGCCGATCACCCGGTCTCCCGGCTTGAACCCGGCGACACCGTCGCCGACCGCCGTGACGATCCCCGCGACCTCGCCGCCCGGAGCAAACGGCCGCGGCGGCTTGAACTGATAGCGGTCCTCGATCATCAGCGCGTCTGGATAATTCACCCCGGCCGCTTTGATCGCGATCAGGACTTCGCCGCTGCCGGCGACGGGGTCCGCAACATCGCAAAGCTCGAGCGTCTCGGGTGATCCCGGCTGATGGGACAACAATGCTTGCATGACTCCCCGCTTTCTGATCGGCCGCTGCCGCATATTGCCCGATAATGCAGCCGGCGTTCATTATAAACTCGCTCCACCCATGTCTGGAAAAGCGCGCTTCGGATCACTGCCGCAAGTCTTGATTGCCGCCGTGCTCGTACTGGCGTTTGCCGCAGCTGCCCTGCTCGCGCAGGCACAGCGGCGCAGCCGCTTCGATGCGTTGCTGCGCGCCGATCCCGGCCGCGTGGCGTTGCAACCGGCACTCGCCAGTACCGCGCTCGAAATCGGCGGGCCCGCATACGCGGCGCATTGTGCCATCTGCCACGGGAATCACGGCACCGGCGACCGCCTGAGGGCCGCGCCGGATCTGACCGATGACGAGCACTTGTACGGCACCGGCACGGCGCAGGAAATCGAACAGATCATTCTCTATGGAATCCGCTCCGGGCAGTCGAAAGGCCGCAATCTCGCGTCCATGCCGGCCTATGCGCGCCCGCAGCCGTACCAACGGGAACCGATTCCTCCACTCGCGCCAGCGGAAATCGACGACGTCACGCAGTTCGTGCTGTCGCTCTCCGGCAGCACCGCGGATCCCGCCGCCGTGCGCCGCGGCCGGGACCTCTACTCGGGCAAGGGCGGCTGCTACGATTGTCACGGCAGCGATGCCAAGGGCGATCCGGCGATCGGCGCGCCGGATCTCAGCGACGCGCTATGGCTGTACGGCGACGGCTCGGCCGCATCCATCGCCCAATCGATCTCCTATGGCCGAGCCGGGATTTGTCCCGCGTTCTCGCGGCGGATGAGCGCGCTCGAGGCCCGCGCCACCGCCATCTACGTCGCCTCGCTGCAGCATGGCCGCACGACGGCGCCGGCGCCCTGAGCGGTATGTCCGTGTCGCAGCAGCAAACGCCACCCGCCGCGTCGATCTGGTCACCCGATGAACCGCGCGCGCGCCGTTCGCTCATGCTGTGCGCGCTCGGCGCGGTTCTCGGCCTCGTCATCGCCGGCATCGGCCTGTTCACGGCCAAGGGCACACGCACGTCGGCGGTCCCCGCCGAGGACGTCGCGCTCGTGAACCAGGTGCCCATCCTCTTGAGCGACTACCTGGTGCAGCTGCGTGCACTGTATGACGTGTCGCTCAGCGAGGCGACACCGCAGCAGAAAAAAAAGGTTCTGGACGACATGATCCACGAAGAGCTCTACGTGCAGCGCGGCGTGGAACTCGGGCTGCAATCGGACACGATCGAGGTGCGCACGGCGCTGGTCGGCGCGGTCGAAGCACAAGTGGCGGCGGAAGCGACCATGGCACAACCCGGCGAGGCCGAACTGCGTGCCTATTACGACCACCATATCGACCGGTATGCGAGCGAAGGGCTGCTGGCGCTGGATGACTTCGTGATCGCGCCCGGCGCGCGGCTGCCGGTGGCGGAAATCCGCGCCGCCCTGGGCGAAAACCCCGCGAGGAACCCAGCGGACCTCGGGCTCATCCGCACCGGCAACATGA
>Ga0302319_10005395_pt1 | contig 25701 bp, 22 predicted proteins | sample Bog_T0_2_FD_203319 | JGI IMG/M metagenome (GOLD analysis project Ga0302319, IMG submission 203319) | Peat permafrost microbial communities from Stordalen Mire near Abisko, Sweden - Bog_T0_2 | ecosystem: Environmental > Terrestrial > Soil > Wetlands > Peat | place: Sweden: Abisko, Stordalen Mire...
CAAAACCGAGGGCGTAACTGAGCCACTTGCGCCCATGCTGTTGCGTGTAGAATAAGGCGAGGCTGGCCACGAACGGCCCGAGAAAAACATAGGAACACGTCTCCGTCCGCGGATTAAACAGCATCAGATAATCGGCGCTTAGCGCTCCAACCACCCACGCCGCCTCCACGCGCCCGAGGCGACGAACCGCCGCGAAACCAAGCCCCAGATAGACCAACGCGAAAATAACGCGCACCACGGTTTTCAACCCATCCGGCGCATTAAAGCCAAACTTGGAAAGCAGCGCGGCCAGATCGCTGAATTTCGGCTCATCCGCGCCCGCCGCCCAAAGCAGCGTCTGCCCGCAACGCACGTACTCGTGCGCCACAAACGCGGGACTCCAATGTAAAAACGGCAGCGCAAGCACGATCAGAATCCCAACCAAAAAACGCGGTATCAGTTTCCAATAAAGCGCGCCGTAAAGGAGCATCGGAACAACCGCCAGCGGCTTCAGCGCCAGCGCCAGACAGAGCCACACGGTTGCCGCCGTCCACCGCGTCGCCGCGATTTCCGCCGCGCTCAGCACAATCAACGCCGCCAGCGGCAAGTCGAATTGAGCGTTCCGCAAACTCGCAAAAGCGCTGGGGATCGCCAGCAGCGACAGAAGGAGAAATGTATTCCTGCCCGATGGCCTATGGGTGGAAAGAAAGAAATCGTTCAATCGCACGAGCGCGTAGGCGAAAAGCCCGAACGTCGCGGCGCGCCAAAGAATTTCTCCCGCCATGAATGGTAGCGCATTAAACGGCGAAAAAAGCACCGCCGCCTGGGGAAAGTAGAGAAATCCCGCATGAGGATCGCGGCTGTAGGGATCGATGCCCTGCCACCACAGCGTCGAGGCCGTCCGGTAGGTCGGCATCGTCGTATGCTTCAGCGGATGCAGCAAAACATCGGCGCCGATCGCGCAAAAGACGATGAGCCAGAATCCCCACCCCCAGCGATTCCACGATGGCTGGCGTCCTTCGGTAATTTTGGATTTTTCGGAAGTCATACCGCCGTCCGCAGGACCTCAAGGTCAACCCAGGTCACCAAATCGGCCAGCGCAGCGCGGCCATCGTGATGCCAGGTGAGGGGTGGAAATTGCATGTGACCCGCCGCGCAAAAACGGGAAACGCCGAGGCTAAGAAAGACCTTTTCCAAACGCGAGGACATTTGTCCTGCGGCAGATCTGCCTGCGGACAAAGCTCCCGCGACGCCGACCGTCGAGATGCGTCCCGCGACGGAAGCCAGCGCCTTCGCCAGGGTCGATTCGCCCGCCTGACGCAGGTAGATAACGCCATGCAGTGGCGAAGGCTGGAACGTCGGGTCGGGATCGTGGATCAGCGTCCAGCCGAGATGCTTCTTCGGCGGCAGCCAGACGCGATGCCCTAGCGCGAATGCCACATCGCGCGCTTCCGCAATTCGCGCCGCAACGGCCAGCGGACGGCCCGGCTTTTTCTCCAGCGTCTGCCACTGCGCCTCCAAGGCGAGTGCGAGCTTCCGCCCCAGTAAATCGAAATCGGTTCCCGGCGGAACATAAATCGCCTGCGGCGAAAGACACCCGAGCTGGTCATAGGTGAGCACATCAACCGCACAGGCACGCGCCTGTTTTGCCGTCAGCCGATTCGGGTCCGCCAGCCAAAGGAGGCTAAGCGCGTGTCCATGCGCGATAAACTTATTTCGCGTCTGCGCGTGGAGATTTTCCATGGCCGAATCCGATCCAAAAGCGACGACCACATCCGCTTGCCACAGCAAATCGGCATCGAGCGCGCGATGCGTCTCCACCAGCTTGCGCAGAGGCGCAGGCAGCCCGCGAATGAAATCGAGAATCTCGCGCCGGGCCACCGAATCGCCATCGCGATCGCCGGGAAGTTTCACCACGTTCCGCGCCCCGAGAAGCAGCCCGTGCGCAAGGGTCGTCAACGCCGAGACCGCGAGATTTCCAGCGCAAATGTGATAAATCGTTTTCGGCGCGCGGGCACGCACGCGAACACCGTCGCGTTCAATCCAGCCATCCAGCGCATCGACGTGGCCGAGTTGAGTCCGCAACAGCCGCGCCAATTCCGCGCGCGGAAAAAGCCGCGGATAAGCCCCTGCCAAAAGCTCAAGTCGTTGCTGTGTGTTCATCGGGAACTTCTGCTAAAACCCGCATTTTTAACAAGAAAACATGAAACCATGAAATACATGAAAAAGGCAGGAAGGCAGTTTGAAGGGATATTTTTTTTCATGATTTCCTGTTTTCCTGTTAAAATTTAACGCTTCAACAAAACGGGTTGGCTCAAATTCAGATTACCTTGCCGCCAGGTCCTCCGCGCTCAGCGAGCAACCGCGCGGCTCCGTCCTCGGCAGACGGCCGATAAGATTAAATCCGTGCGAGGTCCGCTCCGCCACATCGAGCGTCTGCAGCGCCATGACCGAATCGACGTTGGCCAGATCAATCCAGCGCACCAGCCCCTTCTGCTCAACGCGCACCTCGCGCCCCGTCGCCGGGTCAACCACCAGCACTCGTGCCCAGGGCGGCAAATTGTGCGTGCCGCGGGTTCCGTGCGTATAGGCCTGACTCGAAAGCTCGCTCATCCCGTACTCATTATAGATGGCGGCATCGCGAACCGAAAAAGTCCGGGCCAGTTGCCCATAAAGCTCCGCCTTGCTCACCTCCCGGCTGCGGCCCTTGAAGCCGCCCGTTTCCAGCAACCAGCTTCCACGCGGCAAGCGCAGCGGAGGCAAATCGGCCCACGCATCGATCAGATGCACGAAGCTGAACGCTGTCCCGGCGATGCCAATGGGCCGCTTCGTCTCGATTTGCGAGGCCAGCATCTTGCGCAAGCTCACGAAATCGATGCCGTTGTTCCGCATCCAAAATTGTCCGCGCCCGACGCCGTGCTCCTTCCGCCAAAACCCGAACATCGCGCTGAGCGAGGAATGCGGCACCTCGGTCGGCGAGGGGACGAGAAAATGGAGCGACTCGATCCGGGCAAACAATCCGATCCGACGAGCGCCCTCCACCGAAACGGCCCGATAAATATCCGGGCTCAACAAATGCTGCCGTCCCGGTTGCCCCGTTGTCGTGCCGCTCGTTTCATAGATCGCTCCCGGCTTCGGCAATCCGGCGCAGTAGAGCATCTCGCGCTTAAAGAGCGCCTGCGGCACGGCGGGAATATCTTTCCATGAACGAAAAGTGTCCGGTGGCGTTCCGCGTCCGATACAGAGACGTTGGTAAGCCGGCACGCGCGCGTATTGCCAGGCAAATAACTCCCACGCCAATTCGTTCCACTTCGCTTCATCGATCGGGCCGAGCAATTGATCGGTCCACTGCCGGCGACCGGCAGTTGTTGCAAAATCAAATGACGTGGCCATGGCGAAAGAGTGACCATAACGGTTTTCGCAAGAATTCCAATGGCGCGCACTCCCAGCAATTCCGTCATCCTGAGCGAAGGCGAGTGGAACGGGTGTTTTATCGCTACGTTCCGCTGAGCCGGAGTCGAAGGACCTTGGCGGCCTGCTCGTGTCGTTGTGATCAAGTGGAAGACATTTCGCCGCGAAAAGGCAGCGAGCCGGCTGATCGTAAAGGAAGCTGCATTTGCTGCGATGAGTTCTGGTCATAGTGACAAGGTCCTTCGACTCCGGCTCGGCGAGAGCGGGGTGGAGAAAGAGAGTTTCCCTCTCGCCTTCGCTCAGGATGACGGTTTTTTTGGACCCGGACGTTTTTTGGGAGGTTCGGCGCGTATGGAGCGGCATGGCACGGAGCGAATCGCATTTGCTGCGATGAGTTCCGTTAATAATGACAAGGTCTTTCGACTGCGCTCGCTGCTGCGCAGGGCAGTAACGGCTTCGCCAAGAAAAATCTGCCGAAGCACAGCACCTCGCTTCGCTCAAGATGACGGGTGTTTTTGAGGCCGGAGGCTTTTGAGGTGATTTGGCGTGTGATATTAGTCTGTTCGTCATGTCCCATTTATCGCATGAAATGACGGCAGCCGGTAGCGCTGCAAATGCTTCGTCGGCTATATCGCTTAAAAAGATAAGCGATTTAGGCCATATAGTACAACCGGGGGTCGCGGCGCCGAAAATAAGTGCGGCGGTCACGGTCCGCAGTTACAGTGAAAACCGATGAACGCCTACGAATCGCTCCAGAAACGGTCTCGCGAAATCGCCGCTTATAACAGTGCGGCCAGCCTGCTTTCCTGGGACCAGGAAACTTACATGCCGCCGAAGGCCGGAGCCTATCGAGCCGAGCAGATGAGCCGGCTCGCGGGCCTGACGCACAGTCTCGGTACCGCGCCCGAAGTCGGCGACTGGCTTAAGGCGTGCGAGAACCACCTGCCGCCATGCGCGGATGAGGAGGAGACGGCGCACCGCGCGGCCAACGTGCGCGAGTGGCGTCACGATTACGACCGCGCCACGAAGCTCCCGGCGCGGCTCGTGGAGGAGTTGGCGCGGACCACCTCGCTCTCGCGTGAGGCCTGGGCGCAGGCGCGGCGCGATTCGAACTTTCCCAACTTCGCGCCGTGGCTGGAGAAGATTCTCGCCCTCGTGCGCGAGCAGGCCGAATGCTGGGGCTACACGACCTGCGCCTACGATGCGCTGCTCGACGGCTACGAACCCGGCGCGCGCGCCGCTGAAATGACGCCCGTCTTCGCCGATCTCCAAAAGCAACTCACGCCGCTGCTGCCTCGGCTGCAAAAAATCACCGGCGCGGTCGACCCGGTGCGGCTCGACGGCGATTATCCTGTGGCGCTGCAGCAGGCGCTGAACCGGCAGGTGGCCGAGGCGATGGGCTTCGATTTCGAGGCGGGGCGAATCGATACGACGGTGCATCCTTTCTGCACCGAGATGGGGCCGAAGGATTGCCGCCTGACCACGCGCTACAACGTGCGCGATTTCACCAGCTCGCTTTCGGGCACGATGCACGAGGCGGGCCACGGCCTCTACACGCAGGGGCTCGACGCGGCGTGGTTCGGCACGCCGATGGGCACCTACGTTTCGCTCGGCATTCACGAATCGCAATCGCGGCTGTGGGAAAATCAGGTGGGGCGCAGCCGGGCGTTCTGGGCGCAGTGGTATCCGCGTGCGACGAAACTTTTCCCCGGCCTCGCCGCGTTGCCGCCCGATGAATTATGGCTGCTGGTCAATCGCGTGCAGCCGTCCCACATCCGGGTCGATGCGGACGAGGCAACCTACAATCTCCACATCATTCTCCGATTCGAGATCGAGCAGAAGCTCGTCTCCGGAGAATTGCCGGTGGCCGATTTGCCCGCGGCGTGGAATGCGCGCTTCGAGGAGCTCTTCCAGATTCCGGTGCCGGACGATGCGCGCGGTTGCCTGCAGGACACGCATTGGGCGCTCGGGCTGATCGGCTATTTTCCCACCTACACGCTCGGGACGCTGAACGCGGCGCAGCTTTTCGCGGCGGCGTTGAAGCAGGCGCCGAATCTGGATTCCGATTTACGGGAAGCAAGGTACGGCGGTCTGCTGGCGTGGCTGCAGGAAAAAATTCACCGGCACGGGCGGCGCTATTCACCCTGGGAATTAATGGAGCGCGCGACCGGCGAGCCACCGTCCGCGACTTATTTCATGGAGTATCTGCGGACAAAGTATGGGCTTTGATCGTCGGGGAATTTTAGACGGAATTAACGGAATTTTTTAAGGGGAAAAGAGAGGGGGGCAATTAGACAGGAGGGACATGAAGAACATGAGGGGGAAGGGGCGTGCTTCTGATTTCATGTGGCTCATGTAACTCCTGTCTGAAATCTTCCCTGTCTTGCGTTCTTTTGCGGCTGAAACTCATTTGATCGAGCGGGTTCCGATTGCCAGCGGCGCAAGACACGCTATGCTCCTGCAATGGAATTTTTGCCGCATCAGACTTGGCTTCGTGGACGTGAGGACTCACCCGAGGAGGAAGAGAAGGACGAAAAGGATGAGAAGACCGAGAAGGAGCCCAAGTCGAAGCTGGAGGAAAAATTCCTCGAGGCGCGCACGATCCTCATCTTTGGCGAGATCACCCAGAAGCTCGCGCGCGAGGTCAGCGAAAAGCTCATCCTCTTTTCTGCGATCAACGACAAGGACATCAAGGTCATCATCAATTCGCAGGGCGGCCACGTCGAGGCGGGCGATACGATCCACGACATGCTCACCTTCGTGAAGCCGAAGGTCAAAATTCTTGGCACCGGTTGGGTGGCCAGCGCCGGGGCGTTGATTTACTCCGCCGTGCCGACCGACTGCCGTTACTCACTGGTCAACACCCGCTTCATGCTGCATCAACCCAGCGGCGGCGTCGGCGGCCAGGCAACCGACATCAGCATCGAGGCGCAGGAAATCCTCAAGATGCGCGACCGGCTCAATAAGATATTCTCGGTGCAGACCGGCCAGTCGCTGGAACGCATCGAGAAGGACACCGACCGCAATTTCTGGATGAGCGCGCAGGAGGCAAAAGACTACGGATTGGTAGGCAAAGTTATCACCACCCAAGCCGACTTTTAGAGGCCACAGCCGGGTCTCTGAGAGGAGGCCGGCCTTGTCCCTGCCCTGAAAAACAGCTAAGGTACAGGAAGTGCTTTTCTTAGATATGCTTTCGCATCGACCACTCGCGTTGCGTCTTTTGCTCGGCTTTTGCCTGGCGGCATTGGTTGCGCTTCCGGCTTTCGCGCTCGAAAAAGAGGGCATGCCCGATATCGGCCAGGAGGAGCAAACGTGCCTGCCGACATCCACGGCCAATCTGATCGTCTGGTTTGGCCTGCACGGCTATCCCAAGTTGATCGTGGCCGGGGACGGCAAGGACGATAACTACGCGCACACGGTGCATGCGTTGATGACGGCGGTCGATGCGACCTACCAATTAGGCACGCGCACGGAAGCCATCACTTACGGGATCCGCAAATACGTTCATAACGCCGGCTACGACTGTGACGTCGAGTATCGCGGCGTCGACTGGAGCCAGGCGAAATACCCCGATTTCATGAAGGATATCGATGCCGACAAGTACCAGTCGGAAATGAAAACCCCGGTCGCCTTCACCCAGGATTGGCTCCAGGAAAACGACAAGCCCAACAAGGGCTTCATTCTTCTTCTGGCCTACATCAACTTTAACCAAAGCACGAACACGTTCACCGATGCGATCAATGCCGGCCACGCCGTCACGCTCGTCAATGCCGAGCACGACATGATCCTGATTCATGACCCCGCGCACTATGAAGATGAGCCCGGCCGCAAAATTCTCACTCCCGTTGCGCTGACCGGCGGCACTTTTCAACTGCCGGGCTTTGCCGCGCCGGTCTCGGGTCTGCTTCTGCTCAGCGGCTCGGAACTGGAAGCGCCGCCCGACGCCGGGGTCATGCTCACCGGCGCCGTTTGCGTCACCATGCATGCGGACAGGCCGTCCGCGGATCTCGTCGCGTCCACCGTGGGTGCGTCCGGCGCAACGGTCGGCAGCAAAGGTGATTCGAGCGGAACGCCTGCCTCCACGCCTTCGACTCCCGCCACACCGCCCAGCTCGCCCGCCAGCAGTTGGACGATCTGGGTCTTCAATTTGCTTTTTAAGAAGTAGTCGACGAGAAGTGCTTCACGCAACGGCGCCATGAACGCAACGTCCGCAATTTTAAAATGGCGAATTTTGTCGTTGCGATCGTCGCGTCGTTGCGTGAAAGAGAATCTTAGAGCCGCGCTCTTGTGAAAGAGGCGACAAAATGCCCTTGGCCTTTCCGCCTGGAGCCGGTTACATGTGGCCACAAATGAAAGCCGTTATTCTTGCCGCCGGGAAGGGGACCCGCATGGGCGAACTCACCGCGACCGTTCCGAAGCCCATGAAAGAGATCAGGGGCAAACCGATTCTCGGCCACATCGTCGAAGGCTTGCGCGACGAGGCGGGGATCAACGAAATCTTCATCGTCACCGGCTGGTGCGGACACGTCATCCGCGATCATTTCGGAGATGGCGGCAACTGGAACGTCAGGATCGCTTACGGTGAGCAGGTCGTTCAGGACGGCACGGGCAAGGCGCCGGAGCTCGCGAAGGAATGGATCGGCCCGGACAAGTTCCTGCTGATGTACGGCGATATTTTTCTGGATCCGCCCACGGACTACAAACTTCTCGCGCAGGCCTTCCAGGACGACGGGGTGATTGCCTTGAAGAAGGCGACGAAGGAAGAGTTGTCCAAGGGTGGCGCGGTCGTGCTCGACGGGAACGGCTTCATGATCGATCTTGTGGAAAAGGCCGCGGCGGATCAGGTGCCGAAAAATGCCTACTATAACGCGGGCATTTACCTGCTGACCCCGCGCATATTCACTTTCACAGCGACGCTCGAAAAATCGCCGCGCGGCGAATACGAGTTCACCGACGCCTTGAAGGCACTGGTCAAATCGGGCGCGCGTCTGCGTGGGGTCACGCTGCGCCATGCCTGGGCCGACGTGCGCGATCCGTCCGTGCTGGCGGAGCTGAACAAAAGCGGCAAGGGCTAGGCCAGTTAGCATTAATTGCGAGCGCGGTCAGTAGCCCCAACGGGGCGCATCAAGCAAGCCCAGGGCAACGCCCTGGGTATAAATTGCCCTTTGAAACCAGCCCTGAAAGAGCGACCTAAATTGACGACGCGGTTAGGCCGCCCCTTCAGGGCTTTATCTGACTTTTTCGCTTACCCAGGACGTTGCCCTGGGCTGGGGTTAGGTTGCCCCGTTGGGGCTCACGACGTTTCGATCTTTGAGTTTCGATTTGTGTGAACCCGGCCTAATCCACCTCGAGGCTTTTATTTTTCATTTGCCAAGCCGGGCAGCATGGCGTAATAGTTAACCACATGGTTAACTATCCGACTGTCTCCCTCGATGCGACCTTCGCCGCGCTGGCTGATCCGACGCGCCGCCGCATCCTCGAGTCGCTTTCGCAGCAGCAGCGGCGGGTGAAGGAGCTTGCGAAGCCTTTTGCGATGTCGCTGCCGGCCGTGTCAAAGCATCTGCGCGTGCTCGAAAAAGCCGGCTTGCTCAAGCGTCGGCGCATGGGCCGCGAGCACCATATCGAGCTCGAACCGGCGCCGATGCGCAACGCCATGCTCTGGATCGAGCACTACCGGAAATTCTGGGAGGGCTCGCTCGACGCCCTCGCCGATTACCTCGAGAAAAACAACGAATTTTCAAAACCCCACCAAACCAGGAAAAGAAAGAAAGGACCAAAGAAATGACAACGACAGCAACCCAACCCGTCTCCCTCAACGTCTCGCGATTGATCAAGGCGCCGCGCGCCCGCGTCTTTGCCGCGTTGACCACTCCCGCGGAAATCACCAAATGGCTCGGCTGCGGACCCTGCAAGGCCGTCGTGGCGAAAATGGAGGTTCGCGCCGGCGGCGAGTTCCGCTTCCGCATGAAAGCGGACGATGGCGAATTCGACATCTTTGGGGTCTACCGCGAAGTCAACGCGCCCGCTCGTCTCGTATTCACCTGGAACTACGCAGACTGCGGACCAGCCCAGGACGGGCATGAAACCCGGGTGACGATCGAACTATCCGAACTTGATTCGGGCACTCGGGTTGAGATTCTCCACGAGGGCTTTGCGACTGCGGAAGAGTGCGACAAGCACGAGCACGGCTGGAACGAGTGCCTGGATAGCATCGCGACGCTGGTCTAACCCTGAATCAAGAAAGGACATAAGACATGACAACGACAACAACACAATCTCTCACCCTGAAGGTCTCCCGGCACATCAAAGCGTCCCGCGAGCGAGTTTTCGCCGCGTGGAGTACGGCAGACATGCTGGTGCAATGGCTCGGCGGCGGCTCAACGAAACTCATTTCCTCCTCCATCGACTTGCGCGCCGGCGGTGACTACCGGCTGAAGGCATCCGGCGGTCATTGCGATATGGATATGGTCGGCGAGTTTCGTGAGGTTAAACCGCCCGAGCGCCTGGTGTTCACCTGGTCGGTGGGCAATTGCCTTCCTGAGTACAAGGGTATGCAATCACTCGTGACCGTGGAGTTGACGGAGCAAAAAGGCGGCACGCTGGTCCAGCTTACCCACGAGGGATTCCCCGATACCGTCATCCGCGACCGGCACGACCACGGCTGGAACGCGTCGTTCGACGCGCTCGAAAAGCTCGTTTAGCGCGCGACGCTCTCGTAGCCTCTTCGCATGGATGCGGCATGGGAAGAGGCGATCGAGGGCTGCCTCGGGTATCTCGCCACGGAGAAAAGCCACGCGCTGAACACGCAGCTCATCAATCGCATCGCGCTCGAATCATTCGCGGCGTGGATGGAGAAAAATCATCCCGGCATCGAGCCCGGGCTGATCGTGAAGGAACATCTCCGCAGCTTTTTGCGCGCACAGCGGACGGAAAAGCGCCTGGCGCCCTCGTCGATGAAAATCATCGTCGTCGCGCTGCGTCATTTTTTTGGCCACCTCAAGCGCGAGGGCCTGATCGGGCACGATCTCTCCGCCGCGCTCGATCTCCCGCGCCTCGACCGGCTCCTGCCGGAAATGTTGAGTGAGGCCGAGGTCGATCTCCTGCTCTCCGTCGAGCTGTCGGACACTCCGCTCGGCCTGCGGGACCGCGCGATGCTCGAGGTGCTCTACGCCAGCGGCCTGCGCGCGGGGGAAATCGTTGGGCTGCGCCTGGAAAATTATCTGCGTGAGGAGGGACTTCTGCGCGTCATCGGGAAGGGGAATCGCGAGCGCGTCATGCCGGTCGGGAAAAAAGCCGTCGACGCGCTCGACCGCTGGCTGTCCCGGGGGCGGCCGCTGCTGGTGAAAGCAAAGACCGGCGGCGAAATATTTCTCGGTGCTCATGGCCGGAAGCTGACCACGGCACGGGTCTGGCAGATCGTGCAGGAGATGGCCAGGCTGGCCGGGCTGGAAAAAAAGATTTGGCCGCATCTGTTGCGCCATTCCTTCGCCACGCATCTGCTCAGCCATGGCGCTGATCTGCGCGCGATCCAGGAGATGCTCGGCCATGCCAGCCTCGCGACCACGCAGGTTTATACCCATGTCGACCAGGCGCGGTTGAAGCAGATTCACCGCCAGTTTCATCCCCGCGCTTAGTTATGGCGAAACGCGCAACGAAGAAACGGGCATGGGCGGAGGAACGGGAAATTCTCCCGGCCGAGGTGACGTCGTCGCGTTGGAAATTGCTCGCACAAGGGCTCGCCCTGGTCGCGGCGGCCTTGTGCGTCTACTGGCCCGCGCTGAGCGGCGACTGGCTTTGGGATGACGACATCCTCGTCACAGGCAATTCCAGCCTGCGCAGCCTTGATGGGCTCGGGCAAATCTGGTTTTCCACGCCCACCAGCGATTACTGGCCGCTGAGCTGGACGCTGCTCTGGGTCGAGTGGCACCTGTGGGGAAACGAGACGCTCGGTTATCACCTTTGCAGCGTGGCCTTGCATATTTCCAGTGGATTCCTCATCTGGCGTTTGTTGTGCCGATTGGGCGCGCGCTGGGGTTGGCTTGGGGGATTGCTCTTCGTGATTCACCCGCTGGCGGTCGAGTCGGTGGCGTGGATCGCCGAGATAAAAAACACGCTGTCGCTGCCGTTCTTTCTTCTCTCCTGTCACGCGTGGCTGGATGCGGAGGAGAAAAAAACATCAGGCTACCTGCGTTCCATTCTCTTTTATGCCGCGGCCATGCTGGCCAAGACCTCCACGGTCATGTTGCCCGCGGTGTTGCTGCTTTACTGCTGGTGGAAGCGGGGCCGCGTCACGCGACGGGAACTCGAGCGCATGATTCCCTACGCGGTCATCGCGGTGGCGCTGGGACTGGTCACGGTCTATTTTCAAAATCACGGGGCCTATCATAATCCGGTCGATCCCGGTGGTTTCTTCACGCGAACGATCGGCGCGGGTACGGCGCTTTTCTTTTATCTCGGGAAATTTTTCCTCCCGGTGAGCCTGTTGCCGATCTATCCGCGATGGACCCTGGCCCCACCCACCCTTCTTCAGATTCTGACCCTTCCGGCGCTGGCGTTTTTGCTCTTCGGTTTATGGATGCGGCGGAGCTCTTGGGGCCGTCACACGCTGTTCGGATTTGGCTTCTTCCTGCTCAATCTGCTGCCCGTCCTCGGCTGGATAAAGATGCGCTACATGAGCGTCAGTTGGGTGGCCGATCACCTGACTTATTTGCCCATGATCGGGCTGATCGGACTGGTCGTGGCCGGATTGGAGCAACTCAAGCAGCGGGTTCCAGCCGCTTTTTATCGTTACGGTGCAGGAGTCATCGCGGCGACTGTGGCATGGCTCGTTTGGGAAAGCCATGGCTACGCGGGCCTCTTTGTGAATCAGGAGACGCTTTGGACTTACACCCTGCTGAGCAATCCGCACGCCTCTGTCGCGCATACCAATTTGGGAATTGCGCTGCAAGAGAAAGGCCGGATTGCGGACGCCATCCTGCATTTCGACGAGGCCTTGCGGATCGATCCCGAATACGCCGAAGCCCATTACAATTTGGGCACCGCCTTGATGAAGACCGGCCAGACGGCAGATGCCATCGACCAATACACGCAGGCATTGCGGATCAACCCCGGCTACGCCAAGGCCCACTACAACCTGGGCAACGCCCTGATGAAGACGGGCCGCGCGGATGACGCCATCGAGCAATACGAGCAGGCCGTCACGCTCAACCCGGACTATGCCGGGGCCTACAATAATCTGGGCGCCGCCCTGTTGCAGAGCGGACACGTGTCGGAAGCCGTGGAGCAATACGAGCGGGCGGTGTTGATCGAACCGGGCCTGGCCGAAGCCCACTACAATTTGGGCGCGGCCCTCATGCAGGCCGGTCGTGCGTCGGAAGCCGCGGAGCAATTCGAGGAGGTTTTGCAAATTCACCCCAACGACGCCGAGGCTCTGAACAACCTGGCCCGCGCACAAGCCTTGCCGCAATCCTCGCCGGCCAGATAAGAAAAAAATCAGGTGAAAGCCAGATTCTGTGCGATATTCCGGTGGGTAAGTTTCGGTCGCTACTACGTAATTTTAGCGGACTGAAGGAAAGATCGAGGGTCGGCGCAATTGCTAATGGTAGATCGGCAAGCAACATTGTTTTTAATTCAACTAATAAATTTCGAAACGGCTTATTTGACAGGCCTCTGTTCAGTGTTAAGTAGAAGGTAGCCTCGAGGATGTAAATCATGGCGATCCAAAGCAAAACACGGGCTGGCGAGGGAACGAAAGTTACAGTTAGTTATTCTGATTCAATCAACTTGATTAAAGACCAGGTCCGCTGGTCGCCCAAGGGAGTCAGCTTACTGACCAAATGGCCGTTCCGGGTCGGTGCCGAAGTCGAGTTCGCCTTCGATCATCAGGGCGAGAGGTATTGCTGCTCGGGAGTCGTCGTGGCCTGTCACCAACTGGGCGAATCGCTCGGACTTTACGAGACCGTTCTTTTTTTCGTCGAGACGCCCTGCCACAAATTGCAGAAAGCGGCCCAGGCCTGTCAGCTGGCCAGGGAGCACGAACTGGCAGAGGGCAAGGTGGGGAGCAACGGTGTTCCTCACGATGACACGGCTTCCTCGACCCGAAGCCGCTCGGCTTCGCGCGCCCCGCTATCGGGTTGAGCTAATGCGCTGAGCTAAGGTGGCTCATGGCCTGCTCTATTCGGGCAGAGACGTCGATGTGAGCTGCGCAATTCTCCGTCAATCTTTCGCAACGGAACGACAGCACAAAAGCAGGATTGTACTACGCTGAAATCAATAAGTTTGACTTATACCGGGCGTTTTAGCCGGAAAAACTCAGTAGCCGTCCTTATGATTTTATGAATACCGCAGCCGAACCGCTCGATGCCTCCCTGGCGCATCCCGGTTGGCGTCGTCCCGTAGATCAATCCTCGCTGCCCGAGGTCCATCGCTCGATACCAATCGCCCACGGGTTTCCGTTTTGGAGAAAGATGCTCGCCTTTTCGGGCCCGGGCTTCCTCGTCGCCGTCGGCTACATGGACCCCGGTAACTGGGCCACCGATCTCCAGGGCGGCGCCAAGTTCGGCTACGCGCTGTTGAGTGTCATCTTCATCTCCAACTTCATGGGCATCCTCCTCCAGCATTTGAGTCTCAAGCTGGGCATCGTGACGGGCCGCGATCTCGCGCAGGCCTGCCGCGACAGCTACTCGATGCCCGTCGTCTGGTTCCTGTGGATCATCTGCGAAATTGCCATTGCCGCCTGCGACCTGGCCGAGTTGATCGGGTCGGCCATCGCCCTGAAAATTTTGTTCGGCATTCCCATGGTGTGGGGCTGCATCATCACCTGCCTCGATGTTCTCGCCGTTCTCTATCTGCAAAACCGCGGATTCCGGTTGATCGAGGCCCTGGTCATCGCCTTGATCGCCACCATTTCGATCTGCTTCACCATCGAGCTATGCTGGTCGGGCTTTGGCCAGACCGGAATCAAAGGCGTCCTGCTCGGCTTCATCCCGCACACGGAGATACTGACCAACACGCAAATGCTCTACGTCGGAATGGGCATCCTCGGCGCGACGGTCATGCCGCACAGCCTTTATCTCCACTCCTCCATCGTCCAGACCAGGGCCTTCAACAAGTCGAGCGCCGGCAAGCGTGAAGCGATCAAATTCGCCACGATCGACTCGACCGCCGCGCTGACCTTCGCGCTCCTGGTCAACGCGGCGATCTTGATCCTGGCCGCGGCCACGTTCCACTGGTCCGGGCACCAGAACGTCGCGTCCATCCAGGATGCGTATCAGCTCCTCACGCCGCTGCTCGGTGCGGGCACGGCGGGAATTATCTTTGCCCTCGCCCTGCTCGCCTCCGGCCAGAATTCGACCCTCACCGGCACGCTGGCCGGGCAAATCGTGTTGGAAGGCTTTATCCGTATCCGCCTTCAACCTTGGATGAGGCGCCTGGTTTCCCGCCTTCTCGCCACCATCCCGGCGGTGATTGTCATCGGCTTTTATGGCGAAAAAGAGGCCGACAATCTCCTCATCCTCAGCCAGGTCATTTTGAGCATGCAGCTCGGATTCGCCATCTGGCCGCTCATGCGCTTCACCAACGATAAGGTCAAAATGGGCGAATTCGCCAACGCGCTCTGGCTGAGAATTGTCGGCTGGATCACGGTCTGGATCATCATCATTCTCAACACCAAATTGCTCTTCGATTCCATTGCGCCGCTCTCGGTGCAGCAATTCGTTTACGGCCATCTCGGCCTGCCGACGCCGAATTGATCGGCGTTCCGGCCTAGGCCGTTTTTCCCGGCGTGTTCGTTGTTCCGCTCTTGTCTTCGGGGTGCTCAGCCGGGGCCGGTTCAAGCTTTGCCGTCCCGGGCGTAGGAACGGGAGCGGGCTGCGCGGGGATTTTCTGGGTCGCGTCGATCAGGGCGAAAACTTCCTGCGTGGCGGCTTTCAGGTCCACGGCGGGCGGCGAGGAGACAAAGTGAATGCCCGGGTTGACCGGGGCTGCGCCGGTTGCTGGAATTTCCCTGGCAGGAATCGTTGGCGGTGAGGACGCAGGTTGCCGCGGAACTACTTTTTCTTTGACGGCGTCGGCCTGGGGCGCAGCGGCTGGCGGGACCGAAGCCACCGGCGCCGCAACGCTCGCAGGCGCGACGGGTATCGCTGGAGGAGTGGGCTTCGTTTTCAGATTCGCCAACGCGCGGACGATCACTTCCGCCGTGCGCTGCGCGGCGCCGAGGTTCGCCTGGAAAGTGGCGCGCGCGCGATTGCCCAGCTCGCGTCGGATCACGTCGTCGGAAAAAAGCGCGTGCAGGCAATTCGCCAGTTCGAACTCATCTGTCACTTGTACGACCGCCTCCTGGTTGATGAACTCGCGCGTGATCACCTTGAAATTCTGCATATTCGGTCCGATGACAATCGGCACGCCGACCGGCGCGGCCTCGATGAAATTCTGCCCGCCGTGGCCGCGCAGGCTCTTCCCGACGAAAGCGAGCGTGGCGCGCTTATAAAGCGAGCTGAGTTCGCCGGTCGAATTGACCACGAGCACGTCGGGCGTGTGGCCGTTGCCCAGCGGCGCAGTGGCGGCGGCGAGCTGCGTGCGGGTCACGGCGCGCAGCCCCATGCGGTCGCACATGTCGCGGATCGCCATGCCCCGTTCGGCGTGGCGCGGGGCGAGCACCAGCCGCAACCGCGGCCATTCCTCGCGCAGTTCGCGGTAGATGCGCGCGAGCACCTCCTCCTCGCCGGAATGCGTGCTGCCGCCGAGCAGGATCAGCTCATCTCCGCGCCACCCGGTGCGGTCCCACCACGCGCTGATGTCTTTATCCGCAGAGGTGTCGAACGCCGCCACGTCGTACTTCAGGCTGCCGAGATTGAAGATGGTTTCCGGGGCAAACCCGGCCAGGGTGAGGCGCTCCACATCGGTTGAGTCCTGCGCGAACACGAGGTCGATGTCCTGCAGCACCGGCCGCACGAGCTTGCGCAGGCGGCGATAACGCTCCTCGCTTTTATCGCTCAGGCGCGTGTTGACGAGATAGATCGGGATGTGCCGCCGCTTGGCGCACCAGAGATAATTCGGCCAGATTTCCGACTCGATGAGGACGAGCATCCGGGGCCGGATGACCTTGAAGGCATAAACGACGCTCCAGAGAAAATCGATGGGATTGTAGATGATGGAGGTCTTGGCATCTTCCAGCCGCTCCTTCGCCAGCGTGAAGCCGGTGCCGGTGGTGGTGGAGACGACGATGCGCAGTTCGGGCTGCACCGCGCGCAACCGTTGGATGAGCACGCGCGCGAGCTTCACTTCTCCGACGCTGACGGCATGAATCCAGAGATCGGCGCCAGGCGCCAGCCGCGCGCGGACCTCCTTCGAGTAAAAACCGAAACGCTGTCCAAATTGCGGCAGCAGTTTTCCCCGCCGCCAAAGGCGATAGAGAAAGTATCCGCCCGTGAGGAGGAAAAACGTCATGAAGCCGACGTTGTAAAGCACCTGCAGGGCAAATTTAATGACGGCTTTCATGTCGTTAGTTAGCCACAAAAGAACACAAAGAACTCGAGGGGGAAGGATTCATTCTTATCTTATCTTATCTTATCTTTGTGTTCTCTGCGTTCTCTTGCGGCTAATGATTTTCAGGCTCTGGGATGGGCGCGATCATAGACACGTTTCAGCCGTTCCACCGAGACAGAAGTGTAAATTTGTGTCGTGGTCAGCTGGCTGTGGCCGAGCAATTCCTGGACGCTGCGCAGGTCGGCCCCACGATCGAGCAGGTGGGTCGCAAAGGTATGGCGCAGCTTGTGCGGTGTCAGCTTGGCGTCGAGGCCGGCGACGGCGAGGTACCGTTTCAGCGCCAGTTGCACCGTGCGCCCGTTCAGTGGCTTTCCCTGCGCGGAGACAAAAAGGGCATCGCCCTCGAACGGGCAGGCATCGAGATATTCCTCCAGCGCGCGAATGGCCGGGTTGCCCAGCGGGCAAAGCCGTTCCTTGCGGCCCTTGCCGATGACGCGGACCGTGCCCTGATGCAGATCGAGATTCCGTCGCCGCATCTGGACCAGCTCGGAAAGCCGCAGCCCCGCGCTGTAGAAAAGCTCGAGCCACGCGACATCGCGCAACATCTGCCAGTTCTGCGTGCCGCGCCGGTCCTTCTTCTGCCCGCCCGCGGCCTGCTTTTTTTCCGTGGCGTCCCAAAGTTTTCTCGGCGCATGAAGCAGCGCCATGATCTGTTCCTGGTTCAGGAAAACGGGCAGCCGCCGGGGCAGTTTCGGCAGCGACAGGTCCGAGACCGGATTCAGCTTCATCTTACCCTCGCGCATGGCCTGCTTGTAAAAAGTGCGCAGGGCGGCGAAGCGCAGCCGCACCGTGCTCGGGCCGAGTTCCTGCGCGCGCGCGAGCCGGTAGAGGTAGGCCTTGAAATCGCCCGGCTTCAATTCCCACCACGTTTTATCGGGCACGCCCGCCTTGAATTCGAGCAGCGCCTGGCGGTAATTGCGGACCGTGTTGGGCGATACCCCGCGGCCTTGTTCAAGCTGGTGCAAAAATTCCGTCACCGCCTTGTCCTGATGGTTCGGGACGGTCGGGGAGGAAGTCGATGGCATGGCAGGTAACGGGCTAGATTAAGAGGGGAGAGCGCGATAAACCATCTTTCTTTTTGGTGTTGTGGAGAGCACCAGCCTCTATCGATTTTTTCGTTGCGAACGTTGCGAACGTTGCGTCGTGGCGTGAAACCCGTTCTCAAATCACTCCGGCACAAGAACGCGCAGCTTCCGGCGCCGCACGATAAAATCCACCGGCGCATGACCAACTAGTTCCCCGTCGGCCTCCAGCGGAACGTGCACATTGGCCTCGACCCGAAGTTTGCGCGCCTTGAAGTAATCCACGTCGGAGAATTTCGCCAGCGAGCCAAAGAGTATCCCGCGGAAATAACGCATCAGCGCGAGATAATTCATGTGCCGGAAGACGTAGACATCGAGCAGGCCGTCCTGAATATCGGCATCCTTGAACAGCGCGAACGGCCCGCCGTAAAACCGCCCGTTGCCGACGAGCACAAACGAGCCCTCGACCGCGGGATGGTGCTCGCTGGTCACGCGCAGCCGCGGCGGTTTCTCGATGGCGACCTGCGTCGCGGTGAGCAGATAGCTGAGCGGCCCGAGCACCTGCTTGATCTCGCGGCTGTTGCGCTCGACGATTTGCGCGTCGAGGCCGATGCCCGCCATCTGGACGAAGAGATGGCCATTCGCGCTGGCCTCATCGATGAGGCGCGTATGACCCGAGCGGATCACCTTCCACGCCGCAACCAGGTCGAACGGAATGCCCAGCTCCAGGGCGAGCACATTGACCGTGCCCATGGGCAAAATGCCGAGCGCGACCGGCGCGCGCCCGATGCCGTTGACCACCTCGTTGATCGTCCCGTCCCCGCCCGCCGCGACGATGGTCCCGTAGCCCTGTTCCACGGCGCGCTCTGTTTGCGCCTCCGCGTCGCCCGGGCCTTCCGTGGTGCGGATGACTACATTACGGCTAAGCTGCTTCAGGCGGGCGAACTGCGCCTTGGCCCCGCGCGCCGCCGGATTCACAATGATGCAGATGCGATTCAAGGTTGGCTCGGGATAAAAAGCTGGGGTAGTGTGACGCGCATGAGCTCTATACGTTGGGTGGTCATCGCCGGTGCGGTCGTCGTGGGTCTCGCAGCCTTAGCTATAGCCGTCGGGGCGCTCTGGCTCAATAGCTTCATTCATTCCCCGGCCTTCAAGACGGAGGTCGAAACCCGCGCGTCACAGACTTTGGGCGGTACGGTGGAAATCCAGTCGATCGACTTCGACATCCTGCACGGCATCAAATTGCAGGGACTTGCCGCGCAGATCGATCCGAGCCACGCCGGCGGCCAGGGCGCGTTGCAGGTGCAGGTGGCCAGCGCGAACTGCGGCTTTTCATGGGGCGATCTCCTCCAGCGCAAGCTCCGCCTCACCGGCGTGACCCTCGACCAGCCGCAAGTGATTTTGACCAGGCAGGAGACCGCTCCGATGGCTCCGGCCAATCCCGCCCCGGCGACAGCCTCCACGCCGAGCGGCCCGGTCACCGGCGAATCGTCCGGCAGCTCCATGCCGTTCCAGTTCGTCCTCGATAGCGCCAAGATCTCCAACGGCAGCGTCTCCGTGCGGGACGCCAACGGCACGTCGATGGTCGAGCTGAAGGGCGTCAACGCCGAGGCGAACACCTCCGGTTACTATGAGGGCAAGGATATGACCGGCACGCTGCGCGTCGGCAACGCGGCCGCCTCGAACATGGAGGTCACCGATTTTTCCACGCCGTTCACGTATAACAACGGGGTGCTGCAGGCGCAGCCGTTCTCTGCCTCGGCCTTCAGTGGTAATATCGCCGGTGGCTATCGAATGGCCCTCCCCGGGCCTTCCGTCCTCGATCTTAACGGCAAGGGCCTCAACGTCGCGCAGCTCACTGCGGCGACAGCTTCCAGTTCGTCTGCGAAGTTGAGCGGTTCGCTCGATTTACAGAGCAAATGGCGCGGCGTGGAAACGAGCAATCTCGACGGCGAGGGCGATGCGCTCCTGAGCAACGGCAAGCTCGAAGGCGTGAAGATTCTCGAGGAAGTCGGCCAGGTGCTGAAGATCAAGGAACTCGAGGACCCGATCATCACTTCGGCGAAAACTCATTTCGTGGTAAAGGATCTGCAGACAAAATTCATCGGGCTGCAACTCGTCTCGCCGCTCTTCCAGATCACCGGCGATGGCACAGTCTATCGGGATGGCAATCTCAACGCGAATCTTGTCCTCATCCTCACCCGCGACGCGATGGGCCGCTTGCCGAAGGAAGTCGCCGCCTCGTTCGTGCAGCAGCAGGACGGCACCGGCTCCATCGCCTTTCAGGTCACCGGCACGACCTCGGATCCGCAGACCGACCTTGCCACGCGCCTCCTGATGCAAAACACGCAGATCAAAAACGTGATCAATAAGGCGCTGAACAAGTTTTTCAAGTAAGGGTAGGGACGGCAGTCCCCTGCCGTCCCATTTTTCACGGACGCGAAGGGACTCGCGTCCCTACCAAGCCGTCACCACAACGTAACGCGACGCAGGTTGACACTTATTCACAGCTTTGCTAACAAGTCTTCCCAACGTGACAACCACACGTCCAGTTAGTCGGGGGCTTCGTCAGGCCTCTCGAAGTTGAGGGATCCATGGAAACGATCCTGAGCAACAACGTCCTCGTGCTCAATCGTCTCTGGCAGGCCGTCAACATCTGCAGCGTCAAGCGCGCCTTCATGCTCCTCTACCAGGGCCACGCGCAAGTCGTTGAGGCCGACAGCGGCTCGTTCCAGACCATGACCTTCGACCAATGGTTCAGCTTTTCGCGCGGCTATGAAGGCACCGACGTCGTCAGCACCGTCTCGTTCACCATTCGCGTGCCCAAAGTGATCCTGCTCCTTTTCTTCGACCGGATGCCGAAGAAGGAAGTGAAGTTCACCCGCCACAACATCTTCGAACGCGACCACAACATCTGCCAGTATTGCGGCAACAAGTTCGACCGCAAGGACCTCAACCTCGACCACGTCATCCCGCGCGACCGCGGCGGCGAAACGTCGTGGGAAAATATCGTCTGCTCCTGCGTGCCCTGCAACAGCCGCAAGGGCAACCGCACCCCGGCCGAGGCTGGCCTCAAGCTCCTCCACAAGCCGAAGCGCCCCAAGTGGCGCCCCATGCTCCATCTCCAATTCAGCAAAGCCCGCGACGATTCGTGGAAGCACTTCGTCGACCTCGCCTACTGGAACGTCGAGCTGACCGATTAGAACGAAGTTAGCCCTCCAATCTGCGGACGACGTTTCCCGGTAGCCGCCGCACGCCGGCTACCGATGGCGAGGTGAATATAGTTCCAACCTTCGCAGATAATCTCTATCGTGCCGTTCGGTATTCCATGACTTGGGCCACGCGCATCACGATTCTCCGCATCATCCTCGTTCCCGTATTCGTGACGTTCATCATCACTTATAACGACACGGACCCGCGCGACGAGACGTGGCGCTACGCCGCCATCGCCGTCTTCATCATCGCCTCAATCTCCGACGCCATCGACGGCTACCTCGCCCGCCAGTGGCACCAGGGCAGCGCCCTCGGGGCCCTGCTCGATCCGGTCGCCGACAAAATGCTCCTCTTCGCCGCCCTCGTCACCCTCAGCCTGCTGCCGCTCAATCATCTCCGCCCGTTCCCGATCTGGTTTCCCGCCATTATCATCAGCCGCGATGCCCTCCTTCTCGGCGGCTACTCCGTCCTGCGCCATTTTCAGGTGCCCATGGACATCCGCCCGCACTGGACCGGCAAGGCGAGCACGGTCTTCACGCTCCTGGCCATCGGCGCGGTACTCTTCAAATTGGGTGCCGATGCCACTCTCTATCTCTGTGCGCTTGGGGCCGGATTCGCACTCATCTGCACGGTCATTTATGTCCGGCAGGGGCTCAACCTCCTCACGCAGCGCGGCCACACCAGGGCGCAGGCAAATAAATAAAGACAGAATTATGGAACACACCGTAGCAATCGTGGGACGGCCCAACGTCGGCAAGTCGGCTCTTTTCAACTGCCTCGCCGGGCGCGACATTTCGCTCGTCTACGACCGCCCCGGTACGACCCGCGACCGCATGGTGACAACCGCCCGCTGGGACAAGCACCGGTTCACGCTCATCGATACCGGCGGCATCGGCGTCGAGGACCGCGAAGGCTTTGGCGACGATATCGCCCGCGAAGTCGACCTCGCGCTCGCCGCCGCCACGGAAATCATATTCGTGGTCGACGCCCGCGAAGGCCTCACCCCGCTCGACCAGACCGTCGCGCGCCTTTTGCGCAAGGCCCAGCGTCCCGTTTTCGTCGCGGCCAACAAAGTCGATGGCGACAAGCAGGCCAATCTCGATGGCGAATTCCAGCGCCTCGGTTTCCAGGGCGTCTACCCCGTCTCGGCGGCGCACCGGCGCGGCCTCGACGAACTGCGCGAGGCTGTGGTCGCCGGTTGGGGCGCACCCGCAGCCGTCGATGAGTCCGCCGCGCCGCCCGCCCGCGCGACCCGGCTCGCCATCGTCGGACGGCCCAATGTTGGCAAGTCGTCGCTCATCAACGCGCTCATCTCCGAGCCGCGCGCCATCGTCAGCGAAGTCGCCGGCACCACGCGCGACGCCGTCGACATCGGCTACACCTGGAAAGGCGAACCGTTCCTTTTCATCGACACCGCGGGCATGCGGCAGGAACGCCGCCTCAGCGACACCCTCGAGCGCGCCATGACCGGACGCACCGCCCACGCCATCAACCGCGCCGACGTTTGCATCCTCGTCATCGACGCCTCGACCGGCGTGACCATGCAGGACAAGAAAATCGCCGGCCTCATCCAGGACGCCCATGCGCCGTGCATGATCGTCGTGAACAAGTGGGACCTCGCGCGCGAGCAGGGCGACGCCAGCCGGTCCAAGGAGCGGGAATACTACGAGCAGGTCAAGCGCGACATGTTCTTTCTCTCCTACGCGCCCGTGCTCTTTCTCAGCGCGAAATCGGGCGAGCGGATCGAAGGCTTGCTCAAGACCTGCGCCACCATTGCCAAAAACCGCACCTTCCGATTTCACACCGGCCCGCTCAACCGCGTCATCAGCCGCGCCATGGAAAAGTACGCCCCGCCGCTGGTCAATGGACGCCGCTTCAAGGTCCTCTACGCCGCGCAACAGGCCGCCAAAGAGGGCAGCCGGGAAATCCCCACGCTCCAGCTTTTCGTCAACGCTCCCGGCCTGCTCACGCCCGCCTACGAGCGCTATCTCGACCTGCAAATCCGCGAATCGTTCGAGCTGCGCGGCTGCCCGCTCCGCTTCGTCCTGCGCGGACGCACCACCGAGGCCCGCGAAAAAACACGCTCGCAAATCAAGCACAACCCGCCGCCCCAGCGCCGCGCCCCGAAGCGCGGCTCGGGCAAAGGATCTTCACCGCCAAGAACGAATCGGGCCGCGCGATAATCGATTTGTTTCACGCCACGACGCCACGGTCGCAACAGGGAGACAGGAGAATTTTTGACGGAATTAACGGAATTAATTCCAAATTGACGGGATTTTTTTGTGGAGTGTGCGGCAACGGAGTTGCGGCTGACAAGGGCGTTTCCAGAAGGAGTCTGGGAACGAGGGGCAAACAACCTTGGTTTTCGTTGCGGTCGTCGCGTCGTTGCGTGAAAACTTCAGATCTCCTTCGGCTTGACGCGTATCCCCGTATTCTGCGCGTGCGTAAGAGCAATCGCCAGCGCATCGGCAGCGTCCGGAGGCGGATTTTCGGTCAGCCCCAGCATCGCCCGCATCATAAAACCAACCTGCGCCTTCTGCGCTCCGCCCCGCCCCGTGGCTGCCGCCTTCACACGCCTCGGCGCGTATTCGTAAATTGGCAACCCCGCTTCGGCCAGCGCGAGCAGCGCCGCGCCGCGCGCCGACCCGAGCGTGATCGCCGTCTGATAATTCTGGAGATAAATGATCCCTTCCACGGCGGCAAAATCGGGCTGGTATTCCTGGATAAGATCGGTGACCTGCTGGTGAATGGCGATCAGGCAGCGCGACGGAATAATCTTGTCCGAATTCTTGATCACGCCATACGCCAGCGCCCGCGTCGTCCGCCCCTCAATCTGAATAATGCCATACCCCGTGCAGCGTAGCGAAGGATCGAGGCCGAAGATGACGGGCATAAGGGGAAAGGTAGAAGCAAGAGGGGAACCGGTAGAAGAAAAATCTGCTGGTAGCCGCCGCACGCCGGGCGGCGGGTTCGGCAAATTCCGCCAAGACCGCGCACCTCATCCTTCTCAGCCATTCAGATATCCCGGAGAAGACCTCTCGAAAGTCGTTTTCCGTGGACAAGCCGAAGGCTTGCTACAATCGTAGCCGGTGGTCGAAGCCGCAGCAGTGGCTGACACCACCGGTAAACGATCCTTTTTTACCTACCCCGGCAGGGGTAGCACAACTTCACCTGCCCATCCCAGACGCGATCAATCATTGCTCCATGCTGGCGAAGCGTCGTTCGCAAAGGAACTGAATGCCCATAAAAATCAGCACAGTGAAAACCCAAAAGAGCCCGGTATGCGCAGCAAAGGCAAAGAAAAGTCTCTCGGTAAAGGAAGGCATGCTATCGCGCAGATGGTGAAACTGAAAAAAGAGCATCCCAAAGATGGCTCCGACAAAAAGAGCATAGAAGATAAACAAACGGTGCTTCAAAGGATAGAGCAACAAGAGAACCGGTTGCACCGCGAGAGTCGCCATGGCAAATATCCACACATGCCACGATTCGATCAGCACGTTGCCATTCACCATCGAAATGAGAGGCCAACGATTTCCGCTTGGGTCCGGCACGAGCGAGGTGCCCGGCACGAAATGGAGACAAAGCTGCTGCGCGACTTTTGAATATTCCGTCACCATGAGACCAGGATTGCGCAAGGTATAGGCGAGATTCAGGAGCGGAATGACGAGGACCAGGAAGTAGAGAAAAGCCACCCGCGCCCGATAGAGAATCGGCCGGTCGATGGCGCGGGTGAGAAGAAAGTCCGTACCGGCAGCCATTGGGTTGTTCGCGCCGGGGCTACCCATTTCGGGTGCGAGGATGAACAGTCCCGCCAACGCCAGCATGAAAAGATTCTGAACGAAGAGTAGGGACGAAAGACTTGCATGATAGTTTCCGATGTTTTCCCCGAGCAGGTACGGGATGAAAAGGGGAGCATCAAACCCGAAGAGCAGAAAAAAGATAAACGGATTGGTTGTGGCTTGGAATTTGAACAAGGTCAGGAATTGCTTGGTTTTATTCATGGGAGGGTCCGTTAGTTGCGGGAGAGTTCGACGAAAATGTCCTCGAGGCTGAGCGCGCGCGTTTCCTGCTGGCAGGACCAGCGCTGGGCCAGGGTTTCCGGCGTGGTCAGCGCGTTCGTCCGTAGCGTGACGGTCATATCGCCCTTGCCCCGGACGGTGCGAAAGCTTTCCGGGATATCGGCCGGAAGCGTGCCGTTGCTGAAGCCGAAAAAGCGCACCTGCCGGATGGAATCCTTGAGCGAATCGAGCGGCTCGCTCACGCGCAAATGGCCCTGGGCGAGAATGCCGATTTCGTCCGCGACCCGTTCCACGTCACCGAGAATGTGGGTCGAGAAAAGGACCGTGCAGCCGCAGTCCCGGATGAGTTGCAGAATGTCGTCGAGAATCTCGCGCCGGGCGACCACGTCGAGATTCGCCGCCGGTTCGTCGAGCAGGAGGACTTTGGGCCGCGGCGCGATGGCCATGATGAAGCCGAGCAGCCGCTGTTGCCCCTGCGAGAGCGACATGAATCGCTTGCGAGGAGAGAGGTC
>Ga0302319_10005396_pt1 | contig 25694 bp, 32 predicted proteins | sample Bog_T0_2_FD_203319 | JGI IMG/M metagenome (GOLD analysis project Ga0302319, IMG submission 203319) | Peat permafrost microbial communities from Stordalen Mire near Abisko, Sweden - Bog_T0_2 | ecosystem: Environmental > Terrestrial > Soil > Wetlands > Peat | place: Sweden: Abisko, Stordalen Mire...
ATCCACCCAGCAATTCTTCCAGAACCCGCATATAACAAGTTCATCATTCCTCACTCCAATACGGGGTAACGAGGCTGATTCCTATAGTTAGAACTGCTGATGCTTGGTGCTTTATACGGCGACGGGAAGGGTGTGCCCCAGGACTACGCAGAAGCCTATTTCTGGCTCGATCTAGCGGGTACGGGCAAGCTGGATGCCTCAGACAGTGAGCGGACTGTTGTGAGACTCCGAGATGATGCCGCGTCACACCTGCCGCCAGCCGATGTGTCCCGCGAACAGGAACGAGCGCGGAAGTGGTTCGAGGCGCATCAGGCGAAGCCACAATGATGGAATGGACTGTCCTGCCGGCCGGTTTCTGGCCGCGCTCAATAGATGAACCTGAATGCGAGGTGCAATCAGCTTACTAAATGACGATCATGATTACCAAAACAGACGCCGCAGAACGGCAGCTCAATACGGCAATCCGCCTATTTTTTGAGAATAGGGATCATCTGTCCTCGTATGCGCTCGCCGTCGCTTCTCGGGAGGTCACAGATGATGTGATCCAGAGCCGGTATGGCGAACTCTACCAGCGCGAGCTTGCGCAAGTAGGTGATCCGCAGAAAGTCCGCCTTTCATATCGGTATGAGCTCAAGATCCTCATTAAGCCCGAGTTCTATAAGAACTTCCTAACGCTCGACCGCAAATGGCAAAACTTCCTCAAGCACGCCGACAAAGATCCTGATGCGGAAATAAAGCCATTCAAGACGAAATTCCTCGCGCTGGTGATCGTTTGGGCAATAAAGAACTACATTGTGCTAACGCAAAACTGGACTATCGAGATGAAAACTTTTTTTGCTTGGTTCGCGGTGGCGGAACCGCAGTTGGTAAAGCCCGCACCTGAAGCTATGACGACCTGCAAGACAATTGCCGAGATGCGCAACTATATCTCGGGTGATCCTTATGATCGCAACGCTCTGGAAGCCATATATACCGCCTTGACTGTTATATGAGTCGGGCGAGAGCTACGCCAAGCAGGAGCCTGGCATTGAAAGCTGCCGAACAGGGCGACGCCCGGTGCCACAGGTCTGGATATTCAGACCTGGGAAACCACGGACCTCAGAAAGTCGTCGTTATGAAAAGCATGAATAGACCGGAAAAACTGACCACTGATCACTGATCTTGCCCCCGCCAATAGTTGGCACGGGCCACAATCCGTGCACCGTAGTCCACGGCGGTGCGCACGCGGATAGTGTGCAGGCCGGGGGTGGGATCGGAGGGGCTGAAGGTGATGAGATAGCGGTTGCGGGCGTGTTTGGCCGCATCCACGACGCGCTGCTCGAAGCCCTTGTCGCCGGTGAAGGTGGTGTACTCGCCGCCGCTCATGTGGGCAACCTCCTTGGCCACGTTCTTCTTGAAGGCCTGCACGACCATGGCCAGGGTGGAGACGATGTTCATGGTGCGATCGTCGCCCGAGTCCTTTACGTCGTGGAGCAGTTCGGCGCGCGATGGGGAAAACGAGACGCTCAGCACCAGCACGTCCGAGCGGCCGATCTTCCGGATCAACTGCTCCGGCTTGGTGTGCTTGCTGCCATGGTCGCGCTCTTCGCTGATCAGCAACAGAACGCGGCGATACTCCTTGGGCTGCGTCTCCAGCAGATCGACGGCATAGCTCACTGTATCCAAAATCGCATCGCCGCCGTTGCCGGGTTCCAGATGCTTGAGCGCCTGGCTCACATCGTCGCTGGAGTGTGTGTAGTCGCGAATCAGATGCGGCCTGGAGTCGAAGCCAATCAGCGCCGCCTGACTCCTGCCGTCCGATAGAAAAAGATCGAGCAGCGGGCCGAGCTTGGCCTCCTTGTCGAATTCGAGCGCGCCGACGCCACCCTCCTCGACGGCCACCACCAGCGCAACCGGAGCCGTATCCATCTCCTCCTGCACGCGAATCTTCTGCGGCACCCCGTTGTCTTCGAGAATAAAGTCTTCCGGCTTGAGGCCGTAGATAACGTCGCCATCGCGCTTCTCCACCAGCGTAGGCACCAGCACCTCGTTGGCCCGCACGCGCAGGGTGGGCGCGTCCGAGTGCGCGGAAGGCAGCGGCAGAGGAGGCTCCGCCGGCGGCATCTGCTGCGCGCCGGCGGTTGTTACGGTCACCAGACAAATCCGCATCACAAGGCGAGCTAGCCGGAAAACTTCAATCCTCATGTATAAAAGAACCCCAAAACGATGATCAGTTGCCAGTGATCGCCAGCCAAAGATGCAGGCTAGCTAAATACGTACTCCAAATCAAAATGCATAGGACACTTGAAACAATGGCTTCGAGCCCGCCAACGATAGACTATGATCTCTCTTAGCTCGTCAGGGATCAACGCATGACCAAAGAGATCAGGACTCTCGCTTTCACGGCAGTGGCAGCGACCGGTCTCGCCTTTCTCTTCGTTTATTCGTGGCGCCATACGAGGCCACCCACCTACCTACCAAGTGGCAAGCGGCTGATGAGCCCCACAGTGCCTCTGGGCGCGGCGCTTCTCTGCTTCCTCGTGTCCCTCATCCGCCAATTAAGAGGCAAGAAATAAGTAGTCTCTTGCTCGAATGCCGATATACCGCAACGTTGCTTTGCCTCGCGCTACCAAACCTGAGGATACCGTCGCTATCTGATACAGCATCCCGATGATTACATCGGTGCGCTGCCATCACACCCGCTTGCGCGCTTCGCGCTCGATTTGATGCGTCCATGCCAGATAGCTCAGCAGCTCCCAGCGCGAGGTCCAGACAAAGCTGAGTATTTTCCCAAATGTCAATGTCTCGGCGGGCATGCCGGAATAGGTCTCTACCCGCCAGCGAAAGTACTTGCTCCGCCACGGAGTCAGCCGATGGCCGCGCGTTGCATTCCAGATAAATCGGATGGGAGCGAACAAGGCGAGTCCTCTTGGGTCAAGTATAGACGGCTGTCCATGATGCGGAAAATCGGGATTTTGGGGTGAAATTGGGGTAGCTACCCTCCGGGGCTCAAGCCCGCGCTATTTTGCTGGGTTTATGCGGGGATTGAAACCCCCGCGTCCCTCCGGATCGAGCATTTCCGCAGCCTTTATGGCCTTATTGCAGCTTGCTGAACAAGCTGTTTGAAGCCGAATCGAGTTGCGCGATCACGTCCTCGAGCGCCGTCTGTTGCGTCTCGGAGAGAGAAAGCTGCGTGGAAACAGTGGCCACATCGGCCTGCATCAGGTTGGTCTGCGCCGCGGTGAGCTGGGTCTGGTCGCTGGTTACAGCTTCCGAAGCGGCCGTGAGCTGGGTAATCGAGTTATCGATGGTCACCCGCTGCTGCGAAACATAGTTCATCGCCGTGCCCAGCGCCTCGGTATCGGTCACGGCCTGGGCGGTGTTGACGGCGCCGCTGGAGTAGTCGGCTACAAGGCTGTTCAGCGCACCAAAAACGCTTTTCGCGCCGCTGCCCGAAAAGATCTGGCTGCCGGGCACATTCAATTGAATCTTCTGCCCGTTCGGCGTCTCGAGATAGTTGATGTTCTGGTCGCCGTTGTAGATGGTAGCGGCGGGAGAAGTGGCATTCGAGGTCGAAAATGGACTTGTAGAGGTCTGGCCGCCGGCAAAGATGTACTGGCCCTGATAGTTGGTATTGGCCAGCGACTGCACCTCGTTGAGGATGCCGGAAATCTGGTTCCCGATGGACTTCACATTGCTTGCGTTCATGGTGCCGTTGTTGGCGCTCGTCGCCAGCGAAATGGCCTGGGTGAGCTGCGACACCACGCTGCCCAGCGTCGAATCGGCCACCTGCAACTGGCCCGTGACTAGATTCGAGCTTTGCGTGAACGAATCGTCCTGCTGAATCTGGTTGATCAGCAGCACATTCTGACCGGAGGCCGTCGGATTCTGGCTGAGAGCCGTGATGCTCACGCCGCTCGATAGCTCAGCTGTCAACTGTTCCTGGTTCGCCTGGGCCTGGTCGAGCGAAGTCGCCAGGTTCGAGATGTAATTGGGATCCACCCGCATTCGATTCCTCCACTAGAACATCACCATGGATCGCGTGTCGCCATGGGTACCACACCTTAAGAGACCGCTGTCTGAACGCCCAGATTCAAGACCGAGGTCATGATCCGATCCAGCATCGTAAACACCTGCGAAGCCGCCTGATAGCTGCGCTCCAGTGTTTCCATCGAAGACGCTTCATCGTTGAGGTTGACGCTGGAGAGCGCATCGTTCTGCGTTTGGAGTTGCGTCACCGAAGCGTTTTGCGCCGTGTTCTCGGTTTGCACGCTGGAGACGGTCGCGCCCAGCGTAGAGACAAGGTTCGAGTAGTAATTGGTTGGCGTCTGCCCGTTGGCGATCAATTGGCTGGCCAGGCTAGCCATCGCGACAGCATTGGAGTTATCGCCCGCTCCCTGCCCCAATCCGGCGGCGGCAATCTGGTTGGGGTCGGTCATCGCCACGCTCATATTAGCGGCGCTGCCGGCCACGGCCGTGGGCTGGCTAAAGATATAGAGAGGATTGGCAACCGTACCGCTGACACCATCCAGATCGGTTCCGGAATCGTTCAGAGTGTTCACCTGGGTTGAGACGCTGAATGCCAGTTGATCCAGCGAATTCATCACACTGGGAATGTCCTGGTCGCGCGCCGTAAGATAGCCTCCCAGTTCCCCCCCGCCGCTGGCCAACTGAGAGGTCACATCCGTCGTCCCGACATAAAAGTGGGTGACCCCGCCAGCCGAGCCAGTTGTTAGCTGAAAGCTCGACCCTTCGGAGACCAGCAACTGGCCGGAGGTGGTGGTGATGGAAAGGCCATTATTCTCGGTCGTGATCTGGTTGATGCCGATCAGCTTGGAAAGCTGGCTTAGATCCTGCTGGCGCTGGTCCTCTAACGTCCCGGCATCGGCACTCGGCGAGGTGGACTGAATCTGCTGGTTCAATTGTGCGATCGCTCCGGTCAGCGAGTTCACCTGGCTGGTGATGCCGCTCGCATCCTGGTTCAGAGCCGCCCGCTGCCCGTTGAGGCTGGCCGCCGCGTTGGACACATCGCCGGCCAGCGTCGAAGCCGAGGAAAGCACCTGCTGGCGCAGCGCATTGTTGGTGGGATTGGCCTCCAGCGACGCAAAGGAGCTGAAAAAGCTGGTCATGTCGCTGCCGATGTCGCCGGCTTTCGCGCTGGCCGAGCCTGAGTCTGGCGTAAACAGCGCCTGCACGCTATTCAGCGCCGTCAGCCGAGCGCCCGAGGCCGATGCCAACTGCCGCTGCTGGTCCAGCCGCTCTTCAAGCACCCGGTCTCGCAACGACGTGGCGCCTGTCTGGGTCACCCCCGATCCGTAAGAGACGCCGTTGATTTGGATCGGAGCATTCTCCTGCCAGTTGGGGGTCTCCGCAGTGTAACCGGGCGTGTTGGCGCTGGCCACGTTGTTGGCCACAATGCTGAGCGCCGACTGATCGGCGTTCAGCGCCCCCGACATCAGGCTGAATGCGGAGCTAATTGTCCCCATGATCGCTCTCTGTCCGAGTCCAGCTTCGCGACGGCTGTTCCACATACTCGAACCGGCCCGCGCGCAACTCCCGCAAGCGGTTCATGACGTTCAGATTCGACCGCGTAGCCTCCAGCACTCTGGAAAGAACTGCCATCTCTCCCGCAGCCTCCCTGGACTGACGAGCCAAGTCTGCTCGCCGCGGTTTGCCGGCCGGCGCCAGCTCGCGGTTCAAGGCCTGGCACGAGAGCGCCAGTTCTTCCAGCCGGTCAGCATCCAGCCGAGCCAGCGCCTGCGAGGCCTCCTTCACCAACTCCTTCAACTCCCGGCGCTCTCCAACCTGCTCCATGGTCCGATTTCCTTTCGTTATCGCCAAGCCTTATCCCGCCTTATTGCTCACGGCCCATCATGGAGTCCACTACCTTGGATGCCACCGCCGATGCCGGAACATCGTAAGTTCCCGCCGCCAAGGCAGCCTTAACGCTGGCCACCATATCGGTGCGCACGGCGGGTTCGGAGGCAGTGAGCGAAACCTCGCTGCCCGCGCTACTGAAGGTTGCCTGGTCGCTGCCCAGACCGCTCCCCGTGGTTGCGGCGCTGCTTCTGGTCTGGGCCGCGGGCGTGGCAGGCGGCGTCACTCCCAAAAGCGACTTCAATCCATCGAGACTACTGCGAATGTCCATACTCGTTGCTCCTTGCTGGGTTTATCGGCGCCTCTCCTAATCACTCTAGTCATTTAGAAGTTCTAACAACGGTATTAAAGCGCGGATTTCCGGTTACCTTCCCGGTTACGCTCCGATGACCGGAATGGGAGAGATCCTTGACAATGCGGCTGGCAATCCCAAACCCTCCCCGCTCACTCAGCGCACGGCCCAGAGCCTCTGAGGCGAACTCGCCCAGCGCACCGCTGGAACCGGAATCGCTCCCCGAGTCGCCGTCTGCGTCTTCGCCCGTTAGCGAACTGGCCCGCGTCATCGGCTTCATCAACTCCTTCATCATCTGCGCCTCAAACTCGTGGGCCGCCCGCACCAGCCTGGGCTGAGGAGTTGCCGCGCTTCCCGCGCTGCTTGCCACCGCTATCGAATCCATCGCAACACCTCTCTCACAGCACATCGAGGTCAGCCTCCAGTGCGCCGGCCTCCTTCATCGCCTGGAGGATCGAAATCACATCCCGCGCTCCCGCCCCGGTCCTTTGCAATTCCTGCACCAAATCCTCCACCGTCGCGCCCTCTTTCAAATCGATGCGGTTCACTGGCTTGTCCTGAGCCTGCACAGTGGTCTGCACAACAACCTGGGTCGTTCCCGAAGAGCCCGGATTCGGCTGCGAGACCCTGGTTTCGGAGATGACGTTCACAGCCAGGCCCCCGTGCAGAATGGAAACCGGCTGCAGGCGGACCGTGCCCCCGATGACGACTGTCCCGGTTCGCTCGTTGACAACCACGCGCGCTCTGGGAAACACCTCGATTTCGACAGCCTCTATCCTGTCCAGCAGCGCGGCCATGTCTTCATCCGGCACCGCCGCAATCTCGACCCGCCTGCTGTCAATGGCGTGCGCCCGATCGGAGCCCAGCGCATGGCCGATGGCCGCGGCCATCCGTTCGGCGGTGTGGAAGTCGGCGTCGTTGAGCAGCACGCTGACCGTGTGCATCTGTTTCAGATCGAACGGCGCCAGCCGCTCAACCAGGGCCCCGCCGGGAATGCGCGCTGTTGTGGGATGGTTGAGTTGCTTGCTGTTGCCCCCCGACGTGGCCATATAGCCTCCCAGCACCAAAGCCCCCTGCGCCTCCGCATAGATCTGCCCGTCGGGCCCATAGAGAGGTGTCATCAGCAGAATGCCCCCCTCGATGGACCGCGCATCCCCTGCCGAAGAGACGGTGATATCCATCTTGTAGCCGGGCCGGCTGAAAGGCGGCAGCGTAGCCACCACAAAGACCCCGGCCATGTTCTTCACCTGCATGTTGCTGGCGCTGTTTGACCCGGTTTGGGGAACGGTGATGCCCATCCGCTCCAGCACCGAGATCAATGTCTGCGCCGGAAAAACCGTCTGCGAACTGTCCCCGGTGCCTCGCAGCCCCACCACCAGGCCATAGCCTACCAACTGGTTGTCGCGAATTCCTTCAATCGTGGCCACATCTTTGATCCGCGCCAACTGCGGAGCAGTCTCGGCATGGGTCCGAGCCGCCCCCAGCACCAGAGCCATCGCCAGCGCGCTCCAGATCGCTCGTCCCGCCCACCCATCGAGCTTTCTCACGTTCTTATCCCGCATGGCTCTCCTATTTCGCATCGCCGATTCCGCCCGGTTTTTTCTGATCTCTGATCTCTGACCCCTGTTCCCTGTTTCTAGAAGATCAGCAGCCTCTCAAGAAAGCGCACCAGCGGATTCTGCCGGTAGGTTGAGTCATTGACAATCCCCTTGCCTGTCACTTCCAGCTCCAGGTCGGTCATGGCCGTCGACAGCACCTGGTTCTGAGCGCTCACGTCTTCCGGGCGCACCAGGCCGCGCAGCTTGATCAACTGTGTCTGCTGAGAAAAGGTCAACTGCCGCGTGGCCTGCACCACCAGCATCCCATTGGGCAGAACGTCCACCACCTCCCCGCCAAACGTGGTCGCCAGGCTGGAGTTGGTCGTGCTCTGCCCTTGCGCCGTCAGCCCGGAAGAGGCGGTCATGCCAATCAGGTTTTGCAGGGCATTCGATGCCTTCAGCTTGCCAAACAGAGAGGTCAGCGCCGAGCTGGCATTCGAGGCCCGGGAGTTCTTGACCTGCCCATCGGTCGAGGCGGCCAGGCTTTCCGTCACCACAATCGAAACCACATCGTGCAACCGGACCGCCTTGGCGTCGGTGCCAAGCCGGACAAGCCGACCCTCCGGACTCCAAATCGAACCCGGCGTCCTCACCTCCGCAGCCTGCTGCGCCCTGACCCGATCCACATAGGCGCTCAGTGCCGCCTCGGGAGGCGTCGGCTTGGCTCCCGGAAGAAACGGTATCTTCTTCCTATCCATGGCTTGAGCAGGCGCGCACTGGAGCAGAGCGATCAACGCAATCAAGGCGTGTGCGCAAAGGATTCCCGGCTTCATGGGCGCGCCTCTATTCCGGTTTCCAGCATGGCCCTGCCCGGTCCAAGGGCCACGGCTCGCACCACTTTGCCGCCAAGCGTCAGGCGCACGGCAAGAACCGATCCAAGCTCTGCCGGGCCCAGCGCAACCGCCTCAAAGCGCGCCTCGACCCGCGGCGTATTCTCTTCGACGATCAGCCGGTCCCCGGCGCGCAGCACCGGGCGAAGCTCCGCGCGGAACGGCTCCATCTCCGGCTGGTTCTGCGCGGCTCGATCGCCAGCGCCTTCCACCAGCAGCAGACGGCCCGGCCCGCCCGGATGGCTCAGGTCGCGCATCAGCAGCCAGCGGGCGCCGGTGTGCGGGTCGTCGATTGTGCGGACGATCTCGCCAGGAGCCGGCGCCAACACCGGCGATCTCTGTGCCGATGCAATCCATGGACCAGAGCCAGTCTCCGTCCCGGCTGGCGCCTGACCCCGCGCACCAAGCGTCACCGCCAGAATCAGCAGCGCGCCGCACCACCGCAATTCTCGCCCCGTTCTCATCCCGTCTCCGAATCTCATGCCTTCACGCGCAATTGCATACTTACCTTGTCATGTTGTTGACTTGGGAGTACATATCGTCGGCAGCCTTGATGACTTTCGAGTTCGATTCATAGGCTCGCTGCGCCAGCACCATCTGCACAAACATGGTGACCACGTCCACATTCGAGTTCTCCAGGTACCCCTGTTGCAGGGTACCCAACCCCTCCGTCCCGCCGGGGTTGCCGAGTACCGGGTCGCCGGAGCTGAGCGTCGTCTGCAACAAGTTCGACCCCATGCTCTCCAGGCCTCCGGGGTTGGGAAAGGTGGCCAGTTGCAGTTGGCCCAGTTGCGAGGGGTTCTGCTGCCCCGCCAGGGTCGCGTTCACCACTCCGTATTGGGTGATGGTGACAGCGGTGGCATTGGAGGGAATGGTGATTGTGGGAATCACCGGATCGCCGTCGGTGGTCACCAGCGTTCCCTGGTTGTTGAGCTGAAACTGGCCGGCGCGGGTATAGGCGATGGTTCCGTCGGGCCGCTGCACCTGAAAGAAACCGGTTCCCTCGATGGCCACATCCAGAGGGTTCGAGGTCTGATTCAGCGACCCCTGGGTCATGATCACCTCGGTCGCCGCCGACTTTGTCCCCAATCCGATCTGCAAGCCCGCCGAGACCGTCGACTGGCTCTGCGCCGCCCCCGGAGTCACCAGATTCTGGTAAACCATGTCCTGAAACTCCAGGCGCAACTGGCGAAATCCCGTGGTCGAGGAGTTGGCCAGGTTGTTGGCGATGGTGTCCAGATTCATCTGCTGCGCGCTCATGCCGCTCGCGGCGGTATACAAAGCTCGAATCATTCTTGGCTCCTTTCAGTCGCCAGTGGTCAGTGAATTGTGGTCAGTTTCAAAAACTCAAACAACCGAAGAACCATCTCCCACTCCACCCTCGCCGATCACTGTCCACTGTTCACTGCCGCTCATACCCTGGGGATATCCTCGACAGCGATCTTGTTGAACTCGGTGTGGAAGACCGTGAGCGCCTTCTGCATCATCTCCGCCTGGCGCTGCATCACGATCAGGTCAAGCGATCCCTGAATCGCGTCCAGATTCGCTGCCTCGATGGCTCCCTGGTGAACCGTGGCATTCATTGCAGCGGCCGGCGCAATCCCCACCGGCGCAACATAGCGGTTGGCCCCCTCGGGAGTCAGTTGCGCCCCGGCCGGAAAGGCAAAGACGCCCACCGAGGCCACCACGCCGCCCGCCACGGAGAGCGCGCCGTCCGCGCCGACCGCCACTTCGCCTGGGGGAACCTGAATCGGCAGGCCAATCGCCGACAGTACCGGTTCGTCGGCCGCTGTCACCAGTTGGCCGCTTCGCGAGCGGTGGAAGCCGCCGTCACGGGTATAGCGAATGCCGTTCGCTGTTTGGACCTGAAAGAATCCCTCGCCCTCAATCGCCAGGTCGAGCGAATTGCCGGTGAGCTGGAGCGCGCCCTGCGCCATGCTGAGCCGGTCGCCGCCCAGCAGGCCGTAGTTGTTGACCGTCCGCCCCAGTTGGGAATCCAGCGCATCCGGCCCCAGCAAAACCGAGCGGAAAAACTCCCGCTCGGCCCGGTAGCCGGGAGTCTGCGCATTGGCCAGATTGGCCGCCGCCGTGTCCAGAGCCTGGGTTCGCGCCACCAGCCCGGTCATCGCCGCATAGTATCCGCTGTCCATCGCACTCTCCTCCTGTCGCTGAAGGAAGAGTGCAGGTAAGGGACCGGAAAGGAGGGTGATGGGATTAGAGCAAGATCAGAATTGAAGTACAGGGATCAGGGATCGGGGTCATCAATCATGGGCGCGGAAATAGGCCGGGCATGAGCTAGGAATTGCGAGTTGCCCCCATAGCTGCGGGTTGCGCTTCTTAGCTGACCCCTGAACTCTGATCTTTGCCCTGACCCCTGACCCCTGCTTTATTGCAGGCCGTCGCAGATGATGGTCACCTCGAAGCTGGCGTCGTCGAAGCGGTAGGTGTGATTGAGCTTGAACTCGGGAGCCTGCACATGAAGATGATAGTCGCGGCCCGTGATGACGGCTGGAACGCTGAGCCCACAGTTGGCGGCCAGGTTCGGCACCTTGCCCTTCCAGGCTCCGGCCAGCATGTTGCAGATCTCCCCGATCCCATCCTTGACCGTGTCGTCAACCTCCTCGAACTCCATCCCCGTCATGTGCGCGGCGATCTTGATCGCCGTCGAACTGCCGCTCCTGAAGACGCAAGCGCCGCTCAACAGGCCGCCAAAGCCCACCACCGCGGTCACCGACTCCTGCTCATCGAGGACAAAGACGGCATCGCGCCGGCAATTGACCCCCAGCATCAGTTGAAAGACCTCTTCAACGCTCGCATCCAGGTTCCTCGGATCGGAGACCAGATGCACGGATTCACGCAACGAGACCGCCATCGTACGCTCCATTTCGTCTGCGCCGCCTCCCCGCACTCGCAAGAGGGCGGCCCCACGCGCACCGTTCAACAGCATTTTGATCCCTTCAGGGCTACGCCGCGCTCAATAGCGGCAGCACCCGTTCCTTGACCTGCTCGGCCGTAAACGGCTTGCGGATATATCCCCGCGCCCCCGCCAAAATGGCCTGCTTCACATGCTCCTCGCTCGATTCGGTGGTAATCATCACTACCGGAACGCCAGGAGCCAGGTTCTGCGCCTTGATCTGGCGGAGAAACTCCAGGCCGTCCATCGACGGCATGTTGATATCGGAGAGAATCAGGTCCACCTGCTTGGCCTTCAACATATCCAACCCCTCGGCGCCATTGCAGGCCTCGTACACCACCAGCGGGTCAAGGCCCGCCTGGCGGAGGGAACGCTCCACGATCTTGCGCATGACCGAGGAATCGTCGACGATCAGAGTTCGTACTTCACTCATGCCCAGGCTCCTCTACTGGATTGCCTATCGGCGTCTCTGGTGAATTCATGAGCCGGAAGCAACTGTTTTGTCCCAGCCTCAGTGCGCGCCGATCGAACAGATCAGGTCCGACACCGACGAGGCGTCCGGCAGCGGCCCGGCCTGGGGGCGCAGCCGCATCCTGAGCCACAGGCAATCGTGGGCTCTGACCAGGCGGGATTCGAGCGGTTGCGCCCGCTCGATCGCTCTTGAGAGCGCGCGCACCGCCGCCGGCGCCGAGCTGGCCTCGATCAGATCCACGGGAGGAAACTTGGCGCCCATCATGCGCGCCTGCGCCGGGCGGAAGAGCGACCCCCGCACCAGCCCGGTCTCGACCTGCAACCCCGTCATCCGCTCGACGGCCAGAGCCAGCACCGGGTCCAGCCGCTCCTCAAAACCCAGATAAAGAAGCCTGCCCGCGGCCACGCGCAGAGGCAGCGCCCCGAAGGCATCCACGAACAGACGGGGCACAAGAGCGGTCAGCGCCTCGGCGTCGTGATACTCCATGGGCAGCACCGGGCAGCTCCATTGCAGGCCCAGAGCGCGGGTTACCAGCTCTTCGCTGACCCCCTGGCGGTGCACCAGCCAGTGACCCAGCCGCCCCGCCCCTGCCTCCTTCTGCTGCCCCAGCGCCTGGCGCAACTGGCCAGTGGTAATCCAGCCCTGCTCCAGCATCAGCAGGCCGAGCGGGACACGATGGCGATGGCTCTGCTCGGCGCTGCCTCTGCCCTCCAGCTCGCGCTCGACCGCCGCGGCCATCCGCGCCGCCGTGCAGGCCGCCGAACAACTCCATCCGCCTTCGAAAACGGGCGTCGAACGGCTCCGCAAGAGGTGCAGCCAGCCCGAGCGGCAGCCGGGATGGGCGCAGGTTTGAAATAATCCAGGCCGTTCTTCCCGGCGGCTGCCCGCCCACACGCTGGCAGGGGCTTCGCGGCGCGAGGGCTCCTCGCCCGCACCACCTTTTTCAGCCGCCTGGCGGGGGGTAATCCGCAGGTCCCCGGCCGGGGTTCGATTCAGAATAGGCATCGTATGCTCTCCAGCCGCTTCTTGGGCGCGGCTACTTCGGTAACCCGCAGTCCAAAGTTGCCGTTCACCAGAACCACCTCGCCGCGCGCCACGATCTTGTCGCCCACGATCAGGTCCACCGGATCGGCCACATGGCGGTCCAACTGCACCACGTCCCCCGGTCCCAGATCGAGGAGCTCGCCCAGCAGCATCTCCCGGCAGCCAAAGCGCAGGGATGCTTCCAGCTCGACATCGAGAAGCAGTTCGATGCCTGAGCTCAAGGCTGTCCCCGGATTCAAGCCGGTTTCTGGGCTCCCTGCTCTCTCGGCGCTCGAAGCCTCCGCGGAAGCGGATGGGGAGGGCGCGCCTTTCCAGGCTTTGTCCGGTGGTCTGGGAGCACGCACCTCGTCCAGGACCAGCACCGTCCAGGCGCGGTCGCCGGCTTTTAGCTGGAAGGCGCGGGAGACCTTGCTTTCCCCGGCGGTCGGCTCAAATTTCTCAACGCGGCATTTCTTTCCGGTCCTGGCCAGGAACTCCCCAGCCGCCGAGTCGGCCACCTCGCGCAACAGCTCGCCCCAGCCGGCTCTCTGGTCCATCCCCTCGCCCACCAGAGGCGAATCCAGAACCGTGCCGTCGAGAACCACCGCGAAGCGCCCCTGCTCATCGCCGGCGAGCGTGGCCGCGAAGCCGAAAGGGCTTCCGGCGAGCGGCTTGGGCAGCGATTCGGCCAGCTCCGGCTCCCCGGCCAGAGCCTGGGAAAACAAAGCCGTCGCCGCCCCGATCCAACACTCGATATAGGTCTTCATGCCTCGGCCTCTCCAACGCGCCGTTCGATGCGGGCTCCGCGATGCGGTCCGCAACGGATGGGCTGCGCCTCGGAAAGCGCCTGGCCTCCCACCTGCCATACGGGCGGCGTGTTAGCGGGTAAATCCAGGCGAAGAACCGTTCCCGGCTCCAGGCTTTCGATCACGCTGGCCTGCAGCCGGACCGTGGGAAGCTGAAGAGAACCGCCAAAGCGAATGCGGCGCGCCGATGCCTCCATCCGCGCTCGCGTCTCCCCGGCGTGGCGGCGGCGCCTGCCCCAGTCCGAGGTCAGCCGCCGCAGGATGGTATTGGCCACCACGGCGGGAAAGGCCAGGTTGAGCAGCCCCGAGCTATGCGGCATGCGAATCTCGAAGCTCAGGCAGAGAGTCTTTTCCGTCACCGACATGATGCGGGCCACCTGGGTCTGCATCTGGCGGCGCTCGAAGTTGAAGCTCAGGCCCACCGGCTGCCAGGCCGCGGTCAGCTCGCGGCAGATGATTTCGACCACGCTGCCCAGAATGGCTTCTTCAATGTCGGTCAGCTCGCGCAGCGGGCCGTCCTTGCCCTCGCCGCCCAGCAGCAGGTCGATCACCGGGGGAGCCAGCGCCAGGTCCAGTTGCAGCACCGACAGCGCCCCCAGCGGCTCCAGCCGCACCGAAGCCACATAGCTGATCTCTGGGATGCGCAGCAGAAACTCATTGAACTGAATCTGCTCGGCCGAGACCAAGTTGACCTGAAAGCGGCTGCGCAGCCAGGCGGCCAGGTTGTGGGTCAGATTGCGGGCAAACAGATCGTTCAACATGCTGATGGCGCGCAACTGGTCGTTCGAGATCTGCCCGGCCGAGGAGAAGTTGTAGGGCTCGACCTTGGCCCGCGCCTCGGGCCGCGATGCATCCGGCGCCGAGCTTCGCGCGGCCTCGAAAAGGGCGTCGATCTCACTCTGCTTCAGCGTCTTTTCCATCAACCTTGCTCCTTGCCTAACTTCCGGTTTTCATCGCTGCATCCACTAGAACCTGCCCGCCCAACCCGAGGGCCGCTCAACCTGCAGCCCGCTCAGCGCCGCGACCGCTCGAGCGGCTTGCGAACTCCAAGGCGGTCAAAGGCGCCGCGGGCGGCCAAATCCCTGAGCGCGACGCGAAGATGCACCACTGCCGAGGCATGCACCTGGGAGACCCGCGACTCGACCACCCCCAGCGCCAGGCCGATCTCGCGCATCGTCATCTCCTCGTAGTAGTAGAGGGTCATCACCAGGCGCTCCCGGTCGGGCAGGTGGGCGATGCCATCGGCGAGACGGTCCTCGAGCTCGCCGCGCAGGCAGCGGAAAAGCGGATCCTCCTCGGGGTGGCCGGGAACATAGGCCAGCTCTTCCTCGCCTGAATCCTCGTTCCGCTCCATGTGCAGGGTGCCGATCTCCAGGCCCTTGAGATCGCCCAGCAACTGCTGATACTCCTCCAGGCCCAGCCCCATCTCCGCCGAGACCTCCGTCTCCCCCGGCGCGCGGCCCAGTTTCGCGGTCAGCGATCGGATGGCCTCCTCGACCGCGCGGCCCTTGCGGCGCAGCTCCCGCGGGCTCCAGTCCAGCGTCCTCAGGCTGTCCAGAATCGCGCCCCGGATGCGGAACTGCGCGTAGCTGCGAAACTGCACCTTCTTGCCCGGATCGAATTTGGAAAAGGCGTCCATCAGCCCCACGACCCCGGCCGAGACCAGATCCTCGATGTCCACATGCTGCGGCAGCCGCTCGTGAATGCGCCTCGCCAGAAAGCGGACAATCGGCAGATGTTCGAGCAATACCCGCTCCTGCTCGCCGGTAAGCGCCTGAACCATTCCCGCGTTAGGCGGATACCCGCCCCCCCCAGCCTTACCGCGAGACAAGCCGCCCTTGTTGCTTGCCGCTGCCGCCGTTTCGATCCCCATTGCCATCCCCTTCGCCCAACCGCCAACCCGCTGCCACTTCCGTTTTCTCCCAGTCCGTCAACGCACCGTTCCCACTGGACGCAGACGAATCTCGGGAGGAATCTCTCCGGCCGCCACCACCGCCAGCCGAGGCATCACCGGCTCCAGCCAGCGCTTGACGTGAAAACGAGCCGGACTTGGAACTAGAAGCACGGGGAGGACCGCGGCGGAGCTGGCGCCGATAAGTTGCCTCACAGAATCGGCCAGCCGCCGAACCACTGGGATTCCCGGAACAGCCTGAGCCACCAGGAGGCGCTGGCCGGTCTCCGGCGCCAGCATCGCCAGGATCTCCTCCTCGAGCCCCGGATCGAGCAGCAGAACCGGCAGCTGGCCTTCTCCGTCGAGCAGCGGCTGAATCAGCCGCCGCCCCAGCGCCATGCGCGCGGCCTCGACCAGCGCCACCACGTTTTTGTTCACCGGCGCGGTTTCGAGCAGTGCCTCGAGGATTGTGCCCAGATCGCGGATCGAAACCCGTTCCCGCAGCAGTTGCTCGAGAACTTTGCCCACTTCGCCCAGAGTCAGCATCTTGGGCACCAGCTCCTCCATCAGCTTGGGATGGCTCTCGTTGAGCGAGTCCATCAGCCGCTTGGTCTCCGCCCGGCCCAGCAGCTCCCAGGCGTGGCGTCGGATCAGCTCGCCCAGATGGGTGGTCATGACCGTCACCGCGTCCACCACCGAGTAGCCGGCGGCGATGGCCTGATCCTCCAGCGCCGGAGCAATCCAGATGGCGGGAACGCCGAAGGCCGGCTCCCGCGCCTCCTTGCCGGCCAGCGGACGGCGGCCGGGGTCGCCCGAGACCGCCAGCAGCAGTGGCCCCTCGGTCTGCCAGCGGCCAATTTCAAGCCCCCGTAGCGAGAACAGGTACTCGCGGGGCCGGAGGCGCAGATTGTCGGAGATATGCACCGGAGGCACCAGAAAGCCCAACTCGGCGGACAGGTGCCGGCGCAGGGAACGGACGCGGCTGAGCAGCTGCCCGCCCTGCTTCTCGTCCACCAGCGGAATCAGCTGGAACCCGATCTCCAGGGTCAGCTCTTCGAGGCGCAAGAGAGCCGCCAGATCGCTGCCCTGCGCCTGCTCGGCCTTTTTCTTCTCGCCCGCCCCGGCCTCGGCCGCCGGCGCCGCCGGCGGACGGGAGGAGACCCGGCGTCCGCCCCAGAAGAGACACGCCGCAACGGAGAGAAACGCCAGCTTGGGCAGTCCCGGAATCAGGCACATGGCCGCCGAGACCAGGCTTGCCAGGTACAACGTGGCCGGCTTGGCCAAAAGCTGCTGGCGGATCTCGCCGCCCAGCAATCCCGCCGAATTGGCCCTGGTCAGCGTGATTCCCCCCGCCACCGAGACCAGCAGCGAGGGGATCAGCGTGACCAGCCCGTCGCCCACCGTCAGCACGGTGTAGGTGCGCGCGGCTTCGGAAAGCTCGACCCCCTGCTGCAAGGTTCCGATCAAGAGGCCGGCGACGATGTTGATGCCGGTAATCAGAATCGTGGCCAGCGAATCGCGCTGGTTGAAGCGTGCCGCGCCGTCCATGGCGCCGTAGAACTCGGCTTCGCGGGCGATCGCCTGGCGGCGCCGCCGGGCCTCGGCCTCGTCGATCAGGCCCGCGTTCATGTCGGCGTCGATGGCCATCTGCTTGCCCGGCAGAGCATCGAGGGTGAACCGGGCAGTCACCTCCGCAGTGCGCACCGCCCCGTGCGAGACCACCAGGAATTGAATGGCGATCAGGGCCAGGAAGAGCACGAAGCCGACCACGTAGTTGCCGCCGACGACAAACTGCCCGAAGGCCTCGATCACCTTGCCGGCGGCGGCGGTGCCCTCCGAGCCGTGCAGCAGGATGCGGCGGCTCGAAGCGATGTTCAAGGCCAGCCTGAAGAGCGTCAGCAGCAGCAGCAGGGTGGGAAAGACGCTGAGCTCAACCGCCCGCCGGATCTGCACCGCCGAGAGGAAGACGATGATGGAGGCAGCCATCGAGAGCGCCAGCAGGAAGTCCAGCCCAGCGGCCGGCAGCGGCACCAGCATGACGAAGATGACGCTGATGGCAGCCAGCGGCAGCACGTACTCGCGCAGCCGTTGCAGGATGGACAGATGGGGCAGCGTGCCCCCGGCCAGGACGGCGGTGCTCATGGGGTACCTCCTCGAATCGGCGGCTCACCGGAGCCGGGTTGCCGGAACCCGCTTGCGGCCCGATGAACGGCCTGCGCCCTGGCCCGCGCCGCTGTCTCGCGGGTGCGGCGCTCGCGCAACTCGGCCTCCACGCGCTGGCGGTAGAGATAGGCCAGAATGGCGGCCACTGCGGCGTAGAGATCGAAGGGAATCGCTTGCCCAACCTCGACTGAGCGGTACAGCGATCGGGCCAGAGGGGGATTCTCGATAATCGGCACGCCTGCCCAGCGGGCCTCGGCCTTGATCTCCTCGGCCAGCAGATTGCGGCCCTTGGCGACCAGCTTGGGCGCCTCCATGGTGGCGAAATCGAAGCCCAGGGCCACGGCATAGTGGGTGGGATTGGTCAGCACCACGGCGGCCTTGGAAACATCGGCCTTTACACGGCGGCGGCGCATCTGCCGCTGCAGGTTGCGAATGCGGCCGCGAATCTGCGGATTGCCTTCGGTCTGCTTCATCTCCTCGCGCATGTCCTGCTTGCTCATCTTCAGCCTCGACTCGCGGCTCTGCCATTCAACCAGGTAGTCGATGGCGGACCAGGCGAAGAGCAGCCAGGCCGCGGTGAGAAGCAGCCCGTAGACATCCGAGCCCAGCAACTCCAGCCGGGCGGTCGAGAACGGCGGAACGGTCAACTGCCGCGCCATGCGCTGCACGGCGAAGACCGCCAGCAGGGCCGCCGGAATGAGCGACTTGCCCATCCGCGCGGCGGCGCGCAGAGAAAACAGGTTCTTGAGATTCGAGACCGGATTGATGCGATCCGGTTTGAAGCCGATCGCTCCGGCATGAAAATTCACGCCTCCGGTTTGCATGATCCCCGCCACCAGAGCGGCTGCGGCCACCGCCGCCATGACAACGCCAGGCGGCCCCAGAACAGCGAGCCCCAGCCGGCGCAGGGCATAGAGCGTGGGCTGCATCTGGTTTAGCTCCCAGTGCGCGGGGGCTCCCAAAGCGAGAAAGGCGGCAAAGGTTCCGCGCCAGGCGATCAGCACCCCGCTGCGCAGCGCCCCCAGCACCATCACCCCGGCAAGGGTTCCGGCCGCGGACGAGAGCTCGCGGCTGTGCAGCACATCGCCTTCCTTGCGCGCCTCGTCGCGGCGGTGCTGGGTTGCCTGTTCCGATCGCTCTCCGGCCATCGGCTAGCCTCCCAAGCCCGGCGCCGCGCCGGGCGTGGCGATCAGCCGCTCCGCCAGGTCGAGCAGCCCGGCGAAGCGGGCCTCGATAAAGCGCGGCCATAGGGCCAGCGATCCGATCAGCAGGGCAAAGCCGGTCAGGGTCTTCAAGGGCACGGTCAGGTTCATCACCGGCAACTGCGGGCTGAGCTTGCCCAGCAGAGCCACCGCCACCTCGACCAGCATGGTTGCGGCCAGCACCGGCGCGGCCAGCTCCAGAGCGGCCAGGAAGATGCCGCCGGCGGCGCGCACAATGCCCAGGGCGGTCACCGGAGCGAGCGCATAGCAGCCCAGCGGCGCCACGCGGAAACTGCGCACCATCGAGGCCAGCAAAATCCTGTCCAGCCCGGCCCCGATCACCACCAGCGTGCCCATCAGTTGAAACAGATCGCCCATCAGCGGCGTCTGAATCGACGAAGTCGGGTCGAGCAGATTGACCATCGAGAAGCTGAACTGCACCCCGGCAATCTGCCCGGCAAAGAGAAGCATCTCGTTCAACAGCGTGAGAGTGAGGCCGTAGACCAGGCCCACGGCCAACTCGCCCAGGAGCGCGGAAAAGCCAAGATGGACCTGGGCACGAGGCAGCGCGGCCACCAGAGGCGCCAGCAGAAATGCGACCGCCCCCACAAAGATCGCCTTGGTGCGCACGGCGAGCGCGGTCGAGGAGAAAAAGGGAGCAAAGGCCACCATCCCGCTCACCCGCACCAGGGCCAGGGTCATTGCGCTCAGAAAGCTCGTCCACTCCGGCAAGGTCATTCTCCTTTCTTGCCTCTAGCTTTTAGCTGTTAGCTGTTAGCCCAGGTACCTGTGAAAGTCGGTCAGCAACAGACGGGTATAGGCCGCCATGCGGGCCAGGAACCACGGCATTCCCACCAGCAGAATCATGGCCACCGCCGCCAGGCGCGGCACGCTGGTCAAGGACTGCTCCTGCAAACTGGTCAGGGTCTGGAGGAGGCTCAGCAGAAAGCTCAGCAAGGCCGCTGCGATCAGCACCGGCGCGGCCAGAATCATGGACTCCTTCATCAGTTGGCGCATCAGTTCCGCTACCATGTCGGGCGTCATCGGGTTCTCCTTAAAAGCTCTTCAACAGCGAGTTGGCCAGCAGGTTCCAGCCATCCACCATCACAAACAGCAGAATCTTCAACGGCGTCGAGATCACCACCGGCGGCAACTGGAACATGCCGATCGATGTCGTGATGGAAGCCGTAACAATGTCGATCATCAGGAAGGGCAGATAGAGCACCGCGCCGATCGCGAATCCGGCCTTCAGCTCGGAGAGGATGTAGGCCGGCACCACCACCCGCATGGGCAGGTCGGCCGGCTTGTCGGGGCGCGGAATCTGACCCGCCGCGGTAAACAGGGCAAGATCCTTCTCGCGCGCATAGCGCAGCAGGAAAAGCTTCATCGGCTCCGATCCCCGATCGATTGCCTCCCAGGCGGTGATCTGCCCGGTGCGATAGGGCTCAACCGCCCGCTGGTCCACCTGGTTGAGCACCGGGGTCATCAGGAACCACGTCATCATCAGCGCCAGCCCCATCAGCGTGGGATTCGAGGGCGCGGTCTGCGTGCCCAGCGCCTGGCGCAGAAAGTGAAAGACCACCAGCAGGCGCACCAGCGGCGTCATGACCATCAGAATCGCGGGCAGCAGCGTGATCAGCGTCAGGACAAGGAGAATCGTCCATGGCGTCGCATCCGAGGGGTGAAGCCGCGCGTTGAAATCGGGCAGCAGGGGCGCGGACGCCTCGGCCGCCACCCGCGCGGCGGCCCAGAGAGCTACCACGAGACCCTCGTGGCGCCTGGAGTCTTGGCGGACCGATCCGCCGCCGAACGCGCGACGGTGAGCGGAAGCGGGCGTATCTGCCAGGGCGAACGCCCGGACTCGCCCGGCTTCGACGCGCCATCGAGCGCATAAAACGCCGGCGCCCCCTCCGGCGAAGTCGCTACCAGGAACCGCCGGCCCTCGGCCTCGACTAGAGCCAGAGATTGCCGCGGCGCGAGCGCGATGCGCTCAAGCAGCGCCAGCCGCGGCTGTGGGCGGCGTGGCGCGCGCAGCCTGTCGAGCAGCCAGCCTGCCAGCCCGGCCCCCGGCCCCAGGGTCGATCTTTTCTTCCCGTCCCCCTCGAACTTCATCGCCCAGCCCTTCTCCCGTCCGTTCAAAAACTTTCCGGCGGCTCCAACATTCAAAAATTCTCATGCCAAACGAGTGATGCGGACCGCCAGTTGCGAATCGATGACCTCAAACTCGCTCCAGGCCAGTTGCACCTCGCCGGCCGCAAGCGGCATGTCCTCGCCCTGGCCCCATTGGGTCTCAATCAACTGTCCCGGCTCGAGGCCCAGCAGGTTGCGCACGCGAAACTCGCCTACCGGGATCGCCACATCCAACTCCACCGGCAACCGCGCCACCGGCCCACTGAGCGCAATCAGATCGCCCTCTTCCGGCGCGTGAGACAAAGGCACCAGCGCCTGTTCGGCGGCAATCTCGGCCGAGCCCGCTCTCTCGGTCCCCTGCGGCAGCTTGCCCGCTGTCGTCGGCAGTGTTTGTGCGGTCGCCATGCACTGAGCAATCAAGCAGAAACGTGACCAGAAACGGCACAGAAGGATTGGAAATGGTTAATGAACCTCGGAAAGAAGGGTTAAGAAACCTCTGAATCAGGCGTTGCTTTGAAAAGGGCGCGACTTCAGTCGTCCGTAAATGCCGCAAAATCAACGCGGGCTTTACCCCCTGAGGGAATGCTGGCTTCGCAAATAGGCCGATGCCGAGCTTCCTCTGGAACAGCCTGCGGCGATTGCACCCCATGCAACCTGCCACCAACATCGCTGCTACACTGGAAGGTGACAGCAAGACACGGTTTCTCCGGCCCGAACGCGCCGGAACCGTTTTGAATCGAGGTCGAAGCAATGGCGGAACACAGCAAAAACAGAAGCTTTACCGGTACCAGCCTGCGTCTCAAAGTGGGTTTGGCTGAGATGCTCAAGGGCGGCGTCATCATGGACGTGATGAACGTCGAGCAGGCTCGCATTGCCGAGGAGGCCGGCGCCACTTCGGTCATGGCTTTGGAGCGCGTGCCGGCCATGATCCGCGCCGAGGGCGGCGTGGCCCGCATGGCCAAGCCCTCGCTCATCAAGCAGATCATCCAGGCCGTGTCCATTCCGGTCATGGCCAAGGCCCGCATCGGCCACTTCGCCGAGGCGCAAATCCTGCAAGAGCTAGGCGTCGACTTCATCGACGAGAGCGAGGTTCTGACCCCCGCCGACGAGGCCCACCACATCGACAAGCACGCCTTCACCACGCCCTTCGTCTGCGGCGCGCGCAATCTGGGCGAGGCTCTGCGCCGCATCGCCGAGGGCGCGGCCATGATCCGCACCAAGGGCGAAGCCGGCACCGGCGATGTGGTTTTCGCCGTCCGCCACATGCGCCAGATTACCCGCGAGATGCGCGCCCTCACAGTTCTCTCCGAGCAGGAGCTTTACGCCGCCGCCAAGGATCATCAGGCTCCCTACGAGCTGATCCGCCTGGTCGCCCAGACCGGCAAGCTGCCGGTGCCCAACTTCTCAGCAGGTGGAATAGCGACCCCCGCCGACGCCGCGCTGATGATGCAACTGGGCGCAGAAGCCATCTTTGTAGGGTCGGGCATCTTTATGAAGGAGCGCGCAACGCCGCTCGATGTCGAGAACGATCCCAAGGAGCGCGAAGAAGCCGTCTCCCGCGCCAAGGCCATCGTCGCAGCCACCACCCACTTCAACGACCCCAAGATTCTCGCCGAAGTCAGCGAGCAGGTCACCGGCACCATGAAGGGCCTGGCCGCCGCCGGCCTCGATGAGTCGCAACTTTTACAGACGCGCGGCTGGTAACTACCTGCGGTGGGGCAGACGGCACCCGCGGTGCGGAAGATGCTCTCTATTCTCTCGCATCAGTGTCCTTACTTTCCATCCTTCCGCCAGAAAAAAGTGCAAGGACGGTGTACCCCGCAATCCAATATCCTGCCACTCAGCCCGAGAGTAACGGACTGTTACTACTGGATGTTTTATTTATTAAGAATCGATGTTGAGGACTTTAATCGTAAGGTGATCTCTGAGCGCAATCAGGTGGTCTGAGCCGTAATGTCGAAATCCGATCCGGCGAATCGTCATGGTTGTGAGCGCTCACCCACGCGTTCAATTGACTATGGAGGAATGCGATGAAGTACATGCTGATGTTTTATCTGGACCAGGCAGAATTTTCTGCGCGAACCGACCCTGAAAAGAAGGCGGCGTTCTGGGGTAGCTTTATGCCTTATATGCAAGCAGTCAAGGATGCTGGCATTTTCGCCGGTGGCGCCGGTCTGGAGCCACCGGAGACAGCTACAACAGTACGCATCGGAAACGGGAAACGTTTAGTGCAGGATGGGCCTTTTGCCGATAGCAAGGAACAGCTTGGCGGTTATTTCCTGATCGATGTTCCCGACCTTGACACAGCGCTTGACTGGGCTGCTCGCTATCCGGCTGGCCCTGGCGGAGCGGTTGAAGTGCGACCGACCATGATGGGGCCAACAGAGCAATGAGGGAGACAAACAGTGTTATTGAGCAGACGGCCCGCGATTCTTGGGGCCGCCTGCTCGCATATCTGTCGGCCCGCTCCCGCGACGTTGCCGCCGCAGAAGATGCTCTGGGCGATGCCATTCAAGCTGCATTGGAAACATGGCCGCGAACAGGCATTCCCGAAAAACCCGAAGCATGGCTGCTGGTTGTTGCACGGCGCAAGTTGTTAGATAGGACGCGTCATGCACGAGTGCATGAAGAGGCAACACCAGCATTAATCTCGTTAACAGATCGCGCATGGCAGATGGCAGATTCGTCCGAGATATTTCCCGACGAACGTCTCAAATTGCTTTTTGTTTGTGCACACCCGGCTATCGATCCGAGCTCCAGAACTCCCTTGATGCTTCAGGTTGTACTTGGCCTCGACGCTGCGCGTATTGCATCCGCATTTCTGGTAAAACCCTCCGCCATGGGACAGCGTTTGAGCCGAGCGAAGACCAAGATTCGCGTAGCTGGTCTGCGATTCGAATTACCGGGCGCCAGTGATTTGCCCGGCCGGCTTGATGCCGTGCTTGATGCAATCTATGCCGCCTACGGCAGCGGGTGGGACGATGTTGCTGGCGCCGATCAGCGGCGCAAGGGATTGGCAAAAGAAGCAATTGATCTGGGCATGCTGCTTTTGCATCTCATGCCGGGGGAACCGGAAGTTCATGGCCTGCTGGCGTTGATGTTGCATTGCGAAGCTCGCCGCGACGCACGCCGTTCCGATAGTGGCGCATACATTCCACTCTCAGAGCAAGACGTAACACGTTGGTCGGGCGCGATGATCGAGGAAGCGGAGCGATTGCTCGGAAGTGCCGCGCAATTTGGACGCATCGGGCATTTTCAGCTTGAAGCGGCAATCCAGTCGGTACATGCGCACCGTGCGCAGACAGGTCATACCGATTGGGAAGCGGTCGTACTGATGTACGGTGGCCTTGTCGGTATTGCGCCGACAATAGGCGCGCTGGTTGGCCACGCGGCAGCCGTAGCTGAAAGCCGCAGTGCGGAAACTGGGTGGGCGCTCCTGGAAAGAATCCCCATCCAGTCCGTTGAAACGTACCAGCCTTACTGGGCACTTACTGCGCATTTGCTGAAACGCATGCAACGCTTCAATGAAGCCAGGACTGCTTACACGCGAGCCATTGGCCTCTGTGAAGATTCCGCCATGCGTGAGTTCTTGAGGCAACAAGCGTGCTAAAGCGATCTACAAATTCATGTAGCCGAGTCCGCTCATGACTGAGCGGACTCAGTTTGCCGGCAAATAATTTTGAAAACGAGCTGAATTGCTTCAGCGATTTAGGATTGTCCCGGCGGCGGAACCAGGCCGAGCTGGGCCAACATTCCGAAGGTGTCAAAGACGCCCCAGTGCGCGTCGACCTTGCCTTCATCGTTGAACCGAAAGATGTCAACGCCATTGACTTTGAACTGCTTTCCGGTGGGCGCCACTCCCATAAACGGGCCTCGGTGGGTTCCCGTTGTCGAAATATAAAACATGGCGCGGTCATCGTCTGCGACCGTGAATTGAACCTCAAGATGAAGGTCGGGGAAAGCCTCGACAAAGCTGCCAAGCACTCTCTTTAACCCCTCATGTCCATTGGCCATTCCAGGCGGAAGCCCATAGTTTTGATAGTCGATGCGGTCAGTCTCCAAATAGCGATCGCATAACTCCAGCTTGCCGGTGTTGATGACTTCATCGATGAGCTTCTTCGCATTCGCAATGTTTCTCTCAGTGACATTTGCAGTTTGCATGATAGTGGTCCTCTCAGTTAATTAGAACGATCAACATCCTCGCTCACTACCATGACGATCTTGTGGAAGCGATTTCGACATCAAGCGCATTATTTTTAAAGAATGAAAAAGTTTTCTATAGAGGATAAGATAAGCGCCAGTACCGGGTACCTCATCCTTCGCTTTTTCTAGCGAAGGGAGGGAAGCGAAGAACCTCATGCCAGCGGACAGCGAGCGTCCGCCTCACCGCAGGCGCCTCGCCGGTCGCTCGCATAAACTTAGTTGCTTGCAGTTTTTGCGCTGAAAAGCCCGCAAGGACAGAACGCCAGACAACAATTCTGGACGCCCTAAACGATTCAGCTGGTTTATGATGGAAA
>Ga0302319_10005398_pt1 | contig 25692 bp, 25 predicted proteins | sample Bog_T0_2_FD_203319 | JGI IMG/M metagenome (GOLD analysis project Ga0302319, IMG submission 203319) | Peat permafrost microbial communities from Stordalen Mire near Abisko, Sweden - Bog_T0_2 | ecosystem: Environmental > Terrestrial > Soil > Wetlands > Peat | place: Sweden: Abisko, Stordalen Mire...
GATGCGAAAATCCATTTCATGAGGTCGAGACAGGGTTGCTCAACTTGAGATCTCTCTTCGTTGCCAAATCGCATGCGTATGTGAAACTCAGCATGACCGGGAAATTCATCCTGGAAGCAGGCACGCAAATCTTGTTCAATCGTCGAGGGAATTTTGATGTCAGACTTGGTCCAGACGATAGTGACTGGCCGACCGCGTAAACCGTTTGAGAGCCGGCGTGCAAGATCGCGCAGTTTATCGCGTTCCTTTCCGCGCTCCGCGGTGGAGAGGGCCTCGCGATCGACTAGGAACAAGAATCGATCCGCACGCACATCTATCCATCGCGCCCCTTCCGCCCCTTCGGCTGAGGCATTATTTGCCCATTGGCTGAACCACTCTCCGGGAGGATCAGTCACAAGGAGATCATGCCGATTGTTCTGCTCATCACGAATTGCAAGATGCAGCAACCCAGGTCTTCTACCAGCACCCCGGCTCGTATGAGGTGGAAAAGTCGGACCGACTTCACCTTTGCCCCAGCGAAAGTTTCCGGCGAGAGTTTCCCAACCAATGAGCGACCAAGAGCCCGCGAATTTTGCGAAGGAAGCCTGCTCGCCGCGCTGGATAAGAAGGTAAATCAACGTTAGCAGCGAAGTCTTGCCCGAATTGTAAGGCCCAACCACCCCCACCATCGTTATCCGATTGCACGCCGTCGCAAGCTCGATATCGCCTGTACCAAGAGAATTGCCAGTCCAGGGCAAATGGAGAAGCCTTCCCTCATCTTGCGATTCCGCTTTAGCCGCGGCGACCGGTCCGGAAGAATCAGAAGCACTTCCACCGCTCACCTGTTGGCCGACGCCTTCTTTCCAATGAGGGCATTGGTCCAGAAATTCGAAGCCGCGATTGCACCCGATTTCCTGCGGATCAATACAAGTCGGAAGTGCGCATTTTCGAATGTCAGGCACGTCTACTTGCCTCCTGCCAGTCGCCGGGCTTGAAAATTGCGGAAGAGAAGTACCGCAATCTCGTCTCTTTGAATCACCGGTTGAGAGGAAATTCCAATGCGACTCGCAGCGACAGACACCTCAAGTTTCTTTGCGGCAACGGCATCGATCGCTTGAAGCAGAGTCAATCGATGTTCATCAAGATTAAAGGATGTCACGTCCGTCGATTCAATATTGGTTACAGTGGCAGCGATGAATTGCTCGAAAGTGAGTTTTTTCTTTACTTCCTTCTCGCCGACAGCCGAACGCACGGTTTCACGAAGGAAAAACTCGACACTCGCCGGGTGGAAGCGTGGGACTCTTTCATGCAAATCCCGGGCCGCCCAATAAATGGCTCCGTCCGTGGAGAGCAGCCTGTAACTATCCTTTTTTGACGGGGAGTAAAGCGCCTCTTTCCAATAGAGAAGGTCTGCACGATAGTGGTCCGCCGCACCACGGCCTTCGAAATAGGCCTTAACTGTCGCCTGGCTATCGCTTCGACTCAGCGCCACGATCTTCGGGACTGCGCCATTAATCGCAGTTGTAATCGCGGTTCCAATAGCATTCGCGGAGCCGTTACCAAAATGCTCCAGCCACTCGGGAGTATTTGAGCTCGGCCACTGCGGATTCGCGCCAGTGCCACCCCCCGGCCCTATTGCGTTCTTAAGTAGTTCTTTGAGAGCCTTTGTGTCGACGGCGGGAGCGGAAGGAATTCCCTCTCCGTATTGAACCTTTTGGGGTTCCAAACTCCTCGGTGAAGCCCAGCTTTTGGTGGCTTGATCTTCGACCGTTTGCGCTAATCCATTGAGAAACTCGCGGAAGATGCCGTCACTGTTCCCGGTCGCGAAATAGGGCAACAGTCCGCAAGTCGTATAGTAGATGGTGCCAATGTTCGAGACGTCTGCGTCGGGTCCAGTCATCGTTGCGAGAGCCTGCAGTAACGTCGCACGAAAAAGCTGAATCGGTTTCGCTGGAAATCGGCTGCCGTAAGTCTGCCAATGGGTTGTTATGGCCTGCTTGCATAACTCCAAAATCGAATCATCGTCCGGAACCTCGCCACCCAAAACAACTGAAGCTGCCGCCTCAAGGTTCTGACGGTTTTCGAGGAGCGTCTTCGCTAAGTCCTGAGCTGCAGAGTGGATGTAGCTGAACTTCTCGCGATCTTCGCCCAGGTCGAGCAGGCCCTTATCCAGAAACTTTTGTAGAAGGTCACTTTGCATGATTTCTCCAAGGCTCGCTGCTTTGACAGTGTTTTGTCGGAGTTCAAACGTGCTACGCCGGGGCTCTAATCAGATCGCGAGGCGGCTCGGTTGCTGTTAATGTTGATTGAGCTGGCGCGTATCATAGCATCAAAGAACCCAAGGTGTCGTCCAGCCCACCTTTGCTGAGAATAGAACGCCTTATCTGGTCTTGCAACCTGCAAATGAGTCACGCAGAGGGCACGGTAAAGCCACGCAACTGGTTGCGTGGACAAAGGGTTGTAGTCCAGCGCAAATGCTACCTCGGAGCACGGTTCAACAAATGAAGTGTCCAGTTTGTCACGCACTTTCGGGTTCGCCATGCCGTAGCGGTAAAGGGCGACTCCGAAAGGCCAATCATCTTGAGCGGTGCTTTGAGAGGATTCGGGTACTTATGGTGGATTAGAAGCTGGAAATGCCATGACAGGATTGCCTAATTGAACTGATCTATTCACTGGAAAGGCCCAACTAGGAAGGAGGGTAGCAATGCGAGCTTACATCGCAAACATAACGAACGGTCCGAGGAGTCGCACTTACGACTTTGCGACGCCGATTGGAGCAGGAATGTTTTGGGAGACAAGAGTGCGTGTGGGTCTCATTTGCGATCTTATTGCTAGTGAAGGAATCAACGTTCGGCATCCATACGGTGGCGGCGACTGGCCGTGCAGCGATTTCCAAGTTGAGCCACATCCTCGCGGCGGTTTCGCCATTTCCTGCGAAATGCCTGCATTCGTGTCCTAAAACAGGGACTCGGCGATTACGACCGGCCCTTGATGCGAAATGACCGTCCCAACTTGAGACCATGGCGGCGAATCGGTAGTGCCGTTCCCGGCACGGGCGGAAAACTCAAACGCCATGGCAACGTTTATATTTCTTCCCGCTTCCACAGGGACACGGTTAGTTTCTTCCAACTTTGGGAGGCAAAACTCGCAGTTGAAGCTGTGTAACTTGGCTCAAGAGTTGAGCTGCTTTCATCCTGTAAGTCATAACCTTTCTCGCCACATCTTGGGGTAATGAGACATTGACTCCTGGAACACTGTTCATTGAAGTTGCCGCTTCTGAGAAGTAGTCAAGAGCTCGCCGTATTCTCGGGTCGGGCTTAAGAGGTACGCGACAATTATCGATAATATCGGTGGATGCTAAGTCATAGGTCGCATTGGGATCTGGAATGAATAGAATTTCTGGAAACGATCTTGGCCGGGGCGTGCAGTCAACCCAAGGAAGCCCGCCATCGGGATCGTGTACGGCGTGAAACTCTCCCTCAATGAAAAGATCATCGTGCTGCCAAACAGACCAGCCAAGCCGGATGTGGCCGCCCTGGCGACGCACTTTATCGTCAATGATTTCGAAACAATTGAGTTCCCGTGCCCCAGGTTCCGGTACCACTCTGAGTCTCATTGGGGAGCTATCCAAGTGGAGCGCGGCTTTCAGCTTCTGGACCGCCTCTGAGTCTCCTTGCGGAACAAATGTGTTCATCTTCCTCTCCGAATTTCTAAAGATCAGCTTCTGAATCGAAGCCGTACCGATTGCCGTCTTCCTCCAGCGGAAGGATGTGAGGCATGGGCAAATGAGTCCGTTCTTTGACTTCTCGGTTCACCCAGCGCATTGCTCGGTCCCCGAAGAACGAACTCAGCATCCAACGAGCGCCATTCATCAGACCGCGAGAGTACTCTGCCTGAGTGCTGTCAGGACTTTTCTGATCGAGTTCTACGAGCCTGGGCAGAATCTGCTCAATCGTGCCGATAGCCGGTCCAAGCGTTGCTGCATTCGTCAGCGTCCTCACGATGAAGTTTGCGCGTGTGCGCTGATCTCCACTGGCAATCTCATCCAATTTGGTGACCAGTGAGCGGGGTGCGCGGAAGGAAATAACAACCGAGTCGCTTTCTTCGTCTGACGACATCTTCGGGGTCATAGAGGTCTCCTGCAATGATTGTATACAAATTGCGACAAAATACGACAAAGACGCTCTCCAAGACGCACGAAAGCCCCTCGTTTCCGAGAGGCTCGTCGCTGACTGGGACAGATTGATCCGTTAAATGTAAGAACACTCCTCCTCTACCAACTGCAATCCCCTCTCCAATACTGCCGGTCAGCCAGCTCTGTGATTCCTCCGCCTCGCTCCACCAGTTCTATGATCTTGTATAATATTGAAAACATTAACTTTAGTGGCAATGTGGTTTTCAAGTCCTCTTCCAGGAATTGGCACTGCCAGCCGCGCCTATCCATAAAGGACATGTAGACCCGGTGCCTGTCGCCTTCCGTCATGCACCCGAGCATAGGCAATAATAGAGGAAAATCGTCCTCGGATTCGTTATACATGCATAGCTTATTTGACATGTGTAAGCAGATATGTGTTATTATGCGCGAATGAGAGACAACACTGTTTCAACCGCGCGCAGTCAACTGGCGGACCTCAGCTACGATCCGCAACAGTTCAGGAACATTAACGAAACAACTAACGGCCAAGCAATTTGGCAATTCCTCATACGCTTTGACAATGTCATTCGAATGGAAACTGCGACTTACCTTGGCAGACCTGCAGTGGAGCCTCTATCGCCGGGCCTCCTGGCGGAGTTTGGCAAAGAGGTGGAGGCGGACAGGGTAAAGCAGTACATTGGCCATGCGGTTCGCCAGGTCATGGAAGGCTGCGGGTATCGGCTTGATCGGCAGGGGCTGCGAATTACCCGTACCAACAACCTGTTCACCAGCGGAAGTCGATACCTATCCAATGCAGCATAGTCACCTTCACCTCAGCAGATCGCGGCGATAGCAGTCCCAATCAAGGGCTGGAATCGTCGCTTTCTCTTCAGCGCTGTACATTGCCGATGCCTCTTCTGCCAAAGATTATCCAACAGTAGATGTCCCGTGAAATTCTCTATTTGATATCGTCACATTTCAATTCGTTGTGCCTGATGTCGGTCCAGCGCCGCCACTCTTTGCCTTCCCCATCATCATTCTTGTCAGCCCAGAGAACAGGGTCCTTCATCGCAGCGATAACGATTTGAGCAGACAAGAAACAAGCCGTCAGTTGCCTGTCCCCATCCATTGGACCGTACTTGGCCTCTATTTGCTTTGTAGTGATGTGGTGGCTCGCGTAAGCGTTGTATTCATTGAGAGCGTTAATGTATGCCTTGTGCTCAGGCGTCATCGTCTGTGCAAACGAAGACGCACACAGAACAAAAATCACGATCACATATTTCATACGGCCTCGTGTTGAGATTCCTCCGGGTATACCCACCCTGTTTTGAAGGATAGGCACCGGGTCTTATCGATCATCGACGCACACGCACGAGTATAGGCGAAGAAAAGAGATGGCCGTCGCCAATAGCTATACTTTTTTGCCTCGAACGGATATAACGGCTCGTATGGGCGCTTAGGCTCGTTTAAAGCGACTTAAACCCATGCCCATTGGAATGAATGGCTTACGGAGCTAAATGGTTGGCTTTTGAAGGGGATAAATAAGGCTGGCGGGGGAGAGGGGGATTCGACCCCGAAGGTAGTGTCCAGCATTTTGTGTAAACGATCATAGTTGAAGTTGTTTGTTGGTTAGCCGCATTGCTGTGGGAAGCGAGCTTCCCACAGCAATGCGAAGCGCTGCAGGGCCTCTTTCCAGCCCTGGATGGTGTGCCATTTGGCGGCCAGGTTTTTGAGGGCCAGGTACATCACTTTCAGGGCCGCATCCTCTGAAGGAAATGCGCCTCTTGTCTTGATAGCCTTGCGCAGGCTCATGTTCAGACTTTCGACGGCGTTGGTGGTGTAGACGATCTTGCGAATCTCCGCCGGGAACTGGAAGAACGGAATGATCCCCAGCCAGTTCCTGCGCCACATGGCGCTGATGGTCGGGTACTTCTGGTCCCACCTGGCGGCGAACATCTCCAGTTGCCGCTCGGCCTCCTCGACCGTAGCCGCCCGGTAGATCGACTTCAGATCGGCTGCCACCTGCTTGCGCTCCTTCCAGTTCACGTAGTTCAAGCTGGCCCGCACCATGTGCACGATGCACAGCTGCACCGTGGTCTTCGGATACACCGTTTCAATGGCCTGCGGGAACCCCTTCAGCCCATCCACGCAGGCGATGAAGACATCCTCAACGCCGCGGTTCTTCAGCTCCGTCAGCACCTGGAGCCAGAACTTGGCGCCCTCGTTAGCCGATGTCCACAGGCCCAGAACTTCCTTCTGCCCCTCCATCGTGATGCCGATGGCCACATACACAGCGCGGTTTTCCACGCGGCCCTCCGTGCGCATCTTCACCACCAAAGCGTCCAGGTAGACGATCGGATAAACCGGCTCCAGCAACCTCGACTGCCAGGCCTTCACTTCTTCGATCACCGCCTCGGTCACGTTCGAGATCAGCGTCGGCGACACCTCCACCTGGTACATCTCCTCCAGATGGCCCTGAATCTCGCGCGTCGTCATGCCCCGAGCATAGAGGGAGAGTATCTTGTCGTCGAAGCCGGTAAAGCGCGTCGTCCCCTTGGGCACAAGCTGCGGCTCAAAACTTCCCGCACGATCCCGAGGCACCGCGATCTCCACCGTGCCGAACTCACCCTTCAACCGCTTGCTGCTGGCACCGTTCCGGCTGTTGCCGCTGTGCCGGCCCTCCGCCGCGTGCTTCTCATAGCCCAGATGCGTGGTCAGTTCCGCCGCCAAAGCACGCTCCACAAGCGCCTTCGTCAGCTGCTTCAAAAGACCGTTTTCCCCGGTCAAGTCCTCCGGACCCTTGTACCCAACAAGCAGCTTGTCGATCAGTTCCTTGTCCAAAACCATCCGATCTCCTCTCACCCTGTTGTACAGAGTTGAAAAGACCGTTTACACAAAAAGTTTTACACCCTCACCCCGAACCGTCCAGGAATCCCGAACCCTTTCCACAATCCCTCACTTCTCCCCCCGCAGCAGCACCTTGACACTCCACTTTCATCTTATGGGGTACCAACTTTCATCTTATGGGGTCGAACTTTCGCCTTATGCGTAAACCCACATCAGAGATGATCTCTTGATTTCGAACGAATTCTTCCCAGTTAATATACCCTTCATGATGTTCCTTGATCAGTACCTCCCATGATTCTGCCGCTCGACGGATACAGCGGATCATCCTTTTTCTTCCTTCTACCAGTGCGACCGTTGTGCCGCGGCGCCCGAACGCGTAAGCCCCTGCATAGACAGGATTCGTAAGGATGTGGTGCAACGTGTGATAGACCGGCGCCTTCCAAAGGATCGGTTGTTTCCCCGGCCCTTGTTGCAAAACTGGCAAGAAGATTTTCTCCTGCCGTATCCACACAAGCACCTGACGCACAGTCTGAAGTTCTGCAAATTTGCGAAATATCAGTGAAATCGCATCACGCACGCGCCGGTCTGGGTCTTTGTCGATACGGTCTCCATCGCATTTTACATAGCCCACGCCCACAGTCGAAAAATACTCCCCGCGGCGTGCCTTCTGTTTTATTGCTTCGATCGAACGCTGGCGAAATACAGAAACCTCCATCTCGCTCATGGTGCCCTTCATCCCCAGTAACAACCTGTCGTTTGGCAGGCGTGGGTCATAGATTCCATCCTCATCGACGATGAGCGTTCCGACGAGTCCGCAGAATTCCAGAAGGGTGTGCCAGTCGCGTCCATTCCGGGCAAGGCGAGATGCTTCCAGCGACAGCACCGCACCAACATGTCGTTCGCATACGGAATGCAGCGATTCGATGGTCGCGGCTTTCGCATTGATTGGCAGATTGACAAGGTTGCCGATAGGATGCGCGAGCATTTTCGTGCAACGGGGTTCATGGCAACAATCAAGCGGGAGCCGGTATTGGGCGAACATGTTTGCCGCCACACTGTGCCGCTCGGCCTCCGACCAAGCCGCAAGCAACTTGCCGAGGTCAGGATGACTCTATGCACCAAGCGCAGGAATGGAAATGCTGTCCTTTATAAAGAAGAACGGGAACAGGTACTCAGCCTTACCAAGAATGGTGAACCCCTCGTCGACGCGGTCGAGTTGAGCGTCGCGGATCCACGTCTCCGCCCTGCAGTCTTCATGGCAGCGTGGGGCAGATGGGCTCATGACAAACGAGAGGCGATCCTCAGCAAATACCGCGCAGAATGTGAAAAACCCGGCAATCATCCCGGATATCTCACTTGGTGCGAAGAACTTGCGAAGCAAAAGGAGCGAGACTTCGAGCGTTTCATGCGCGCCGCGATCTACGCCGCTTAGGCATTGTTTTCACGGTCTCGTAAGGAGGTGACCAAAACTTAGCTAGACAGTACGCGATATCAATCCGACAGCGACTCCGTCCCGGCTTGGGAGACGCATATTTCCTCCCTATCAGGCGGTCGTCCACCACCCTCACAACTAAATAGTCATCTGCGCGCGACGGCTCCCCGAGTTGTCTGATCTCCCGCATTCCGCGGGAGAGCGCGATTCCATCAACCCCTAACCAGACACACTGGTCCGCCGCATTCTTGCCTTTCACGGGCAATGGTGCGGCGGACTTTTTTATTGGAGCAAACAATGAATTTCCACTCTGCTGAAGATTTCCTATTAGCCAACGCACTCCACAACCGCACCAAATCCATCACCGTCCAACAGAATTCTCGGAGCAGCAGCACGGAGCTGCCGGCCAACATCGTCGAAGGCGCAAATCGCGGATTGCGGATCTTTCCGGTTTTCCAAACCAGTAGATTCGCGGCATGCAAGCTGCTCAAAGCCCGGATTGGCGAAGCGACGAGCGACCTTGACAGGCTCGCAGAGTTCGCGGCCGAAGATCCTGCAGGTTGGGCATTTGTCAGTGGACCAGAAGCTGGCATCTTCGTCGTCGAGATGGACGGAGAGCTGGGGGCAAACAACTTCAATAGCCTCGTTACGCTGGGGATCAGCGACCTCCAGGAGGAAGACTCCTGCTGGCAGACACTCAGCGCGGGGGATGGAAGCCAGCGCACTTTCGCTATCTACAAGTACCCCTCCGGCATGGCCTTGCGGCGCTACGGCAAACAGCCGGCACCTGGACTGACGATTCACGGAGAAGGAAGCTATGTTCTGCTCTCTCCGGACTTCGCCTTTCTCGACCAGGACGCATCCATCGCGACCTGTCCTCAGCTGTTACTCGACCTCGCCTTTGAGAGAGTTTCCATTGAGGTTCCGCGCCAGGCCGCCCGCAGCATTGCACCGCATAAGTCTGACTCCCGCTTCCTGACCAACGGCTCGACACCTGGCGCGGCGAGCCGTATCCCGGGCGTCGCTTGGAAGGCGTCCACGGTAAACATCAATCTCGGTTGGCGTGGCAAGGTCCGCATCTCCCGCCGCAGCTAACGATCGCGGCACCTCTCTAGGGAGTGCCGCGAAGTCTGGTCAATCAGTTCGCGACGGATTGAAGGCCAATCCACTTTGCGGCAAAACTACAACAACCAAAATCCCGTGCCGGCGGGTGCAAACCGGCAGAAGGAACCAAATGTCAACTACAACACTCCCCAACCGCACTGCGGCCGTAGCAGCACTGCAAAGAGCAAGTCAAACATTCAACAGATACGCCGGCCCTGGCGAATGGACAGTCGATGGCCGCGGACGCAACTTCATCGCCTTGATATTCACATGCCGGATGGCAGATTTGCCAGATAACTTTACCGGAGACGACCCGTGGGATCGCTGTGGAGGCGAGGATATCCTGGCCTCCGCACATCTCGGCAGTGACCGCACGATGAGCGGTAATGACTCCGGATACTTCTTCGCATCTGCCATCATCTTCGTCGCGGAATAACTCCGATTGGTTGGCCCTCGACTGGAGTGTTGAGGACTCGGGCCAAACTACGCCAGAGTTCCGACTGCTTTTGAAAAAATGGTCTCTTCCAGCCGATGCGAGTCGCATGATCCGTCCTTTCTTCTCATGCGCTTCCCGCCTGGTACCGGCGGGAAGTGCGACGGGCGGAAAGTGGCAGCACACCAGAGCAGTCTGGAAGCGTTGCCACCCGGACAGATCCCCGAATCAACGAACAATCGCCACACGAAAGGAGACAAATTGTGTCCAACCCAATACCGCCCGAGTTCTGGCTCCGCCATTTCCTCCAATTCAACCGCAGACAAGCTCCGAGGAAAGAATGCCCCAGCATAACAAAGATGCGGGCTGGCCAAATGTGCTTTATCTGCACGCAGCCGCTGCCGGCGCCGCACACAGCGGGCTTACAGCGATGCGAGCTTTGCAGTTTGCCCCCAACCCGCCGCATCCTCATGTCGTTCAGCTATAAGGACGACAAGGACGGCTGGCATTGCCAGTTCTTGGATTGGGATGGTAAGTCGACGCTGCCGAAGAGGCTTCACTTTCGCGACGCGCAGAAGGTTTACGAGACGGCGCGGCGCGGACATGGGTTGTTGAGCGAGTCGTATCGCTTGGCGCTGGATGAGGCGATCAAGATTGGTCGGGGCAGTATTGCGCTGCACTTGACCAATGCGCAATACCAAACGCTCAAACGCACAAACAATGAAACAGGCACCGAAACCAAAGGAGATAATAACAATGCAAAATAATCTTATCCAGATCGAACCTCAGCCGAGCGCTGCAATCAAAGGATGCACTTACATCTACGCACCTGCCGGACAGGCCGCCGAATATGCCGCACTGGCCGCTAACCCATACCGTGGGTGTGGCCATGCCTGCTGCTACTGTTATGTCCCGGGGGTCCTCAAAACGAAGCGCGAGGAGTTCGATGCGGGCGCATTGCCCCGTCCGAATTACCTCCGCAACCTCCGCAGAGATGCGCGCAAATACCAAGCTGCAGGCATCCAGGAGCAGGTCATGCTCAGCTTCACTACCGATGTCTACAACCCCTTTGAGATATCGCTCACCCGGCCGACCATTGAGATCCTGATCGAGCATGGGTTCGGTGTCTGCGTTCTGACGAAAGGCGGCACACGAGCTTTGAAAGATCTGGATCTGTTCCGGCCAACGAGAGATGCCTTTGCCTGCACACTCACAAGCCTTGACGATTCTTTTTCCAAAAAATGGGAACGGGGAGCGGCATTGCCGGGCGACCGTATTGCTGCACTCAGGAGATTTCATGACGCTGGCATCTTTACCTGGGTAAGTCTGGAACCTACGATCGACTGCGATTCAAGCTTGCAGATCGTCAGAGAGACTCATGACTTTGTAGACCTTTACAAAATCGGAAGGGCTAACTATCTGCCCATGACCCGTCAGACAGACTGGGAAGGATACACCCATCGTATGATCGACATCTGTCAGTCGCTCGGCGCAAAGCACTACATCAAGAAGGATCTGCAACAATACCTGCCCGCCGGCTACGTAAATGTTATGCGGCAGGTGCAACACAACTAGCTGTAGGTCAACCAACCGAAATCACCGCTCTTGGAAGTCAAGCTCAAGAGCGGTGAGATCCATTGCCACCTTGATGCACGGCGAAGAATTGGTTCGACAGGCACGAAAACCTCTCCTATATTGTTTGGTTGCGGTGATTGAGGAATCGGCAACTCAGGAATTGGAAGAGTGAATAATTACCTGCTCTTGGCCGTTGATGGAACGGGGCAGCGGCCCTCAAAGGGCTTGCCGAGAACGCGGCGCCATGTGGTCTATTTTTGCTCCGGCGCGCACACACGGAAGCGATTCGGCCTCACAACACCAACATCGATCCTTTGAAGTCGCAAGGCTCCGCCGATCAGCTTCCGCGGAACCCTGGGTTTACTCAAACAGCCCTTCCCGCGTTTCCAGGGGTGCCGTTAGGAAACGTGCAATGGGGATTATGCGCGAATCCAGAATTTCTCCCGGCTACCTGGGCCGTTACCGACTCTCCCTGGTAGATGCAATTCGACCGATAATGCCGTAGCAGAAGGTTGTTGCTCACTCCTCGCATGAAACCTTCCATGAAGACGGCCTCTGAACAGGATGGTGTTCATAGACCTTGCTGAGCTCCATGCATGATTTTGCACTAGACCGCAAATTTCTCCTTTAGAACATTGGAAAGCTCTATGACTCGAAGGCTATCGTGGGAGCAGCTCATGGCTTCATGCTGGGTCAGTAAGCATTAAGATCTATGACGTTCTCAGGGGCGAGGCGACTGTTAAGAAGACGCTTGAACACCTTCACTGATTGGAAATACAACCTGAAAAGTTGTCCCCTTGTGTTCTGTACTGGCAACGGAGAGTTCTGCGTGATGCATCTCTGCGATCCATTTTGCGATTGCCAAGCCCAATCCGCTTCCTTCCACCTGACTACGCGAAGGATCTGTTCGATAAAAGCGGTCGAAAATGTGCGGCAGATCAGTTTGTGAGATTCCTATGCCGCTATCGCTCACCTGTAAGGTTGCCCGTTCCGAAGCCACACTGATCTTCACGTCCACCTTGCCCGGCTCCGGCGTGTATTTCAACGCGTTATCGAGCATGATCCAGACGAGCCTTCGAAGGCTTGAAAAATCCCCAAGCACGTTGATGGAAGAACCGGAACCAGCGGAAACTGTCAGCGTAAGATTTCGTTCATCGGCGATCGGGCGCGCCATCCCACAAGCCTCCTCAATAACCGCAACCAAGTCCACTCTTTCCAAGGCCGCGTCGAAAGAATTGGCATCGGCGCGAGCCAGCGTGAGCATTCCTTCCAGCAGCTCTGAGGCCTTCGAGGACTCGTCCACAATATCCTCAAAAGCTCTGCGGCTATCTGGATCGGCATGAGGATTTCTTAGCGCTACCTCCGCAACCGTACGCGTAAACGACAAAGGGCCGCGCAATTCGTGGGACGCGTCAGCAGTGAACTGCTTGATTTGACTTACCGCTGATTCCAATCGCTGCAGCATGGCATTGCAGGTCTCCGCCAAACGCTGCAGTTCATCCCCAGTACTTGCCACAGGCAGTCTTTCAGATAGATTTCGTATGCTTATCGACCGCGCTGTAGCCGTGATCCTGTCCACCGGCTTCAGGGCCCTGCGGCTTACCCAGTAACCGCCGGCAGATGAAATCATCAGGAGAATTGGGGCCGAGGCAAGCAGGCCTTCCCAGAAACGTTGCAGCACAACGAGGTTTCCTGCTTCAGGAGCTGCTGCAAGAAGGAACAGAGCCCGCCCTCCGAGCGAGTAGGGACGTACGAGCACCCAGTAGGGCTGGTCGCCAGAGTCGATATGCAGGAACCGCTCGGAATCGCCACTCCTGATTGTCGGCCATTTAAAAGCCGATGCTGCAACAGAGGGCGACGGAAAGGCGAGTTGTCCATCGGCACGAAAAACCTCCGCAAGGCCATTTCCTGTTGCGCGAGCAAAGTCTGCAAAGTCTTCGTTGCGATCCGCTTCCTTTTCGTCCTTTGTCTTGGTCAACAACTGTTGCAATCGATCAACGCGGCGAGAGAGCGTCTGATAGCGTTCGTTCTTCAATGTGCTCTTGAGGTTGATCCACATCGCGGTGCCGAAAAGGAGCCAACCCAGGAAAAAGATGCCGCCAAACCAAATAGTCAGGCGGAGCGAGATCGAAAAAGGCCCTTTCAGCATGTATCGCACCGCAGAGAATAGCCGACTCCACGAATGGTGTACAGCAACTCAATCTCCCCCGGTTGCGTAATCTTCGCCCTAAGTGCCCGAATGAAAACGTACAGGCTGTCATAGCCCACATCGGCGTCCGTGTTCCAGCCTCCTTCAATAAGCACTGCATGTGGAACCACTGCAGGGGCACGGCGCATCAGGGTCTCGAGCAGCGCACACTCCGTTCGTGTTAGCGATACGATGCGTTCTCCACGTTGCAGCTCAAACAGATGTGGCCGGAGAATCAAATCCTCGAATACCAGTTCGTGAGGAATAGGGATTGGGGCCCGGCGTGCGGCCGCCCTAACCTTAGCAAGCAATACATCCAGCGCGAATGGTTTGGTTAGATAATCGTCCGCCCCCGCATCGAGACCATGGACGATGTCCTCCATCGAGTCACGCGAGGAAACAATAATGGTCTGCGTGGGAAGCCGGTCGTCCCGCAATTTGCGAATCACGGTGAAGCCATCCGTGCGCGGAAGCATCACGTCGAGGAGCATCAGATCGAAATTATTTGTTCTCCCCAGCTTTAACGCGTCCTCTCCATCGAATGCGAGCGTTACCGTATGTCCCTCGCTCTCAAGCGCGCGGCCAATATGACCAGCGAGGCTTCGCTTGTCCTCGACGATCAGAATTCGCATGATCTGAATCCTAAATGCGGAAGATGAATGTTCGGTGAAAATGACGCTTTCCGGCGGCTTCATCAGATTCGGTTTAGAATCGCCTGCCATACTCCCGCCAGATCGAAAAGTTCCCCCGAGCGTGCGGGAACCAAGTTCAGGAAAGAGGCCTTATGTCTGTACTCAATAGAAGTTGGAGCTTGCGCTCCTTCGGTTTGTTATCGGTCCTGGTGCTCTCATTCTTCGTTTCGCATATCTATGCGCAGCAAACCCTTACAGGCGTCATTTCAGGCTCGGTAGTGGACAACTCGGGAGCCGTACTCAAAGGCGCGCAGGTCAAACTGCTTCCCCTTGGTGTCATTGTCGCCACCGACAGCCAGGGAGAGTATGAGATTCCCGCCGTTCCGGCTGGATCGTACACTTTAACCGTTTCCTATGTCGGCTTCATGCCCTCTGAATCCAAGGTGGACATTGCCGCCGGTGAAATGAAGAACACGCAAATCAAGCTCAACGTGGCATCCGCGAACGATGAAGTTATTGTTACCGCCGAGCGCTTGCACGGCGAGGCGGATTCAATCAACCAGACCCGGACCGCGGACAACATTCTCCAGGTTCTTCCCGCGGAGGTCATCGTCAGCCTGCCCAACGCAAACGTTGCAGATGCCATTGGACGTCTTCCGTCGGTCTCGCTCTACCGTATTGAGGGCGAGGGCGTCTACATTCAGGTGCGCGGCACTGAGCCCCGCCTGACCAACGTCACGGTGGATGGAATCACTATTCCCGCACCCGAGCCCACTGTTCGCGAGGTTCGCTTAGACGTCATCCCCTCATCGATGGTCGATGCGATCGAACTCAACAAGACCCTCTCCGCCAACATCGATGCCGATGGTATCGCCGGATCGGTGAATATCCGCACCAAGACCGCCGGCGAGCGGCCAACCATTGATGCATTTATGGACGGCGGCTACACCAATATTCTGAATGGCCGCGCTTCGAACGCCGAGGGCGTAACAGTAGGAAAGCGCTTCGGTGCAACCAAGCGGTTCGGCATCCTCCTCAATGGCGCCTATGACTACAATGGCCGTGGCATCGACAACTTCCAGCCCGCGCTCGATCCTTACTCGACCTTGGCAGCGCCTTTCTATGACAGCAACACCATCCGCGACTATCGTTACTATCGGTATCGCTATGGAATGTCCGGCGCGGCGGATTTCAAGCTGAACGACAGCACCAGCTTTTTCGCCCATGGCATCTACTCCGACCTGAAGGACTGGGGCGACAAGTGGTACTACAAGCCCGTTTCGCAGGTACTCTCGGCCCCTGGTGTCTACAGCAGCAAGGCCGCCAAGGCTCCCGCTTTTTACACCTCAAGCAAACGTCCCAATGCCTCCGTGGGGACCCTCATCCTGGGCGGGCGTCACGTCGGCGCAAAGTCCTGGTTCACAGCCACTACCTCCGCCTCCTACTCCTATGAGGTTGACTCCGCAGGCAACCCCAAGGCCGATTTCGTGTGGAATGGCGCATCTCTGGGCAATACCTGTGACTACAGCCTGACCGGAGCGGCAGATCTTTATCATCCACACTTCGGAACTTGCGACACCTCGGCCAGCTCGCCGCTTCTGACGGCGCCTAACTGGGTCTTCCAGGATCTCACCACCTCCACCGGCAAGGACTCGCAGCTCAACCTGACCGCGGCCTCTTCCTATGCCCGCAATTACCACGCCGGTTCGCACTTTGGAACATTCGAGATGGGCTTCAAGTTCACCAACGGCCACAAGGCGCAGGATGCCACCGAGACCGTCTATGACGGCTGGGCGGTCACCGGCCCCGGCACAGCCGCGTACACGATGGACAAATTGCAGAGCGGATTCCACAACACAGACTACTTTGGCGGAAACTTCTTCGGCGGCAACTTCGGCCCCGTTTCGGACTTCAACAAAGTCGTCGACTTCACACTGGCCAACCTCGCTGGATCCGTGGACGCGGTCAAGACCGCGGGTGATACCGCTCCCAATCTCTTCGACTTCGTCGAACAGGTTACCGCCGGTTACATGATGAACACCATCGACTTCGGAAAGCTCCATGCGCAGGCCGGCCTCCGCTTTGAAAACACTCAGATGGACACTCTCGGCCATACTCTCTGCTACTACAAAAATCTGGCTGGCGCACAGAAGTGCGGCTTGACGGCGTATACAGGCAGCGGAGAGCAATGGGTGGTTAACGCAGTCAAGAACAATCCATCCTATCTGGACGTTCTGCCCGACGTGCAGTTGCGTTACGCTCTCAACCAGAACTCCGCACTGCGCGCTGTCTATGCGCGCGGCGTAGCTCGTCCCACCCCCTATCTGTTGGTTCCTTATGTTACAGAAGACTCAACGGCGAGCCCTATCTCGGTCTCGGTCGGCAACCCTGGTCTCCGTCCCGAGCACGCCAACAACTACGACCTGCTCTACGAGACATCGCTGCATCCACTGGGCCTGATTCAGGCGGGCTTCTGGTTCAAGCAGTTGACGGCGCCCCAGGTCCCAACTTCCATTTCCGGCGCGATCAACGTCGCCAACCTTCCAGCGGGCTCCATTCCGCCTGCGGAACTGCAGGTCATCGCGAACTATCCGGGGGATGCAATCTCCATCACCGTCAACGGCCAGAACGCTTACCTCTACGGTTTTGAGGCCAGCTACCAGCAGCACTTGAGCTTCTTGCCGGGAGTGCTGAGCGGGCTCGGCATCAACGCCAACTACGGCTACAGCAACTCGCAAGAGAAGGGCCTTCCGCTGCGCCTCGATCACCCCCGTATCATCGACCAGCCCACCAACACCTGGAGGATTAGCCCCTCCTATGACAACAAGCGCCTCTCCGCCCGCGTCGGCCTCGCCTTCGACGGCCCAAGCGTTTTCCAGTACGGCTACACCTCGCCGACCTTGGTCACAGGAGCTGACGTCAGCGGCCTTGGTCCGACCGGCCCCTCCGGCGACACCTGGACGCTGCCTCACTATCAGGTGGATGCACAGGCAAGCTATCGCATCTGGCGCGGCCTGAGCGCCAAGGTGGTCGGCCTCAACCTCAACAATGAAGTCTTCGGCTACTACCAGGGCAGCACTCAATTCCTGAACCAGCGCGAATACTACAAGCCTACCTACACCGGTGGGCTCCGTTACACCTTCGCTGGCGAGCGGTAACTGCCGCCTGAAGGACTTCTGATCCTCAACTGGGGTATGCGCTTCATCGGTTGCGTATACCCCGTTTTTCATAATTACGTTTCACACTCTCGACGCATGGCCTGCTCGTTGTCAGCATTCAGCGATACTCATTGTGCATGTTGTATCGGGCAACGATGGCTGGTTAATTGCGAGGACCTGTATGAAAAGATCTTTCCTGTTGTTTGCGTGTCTTATTGCTTTTGCCGGCTCTGTGGCAACTGCGCAGATCGTCCCTGCTCCTTCAACAACCGTGGACGCCGACCTGAAGTTCGTGGTTTATTTCAGCCGTCACGGAGTTCGCTCACCAACCGGAAAACCGGCGCAATACAATACATATTCCGTGGCACCCTGGCCAGCGTGGGACGTGCCTCCCGGCTATCTGACCCCGCACGGCTATCACCTGATGGAACTCTTTGGTTCCTATGACAGGATGCAACTTGCGAGCGAAGGGTTAGCCATTTCGGAGGGATGCGGAGACGCTGCAAGCGTAACTTTCTACGCCGACTCGGATCAGCGCACTCGCGAGACTGGCAAGGCGCTTGCTGAAGGACTTTTCCCTGGATGTAACGTCCAAGTCAAGTCTCTGCCTGAGGGCACCAACGATCCGCTCTTTCATCCGAATCCAACCGACTTTGCAGACGCGGATCCCGCATTAGCCACGGCGGCCATCGCGGGACGAATCGGGAAAAATCCCGGAAACGTCACCGATGCTTACCGCAACCAGATTGGTGTGATGGATAAGCTTCTGTCAACTTGCGGTGCCCCATCCGCTACGCTGCAGAAACGGACTTCTCTATTCGATATCCCTGCGAGCCTTGCACTCGGGAAGGGCGAGCATCTTGCGGAATTGCGTGGTCCTCTGAACACGGCGTCTTCGCTCGCAGAGAATCTACTTTTGGAGTACACGCAAGGCATGAGTACTGAGAATGTTGGCTGGGGTTGCATTACGGGGGCAGATATCCGGTCTCTGATTAACCTGCACACGGCAGCCACTGACTACACCCTGCGCACTCCGGCGATTGCACAAGTTCAGGCGTCCAATCTCCTTACCGACATCCTTCGGAGCTTGGAACAAGCAACATCGAACAAAGAGGTCTCCGGAGCATCAAGCAAGTCCACAGACCGGATGCTCTTCCTGATTGGCCATGACACCAACCTGACGAGTATCGCGGGCTCGTTGGGTCTGAATTGGATTGCCGACGGACGTCGCGATGATACTCCGCCAGGAGGCGCCCTTGTTTTCGAACTCTGGAAGAATCGCAAAAGCGGTGAGTACAGCATTCGGACGTACTTTACGGTGCAGACTCTCGAACAGATGCGAACCGGTGCCGAGTTGACATTGAGCAATCCGCCCCAGCGGGCTCCCGTCTTTATTCCGGGATGCAGCAAAGCGGACTTCTCCTGCAATTGGCAGGACTTTGAAAAAACCATCCACGGGGCGATTGATCCACGGTCCGTCCAGTCAAGATAGGGCGTTGGTTGTGTCTGGGCGCAGTTAAGCAGTTATGCAGAGAGGCTGATCCGGTGGTCCTTGGTTCGCGAGACTGTCATTAGGAATGAAGCGGCTGGGCAGGCGCATGCAAGGGGACTTTCGAGTCGGCCAGTGTCCGCCGAGCTGTCTCCGCATGATTTTCGGTTGATGAGGCCATTGCGCTCACCCAGCGTAGTTTCCATTCCAAAGGTCGGATCGGTAACGAAATACGCCGGTCTGGCCTGGAAGGATTCTAGCCTGTCTGGCCTCACGGTAAATCGCCGAAAACGAAGCCCACTGGCTTCCCTCAGCCCGGAAGGGCATGCCACATCAGGGAACGTCGATCCGTAAATGTTCGGAGATTCCATCTGGACGGGCCGCAGTGTTCGCCTGAACGATGAGTTCATGGGATCATACGGATGGAAAGCGTGTACTGGCGGGCATTCAGGACAAGAGCCTGCATCAGGCCATCGTCTCAAGTTTGGGCCTGGACTTTCCCTTCACTCGCTCCCGTTTTACCCGCCGGCGTCCCACATCTGCGAGCTTGGAGATGTCGTAGTCGGGTTCAATCGCCTGCGCCGCCTCGTAACGCACGCGAGTTCGCTGATGCGAATAGTATTCCCGCATTCTCTAGCTGACGTGGCCGCTGATCGCATTAACCAACTCCCCGTCCACACCATTCTCGAGCATACGTGTGATGGCATGGTGTCGGAGATCGTGTGGTCGCAGATCGTGAAGCCCGGAGATCTTGCGCAGGTGGTTCCACGAGCAGCGCAGAAACCACCTTGTGGCTGGTCGCTCAGGATTGTACTTGCATCGTTTGATGCGGAAAGGGAAGAGGTAGTGCTCTGGACTGTTAACCGGCCAATCGGTGCCCATTTTGGCCGTGGCCTCATAGTGGCCGAATTCGCGCCCATGGTTGTCTTCTGAACTGCACCAGCTTTGCACTCGATGCGATTCCGCTTCCGAGTGCAATCATGCTCTGCCCATCGGGTTCGAAGGGATTAAAAATCCGGCTGAAAAATAATACAACGCGCCTGTCGTCCGCGCCAGATTAGGCTTTCGCGATATTGATTGAAATGAACATTGGCCGGTTATCGTACTGCTGGTCGACAGCCACTGGACGTGGCGTGAGAACCGCTCCGTACGAAAGTGACGCGGATGGAAAAACAATGGCAGAGAGGAGGTCAGGCAAGAACTTGACGCCACAACCCGCGGGGCAGCTCCGGCTGCCCCGCAACAACGGAATGCCGGCCCACATCGAATGGAACCGCGGCCCACATGAAACGGAATGATGGCCCACATCCAACGGAATCCAAGATCCTGCCACTCGGCAAGACGGAAACGAAATGATGCTACTTGATGTTTTACAAGTCCTTTTCTTGACTCATGTGGGCCGCATAGCTAATGTAAGAAAACAACCAGCGTCGCTTCGCTCCGACCCTGGCCCACATCACCGGAATCACCGGCCCACTTCACCGGAATGCGCACCCCCCATCACTCGAGGGGTCAACACGGCGCAAAAGCCATTCTTCATCCCGAATGACAACACGGGCTCCTGGTGCGTACGGAATCATATTTTTCCTTCAAAGCAATTGTAAGGCCGGTGTTCAGAATGCGTTCGGTGGCGTAAGCCACGCTCAACAAATAGCTACAACAGAACAGCCCTTTGGTTCACTGTCCAAAAAGAACCAGACATCTTCCGTCTCACTATGACCATTATTGAAGAACGCTTACGGGCTCATTACGGTGAGTGCGAGGCGTTCACGGTAGATGTTTTTTCCCATGTCTGCGTGGCCACTGTGGCAGGCTGGGTAGAGGGATAGTTTGATCTACAGAGCTTGCCATGGGGTAAAAGCGTAGAGTAGCCCTATTGAATAAGAAGCGACCCGGATGATGTTAAACAGCTCTATAAGCCGCTGGTCAAATTCCTACGTTTCCTGATGGCCGACGACACTCGGCAAGCATCTCCGGGCCATCGCCACTCTGGGTGAGCAGAGCAATCGCACAGCCAAAGCCGTGGTCTGGCTCAAGGAGAACTTTTCGAAGCCTCTGCGCGTGGAGGACCTCGCTGCAGTCGCCAAGATGAGCGTATCTACCTTTCACCAACACTTCCGCACATTGACCCAAATGAGCCCGCTGCAGTACCAGAAGCGGATGCGCTTGCACATGGCGCGCGTGCGCATGATGACTGAAGGCCTGGACGCAGCCAGCGCCGCCTTCGAAGTCGGCTATGAGAGTGACACCCAGTTCAACCGCGAGTACCGCAGGCTCTTCGGCCTACCGCTCATGCGCGACATCAAGGCGCGCCAACTGGCCGAATTCGAACAAAACCGAAACTAAATCAACGGTTAACAGCCCTGTGTGCTCACGGAGCCTACCTCGGCGGCAGGTGGCCGTCGGCGAGTGCACCGGCGATTTTGCATTATGCCAGAAATGGTCACGGCAAAATCGGAGTTCTTCTCTACGAACTCGTTGCGCAAACAGTGGGATTGCGAATGGTAACGCCATCGAGAAAACTCGCACATAAGCAGTTCCATTCTGGTTCGCGGAAAGTGTTCACCGATCCGGGCACCTGGACAGTGCGTTCGACATCAGTCAGTCTTGACTTCGAAGCAGAAAAGGTTTCTACTGGAGCGTTGGTTGTGGTGAAGGAGTTCACCCTTAACCGCTGTCCATTCCAATAGGCCGGACAGATGATAACTCCTGACAGGGAATCCTGTTGCGGAGTTGTGTCCCGGCCGAGTTCCCTGAACGACAATCTAGGAATTTGTGCTTATGGCAAACACTTGGGCTCTTTGTGCGCTCTGGGTGGGGCTGGCGTTGGCGGCGACGCTGTTGGCGATCTGGTTCAAGATCTCGACGGCGCTTTCTGAGATTGTGGTCGGTACGGTGGCCCAACTGGTCATTGGCGTCTTCCTGACAGGGGTCTTTGGTTTCGCGCAGGGCGGTCTGGCCGGGAATACGCAGTGGATCACTTTCCTGGCTGGAACCGGCGCTATTGTGCTGACCTTCCTTGCCGGTGCGGAACTCGATCCTATCATCTTCAAAACCAAGTGGCGCGAAGCGTCGATCATCGGCTTGGCGGGATTCTTCGGACCATTTCTCGGCTGCACGGCAATCGCGCATTATGTGCTGCATTGGACGATCATGCCCAGTTGGCTATGTGGCGTCGCGCTTTCCACAACCTCGGTTGCCGTGGTTTATGCGGTGATGCTGGAGTTGGGCTTCAACGTCACCGAATACGGCAAAGCTATTCTGGCCGCCTGCTTCATCAATGATCTTGGAACAGTGATTGCGCTGGGGCTGATCTTTTCCCCATTCACCATCAAGGCGCTGATCTTTGTGGTGGTTTCCATCGTCGTCTTTGTGGTTCTGCCATTTCTCACGCCGCGGTTTTTCAAAAAATACGGCGGGCGAGTCTCAGAGCTTGAGGCCAAGTACCTTCTCTTCTTCCTCTTTGCGATGGGCGGACTGGCTGTATGGGCTGGAAGTGAAGCGGTTCTTCCGGCATACATGATCGGCATGGTGCTGGCGGGAACGGTCGGAAAAGACCATTCGCTGATTCGCCGCCTGCGTACACTTACCTTTGGACTGCTCACGCCGTTCTATTTCATCCGCGCCGGATCGTTTGTCTCTGTACCGGCGCTGATGGCCGCTCCTGTGACGCTACTCGTCCTGTTTGGAGCAAAGTCCCTGTTCAAGGCGGTTGCAGTGTATCCGGCAGTCCGGATGCATAAATATGACGGCAAGGCAGGAGCCTACTACACGCTGATGATGTCAACCGGTCTCACCTTCGGCACCATCTCGGCACTGTTTGGCCTTAATCATCAGATCATCTCGCAGGCGCAGTACTCCTACATCGTGGGCACGGTCATCGCCAGCGCCGTGATTCCAACCATGATTGCGAATTCATTCTTTCTTCCCCGGCATCTTCTTCCCCACGCATTGACAAACGTGAAGACAGAGCAATCAATTCAGCGGCCAGTCCCCGCAGAAGAAGGATAGGTGAAACGAATGGGAAGCCCGGCTTTTGTTGGAATTCAAAGGATATTGGTAGCATTCGACGCATCGCCACATGCGGAGCACGCTTTGGATGTGGCCCTGGCAATGGCGGGGGATATGAAGGCCAAGCTCTTCGTCCTTGCCGTGATCCGGCCTCCGGAGCCCGCCGAGAGCGCGGAATTTCATGCCGTCCTTGAAGATGGGCAGGAACGTTTTGAGCGCAGTTTCATCCCGCTCCGCGAACGCGCCAAACAAAAGGAAATTGAACTTGAAACGGATATTGTCCTTGGTCATCCGGCGGAGCAGATCATCCACAAGGCGGACACGATCCAGGCTAGCCTCATTGTGATGGGCAAGCGCAGCCACACGATTCTTCATCGCTGGATGCTGGGCTCAAACTCGGAGCGCGTTCTGAGGTATGCGCACTGCCCGGTGATGATCGTGCATTGAATGGAGCTTTAGCGATGAAGATCGCAAATCGAAAGAACGAAGACACGCGGTGCCGCCCGTCAGATCGCGGACCGTTCATGCCGTTCATCGGCAACTCACTGATGTTTCCACAACTGTCGGCCTTGAGGCCGGGAAAAGGTAGCCATCATGTCTGAAATTGCAAAGCTCGAAGCCCTGGAAATCCTCGATTCACGCGGAAATCCAACCCTATCAGTTACGGCGACACTGGCCAATGGCGTCAAGGCGACAGCGAAGGTGCCCTCAGGCGCATCGACCGGCAAGCGGGAGGCGGTCGAACTCCGCGACGGCGACAAGGCACGCTACGGAGGCAAGGGCGTGCTGAATGCGAGAAACCACGTAAACAGTGAGATTCAAAAGGCCGTTCACGGATTCGATGCCAACGACCAAAAGGCATTGGACAAGAAGTTGTGCGAACTCGATGGCACGCCGAACAAGGCGCGCCTTGGAGCCAATGCAATTTTGGGCGTTTCTCTCGCTGTGGCACGGGCCTCTGCCGCTGACCACGGTCTGCCGCTCTATGCAAGTCTGGGAGGCGAGAAAGCCATTCTGATTCCTTCGCCGTGGTTCAACGTGCTCAATGGTGGCAGCCACGCGGACAGCAACGTGGACTTTCAGGAGTTCATGATTTCTCCCGTAGGCGCGCCCAGCTATAGCGAAGGTTTGCGAGCGGCAGCCGAGACCTTTCATGCGCTGAAATCTGTCTTGCACAAGAAGGGTTACAACACAGGCGTCGGTGATGAAGGCGGCTTCGCGCCGCAGTTGAAGTCCAACGAAGAGCCCATCGAACTGATTCTTGAAGCGATCCAGAAGGCCGGTTACAAGCCCGGCAAGGATGTGGTGATCTTCCTCGACCCTGCCACCAGCGAACTTTTTGAAGACGGCGTCTATGCGTTCGATAAGTCGGATAAGAGCAGAAAGTCGCCCGAACAGATGGTTGACTTCTGGAAAGGTGTGCTTGATCGCTATCCAGAGATATGGGGCATCGAGGATGGGGTTGCGGAAGACGACCGCGACGGCTGGAAGCTCATGACAAAGACGCTCGGCGGGCGGATTCAGTTGATCGGCGACGATAACTTTGTCACAAACCCCACGATTTTTCGCCAAGGTATCAAAGATGGAATCGCCAACGCCATTCTGATTAAGCTGAACCAGATCGGCACCCTGACGGAAACGCTCGAATGCATTCAGATTGCCCGCGAGAATGGCTACGGTGCAGTCATCTCTCACCGTTCCGGAGAGACCGATGACACGAGCATCGCCGACCTGGCCGTGGCTGCTGGCATGGGGCAGATCAAGACGGGCTCGACCAGCCGTGGCGAGCGCATCGCGAAGTACAACCGCTTTCTGGAGATTGAGCACGAGCTTGGCGCAAAGGCCCGTTACGCAGGTGCCAGCGTATACGAGAGGTGGCACAAGGCAGTAAAGGCGTAGAAGCAGCAAGCAACTGCGGGTGTTGGAGTCCACCTTGTGACCGCCAACTGGGCAGATGACTCCTCGAAGATGAGCAACACTTGGAGGAGTCATGCCCGAAGCCGCATCGGAAATAGCGAGAACCCGAGTTGTTGGGGAACTCAATGATGTGCAGCGACGGCGCCTGGGGGCAACCTGCAAATACATTGACGGCCTGCTCTGCGATATTGAGCACGCCCTTCATTCGCCGGAATCGGAGTCTCCTTTTCCGCACTATGTGGTGGATGTCACTCCTGCGCAGGTGCGGCAGATAGAAGATCACATCGGCCGACTTCGCGCCCAACTGTTGCGGACCTTGGACTGGCAGCACATGAAGCCGGAACTTCCTGAGATTCCGGTATCACGGTCGTTGATAACGGATCTTGGCTTTGTGGAGATCGCGGTTGAAGAACTGAGGCCACGTTATATGCGCGGCTGTGGTGCCGTTCCCGAGGACGCGATCAGTGGTTTGAATGATGTCGTCGATGAACTTCACACTTTGCTGCACAGCATCATCCAGAGTATTCGCGAGGAGTTGAGATTAGGTCAGCAATCACACTTCAGCGAACATGCAGAGACGGGCAAGGAGAAATAGGATTTACCTGCGGTGTGGTTTGGTGATTGCAGAGGTTACTTGATGAGGACACATAGACAACTGGTTCTCTACCAATCGATCATGCAGGTTCTGCAAGAATCTGGATGCCCGTTCTGTCGCTTCCTGAAGGAATATCAAACAGCTCGCCTACAGAACCATCCGAAGGAGAGCATTCACCGTTTGTGCAACTTTCATAC
>Ga0302319_10005400_pt1 | contig 25679 bp, 12 predicted proteins | sample Bog_T0_2_FD_203319 | JGI IMG/M metagenome (GOLD analysis project Ga0302319, IMG submission 203319) | Peat permafrost microbial communities from Stordalen Mire near Abisko, Sweden - Bog_T0_2 | ecosystem: Environmental > Terrestrial > Soil > Wetlands > Peat | place: Sweden: Abisko, Stordalen Mire...
TCTGGCACTAGTCCACCGTAACTTTTAATTCGGGTACACATGCACTTATCGCGCTCGCATAAATACGATGCTTACGGGGCCATCTGGTGTTACGATTATAGATTGGGTAAAAACACCCGAAAGCAAATCATTGGTTGAATCTTTAAAGGAAATGGTAGAATTAACAGGTGCTGCGTGCTCTATCGGGGATACAGAGCACGGCATAAGCAATGGGCCGATAAATATACATGTCGGGCCTATTGAATAAACTTTATGACCGAAGAACCACAAAAACCGCTGGAGCGATTCCGCGAGTTCGCAAAGCAGATCATATCCGTCCCGAAAGACGAGATTGATCGGCGCGAGATCGAATATCGCAAGGCGCGTAAAGCAGCCAGAAAAGCCAGGGCGTAATTTTACGCGCTCGTTTTTTGGTAATACTGCGCCAATATTATTCATGGTGACGCAAGTATATAATCGCCCTAGTTTTTTATATGAAGGGAGAATTCCTCCCACGCCGCATCCGCCGGGAACCCGGTGGTGCGCCAAGCCAGAAAACTGGTATGCAAGTTCTTTGAAACCCGCAAACACGGCCCGTGGTCACGTCCAGCGTCCAAGCGAAACCCGGTCTGGACTCCAATCGCGCCACCAGAGTAGTCAAAGGAAATCAAAGCAAAACAAGGGTAAAAAAAACTCCGGGCCGGACATCAATGGCCGTCCCCGTGCCAGGGCTAATCAACCCTTGCCAACCCTTGCCAACCGTCAGCTATCGCGTATCCCTGCCAAAATCCGCTATTTCTGCCCGAACTCCCAAGTCCCCCAAAGTTTGGGAGTAAGCTCCGCCTCGGAAGGAACGTCGGACACAATTGCCGTGGCCTTGTTCGTCCAGTAAACGCGCTGCGTCGTTTGCTTCCCGTTGCCACGCAGGACGCCGATGTCGCCCTTGATGCGCGTGCCCAGCTTTGGATCAAGGCCCAGAACGGAGAGCGGAACGGCTATCTCGTAGTTTCCATTCCTGTCCTCGGCAAATTCCACTTTGTCACTTACATCATCCACGCGATCCATTGAGATGCTGTGCCACGGGGCTGCGAAGGAAACCTTGTCCTTCTCCGGGGTTCCCGGAACAACAGGACGGTAAAGGAGCGCGTGTATTTTGTCTCCAACCTTGGAAACCAGCAACCGCTCATCGCCACGGACAGCTCCGGCGCGGTCGGGCTTCGCGTTCGCTTCGGCACCGATCATCAGATCAAGCGCTCCACCCGTCTTGAAGAGTGCATTCGGTGCATCGCCCGCGTTTTCGAGAAGCTTGGGATCGCCCGTCTTCCACGCTGCGAAGAGTTTTCCATCCGCGATGATGACTGCCCCACTGACATCATACGGCTTGGTATGCGCATCGAAATAGGCGGCGACACCGCGATGGTCGATAGGAGCCCACTGTGCATCCGTCCAGTCGGTGAGGTTACCATCCAATGCCGGCGGGGTTGTCCTGAGAGCGACTGCAAGAACGCCTGATCCCTGCGCAGCCTGCCGCTCCGCCTCGCGGGTAACAACAAAATCGTTCGCCCGTTTAAGATCATCCGCCGAAACCTTTACGGTGGCGGGTGGAATGCGGCGGATCGTGTCGAGATTATCAACGCGGACGATTCCCATGTTCGCACCGGACATGATATAAATCTTGCCGTCGGGACTTTGGGAGACAGCGGGGAAGAAGTTCTCGTCGTGGAGCGTGATGTCATTGAGTGGCATATTCCGTTCGGCGGCTGGCATCTCCCAGAGCTTACCCTGGCGCACATCCTTGAAAAGCTGGGAAACAAACAGCCCGTCCTGCGTGAAGGAGTAGATGTCGCCCTGGTTGCTATTGAGGAAAAAGAGCGGTCCCGCATCGCTCCCATGCGGCGTGACAAAATCCCCGAGGAGCCGCGTCGTGCCCACCAGCATGCCGGGCCTGTCGGGCGCGGGTGAAGTGTGGGAAGCGTGAAGACCCGGCCAGAGGGAAGGATAGCTCCATGCCGGCGTTCCGTTCCTCGCCCCTCCTACGCCAAACTTCGAGAATGGCGGCGGCGGCGTTGTCATCACCAGCCACCCGCCCGTGCCCGGAAGAATCTGATCACCACCATCGCTCCCGGGTCCCTGGGCCGGAGCGAGTATTTCGCCCGAGGCGACATCGTAAACCGGCGCACCTTTGTCGGTGAAACGAACAGGCTTGAAGCGCATCGCGTGAAGATCGTCCTTATCGGCACCCGCACGGGATGCGAGGAAGGAGCCGTCATCCCCGACCGTTATACCACCACCTCCGCCCGGGATGATCGTCACTTCATCGGGCTGGACCTGCCCATCGCCATTGAGATCGCTCCAAATAAAGAACGCCTGGTTTTTGTAGCGTTCCCCATTCGGATCGATTCCCGCGGGCCAGCGGGATTTGAATGCATCCCCTTTCAGCACATCCCATTGATTGGCGCTGCCGGCGCCCGCGACAGGTGTGGCGATGTCACCATCCCCGAGAAAAATAAATGCCGTATCGTGGCCACTGGTCCCGCCGCTGTTGTAAACATCCGTGAGGTAACGGTGGTCGTTGAAATAAACGGCCGCCTCCGGGGGCGCATCGCGGAAAGCGAGTTTAAGATTGTCCGGTCCCTCCAGATAGAAAATCCGGGTGAGAGTGAATGTCCCCTTTTCCCAGTCGAGGTGAAACTCCATGCCGTCGTACATGAACCGCGTCCTGTCCTTCGGATCCAGAATGCCGCCGCCGCCGTAGCGCGGGCCGCCATAGTAGGCCTTCCAGAGACTTCCGTCTGCATTCCATACGCTGACGCGCTTGGGCTGGAAGTTATCCTCGGTAACCCAGATCCTCCCGTTGGAATCCACCGCGAGTCCCTTCGGATGGTTCATGTGGAGCGGATCATACAAACCTGCCTTCGGCGCTCCCGGATTCCCAATGGTCGTCAGCGGCTTTCCATCCGGCGAGAAGATCTTCACTTGATGGCTCTTGCCCTGGTCGGAAACATAGATTTTGTCCGTGGCATCCAGGGTGATGCCCTCGGGATCCTCAAGATCGGAGACCAGCACCTCCGGCTTGGGAAGCGTTGCCGTCGCGCCTTCAAGCGTGAAACGAAGAAGCGATTTTCCGGACAACGCAAGCAGTCGCCCTTTGCTGTCGAAGGCCAGCGCACCGGCGTTCGGCAAAGGCGCGGTCGCAAGAACCTTCCCCTCCTTCGCATCCACAAAAACGAGCTGGTTCAGCGCCGTCTGGCTGAACACCAGCATGCAGTCGTGGACCGCCAGGCCTCCCAAAAGGAGCGAGTTCGATGCGAAACGCCCCTTGTCCAGCGGATCGGAAAGATAGTTCGGCGTGATCACCGGGCGGTCCCCGCTCGTCGTGAGTTTGGTAAGCCGCACCTCGACCTTGCCGTTGACCCCGTATTTCTTGCTACCCACCATGGTCGCCCCGACGTATGCATAAACTCCGGGCTCCGCCTTCGGGCCCGAGTCGCTCGCGAGATATTGCGCACCGGTCCACGAACCGCCGATCCAGCCCCGGCCTCCGACCTTTCTCCCCTCCAGATTCAGCCACGAGAGGGCGGCTCCTCCTTCCGCGATGGGATCGCCGAGATAGACCAACGGCTGGCCGCCCGGCGCGTTGCTGCCGGTCACGAAAAGCGCGCACGTTGCCGGTGTGTGTGTAGTCATCCAGCCGCCGGATCCATCCATGGTTGACCACGGCGGGGTGCCGGGATCATCCACCACCATCTCGTAGCGGAGATCGAGCGGCCTGTGCCAGAGACCGCGTACGGTGTAAGTGCCGGGCGCGACAAGTTCCGGCGGGATGAGGTAAATGCCGTGCTCGGCAGCCTCGTGATCGCGCGCCAGATCATCCGTGCCATCCCACCACACGACGTTGTCACCCTTCGGAAATGGAGTTTGCGAGACAAGATTGCGAACCCGCTTGCCAGCCGCATCCTCGATCACGAGCGTCACCTCACCATCCTCAGGCAGAGTGAACCGGATCGGGATCGGTCCACGGGCCGCGGTCTTCGAGACAGGGATGATCGCAGTCGCGAGGGCCGCATCGGCCAGCGGTTCCAGCGCCATCCATTCGCCGAGCGCCACCCTCTTGCCGTTCATGGAATGCGAGTGAGGACTCGTATCGTTCAGCGCCTTGGTGAATCGTATCCTCAAGGCACGCGTCGTCACCGGCTCATCAAAAAATACCGGGATCATGTTCACAAAAGAAGCGCCAGCGGGTTTCACATCGGCCACCGTCTGCAGGGTCTTCCAATCGGTTTCCTTCGCTTCACGCGGATGCGTCGTCGGGGTGCCCGTGTAGGCCTGGATCTCCGCGGCACCCCATTCGTTTCCGAGAAACGCCGCGCCTTGCAGTTTCACCGGCGCGGGCCACACGAGCATCGCCCACTCCGGGTCTTCCTCGACAGTTTTCGGCCGGTCGCCATCGCGCGATGAAATATTTTCCCATGTGCCCCTCGAATCGGCGGTTTCATCGTTCAGCCGGTTGGCGTGCTGCTCCGTCGCGCTCGCCGCCGCTATCGCCTGCGGAGCGGTGTTCGCCCAGCGTCCCGGGAAAATCGCGGCTGCCACCATGCTTCCAAAACTCCGGTCGCTTGTTTGCGTCGTATGCTTGAAGCGGATCGCGCGCGTCGTCACCGCGGTCGGTAGCGTCCACAGCACCTCGTCGTCGATTCCTGCCTCCTCGCCGGTTACTTTGCCGGCCTTGATCCGCTGCGCCGGGATCCATTGCGAATCATCGGTGACATTCCCCGGCCCGGCCGCGCCCGGCTTCAACACGCTTACCTCCCCGCCCCCGCGCACGAGGATCGACCCGGCCGTGACCTCTTTTTGAAAACCAATGCGCAGATAGCGCACGCCGGGCGTCTTAGAGTCGCCGTATTGGGGATGGTAATCGATCGGCGTCGTTTTGCTCCAAAGGTAATGAAGCTGCTTGGCTTCGCCTTTCTGGTCGAGAAGAACAATCGGCTTCTCCGCGCCATCCACCCACTCCGTGTATGTCACCGCGCCCAGGCTGTTCGCATCGGTGATCATCTTATCCACAGGTTCGGAATCGGCGAAAATCGAAACAGGAAGGGCAACACCAACAATCAGGGCAAGGATGGGTATTTTCATGGATGTAACGAGGAATGAATTGGAAGGGAACGAAAAGGAAAACCAAGGGTTTAAAAACTCTTGGTCACCTTGGTGATGGAAATGATGGAGGGTTCTTTTTGATTATTTCAAAATCAGCGTGCCCCACAGCTTCGGCGTCAGGTCCGCTTCGCCGGGCACGTCGTTGACCAGCCCGGTGGATTTGTTGCTCCAGTACTGGCGCGAAACCGTGACCGCTCCGGCGCTGTCCGCGCCGAGAATGCCGAAGTCCGCTTTCAATTTCAGGCCCGGCGAAGGCTTCACCCCTAGCACCGTCCATGGGATTGCCGCCTCGACGAAATATCCGCCCTGGATCGGCGCCGTCGCCACTTTCACCTCGGAAGGTTGGGTGACACGGTCAAAATAAATTGTCATCCACGGAGAGCTGAAAGCCACGCGCTCCTTCTCCGGGGTTCCCGGCACGGTCTTTTGGTAGAGCACGGCCGTTTCCTTGCCGCCCAGGTCCGAAAAAAGGAGGCGCAGATTACCCGAGCCATCCTTGTTTTGCGGTTCGGGGCCGAGCATCAGGTCAACCGCATCGCCTGTTTTGAAAAGAAACCTGTAGTCCTGCCCGCCGTTCTTGATCTTGCTGCCGTGGTCCATCACGCGATAGGCCAGGTAGAGATTCTGGTCGTCATAGCGCGCGGCGACACGCCCGTAGCGCAGTTGCTCGTTTTCCTGGATATCGGCGAGCGGCGCCGTGAGATCGAGCAATTCCGGCCATGCCGCAGGTTTGCCATCCACGGTCACGGGGGCCGCGGCTTTTTCCGCGGTCACCACTTTCGGCACGATTTTTGCGAGCGCCGCCGTGCTGTTCATTTCCTGCGCCTTCGCATACTGGTCCGGCGTGTAGGTGAATTTGCCGCCGAAACGCTTGATCTTGTCGAGGCCGGTGACCTCGATGACATCCGCCTCCGTGCCTCCGTGGATCGTGTAGGTCTTGCCATCCGGCGTCCGCACGAAATTACCTCCAAACGATTCTCCGCCCGCGGTGGTCGTGTCGAACGATTCGCCGAGAATATTCTGCGGGGCATCAAAGCCGCCGCGCGTGTCCTTGAAGAGCGATTGGATGTAAAGCCCGTCCCAGGTGAAAAGAAAATTCTCCCCGAGATTGCCGTTCAGGTAGAATACTTCCCCCGTCTCCCCGCCCATATCCGCGACGCCGAGGATTGACGAGGGCCCGATCAGCAGCCCGGGCCGCGCCGCCGTCGCATTGTGCGATCCGTGGACCGAGAGATAATTGTTCGGATAGGTGAAGATCGTCTTCCCGGTCTTGTCGATCGCGGTCAACGGATTTTGGTTGATATACACGCGCCCTTCAGCGCCGCCATACACCATGTTCTCGCCGCCGTTTAATGGGCCGTCCACGGGCAGGATTTTGGGATTCTGGATATCGTAAATCGGCGCGCCGGCCGGGGTGTAGCCGGTGATCACGAATTTCACCACCACATGCTGGGGAGATTCGAAGGAGAGTGCCCCGTCGCCATCGGGCAGCGCCGCCCAGTAAGGCGTCCAGACGGTGACCGGTTTCCCATTATACAAGGGCGAGGCAAAGGTGAGTTCGTCCGCCTGCACAAGGCCGTCGCCGTTCTTGTCCGCCCAGGTAAAGAACTGGCCTTCCTTCCCTGCGAAGAGCGGGCTTGCCGCCCACGGACATCCGCGTGTTCCGATTTTCGGCACGAGGCCGACCGCCGCGGATGAGCGCCATTTTCCATCCCGGTGGATCGTGCAGACTCCCGTGGGGCCGAGCCCGAGGTAAACGTACTCGTCATTACCGTGCCGGATCACGCGGTTGGTGATTTTATACACCGAGGCTGGGAAAAGATCTTCCGGGCCGGTAGGCAGGCCCAGCGACCAGAGCGGACGCGACGTGCCGTTCGCCCAGTCGAGCTTGTAAACCGTGTCATCCGAAAATCCGATCGTCGGGTCAAACGGATCGAGCGCCCCCGCGCCGGCATAGCTCGTCGTCCCCGCAAAATCATGAAGCAGCTTGCCATCCGTCACCGACCAAAGGCTGGTCCGCTTCGGATTGTGCGTTTCTTCCGTCACCCACAGCCGGTCCTGGCCGTCGATGGCGATGGCGGCGGGATTCCGCATCCCCTCGGCCACGTATTCCCCCTCGAGCGGACGGCCGCCTTTGAGTCCGATCTCGCTCACCAGTTTTCCCTCGGGCGACAGGACCTTCACATTCTGGTCGGCCCTGCGCACGGAAAGATAGACATTCCTCTTGGAATCAATCGCCAGTCCGTAGCCATCAGGAAAGCTCCCCTCGCTGAACGGGGTGATTTTTCCATCGGCAGTCGCACGCACCAGCTTCCCTTTCGACAGCACGATCAGGCTTCCGTCCTTGTCAAACACCGCCGCTTCCGGGTCTTCGATTTTGATCTCGCCCTTGGCATCGCCGGTCTCCTTGTCCAGAAGTTTGATCACGCCCTGATTCTGCAGCGGAACAGCGAGCGTGGTGTCGTTGACCGTGATCGAGCGCATGTTCGGCGTGTAAGTGCGCTCCTTCGGCAGCGTGGATGCGTCAAAAATCGGCAGGTCCAGCACCTTGAAATCATGCCCCTCGGGGTCTTTGTCCATCTTGTTCCATGGCGCAAATTTTCCCGTGGCGGCTTCCACCCGGTAAATCGTCCCGAGCCGGTCGAGGGCGATCCACAAAATTTTCCCGTCCGTGGCCAGCGAGGCGCGTCCCGCGTCGGAAAGCGGGCGCCCGCCTCCCCACAGCGTTTTTCCGTTGATGTCCAGGCCGACAATCGGGTGCCCGGCTTCTCCGATCGGGCACGCTAGCGCGACATAATCTCCCGCCGCCGCCGCGGCATGCGCAGCCGAGTGGTCCGCGTAAAACCCGTTGTGCGCGCTCGGGTTTGCAAACGAAAACACAAAGTTCGTGTGGATGCCCTGGTGATAGAGCGCCTTGAAGGTGTAGTCGCCCGGCGTCACCACTTTGCCGTCGTCGTCCAGCCCGTCCCAATGCTCGGTATTCGGCCCCTTCAGGCGCGGGAGCGCGCCTGTGAGATTACGGATGCGTTTGCCTGCGGCGTCATCGATCGCGAGTGTCACGCGGCCGTCCTCGGGAAGATCGTAGTGGATTTCCGCGGGGCCTTGCGGTTCCTGTTGCTTCATGGCCGTCTCCCACGCGGGGGTCGGCAGCTTCAGGTGGCCGTGCGGCTCGAGGATGAGATCCCCCCACGCAGGGATGTTGGTGAAGAAAAACTCCCGCCCGCTCGTGCCTGCGGAAAGATTGTCGGCGTAGCGGTGCACCGGCCAGTCGGCCGCACCCCACAGAAGCTCGACTCCCATGCTGAACTTGTCACCCGGCCCGTACTTTTTCCCGTCCGTGATGACCTTCCACGGGATCTTGATTTCCTGCACGTAACCCTTCCCGTCGTCATCCTTGCGGAACGCCATTTCGGCCCCCTCGGTCATTTTCCATCCCTCGGTCTGGAAAAGTTGCGTGCTGCCGCCATGGAACGGCGTCTTCAAGTCCTTGCCGTAGTCGATGTAGATGCCCGGCTCACCGGTCACGCCGTAGTACCAGCAGAGCACGTGGCTGATCTTGTCCGTCTTGATCCGGAACTGCACCGAGTCCCCCGCCCACGCGCGGCCTGCCGTGTAATGCGGGTCGTGGCTGTTGCTCATCGGGTTCGGGTCCGTCCAGTGGACCGAGAGGTAAAGAAAATCCGCGTCGTACATCGCCGCGACTTTTGCCGAGTAAATATCCTTCAGCGTTTCCAGGTCGTAACACATCAGCACCTGGCCCGAGAGGTCCCAGTCGTCGAGCTTTCCGTCGATGATGATCGGCCCCGGCACCGGCACCGCATGGATGCCCCGGTTGTCGGTTTGTGTGGTTTGGCCGGTGCTGGCAAGAATGAGTACAGCAAGTGAACAGAGGAGGAGTTTTTTCATGGTTTTGCGGGGAAAAAGCTGATCTGGGAACTGTCTTATTTAGTCGGTGGGATCACCGGAATCGGTGGTGAGTTCAGGGGGGTGAACAATGTTAGCTTGTACGGCAGCGGCTTTCCGTCGCTACCGAGCGGCGGGGCTGGCAGGGAAAAGGCCACGCCGAGTTCGACCCATCCGCCACGCGCGACGTTGGCCCCCATTGCCCTGGGAGCGAGAAAAGGTTTGCGGGGCAATTGAGGAAGGGATTCGATTTTATTTCCGGTGTAGCCATCTACAAGATAGCTGCCGCCAAGCGTAAAGGCCTGGTAGTCCGACTTGGTATTGGCGCCCGTGTTGGAACCCAGGGTTCCCGTATAGAGTTTGAGATCCCGGCCGGCTGGCGCATGGATTCGGACACAGAGCACAAGGCTTCCGTCGTCGCTCCAGCCTTTGTCCTCGATGCTGACCCGGACGGGATCTTTATCCTGCGGTTGCTGGGCGTGCAGGCCGAAAGCGAACAGAAAACTGAACGCAAAAAACGGAAGGAGGAAACAATGACGGAATGTTGGATTAATCATACGGAATAACAGCTTTTAAACAGGTTGGTGGGATTACTGGGTGTGGAAAACACGGATTTTCACTCGTTCGATGGCAGGGAGCTATCTGGCGACGTCTTCGACCGCCATGATCCTCCACCGATACGGAAGCGGATAAGTCAGTTTCGGATTGGGACCGGCTACGGGCGGGGAGGTGGTCATGTCCCCCGTGATTGTATCGGCCTCGGTCCCGGCGTTGGTCCCGGAAGTCGCGGCATTGCCGGGCACCCCGTCAGTGCCGGGTTCGATGTACCGCTGCAGCAGGTACCGGCGGCGCACTTCTCCGGTCACCGTGTCCCCGGGTTGATAAACGCCGTAACTGGTGTTGGCCGGGTTTTTCTTGATGGTTTGTGAAACCACCCAGATCGAGTACGTGTTGCTCTGCGTGGTGGTCGCGCCAAAGACCTGGCGCATGATGTCGTTGCGACAGCGGACATTGTGGGATGAGCCGTTGGAGGTATAACTTGCCTGGTAGGTATAATTATTAATCGCTGGCACGTTCGACAGCTCTCCCGGGATCATGAAGGGGCCGTTTGCCGTCAGATAATTCTCGACTGCGGTAGGTAAAGAGGTGGCACCCGTCCCGGAATCCACCGGGGATTGCGGTGTTGTGCTGGTCCATGCCGCGGTTCCGCTGGAGTAGCTCGTGCAGGCCTCAAGACCGTAGAAAAGCGCCTGCAGCGGCGCGGTGCGTTGCGGCGCAGCCCAGGTGCCTGAAGAAAACGGGTACGGCACCAGCGGATTGTTGATATTGAGACGCCCTTCCGTGGCTCCCCCAAAAGTCAGCAGGCGCGCAGGAGGTTGCGGGATCACCATGCTGCCGTTCGAGGGAAAAGGTGCGATGGCGGGTGGTTGTTGCACAAATGGCACTGTAAAAAGATCGAGCATCACCCAGTCCGGATAGCTTCCGTCCGCCGTGCTTTGCCCGGAGTCGCTCCCGGAAGCAAGGCAGATGGAGCGCCAGGGAGTTCCGGCCGAGGAGCCCGTGGATGCGACACCCGGCGACCACGTATCGGGGATAATTCCGGTGCGGATGGAATTGAGCGCGCCCGCAGACGGAAAGCGCGCTACCTTCGGCATACGCTGATCCTGCGGCGGCGCCCAGACGGAAAGTGGATCGCCCCCATTGGCCGGCAGGTAGCCGGGCGTGTCTCCGCTCGTTGTGGTGTCTGGCATCGTCAGGGCGCCGGGGGGAAAGGCGGTTGTGCCGGAAAGATTGGTGCCAAACGCTTTCACGGTGGCCGTAATACCCGATATGTACTTGTTTATCCCTGTGCCGACTGCGGCAGAGGTGTTTAAAACCTGCCAGTCTCCAGGAAATTTGTTCACCAAGGGATCGCTAACCCAGGCTTCCACGGTCAGGGCTGTCGCCCTGCCTCCAGCGAAAGTGCCGGAAACGGGAATGGTCATCGCAGTGGTGGCAATGCTGCCGCTCCCATAGGGCGGCACGAGCAAACTCTCCATGGGATTGAATTCGGATTCGTTGTATGTCGCAAAGGTCGCTCCTCTCGTCCAGAAATTCACTCCTCCTAAAAGGGTGGATATCAGGGTGCCGGGTTTTCCATAATAATTCGCCGACAGGTTGGCTATGGAGGGCACATTTTCGTACGCACCCGGGTACCAGCAAATGGTGGTGGTATTCGGGTTCGTAAATCTCAGCATCGGGCCGACGGTGGCTTGTGTCCCGCCAGGGGCTCCGAAGGATCCCAGATAGCTCCCGCTGCTCAAGCAGTAAGGGTGATAAATCGCCGCGTTCGCCTGATCGGGGTCGGCCGCCTTCCATGGGTTGCCCGTAAGATCCACTCCCAAATTGTTGCCACCCGCATCCCCGAAATACATGAGATGATTGCACCAAAAACCACCAAACTCCCCAGGAGTGCCGTTTACCTGGTTTAAAGGGGGCGTGGATGAGCCGCCGCTCAGGCCGGGCATATCCGGAAAGTTAATCGTAGGCACCACGTTCGCACCGTTACTGCACAGAAGCAGGGAATCGACAAAATACGGAGTGCTAAACGGCATGCCGGTGAAATATCGGGGAAAATAGACTTGAAAATTGCCGGCGTTAATTTGTACAAAGGGAACTGTGTAGCCCGTAAAATTATTAGTCGTTCCCGCTGCAAAATCGAAATAGACTGCCGTAAGCTTGGGAGCGCGGGCAAAACCGGTGACAAAAGTGCCGCTCAGGAACCCCTTCGACATGAGGGTGGGCAAATTGTAGCCACGCCCTTCGTCGCACAGGTCGGCCTGGCTGATCATATCCAGGATTTGCAGGGTGATGCTGTCTATCTGACGCAAATTGTACTTGTACTGCGTGGAATTAGTGTAGTAGCCCGTAACGGTAGCGCCTTGTGAGCTATAGTTGGGCCATGTGATGGCTTGTCCCAGGGAGTTTTTTCCGATAAGATAATCTGCGATGCGCATTCCCAAATTATAATTTGGGATTACAGCGGAAGCGCCGCCTTGAATGTCATTCCAGTTATTGCTGGCCTGAAGATAAATCGAAGGATACTGCGGAAGCGCGGGAGTCGATCCGCTTAAGACCATTTTGGGAAGCTGTTCGCTGAGCGGATACACAAAGTTGATGGGAGCCGTCATCAGGTACGGGATGTTATCTTGCGACCCGAAGTCCGTGGGCTGCGCGTATGCGCCGGGCGCCCCGGTGACACCCAAAATTTCCGTGCGTATCGTTCCGCTGCTGGAAAGAGTATTCCCAATGACTCCAAGTATCGGGAAAAGATTGATGCGCGGCTCGCCGAACATGTTCAAGTCCGGGCTTTGGCAGGTGTGGGTGATGTTAAACTTGTTTGTCTTGTAATAATTCAACGCATTACTTCCGCTGATGGCGCGGCCCACTTCGGCTGCCGAATTGAATCCCGTGATGCTCGCGGCGGTATTGTTGACGGCATTCGGCCCGGAGGCGGTTCCGGATGCGTAAGCGGCAATTACCGCGGCAATGGAGGTCCCGCTGAGTGTGCCGCTCGCGGTGGGAAGAGCAGCAAGGCTGATCTCCGAGGGCGTGCCAAATCCATAGCTCCCCACGGTGCCGGTATTGGCGATGGCGGGATAGCCGGTCACGCTCCCATCGGCCACGCTCCCATCGGGATTAAGGTCCGTCTTTCTGCTCCCATCCGCCGTGTTGATGTTCACCTTGCAGGTCTCATCATCCATCCAATAGGCGATGCGCCCGACGATGGGGTTCGCGCTGGATGCCGTGGTTCCATCGTCGGCAAGCATGTTGATCCAGCCCACTTTCATGGTGGTCCCGGGTGATGCCGCGGTAGGCGTGGCTATCGGGTAATCCTGCAGGATCGACGGTTTGTTGAGATCAACATTGTTCAAGTCCGGGGTGGAAGTATCCGGCCCTGCGGTGCCGGAAAAAATATCGTAATACGTCACGTTGTTCGGGCGGGATATCGTGAGATCGAAAACAGCGATCCGCCCGGGCATGGATGCCCATGTTTTCGAATTGCTGCCGCCGGCGATATAGGTGCCGGCTGCAATCGCCTCGCGCAGCTTGATCATCGCGGTGTCCGCCGCGAAATCGGCAAGCGTCTCCGCCTGCATCCGCCCCAGCGAAAGATTGGAGGAGGTGCGTTCATACCGCGCCACGCCCAGGAAAGTCAGCACCAGCACGGTCAGTAGCGTAATGACTGCGAGGATGATCGCCAGGGCGCTGGCCCTGCGCGGCTTGGGGATTTGGAAAGGAGGAATTCGCATAAAAATTAGTCGCTGTTGTAAATGCGGAACCGGCGGCTGAAAACTTCCGTGCTCTTTACGCCGGGATTTGCCTTGCGGAAGCTCGCAAGGTACCCGGGAATGCCGGTGCCGGACAAAAACAAGACGGGATCGGATTGCGGAACGGTTGGCAGGCTTTTAATGCGGGCCATTTCGCTGGGAGCCAGGCAGGCGATTGCCACATCGACATACGCCGGCAAGGCAGTGTAGCTGCCGGCGGGATAGTAATATTGATCGACGGTGGAGGAGTTGGTGCTGCTATACGCTACACTGGAATTGTATTGAGGATAAGTATAGATGTTGGAGACGGTCGAATTTGTAGCGCTTGTCAGGATCGGATTTCCGCTTTTGTCCAGGCACCGCACCCACATGGCAAGCACTCCATCGGCCACCCAGCCCTCCAGGCCGTTGCTCAGATCGGTGACCGTGGCGCTGTTGGTGCTGCTCGCTATCGGCAGAGCGTACGAGCCGGATAGCGCAGGCGTCATCCAGGGGGTGGTCCCGCTGGCGGTTACGGAGTTGCTCCCGCTGTAGAGAAAATAATTCGGGTTGGCAATGGAACCAGAGGTTTCCGGCTCGATATAGACCCTTCGGAGCTGCAGGCGCCAGTTGGCGGAATTGGAACTGGAGGTGTCCGAAATCACAAAGTAACCGACGATGGAGAGGTTGCCGTAGTCGCGGTTATGGGCCAGCGGCGCCTGCCAGAAGATCGAATCCGAGTTGGCGACGGGCGTGAAAGCCGGGTTGCTGCCAGGGTTCGCCGCTGGCAGCACAGTGCCACTGGGCGGATCAATGAGCAACTGCACGGAAGTGGTGGTATTAAACCGGTTGAAAGGTACCGACGCCACGGACAACTCGCGTCCAATCTCGTCCAGCGCCTCACGCGCGACGCGGTTTGCATCGATTCGCTGGGTGGCCTGCGAGGCAAGCGACGATGCGCTGTTGATCGCCCCCATGGCCATCACCAGCATGAGCACCAGGATTGTGGTCGCCACCAGCATCTCCAGCAGCGTGAAGCCTTCAATGATGTTACGGGAGCGAATCATAATCAGCCTGCCCCGTCAGTAAGTGTGTGGAAATTGGACCAAGGTTCGTCGGGGACACATAGGGATAATAAAAAGTCACTTTCCACAGGAATTGGCGGTTCTGGCTGTCCGAGACCTCCGCCGCCGTGAATGGAGGGCTGGTGATGCCTATGGTTCCGGAGACGGAGGGGGCATCAACGCGCGTTACAACGGCGGTGTAATAAATATTCTGCGTCGTGCCGCTGGTAATTGCCGGGTTGCCAAAAAGATCAAAATAGTAGGTTCCGGCCGTTCCAGATGTCGCGATTTTCGACAAGGTTCCTGATGAAATTATCCGCAAAGAGGAGTCAACACTGTGGAGCGCAGCCGCTATGGAGGAGTCCTTGGCCGAGTCCCGCGAGGAACTCAGTCCGCTACCGAGCAGATAGACAATGCCCACCACCGCAAAGGAGAAAATCCCAAGTGCCACCACGACCTCTATCAATGAAAATGCGGGCCCTTCAACAGTTTTAGCTGTGTAGGCCGTTCTTGGGGGGCTGGCTTTCATTTTTCGACAGGAGGGGATTGCTGGGTTCCGACCGCATCCTTCTCACAAAAACGCGCCACGACACATGCCTCCCATCATCATTGCATGGCGTTGATTTTTGCTCTGCCCGATGCTTCCGGAATCAGGACCATATAATCAACACCTGTACCGCTCTTTGTGATCCTTTGCAAGTTGATCGCCGGTCCGGAAGTCTGGGACAACACGCTGCCGTCTGAATAAAACACAATGTAGGAATAGTTTACAAGGCTCTGCGTGCCAACGCTTAACGGAAGACTCACACCTGACGGCGGGGGATTGGAACTGGGAATAGTATAAAAGGAAGAGGTTCCATTGCGGGACAAAGGCGTCAGCGAAACGTCCGCAGGCAGCCGGATTGCGGCGCTGTTCCCTGCCCATGTGGCTGTGCCGGAAGAACTTACGCTGGCCTGGAGAAGAACAAATTCCTGGGGATTGCTGATGCTTGCGGCGGATGCAGGAGAAAGCAAAAGGGCGACCATGGTTCCGCGGGTTACGGCCTGCTGTCGGGCCATCGATGCGGCGCTTTCCGCAATGTCCACCGCTTTGTCAATATCTTTGCCCGTGGTGACGGATACCATCGCGGGAATTGTAAGGGAAAGAAGAATGACCATGATCGCCACGACCATGACTAATTCAATCAGCGTGAAGCCGCTCCGTGGGTGACAGGGCTTGGGTTGGAGTGCTTGGATGTTCATAGTGGGGACATTGATCTTTCCTGTATGTATAATGCAAATGCACTCATTGCCAATGATACAGATAGTATACAGTACGGTATTTCACCGGTTCTGCAACCCCCGCCCGGGATCATGTCCTATATTCGTTCCCCTTGAAAGATCGCGGGCATTTCCCTCCGCTTTAGCCTTTTACGTTCAGCCTTTTACCTGTTCCTCCTGGCAGGGCTAATCAACCCTTGCCAACCCTCACCAACCGTCAGCTACCCCCATCCGCCACCATTTGATTCAATGTTGGACGTTGAACGTTGGAAGTTGGACGTTCCTTCTTCGTTTTATCCTTTAGCCTTTATACTTTATACTTTCCCTAAACCCCTCCACCACCAGATTCTCCACCCCCTCCACCTCCATCGCCCCCTTGAAATAATCCGGAACCTCCCCGCTCCACGAAACCCCGCAATTCCTTAGTGTGACATCCGTCGCATTCCGCAGCAGAAACCCATGCGTAGGGTGGCTCACCACTCCCTCATCGCGCCCATCCATTTTCCTCGGGCACGGCCGCAGGTCGAGCCGCCCGCCCGGCCACTTCGACCACTTGGCCAGTTCGATATGCACATTCTCAAACTCCAGGTCCTGGATGCGCTCCGCCGTTTCCCCATGCACCAGCACCCCGTTCTCACTCCGCGCCCGGATGTTCTGGAACCTCACATGCCGCACAGTCCCCACCCGGTCATATTCAGTCCACGGAAGCGATTTCACATAGATCGGCTCCCCCATGCCCCACCAGCGGTCGTCAAAAAGCCGCGTCTCGATGAGAATGTTCGTGAACAAAACATTCTCCACATCCGACTCAAAACTGTGGTTGATCGAAAGCCCCCGGTGGCTCGAGGTGATGATGCACGAGTCCACCACCACATTGCGGATCGGAGCCGAGACCTCGCAGCCGATGCAAAAAGCCGTCGAGGTGCTCTTCAAGGTGCAGCCATGCACGATGATATTTTCGCTGTGCCCGTACTTCTCGAACCTGCGCATTGTCTTCAGGCAGATCGCATCATCCCCACATTCGATGAAACAATCGCTGATTCTCACATTGCGGCACCGGTCGATATCGATGCCGTCGTTGTTCGGCAGCTTTAAATCATTATAAATCCGGATGCGGCTCACGAGCACATCGTCACACCCCACCAGCCACACCGTCCAATGCGCCCCGTCGCGGATCGTGATCCCCTCGATATTCACCCGTTTGCAACCCGCAATGAAAAAAGTCAGCGGCCTTATATCCGGCATCTTGTAAATATAGGGATCATCCGCCGCAATATAGGCGCGCCCGTTTCCGTCGATCACCCCCAGCCCCGTGATCGCAATATCCTCCCCATCCTCCGCGCAGATCCACCCGCACGCAAGCTCCTGTGGGCGGTCCGGCTTTTTCCCCTGCGTCACATCCTCAATCTCCCCGCTGCAAAGAAGCGTCGCCGCATGTTCCATGTGCAACTCCACGCGCGACCGCAAAAACAGCTTCCCCGAGACAAACACACCCCCCGCAGGCACCACCACCCTCCCCCCGCCGCCGGCCGCGCATGCATCGATGGCCTTTTGAATGGCAACTGCATTATTGGTAGCCCCATCCGGCACAGCTCCAAAGTCGGTGATAACAATTTGTTTTCGTGCGGTAGTCATGAATGGTAAAAAAGAGAGTTCACCACACACCTATCCCCCGCAAAAAATAACACACCGCCATACAGTCAGCATACAGTGTTGCCAGCGCGTCTTGACTTGGATTTCATTTTGCCCATTTATGGCAGGACATCCTTGCACCCGTAAGAGGAAAGATCTCTGAAATCTTTTTTTTGCGTCTGCAATGGAGAGCAAAATTTGTGGAGTAACATTCCGCCAGTCAAAATCGCTGGGACCATTAATGGGACTCAAAACAGTCAAACTCCCTTCACCTGTGAGTTTGTCATAGTCGTATTCGAGCCATTCTGAGCCGTTATCAATATCATGGTAATAGTCCGAGAATAAATATTGGGAAAACGTCATTCGTTTCCACTCCACCGAAATGCTGCTAACCTTTGGGTCTTTCCTCAGTTCTTTTACAAGCGTCTTAAAAGCGAGGTTTAGTGCTTGGTTATGTTCAGGGATGAGACCTAGTTTAATTGAGTTTTTAACCATTGGCTCGCGATAATTTTGGTATTCACCATCAAAATAAATAGCGGAACCCACAGTTTGCAAAATTACCAATGTGATAAGCGCGATCAGAAATGATCTTCTCACGAAAGGGGTGTCAAATCTTCTCCTGATCATTATCGCAAGCCTGCATCCACACAATGCACCGAGAACACCTCCTATTATATATCCACCGAATGAAATGCTTAATCCGATGGAATACGGAATAGCAACTCGGTTAGATTCAATTCCGATAGTGAAGGTACAGAAAAGAAGAAATGCTCCCAGCGCTCCTGCGGCAGCTACGAGAACAAATGGACTTAAATGGCGTAGCGACTTGATGAAATATAATATGATGCCGCCGATCAGGCCTGCCTCAAACAGCACCACCACAAATCCCATCATTGTAAAAATCATACTTGTTACTGCGGGCAGTTGACTGGGTCAGCCTGTTGGCTTCACTACACAGCCTATTGCCTATCGCTTTTTCAAACCCTCAACAAGGCTGGTTTTCCAAGACGGCATGCAGAAGGAAATGCGAAATCCTTTAATCCTGAAAATCCTGTCAATCCTGTCAAAAATACCAAGCCCCGCATTGGCTGAAACTCCGAATACCGCAAAAATGGGCCTCAAAGCCCCAAGTCATTCTTAACAATAATTACTCTGTAAAATTACGAAAAACTAAAATTTCCCTTGCGTTCGCAAGCCAATTATGCTAAGTTTTTTAATGACAAGGCATACATTCACCTTGCCTCTTGAAGCCCTCCCCGCACTTTGCGTCCTTCGCGGTTTACCTTTATTCCGAAAGCCGAGCGCAGCGAGACAACTCGACTCTTGGAGATTCGACTCAGGGAGAAGTCGAGGGGCGTGGGCTGCAACCCGTGGGCGGAGGTGGGCGGCTTAACTTGTTCTTTGAAGCATTTTTTGACCAAACGAACCCAAAATCTTCCTATGAAATGACAGGCCCAATCTGGATTCCTTCCCCCGCCATCAAGGTAAATCAAGGTAAATCAAGCCAGAATGGACTTAAAAATGAAAACGGGTAGCGGCAAACACTACACGCTACCGACCTATACCGGGTTAAACCGGCCTAAAAGTCTCAGCAGTGTTAAGATTAGTCATCGAATTTCTGAAAACTGGAAACTTTAAAGAAACGCAAAACCATGGACGAATCCAAGACGCCGGATGCGATACTTCTCTGCCTTCGAACTTCGTCATTCTTTCGTCATTCGAGCTTCGTCATTTTCACCCCCAAAGGGTGAATTTATCCGGCTTAATCCGGGTAAATCCGGCCTAAAAGCCTCACCATTGTTTAAAACTGACCCACGAATTTCTAAAAACCAGAAACCAGAAACCTTGAAGCAGGAACTGTATATGATCTGTATCGCCATACATCCACGCCCCACTCTCCCAAGATGCCCCTTCCCAACCCAATAAAAAATGGAAACCCCGAATATCCCAAAAATTGAAGAACTGCTGAGCATTGGAAATTTTGAAACCGCGCGCCGTCATTGCTTGAAGGAACTGGCCCGGGCCGACGACGACACCCGGCTTTTGATCCTGCTCCACGAGGCCTACCTCGGTCTCTCGGATGTGGCCGCCCGCCAGGAGACGCTTGCCCGCATCGTCCCAAAAAACGAGGACGAACGTTTCGAGACCCTCCTCCTCAAGGCGGGAAACGCGACTGGGCTCGCCAGGGACGAGGGAGGCTACTACCGCATTTCCCCCGAGGCAAAGGCCGGTCTCACGAACGACGAATACAACACGAAGTGGGAGCGCATCGCCTCCGAACTCTGGCAGGAGCTCGACACCATGTCCGTCACCGATGCCCGCCGCGACGCCGTCGCCGCGGAGAAGGCGAAATTCGTAAGGCAGCCTCGATATGAACCCGCGACGCCGAAGCCGGGCGAAGTCACCATCCGCGACGGCACCGGCAAACTTACCGGCACCTTGCGCTTTGCCGATGGCACTCCGGTGGCCAATGCCCCGCTTACGCTCGGGCTGGCCATGGAGGTCCAGGAATACGATCTTTCCACGGTTATCTCGCAGAGTCTTGGCGTTGATCCGAAGATCGGCGCCCAGGAAAGCATGCAAACGCAGACGGATGCGCAGGGGCGTTATGGCTTTGAGGGAGTCCCCGCGGGCCATCATGAATTCCTGGCGGTTTCGCTCGACCCGGAGAAGTTTGACATCGTTACACGTTTCATTGCGCAGGGCATCGATGTTGCCGCGGACAAGGAGACCACCCTCGATGTCGTGGTCGATGAATGGAAAAGCGCCCCTTCCCGTGAAGTCGCCTCCCCGTTCGCAGCGCAACTCGTGCGCGACGGCATCAGCTACCGGCGCGCTCACGAGGAAAAACTGCACAACCCATTCCACTATGCATTTGCCCGCCAGGACATCCGCTTCACGCTCCCTTCCGGCGTTCCGGCAAACCCGGAGAAACTGCTTCTCCTCTCCTCGGCTTCGAACGAGCCGCAACCCTTCCAGATCATTGGTTCCGAACTCGTTTTCTTCACCGATCTGCCCCAGTTGAGCGACCGCGTATTCGCGCTCTATACCACGGAAACAAAGGCCGCCCCGTTCGCCGCAACGCCGGACCTTCTGCCGGTCGCCGAATCCGGCGGCACGGCGGTAATCGACACGGGCCGCGCGAGTTTCCGCATTCCCTTTGGCGAGGGTGCCGACAGCCTGCCCCCGATCCTTGCCGTGCGGGGCGAGGATGGCAAATGGCGCGGCAAAAGCCGGTTCAAATTACCGGCCGGCGTGACAATCCTGTCGCGCAAAACCGCGGTCGTCGTAAGCGGGCCGCTGGTGCTGAAATGGTCGACAACGTACGCGCTTTCCAACGGGAGCAGCCACGAGTTCCATTTCACGGCATACCGCGGCGAGCCATATCTGCTCGCCCACGAAATCTCGGCGGACATCCATGATGCGGCATTCGAATTTTCCCTCGGCGAATTCGCCGGTGGGCGCGGCTACCTGCATTGGTGCACGGAAGGCGGCGGCGGGCTTCATTGGAGCAGCCTGACGCCGGAGGAGCGGGAGCTGGCTCGCTTGCAGGAATCCGTGGCATGGTGGGTGCCGCCCGGCTGTTTCGGATACGCGATGACGCCCGACAGCATTGACGAAAAGGATTACATCGCGGTATTCACCATCCGTCGCGGAGAATGGATCGACCGCGAATTCGGGCGGCTTTCCAACGGCCCGATCGATCGGGATGGCAGCGAGAACCGCGAACTCGACTGGCCCTTCCCGGAAATGGTCGGCTCGACGATCTCGATGATCACCGCGCACACGACGGCTCCGGCCAATGGCAATGCGAGCGACGCATTTTTCAAGTTCGGCTTTTTCAATGGCGAGCGCCACTGGGGCCTGCTCGTCTCCACGCTAGGGCGTAATGACCCCAAGTTCAAGGAGCTCGCATCCGTACAGCACAAGAACTCCTCCCCGCGTTTGCAGGCTTTCAAGGACTGGCATCTCGATGAACAGGACACCGTGAGCCGCCCCTGCGTGGTACTCCAGCGCGATCACATCCGCGCCTTGCGCAGGAAAAAGGAGTCTCCAAAGTTCCGCACGCTCTGGGACGCAATGTCGAAGGACAAGAAGGGCCGCGGTGTGGAAGCGTTCCTGTTTGCGATGGAGGGGGAAGGCCCGGTGGAAACCTGGCGCAAAAAGAAGGAGTTGATGGTGAACGCCCCGATCCGCGCCCGCATGGTACTGCTCGGGCGCGACATGGGAGATCTCTATTCCCCCGTTGGCGGTCGCTGGATCAGTATTTTCATGGAAAACTACGATCTCATCGCCGCCAGCGGCGCATTCACCGAGGAGGAGGAACGGACTGCGCGCGCCTATTTCATTCTCATGGGCCACATGTTCATGGAACCCGACTTCATGAACTGGCTCTACAATTCCCGCAATGCGAATTTCGAGTCGGATCGCACCGAGATCATCGGCACGATCGGCCTCGCCTTCCGCGGGAATCCCAGTTCCGGCAAGTTCCTTTCCCACTGCATGGATCTGATGGAACGCTCCCTCAACACCTATTGCACCCCCGGCAGCGGAAAATGGTACGAAAACCCGGCCTGTTATTATTTCGCCGCCCTCGGGCCACGTGTGAATCTCGCATTCCATCTGGCGGAACACGGGCTCCTCGATCCCGTCAGCATTGCGCGGTTCAAGGACTGCCTGCGCTGGGGCATCCTGCTCCTCACCCCCAATTTTCCGCACTCCTATGAACTCATGTACGACGGTTGCAGCGCCGAAGAATACGAGACCGTGGGCAAGGTGCGCCGCGTCCCGCCAATCGGCGACCATGCCCGGCTCGGCACCTGGGTTCCCGAACAATATCCGATGATGGCGAAACTGTACCGCGCCACCGATCCCGAATTCGCCGACCTTCTCCTCTGGGCATACCAGGCCGGCGGATCCGATGGCGGCTACTTCAGCAACAAGCCCGCGCTGTTTGCTTCATTGGAGGAAGGAGACCTGAAGCCGGCTCCGGAACAGACGGTTGCGAGCCGCCGCCTCGAGGGCTTCGGCGCCGTGTTCCGCGGCGGTTTCAATACCGGCAAAGAGTTTTATCTTTTGTTTAAACAAGGCCCCGGCGGCTACCGCTACCATCGCACCGAGGGAAGCATCATCCTGTTCGCGGATGGCAAACCGCTCATCTACGACGGCGGCGAGGCAGGCGAAACATGGCGGCACACCACGCTCTCTTTCCACGATGTCCACATGCCGATGGCGTGCGGCCACGTCGAGCGGTTCCATTCCTTTGGCGGGTTGGATTTTGCCCAGGGCGTCCATCCGGAAATCATCAAACCGGGTGAGGTGACCCAGTTCAACGACAGTTGCCATCATACTCTCGTCCCCGTCGCCTGGGCGCGCTACCGCGAGCCGAACCCGGCGAATGTCCGCTCCGTAATGTGGGTGAAGGATGAATACATCATCCTTCACGATGATCTGCGGATTGACCCGGCGATCCCCTCTTTCTGGCACGCGCAGGTCGTTGCCGACGGCGAAACCGGCAACGCCCGCGACGGCTACATTTTCAAGGGCCGCTTCGGTGTTGATTTGCAAATTGTCCTGCCGGACCAGCAGTTCACCGCTGAAAGCTGCGAAAGGCTTTCGCCCCTGGAATATCCCGCCGAACGGAAAGAGCGTTTCGGGATGCGTCACCTTCAGTTGACGGGCGACAAACCGGATCATTACCTCGCCGTGATGCGTCCGCTCTCCAGCGGAAAAACCGCGGTGCGATCACGCTTGTTTAAACAAGACGGCCGCGTACTCGGTGTTCATGTCGAAGGCGACGGCATTCAGGACGACATCTTCCTCTCGCGCGACAACTTCAAGCTGTCGAAAGATGGAGTGGATTTCGAGGGACGTTACGGCACCGTCCTCAGGCGCGTCGGCCGCGTGGAACTCGCATTGCTGTCCGGCAGCCTGCTTTCAGCCGAGGGCGCACGCATCGAAAGCTCGGGCGTGGCGGCGTTCCTGACGATCGCCGGCAACTCCTGTGATCTCGTTGCCGAGGGCAATGGAACAGTCACAATCACCCGCAAAGAAACGACACTCCATTTCGAAGTAAACGGAAAATTCCAGATGCGATTGAATTAACGCAGGAAACTCAGGGCGTGGAAGTTGCGCTCTGCGCTTTGAGGAATGCGTCGAAATAGCGATGGGCCAGTAACTTCTGCGACGCATTGTCGAAATGGAGATGGTCCCCCTTGTCCACGAGGCCGTCCGCGGAAGCCACCGCCGACTTCGTCACCAGCGATGGCAGCAAATCGATCTGCTGGTTGATCGTTTCCGAGAAGGGATGTGCAGTATAGGTGAATCTCCCGATCTCACCCGCAATGAACGGCACATCCGGGGCATCCAGATCCTTGCGGAATTGCGCCACCAGCTTCGCAAGTCTTGCCGCGTAGGTTCCCGCATCCTTGCCCGCATCGCTCTCCCCTTGGTGCCAGAGAATCCCCACCAGTTTTCCCAACTGCATCGCGATCTTCGCGCGGCGGATCGCGTTGTTGTAGAGATTATCCGGCGGATAAAGCAGTTGCTTCGACTTCGGGTCCCACTGCCCCACGGAAGTCCCGCCGAACGCGCACGGCACCAGCCCGATCGTCACGCCGGTCTCTTTTTCCGCGAGCAGTTTTGCAAAGGCGAAGCCTAGTCCCCCGCCTATGGCCTTCGGCTTGTCGTAATGAATCGGCTCGCCCTGGGAATACCATTGGTCGAGCCGGTTCAACACCAGCACCCGGGGATCGGGGATCTTGTCGGCATCGGTGAGAGGAGCACGCCCCGCCATGTTTGATTGCCCGACCAGCAGAATGATTTCAAATTTGCTTTTATCGACCGGAGGCGTGGCAGGCTTGCCTAAAATCGGCGCAGGCTCCTCGACCTTGGCTACCGGGGACGCCACAGGAGCGGGAGAAGTGCTGCCACTTGTCATGTCCCCGGCCTTCACCACTTGAAGGAAAACCACGAGGCAGGGAACCAACAGCAGAATGGATTTCATAAATAATATTGTTTAAACAAACTTATTTCCCGGTTGGCGGAGCGGCAGGTGGCGGGGAAATCTCCGGCCAATCATCGGTGCGGAAAGGCGATGCGGGAAGCTTTTCCTTGTTATAGAGATTGCAGCGGGGCGCATCACTCCAGCCGTAACGCACAGCAACAGGCTGCGTCACCTGGGCGCTCGAGACGACAACGGTGTTCCCGTCGATCTTTGACTGCGCCGGCACCCAGTTTTTATCCGCGCCTGCGATGGTGAAGGATTCAAGCTCCGTGGTTGAAACCGGATTCTTCTGCAAGCTCGCGGGAATCCACGGCGCCTGGCCGAGGATCAGACCGCCGCCGGTTTGTGTGAAGGTGATGCGGATCGCGCCCCCCTCCACTTTCATCGAATCGTAAAGCGGACCCGAGCAGACCACATCCTCGCCGTAAGCGACATGCCGCGCCGCAAGGGCGAGACGCAACCCGACATCGAGCTTGTCCTGCGGATGGACATTTTTCGGATCTCCAATGTCCACGGCGGAGGCCATGCCCGTGCGAGGGAGCGCGAGGGTCTTCACCTGCGACTCACGCAGCAGCGCCCAATTCTGGTTGGGATAAGCCGAGTCATCATAAGCCGCCAACTCCACGAACAGGAACGGAAAATCACCCAGCCCCCAGCGCTGGCGCCAGTCGGTGATCATTAAAGGAAACAGCGTGCGATACTCCATGGCCCTGGCCGTGTTCGATTCGCCCTGATACCAGATCGTCCCCTTGATCGCGTAGTGAATCAGCGGTGCAATCATCCCATTGAACAAAACGGTGGGGACGTGGCTGTCTCCGTTGGGATTGTGCGGCATGGGAGGCGGCCCGCCCGCCGTGGGACGGGGCGGTGGAGTCGCTCCGGCAGCCTTGGCGGCTTCGACAGCGGCGTTCCAGGCGGACATCGCCGCCTGATAGGGAATCTTTCCCTCCTTGTTCCACTTCTCCAGCGCAGCCTGATAATCGGTCATTTGCGCGGGATACATTTCCATCGCCTTTGGGAAAGCCGCCAGTTGGGTGTTGTAGTGGGTCACATAGTCCGCAAGAGCCGGGGTGCTTTCCAATGCGGAAAGACTGGTCCACGTCTCCGCGGACGTGCCTCCCCAGCATGATTCGATGAGTCCAACCGGACGTTTCAGCTTCGAGCGCAATTCGCGTCCGAAGAAATAACCCACTGCCGTGAACGACGGAATGGTCTGGGGCGTGCAAAGCTTCCACTCCCCTCCCCCCTGCTTGCGATCCACATCAGTCGCCGGTTGGATCGAAACCGTATGCAGCACGGAAAAGAGCCTCAGTTGCGGATCGTCAGCCTTGGGCAATTCGTCAGTCGCATTATGCGCGCCGCTGAAGTTGAATTCCATGTTCGACTGCA
>Ga0302319_10005403_pt1 | contig 25672 bp, 21 predicted proteins | sample Bog_T0_2_FD_203319 | JGI IMG/M metagenome (GOLD analysis project Ga0302319, IMG submission 203319) | Peat permafrost microbial communities from Stordalen Mire near Abisko, Sweden - Bog_T0_2 | ecosystem: Environmental > Terrestrial > Soil > Wetlands > Peat | place: Sweden: Abisko, Stordalen Mire...
GTAGCCGGGCGCGATAGCATTCACCTGCACACCGCGCGCGGACCACTCATTGGCCAGTGCCTTGGTGAGTTGCGCGACGCCGCCTTTGGCTGCGGCATAGGCGGGTACTGTGATACCGCCTTGAAAGCTCAGGAGAGATGCTATGTTGACAATCTTTCCGGAGCCTTGTGCGAGCATGGCACGGCCTGCGGACTGGCAGAGGCGAAAGACGCAGGTGAGGTTGGTGGCAAGGACATCGTCCCAGTCGGAGATGGAGTAGTCGACAGCAGGCGCGCGGCGGGTGATGCCGGCATTGTTGACGAGGATGTCGATGGAACCGAAAGCTCTGATGGTATCTTCCACAAGCTGGGGTGCGTTGTCAGGATGGCTGAGGTCGGCGGAGAGCGCAACAGTTCGCGAGCCTGAAGCGGCAACTTGATCGATCACATCGCCGGGCACGCTTTGCGAGGCATGCAGTGCGACGTTCGCGCCTGCCTCCGCAAGTGCGATGGCAATTGCGGCCCCCATTCCACGCGATGAGCCAGTTACAAGGGCATTCTTGCCGGTGAGTTTAAAACTATCGAGGATCAAGGCGAGTTCTCCTGGTTGTTGTTTTGTTTCGATGGGCGCTAAAGGAGGTCGGTGATGCGCAGCGGGTCCATGTCGCTGTAGTCCTGGTTCTCGCCGCCCATGCCCCAGCAGAAAGAGTAACTCGCAGTGCCAACCCCGGCGTGAATGGACCACAGCGGTGAAATGGCGACCTGCTTGTTTGCCACAAAGAGATGCCGCGTTTCGTCGGCGGGTCCCATCAGATGTACAACGCGCTGGTCGGAGGGGATATCGAAATAGAGATAGACCTCAGAGCGCCGCATGTGCGTGTGCGGCGGCATCGTGTTCCAGACACTGCCCGGGTGAAGGGTGGTAAATCCCATAACTAGCTGGCAACTGGACGCACCCTCAAGGTGAATGAGCTTCCGTATGGTGCGGTGGTTGGCTGTTGCGGGGTCTCCGATGGATAGTGGGCTTGTGTCGGCTGCACGAATGCGCGTGGTCGGATGAACGGCGTGCGCGGGATAACTCAAGAGATAGAATTCAGCCGGGGTTGCGGAGGACGTGCTTGAAAAGGAAATCGAATGAGGGCCGCGACCGATGTAGAGGGCATCGCGGTTGTCGAGTTCATAAGTCTCACCATCGACATGGACTGCGCCAGGTGCGCCAATGTTGAAGACTCCGACTTCGCGGCGATCCGTGAAGGCGGTCGCGCGCAATTCGGGCGGGCATGGCAGTTCCAACGGTTCGGCGAGTGGGAGTGCGGATCCGATCACGGTTCGATCGAGGTCGACGTAAACAAGTTGAACAAACCCCGGCGAGAAAAGATCGTCAACCAGGAAACGGGAACGCAGTTCCGCGGTGGACATGCGCGTGTATCGTGTTTGATCGGCAATTTGCAGAGTTCTCATAGCGTGGCCTGTCAGTTGGGGTTGCGGTTGGTCATGGTTGCTAGCAGACATTCATTTGGACCTGCTGAATTGTTGGCCTAGAAACACGGGTGCGATGTGCCGCACATAAAGGTTTTCCGTGACATTTCTGGCCACGATTTCGCGGTTTGCTTCAAGCAGATCCAAATAGCGAGGGCCTAGCTTTGCGGCTATTTTGAAACCCACATGAAGCAACTGGCGAAAGCTCGAATTGTAACTCGCCGCGTGAGGATTGTGGCGTAACGCCCCTGTGAACTGTGCGGAAGACCAGCCTGCAACTTCAGAGGGTGCGGGAAGCATTGCAGGATCGATATCGATCACTGTCGCGTAAGGGGCGCAAAGTTCGGTCGCATGGTCGAAGGCCTGAGCGTAGATTTCCTTTGCGAGTTTCAGACCTTCGCCGCCGGATTCGGCGAGACCAATGACTTCTTCAAGCCATGTGGTGCCCGCAGTTTTCAGATGCACTCCCGCAGAGAACTTATGGATGGCCGAGTGAATGGCGGGGTAGATGGAGAACTTATCGCTTCCGGAATGAATACTGAGCTTGAGGTTCGACGGTAGTCCGTAGGTGGCCACAGCGTGCTGAATTGCGGCGATATCTAAGGTTATTTCGCGAGTAAATTGATCAAGGTCGCCAACGTAGTCGACCCCTTTATTGAAGCGCCCCGTGAATTTCGGAGCGATCGTCTGGATTGGGATTCCCTGGTCCGCAATGGCGGCGAGAATGATCAGCAGTTGGGCCGGTGTTTGCGCGGATTCCGTTTCGTCCATTGAGACTTCAGGGACGAATTCTCCTTTGCCCTTGGCGGCTTCAATGTGCCGGTAAATCTTGCCGGCCTCCTGAATGGCGAAGAGAAACTTTGCCGCGGTGCGGCGCAGCAAATCTGGTGCGATCTCAATTGCGTGATCCCATGCAGGGAGAGAGACCGCGCCGAGGAGTTCGGGGTGCGCATGGACGAAATCGTTGAGTGAATCTGCGTTCGCCGGCTTGCCGATATAGTCTGCGACGTCAATGGTATAGAAGTCGCAGGCAGGTAGGAATCGATCGACTGTGTTCAGGTTGATGTGGTCGGCATCGCAGAAGTACGGAAGCTTCCAGCCAAGCTCTTTGACGGCTGCGTCGGCAGCCGCTCGTACCGATGAAGGTTCAGAGCCGATGATGGTGTGCTCCCGGTTGGATTTGTTCCAGACCGGGATGATTTCAACGCCGGCGTCGGCTGCAAGGATGCAGGCGTGCAGTTGTGCCTTTGCCTGGTGGGCGAAGCGGTCGCCGATGCCGATGGAGTATTTATCGAGCTGTTTCATTTCTTGTCCTGTATTCGGATGATGCGTCGCCAAGATTATTCTTTCACCTTGATGACGAGGGCGCTATAGGTTGTGCCGGGGGCGATGATCAACTGGTGCGGCACTCCCGCTGGAACATGAACGACGTCGCCGGCCGCGATGGTCTGGGTGATTCCATTCCGGATTTCGGAGCCTGTGGTCTCGCCATCGGCCGCGGCGTGGGCATTGAATACGGTTCCGCCGGTGATGAGGGTTGCGTTGCCTTCCATCACAATCATCACATCGTCAAAGTGAGCATGAATCTCCGCGCCGCCGCTTGCCGTGCGTTCAGAAAGCTTGATCGCGTGGGTTTCGTAGTCGCCCAGTGTCGACCCGCTGCTGCCTTTGGTTTTGGCTTCGGCGGCCAATTGAACAAGCTGAGCCTGCAGTGATGCGGCAGGGAAGACTTCTGCCTTTCCATTCGATTGCGCAAGGCAAGGGGCGGCGAAGATTGCCAGCGTGAGCGCGATTGCGAGTTTCATAATGTCCTCAACTTGTTGCGAAATCGGGTTGCCGGAGAACGCGTTTGGGGTCTTTCCATGGAATTAAAGGGCCTTGTTGTCGATGGCGTTGACGTTTGCATCTGGTGCTGCACGGCTCCAGCCAATGCGCATGTCTTCAACATTGTGCAGGGCGAACGCGCCGTCAGCACCGCGTGGAGCAGTGATGGCGAAGAAGTCGGAGTGCTCGACGTCTGCGAGGTGAAAGGCGGGCCGGGAGTCTGGAACAGTGTTGGCAATTTCCAAATGACTCATCTCAATGTTGCGCACATGGCGCAGGAAGAATCCACTGGCGGGCATGGGGCCGAACATTCCTGGCTCCGGATACTTGTTTTCAAACTCGGGTGGCTGAATCTGCGCGGCGGACTCGGCCGTGCCGCCGACGGTCTCGATGTAAATGTTCGAGAGCTTCACATCTTCAATGGAATGGCCGGGAACGCCACTGAGGATGGAACTCACGTTGCGTGGTGCGTTGAAGCAGGTGAGGTTGCTGATGAGAATGCGCTTCATGGTTCCAACTTGAGTGCTTTCTTTCGGGCCGCGCAACCGCGATCCAAGGCGCATGAAGATGGGGCTTGACGACAAGTTGCGCATGGTGGTGTTGGTAATGGTGATGTCCTCCATCAGCGCGCCATCGACCGATTCAAGTGCGTATCCCTGGCAGCCTTCGAAGATGCAATTTGCGATGGTTATGCTGATGAAGCCGCCGTTGGATTCAGTGCCGCACTTGATGCGTCCTGTGCGCCAATGAGGCGAACCCTCGGGGAATCGTTTGAAGGTGCCGTCGAGGATAGAGCCAAGCTCATAGTCGCCTGTCACCCAGCAATTGGAGATGGTGACATTGCGCGTAGCACGCGCGTAACCCAGGGCATAACTGGACTTGGGACATATACCGTCATCCCACGGCGAATTGACGGTGCAGTTTGAGACGCGTACATTCTGACAGCAATCGATGTCCATTCCATCGCGATCGGTATCGATCTTGAGGTTGTCGATGGTCAGGTTGTCAACGCCTGTGAGCAACAGTCCAAAGTGGCCGCCTTTGAGGATGGAGAAGTCGCGGAAGATTACGTTGCGGCAATTTTTGAGGGCGATGGCCTTGTTGCCAACGCCGGGTTGTTCGGCAACAAAGGGACCGCCCTGGTCTTTTTTCGACCGCCCGTCTGAGAGGCCCTTTCCCCAGATGAGGCCGGGACCGGTGATGCTGATGTCATGGAGGTTTTCACCCCAGAGCAGGGAGTTATGCCAATGGTTGTGCCCGTAGTCCTGATAGGCATCCCAGGCTGCTTTAGGCTCTGCGGCATCAAAGGCGCCACCGTGATAGCCAGTCTGGTCACCGGGAAGGGGCGAGTCCGCAGCGACGATGGAACTTCCCTGAAGCAAGTGAAGGTGCACGTTGCTCTTGAGACGAATTGAGAAGCACAGATAGGAGCCGGCGGGGAAGACGACCACGCCGCCGCCCGAGGCCGCTGCGGATTCGATGGCCTTGTTGACTGGCTGCGTATCCAGTGTCTTGCCATCTCCAGCGGCGCCATAGGTGCGGACGTCGAAGAGACCGAGGGAAGGTGCTTGATCATTGGGTCCTGCCGATGCGGCAAAGGAGACGGCTGGGAAAGCAGCGGTCACTGCGCCAAGGCTTCCAGTTCGCAGAAAGCTGCGGCGAATGGAATTAAACGTATTCATTCAGTCTCTCCTCAAAATGGACGTTCCTGCATGGTGCCGGTGGAAGCGAATTGCTGAACTGCGAATCCGGGGTAAGTGCAATCATTAAAGTAATGTGTCATGCATGACGAGGGCGACGGCACTTCGCAGTCGCGCTTTATTGCCGTCCTGCGCTGCTCTTAACCGCGGGACCATTGCCAGCGGGCTTCTGCGCATCGCTGCTTCGATCAAGGGGCCGGCAATGTTCCAGATTGTTGTAATATCGCCCACCACAATGATCTCGGCGGGTGCGAGTGCCGAGGCGATCATCTGCATTCCGCGGCCAAGTGCCGAACACATCCTTTCAATGGCGCGCATCGCCGCAGGATCGTTGGCCTGTGCCCGACTCAGAATCTCTTCGAAGAACGGGGAGGGTTTGTTTGCGGCCTCAGCGTAGTAGCGCATGCCGGCGGGATTCGCCGCGAGGGTTTCCCAGCATCCTCGGCTTCCACAGTTGCAGGGCAATCCCTCAGGGTCCATCTGGACATGCCCGAACTCCCCCGCCGAGCCCCCCTCGCCCCGCAGAATGCGGCCATTGGCGAAGATGCCTGTCCCCAGCCCTTCAGAGACATTGACGGCGACCAGGTCGTGCGTTCCATCGGTGTCTCCAAACCAGACTTCGGAGAGGGCGCATGCGTTGGCGACGTTGTCAGCGACCACAGGCAAGCCGATGGCCTGCTCGACTCGAGACTTGATCTGTTCAATAGGCCAGCGAACGTTGGGCGCAAAGATCGGCTTGTCTGGAACTGGTTTGCCTGTGGAGGTTCTTGCGCTCCTGAGGTCCAGGCGGCCAGGCAAACTGATACCGATTCCATCGAAGGACCGGTCCGAATTCGCAGTGATGATCTTTTGAATTGCGGAGACGATGGTCGCGACTACCTTGTTAGAGTCTTCGGGGAGACGAATCAGTTCCTGGGTGAGAATTGCGCCGCCTAGGTCAGTGACAGCCACTGTAGTCTGCGAGGGATGGATGTCCAGCGCAAGGACACCGCGTTGACTATTGACATTGAGAAAGGTTGGCCTGCGGCCACGCGGCAGCCTGCCCATTGAGCCTTCAACGATCCAGCGCTCTGCGAGCAGCTCTTCAACAATGAGGGAAACGGTGCTCCTCTGCAGGCCGGAGACGCGGGCCAGGTCGGCACGCGAGACTGGCTGGCGGGTGCGAATCTGATTGAAGATGAGGTTGCGGTTGATCTGGCGCGGAATCTTGTTGGACGCGCTGACCTTGTTGGTGAAGGAGAATCGGGGCGGCGTCGATTTGGGGCTGCGGTCCGGCTTCTCAGTCATGGTTGGCACCGTGTTCTATGTAAATCTGGGTTTGTTGGATACATTCGGTTCTGACCTGGAAATGTTGAACTCGATGGGTCTTCAGTCAACGACTCTTCCAGCAAGGCATTCACGAAGCCCAACAGGAAGGGTCCGGATGGGTTACTGACAGCCTGCATTGTGCGCCTTGGGAATGGCGAGAAACGTAATGCTGGCGGGCGCGAAAGCAACTGGGCCGTTGTGCGTGGATGCTGCTTTGAGGTCGGGAAGTTCATCGGTGGGGCCGAGTTGGAGATCGGCGCCGTTCAACTGAATGTGGTTGTCCTGAAGGTTGGCGGCAGTAAGGGTGTAGCGCTCGGACGCAAGAGGCAGGTCAAGTTTCTGAGGGGTATCCGGGCTGGCGTTGATGACGAGCAGGGTCACGCCGCCTTGATGGTTCGGAAAGCAATGCGCATAGATGTGAAGGCTGGTCGCAGGCGGGGGGCCGGGATCAAGGACCCTAGTTCCCATCAGCCTGCGCCAAAGGAGCGCGGACAAGTAGTTGGGACGCGGCTCGAATGTGTACTCGGTGAGCAAACCGTAGTCGCTTGCTGCCAGGGTATTATGCATGTGGACCTGGACGCCTCTGCGCGCTGACAGGCCGAGCTGGTTGAGATAGCGGAAGGTGTCAAGAAAGGTGGATGCCCAGCGGTCGCCGCCGCATGCAGCCTGTGCGGTCTCAGTATCCCACAGGGGTTTGCCTGGCTCGAATTGGTCGCGAATGCCCGAGTAGAACTGGAGGATGCGATCGGGCCGGGCGAGCCACTCATCGGAAAGTGCGGCATCCGCAGTGGTAGTGGAGGCGGCGCCAAAAGAACCACAGCGGCTGGAGAACGCACCATAGGAATGAAAGGAGACAGCATCGAAAACGGGCCCAGAAGCTGTGAATAGAGCATTGCTGCTTAGAATGCCCATCGAGGAAGGAGTCATCAAGGTGCCTTCGTCGGCAGAACCTGGGCCGAGGAAGATGAGGCCGGGAAGTGCCTGCTTCGCGAACGCATGGAAGGCCAAGACGTCGCGACCGTAGTCGGCGGCGCCGTAGCCTTTGGGTGCGCCGCCAATCTCTGCGATGTTTGGTTCATTCATAAACTCGGCAGCGGCAATGTGGCCGCCGATGGAGTTGGTGAAATCGACGACCTGGCGTGCTTGATCGGATGTCCAGATCCCCGAAGCGTCACGGGCGCCGGGGCTGATGGCGAATGAGGTGACAATCTCGGCGTTGACCGCGCGCGAGAAATCAACAACTCCCTTCCACTGGCTGCGGGTGAGTATGCCGTTGAAACCTTTTGGGGGTGAGGTGAGTGCAGGGCCGTCCGTGTTCTGAAAGAAAGTGGTATTGGCCCAGGTGCCGCTTACGCGGATATATGCCGGACCAAGGGCTGCTGCAAGCTTGCGAAGACGCGGGTTGTAGAGGTCAATGGGCTTGCGGTACTCGTAAAGACCGGGGTCAATGCCGGTGGGTTGATTCGCGGCTGGCTGGCCGGGGGCAGGAGAAGCGGCTTTGCTGGCGTAGAGTTTCCAGAAGCGCCCCCCGGTCACTTCCACCATCTCGACATTGTAGGACTGGAACCGCTCGTCAATCGTGCCGATGCGGGGCAGCGTTTCGGGAGCAAGCGATGTGGCTTTTGGTTCCTGGCTCGCGAGAAACAGCGGGGCGACGATCATTGCCATTGCGGAGGGGGCGATAACGAGGATTGAATTTCGGACCATCTTGGATTCCTTTACTACCCACTTGCTTGATTGAGAAATTGCGGACAAAGCAATCACTGGTTGACTCCGCTCGCGAGGAAACCTCCATCGACGACGATAGTCTGGCCGGTTACAAACGATGACGCGTCAGAAGCGAGAAAGATTGCGGCGCCGACCAACTCCTCGGTTCTGCCAAAACGGCCCATCGGCGTTCGCATCAGCAATTCCTGGCCACGCGGCGTGCTGTCAAGAAGCTGAGCGTTCAGCTCGGTGCGAAACACACCGGGAGCAATTGAGTTTACTGTGACCCCGCGCTTTGACCACTCCACTGCGAGCGAACGAGCGAGCGAGGCGACGGCTGATTTGCTGGCAGCGTAGGCGGCAACTTCATTGAGTGCAACGAAGCTGTTGAGAGAGGTGATGTTGACAATGCGACCATACCCGCGATCCAGCATATGGTGTCCAAATACTTGGCAGGCGCGAAGGGTGCCAGTGAGATTGGTGTCGAGGATTGCGGCCCACTCTTCTTCGGGCATGGTGAGGGTTGGAGTCCGCTTGATTCTGCCAGCGCAGTTGATGAGTATGTCGACTTTGCGGAATTGGGAGATGACTGCGTCGAGAAGCTGAGCGAGGGATGCGCGGTCGCATACATCCGATGGGATGCGCAAGGTTCTGCGACCCAGCGCTTCGATTGCGGATGCTGTCTCTTCAACTTGCTGCTCACGGCGCGCGGTGGCGATCACGTCGGCTCCGGCTTCAGCCAGACCAAGTGATAGAGCTCGGCCAATGCCGGAGGTTCCGCCAGTGATGACTGCCGTTTTGCCTGCGAGATTAAAGAGTTGCGAACTCATTTGGCTTGCCTTTCAGAGTAGCTCTTTCAGAGTCGGCTGCGGTGTGCCCAGAGGCCCAAACCGGGGTTGGCGATGAAAAATACATCTTCTCCACCGACGCGATTGTAGCCGTGATTGAGCGCGTCCGGGTTGTAGCGCTGAAGCATGGTTTGAAGGTCCGCATAGCTGAAACCAACGGACTCAACTTCTTCGCGGGTCAGGTTTCCGGGGCACCAGGTGATGTTGAAGCGGCCTTCGGAGGAGCCGTGAATCAGGTGAGCTGCGGCGCTGAGATCGTTGGCCAGGTCGGGATTGGAGTCGACTGCGGCCAGGGTTGCAGGCGTGCCGTGATAGCCATACTTTCGGATCAGTGCGTCGATTGTGTTGTCTTCGCCGAACTCCTTGACGCCGGGGGCAAGGATGATGAGATCGGCGCCATCGGCAAGTGCCATTCGGGTGCGATAGACGGCTTTGTTGCCGAGCCAGGTGGAGTGGAACTCGTGAGGATCGAGATAGACGACGGCTTTCTTGATTGGTTCCTCCACGATCTCGAAGTTGACCTTGAGGCTCAGCTCGGCAGCCAGATGAAAGCATTCGGAGTCATTGCCTATGAAGAGGCCGCGGACGGCCAGGCCGCCAGAGGCGCGGCGGCCGACGACGGTGAGTACATACACAATGGGAAGGTGCTGCAGGAATTTGTCGGAGGCATAGTTGAGGACGGCGCGAACGGGATTCTCGGCGCGCCCCATGATGCGCTCCATGCCGTACACGGCTGCGAGGTAATGACTGCGGTTGATGCCTTCGCGCCCACCGGTGCCCACCAGAATGTTCTTGGTGTAGTTTGCCATCCCGATAACTTCATGAGGCACGACCTGGCCGATGGATAGGATGAGATCGAACACGCCCCGAGAGATAAGTCGATTGACCTGCGCGGGCCATTCATAGTTCAGCTTGCCTTCGGATTGTTCGCGGATGAATGCCGCGGGGACTTCGCCGAGTGTCTCGACATCGGTGCGCCAGTTGTGCACCTGGAATAAACTTTGCGGCATATCGCCAAACATACGGGTGAGCTGGTCGGGGCGCATGGGTGTGTGAGTTCCGAGCGCGGGCAGGACAGCCTTGAGGCGGTCTCCGTAGTACTGCCATGCATAGTTGGTGAGGTCGCCAGCGCGAGAATGTTCGCGGCTTTGATCGGGCGGAACAGCAAGGACGCTGCTGCGGGGACCAAGCTGAGCGAGGGCTTCCTCAAGCAACTGGCGAAGCTGCTGGGGCGAAAGATCGGACTCGACGCTTCCAACGGCGCAGTAGAGGCTCATGAGCGGAACTCCACTCTTTTAAGACCAGGCGCGAGCGAGATGATGATCAGTAGGGCGAGCAGGTAAGCGCTGGCGGCAATGACGAAAAGGCTGGCGTAGTTGCTATGGGTGAGTTGAAGGACGTATCCGACGACGATGGCGAAGATGGAGCCCGCGGCAGAGCCGGCCATGCCGCCAATGCCGGTGACGGAGCCGACGGCAGTGCGAGGGAACATGTCTGAGGCTGTGGTGAAGATGTTGGCGGACCAGCCCTGGTGGGCAGCGGCTGCGAGGCTGAGCAGGGCGATGGCGACCCACTCGGAGCTGAGATAGTTGACCAGGACGATGGGCACTACCGCGCAGGCGCAGAGAAGCATGGCGGTGAGACGGGCACTTGAAGCTGAGAGGCCAAGTTTGCGGAAGGGGATGGGGAGCCAGCCGCCGCCGATGCTGCCGATGGAGGATGCAGTGTAGACAATGATGAGCGGCAGGCCAACGTGTTTCAGGTCGAGGTGATAGCGCTTGCTGAAGAAGTCGGGAAGCCAGAAGAGGAAAAACCACCAAATAGGATCGGTGAGGAGTTTGCCGATGGCGAACGCCCAGGTTTGCCGGTATCCGAGAAGCTTTCTCCAGGGAACGGATGGGCCCATTTGCGCGGCGGCTTCCTGATAGATGTGTCGCAACTCGGCGCCAGTGAGTGTGGGGTGGTCGGCGGGCTTGCGGTACTTGCTGAACCAGACGGCGATCCAGAGCGCGCTGAAGATACCGGTGAAAAGAAACGCCGCATGCCAGCTGTAGTGAATGGCGACCCACGGAACAATGAGTGGAGCGAGGATGGCGCCAAGATTGGCCCCGGAGTTGAAGATGCCGGTGGCGAAAGAGCGCTCGCTTTGCGGGAACCACTCGGCGACGGTTTTGATGGCGGCAGGGAAGTTACCGGACTCGCCGAGGCCGAGGAAGACGCGTGCGACGCCGAACTGGAACATGGAGTTGACAAGCGCATGACCCATGGCAGAAAGGCTCCAGACTGCCATGATGCACATGTAGCCAATGCGCGTGCCTACTTTGTCGACGAAGCGGCCGGCGGCGAGAAGGCCGATAGCATAGGCGATCTGGAAGGCGGCCATGATGTAGCCGTAGCCAACTTCAGTCATGCCGATGCCGTGATTGGCAACCGATTGCATCAAGGTGGGCTTGAGCAACGAGAGGACCTGGCGGTCCATGTAGTTGATGGATGTGGCGGCAAAGAGCAGGGCGCAGATAGTCCAACGGACGCGGCCGATGCGTGCGCTGGATGGTGTATCTTCAGCAGCGAGCTTGCAGGATTGGATGCTGTTGGCCATGGTCTTTCCTTAAGGAGTGATATTAGAGGCTATACGCCTTTTTCACGAGGCGATAGGTCAGATCCTGTGCTACTTCAAATGCCTCGTCTTCGGCCAGTCTGTGCTCGGCAACGAGTCTGGCGAGGAAGGCGCAATCCATGCGGCGCGCTACGTCGTGGCGTGCAGGAATGGAGAGGAAGGCGCGCGTGTCATCGTTGAAGCCGACGGTGTTGTAGAACCCAGCGGTCTCCGTCGCCTGCTCGCGAAATCGCAGCATGCCTTCGGGGCTGTCGTGGAACCACCATGGCGGCCCAAGGCGCAGACATGGAAAGTGGCCTGCCAGCGGCGCCAGTTCGCGGCTATACGTTGTTTCGTCGAGCGTGAAGAGAATGATGGTGAGGCTGGGCTCGTTTCCGAAGAGATTAAGCAGCGGGCGCAGGGCGTGCACGTAATCGGTTGGCTGGGGAATATCGGCGCCGATGTCGCGACCGTAGCGCTCATAGAGCGGGTGGTTGTGGTTTCGCACGCTGCCAGGATGGATTTGCATCACCAGGCCGTCGTCCAGACTCATGCGAGCCATCTCAGTGAGCATCTGCGCACGAAAGAGTTCCTGCTGCTGGGAATCGGCATGGCCTGAAAGAACGCAATCGAACAGCTTCTCGGACTCAGTGGCAGACAGGTTGGCCGTTTGTGCGGTTGGATGGCCGTGGTCAGTCGCTGTGCAGCCGAGGGAGCGGAAGCGGGCGCGGGCCCTGCGCAGTGCATTGAGGTAGCCATCCCATTGAAGCGTGTTCTCGCCGGTCTGGCGGCCCAGTTCAGCGATGTTGGCCGCGAACCCTGTGAATTCGGGATCAACGACCGGGTCGGGGCGAAAGGTGGGCGGGATGCGAGCATTCCAGCCGGAGTCGCGAATGGCCTGGTGATCTGCGAGTGAGTCGATGGGGGAATCGGTGGTGGCCAGTACCTCAAGATTGAAGCGCTCGAAGAGGGCGCGAGGCAGGAATTCGGGGGTTCGCAACTTCTCGGCGATGGTGTCGTAGTAGAGATCGGCAGTGGATGCGGAGAGTCGCTCGTTGAGGCCAAAAAGTTCGTGGAAGGCGAATTCAAGCCAGATGCGTGTGGGCGTTCCGCGGAAGAGGTAATAATGGCTGGCAAAGATGCGCCAGACATTGCGCGGGTGCTTCATTTCAGGCTGGCCGATCTCGAGGTCTTCAAGCGACACGCCCTGGCTATACAACATGCGGTAGACGTAATGGTCGGGCTGTACGAAGAGCTTGGCGGGATCGGGGAACGGCTCGTTCTTTGCAAACCACGTTGCCTGCGTGTGGCCGTGCGGGCTGACGATGGGCAGATCTCGAACGCTGGCGTAGAGGTTTCTCGCGATGCTGCGTGCGGTGTGATCCGCGGGGAATAAACGATCTTCATGAATCAGCATGTTTTGTTTCCAGTCTCACTCGGAAAAATGTGCACAGCTTCAGGCGTGATAGCCCATGCCTGCCAGGACACCGCGCATGTAGGCAAAGGACTCGGTCACGCCGGGCATCGGGTTGTCGCCGTTGATCTCGTATTCCAGATCGACGAAGCCCTTGTAGTTTGCTTTGATGAGAGCTGCGAAGATCTCACGGAAAGGCATTTTCCCGCGGCCGACGGCGACCTGGGTTTCCTTATCGCTGAAGCTGGTGAGATCTTTCGAGTGCATGTTGAAGAGGCGCGGCCCAATTTCGTGGATGCATTGGACAACATCCGCGCCGGCACGGACAGTGTGTCCGATGTCAATGCAGCAGCCCATGCGAGGGTCCATGCTCTTCACAGCTTTGAGAACATCGAGCGGAGAAGGGAAGACCTTGTCTTCAGGGCCATGGTTGTGAATGGCGATGCGGATGTCATACTCCTTGACGAACTTCTCCAGTCGAGGAAGCGTTGTGGGAGCGGGGTCGCCGGCGACAATGACTTTGAGGCCGGCGCGCTTGGCGTATTCAAATTTGGCCCGAATATCGTCGTCGTCATCTTTGGGAAAATAAATCACGCCGGCTGCATGGAGGGTGATTCCCGCAGCAGCGTAATCGGCCAATGCTTTAGCCTCTTCGGCTGGGTCGATGGGGAGATGGTCTTTGGTGTCTTTGGGGTTGAGCGCGTTGACGTTGAGTTGCTTCATGATGCCGATCATTTGCGCGCGGGAAAAGTTACGGAAGGTGTAACTCGCCAGGCCAAGCTGGACCGGGGACGGAGGAGTCGCGGCTTGCGATGGGTCAGCAAAGGAAGGGACAGCACACGCGGCAGTTACGAGCGCGGCGGACTGGACGAAGCTGCGGCGAGAGAGATTCGAATTCATTTCGTTGCCTCTGATTCTGTCTTTTACAGGTGTGGTGCCCAGCCTGGCTCGTAGTCGCGTTGCCAATATTTCATGGCTTCGGGATCGTTCAATATCTTGCCGTCAGCTGTGTCGAGGTTGAGCGTGCGAATTGTTTCCCAGGAGACGTTGGATAGCTGCAGCATGGTCACTGCGACATTGCCGACGGCAACTGGGGCGTTGAGCTTTTCGCCCTTGCGAATGCCGGCAATGAAATTTGCGAAGTGGAGGTCGGTCATGGAATCGCGCCCAACGGTGTCCGCGGAATCGGCTGCCTTTCCGGCTTTGATTTCGGCAGTCCTTTTGCCGTCAAGATCGTAGACTTCATAGCCGCCGCGATCGACGATGACTGAGCCGTTGGTTCCCATGATGCAGGAACCGCGGTCGCGCCCGTAGAATCGCATGCCCTGGCAGCATTTGCCTTCCCAGTCAAGGAGCTTGTCGTCATATTGAAAGCTGGTGAGCAAGGTGTCATAGAATTGCCAGTCATCTTTGAAGTGGTAGCGTCCACCGGAGGAGGAAACACGTTTCGGGAAATCGACGCCGAGAGCCCAGCGGCAGACATCCACTTCGTGGGTGCCGTTGTTGAGGGTTTCCCCTGTGCCCCATTTTTTGAACCAGTGCCAGTTATAAGGCTCGACGTTGCTCATGTAGGCCTGGCGCGGAGCGGGGCCTTGCCAGAGGTCCCAATCCAGTTGAGCCGGGACGGGCACTTGCTTGCCTACGCCAATTGATTTGCGTGTATTGGTGTACCAGGCTTTGGCGTAATAGGGGCGACCAATGAGGCCGTTGGCGATCTTGTCGACGACTTCAATGGTGTGCGGCGAGGAGCGCTGCTGCGTGCCCATCTGCACCAGCTTGCCGTACTTCCGTTGCGCCTCGACAAGCAATGCGCCTTCTGCAGGGTTGTGGCTGCAGGGCTTTTCGACATAGACATGCTTGCCTGCCTGCAAGCCGGCAATGGCCATGGGTGCATGCCAGTGGTCGGGCGCGGCGATGGTAATGGCGTCGACTTCCTTGAGCTGGAGAATCGCGCGGAAGTCTTTGTCGATGGCTGGGGCTTCTCCCATCTCTTGTTCCGTGTCCGCAGCAAATTTCTTGAGAGTCTTCGAGTCCACATCGCAGACATGCGAGATGCGCGCGGCACTCTTGTTGGCTTTGAGCGAGGAGAGGTGCGCGGAGGCGCGGCCATGCAGGCCAATCACGGCGAAGTTGAGCCGGTCATTGGAGCCGAGAATCTGGCCGTAGCTTTTTGCCGTGGAAGCGATGGCAAGCCCAGCAGTGCCTGTGGCGAGGGTGTCAAGGAATTCGCGTCGACTGATCAATGTTGTTCTCCGATGTTGTTTTCCGGCAACCGGTTGAAGTTGTCCGATCCTGCGAGTGAGTAATCTAGAAGTTGCCTGAATCCTGGAGAGCTTTCTTCATCCCGGCCCAGCTTACGCGGGTAGATTCCTCAGGAGTGGCAGCGCCATGCCAATGGGTTTCAAGACTCACAGCGTCGCGATAGCCGGCCTCGCGAAGCGCACGAAACTGGGCGGTCCAGTCAATGTATCCGGTGCCCACTGGAGCCCACTGAACCTTTCCAGCCACATCCTTGACTGCGTTCTTCACATGACAATGGTGAATGCGATCCTTGGGCAACAATTCCCAGGCTGTGGGGAAGGCGTCGAGTTCGCCGCGCATCACAGCGTTGGCGGGGTCCCAGTTGAGAACAAAGTTGGGAGACTGCACGGCGCTGAGCGTGCGGACCGATTCGCGGCCAGTCGCAGTGTTGCATTCGAACTCGTTTTCGAGCACCAGCAGGATGCCTTGTTTGCCCGCGACCTCGGCGGCCGAGCGGAGTTTTTCATCGATCGCGGCGCGGTAGGGCGCGACATCGTCAAGCCGCCAGAAGTCAAAACAGCGGACCTTGTTGGTGTTGAATTGTTTGGCCAGGGAGATGGAGCGTTCCAACAACTCGTCCTGGTGTTTGAACGCCACTTCAACGGCGCTGTGCATGTCGCCCTTGGTGCCATAAGGTGACCGTGCCGCGCCAGGCCAGTCGGTCTTGAAGAGTGGGCTGGCGATGTCAGTAACCTGCAGATTATATTTGGCGAGGATCTTTTTAGACTCGGCGATCTGGTCGTCGCTCAAGTCCATGGTGTTCTTGCCCCACATGGAGCGGAGTTCAATCCAACTGAGCCCAAAATCGTTCGCGATAACAGAGCAGACATGGTCAAAATCCTGCGAGATCTCGTCGTTGATGACGGAGATGCGAAAGGGCGACTTGGAAGCCTGGGCAAAGCTGCGGGAGGGGTGGAAGGCAGAAGCTGCCGCGGCCACGGTCGCGCCGGCAAGAAAAGTCCGTCTCGAAATGCCTTTCATTTTGCTCCCTTCGCTGGCAGTACTTCAGCGCATTGGCGGATTATCGGGTTGGCGCCTGGAGCTTGACGCGGGCGTCGGAGTCGCAGTTGTTTCGGCAGGAACGAGGTTTTGTTCGAATACCGAACTAACGGTATCGAGAAAGGTCGGAAGCTGTCAAGGGGAAACGAGAGGCCGCGTTGGAAGAGCAAAATCTGGCCACCGCTGGGCAGGTTTTGGTCTGCCGAACACATCTGCTTGAAATGTTGCCGGAATCAAACTGCAGCCCAAAGCGAAGAACCGACGGCAAGCCGGGACGCGTCAGACTACTGAAAAGTTCCTATTTGTCTTTGGCCTAAAGACAATCTTGTACGTGCCATTCACGGCTTTCAATTCAGAACTTCAGTAATGTCAAGGAGAAAATGAGACAAGCACGGCGGGTGGTGATCGTTGGGGCGGGGCCAGGTGGGTTGGCTGCCGCTCTTCTGCTGGCAAAGGCCGGCCTCGAAGTCACGGTTGTGGAGAAGCGTGGAACGGCGGGTGGGCGTACCTCGACGATGAGCGAAGGCGGTTTTCACTTTGATGTCGGCCCTACCTTCTTTCTTTACCCGCGCGTGCTGCGCGAGATTTTCGCGAGCGTGGGGCGCGACCTTGACAAGGAAGTGCCGATGGTGCGACTCGACCCGCAGTACAAGATCATTTTCGGAGCGGGCGGCGAACTGGAAGCTACGCCGAACCGCGAGCGAATGAAGAAGGCGATTGCTGCATTAAGCCCGGAAGACGCGCCACGCTTTGAGAACTTCCTGACGCAGAATCGTGAGAAGCTGGCCAAGTTCCAGCCATTTCTCGAGACGCCTTTCGACAGTTGGCGCGACCTGGCGCAAATCAACATGCTCAAGCTGCTGCCTCTGCTCAAGCCATGGCGCAGCCTTGACTCGGACTTGCGTACACACTTCAAGGATGAACGCATTCGCCTTGGTTTTAGTTTCCAGTCGAAGTACCTGGGAATGTCGCCGTTCTCCTGCCCGAGCCTGTTCAGCATTCTTTCGTTTCTGGAATACGAACACGGCGTTTTCCATCCAATCGGCGGGTGCGGGGCGGTAACGCGAGCAATGGCGCGGGTTGCCGAGGAGATGGGAGTGCGCATCCTGCTGAATGAACCAGTGGAGCGGGTCCGATTTGAAGGCAAGCGCGCCGTGGGGGTAGATACGGCTACGCAGAGCCTGGATGCGGATGCGGTGGTGGTAAACGCAGACTTCGCGGAAGCCATTCGTCGCATGGTTCCAAACGGCCTGCGCAGGCGTTGGACCAACGAGCGGATTGCCAGGAAGCAATTCTCCTGTTCGACTTTCATGCTTTACCTCGGCATCGAAGGCAGGTACGACAACCTGGCGCATCACACTATTTACCTATCCAAGGATTACCGCCAAAATCTAGAGGACATCGACAAAGCGCATCGGCTGTCGGCGGATCCATCATTCTATGTACAGAACGCATGCGTCACCGATTCGACCCTGGCTCCGAACGGGATGAGTACGCTTTACGTTCTGGTGCCCGTGTCGCATGAAAGCGAGAATATCGACTGGCAGAAGTCGGCGCCCGGTTTCCGCGCGCTGGCTCTGAAGCAACTGGAGAAGATTGGAATTACGGGAATCGAGAAGCGGATTGTGCTGGCGAAGCAACTGAACCCGCAGAGCTGGGGTGAAGAGTTCGCGCTTTATAAGGGAGCCACGTTCAGTATGGCCCATACCCTGAGCCAGATGCTGCATCTTCGTCCGCACAACCGATTTGAGGACGCCGAAGGGGTGTATCTTGTTGGCGGGGGCACGCATCCCGGCAGCGGCCTTCCGGTGATCTTCGAGTCGGCGCGCATCACCTCGAAGCTCCTGTTGCAGGATCTCCAGATTGACCCGCAGTGGGAGCGGAATCAACTATTGAGCGCGCAGGCGGCCTGCAGGACTGCGGCCTAGATGCAGCGGCGCCTCGACAGGGGGGAGTGCGTGCAACTTGATCTTCGATCCATACGCGCCGCGCAGGCGGAGTGGTCAGCGAAGCCTGTGGCTGCGCGGCTCAAGGTTGTGCGTGCGCTGCGTCATGCCATTGCAGAGAGTGGCCGGGACCTGGCAGCGACGGTTCCGCTCGAGTCCCCAGGGCAACTGCATCGCAGCATTGCCGACACGCTGCCGAGCGAAGTTCTTCCGTTGGCCGAGGCTTGCCGTTTTCTGGAACGTCGGGCGGAGCGTCTGCTTGCTCTGGTGAGGCAGTCGTCAAGGGCCCGACCTATCTGGCTGGGCGGCGTGGATGTTGAGACGCGGCGGGAAGCTCTGGGTGTGGTGCTCGTTATTGGCCCCGGGAATTATCCGCTTTTTCTCGCGGGAGCACAGGTAGTCCAGGCGTTGGTGGCTGGAAATGCGGTTTTATGGAAGCCTGCGCCGGAATGCTCAACTGCTGCCTTGGCTCTGAAGACATTGCTTTTCGAGAGCGGCCTCGATGCCAGGTTGTTGACGGTGCTTGACGAGAGCCCTGCGGCGGCGCAATCGGCCATCGAACAAGGTGTGGACAAGGTGATACTCACTGGTTCCGCAAGCACGGGGCGGGTGGTCATGCGCTCATTGGCAGAGTCGCTCACGCCTTCGGTGATGGAACTCTCTGGCTGCGATGCGGTTTTCGTGCTACCCGGGTCTGATTTGGACTGCGTAGTGGAGGCGATTTCGTTCGGGATGCGATTCAATGGGTCGGCAACATGCATGGCGCCGCGTCGGCTTATTGTGTCTGAAGCAGTTGCATCCAGGCTTGCGCCGAAGCTGGCGAGTGCATTGCGGGCTCTGGAACTCGTGCCGGTGACCCAAACTGCACGCATGTTGCTGGCGGACCTGGTGGAGGAAGCTACTCTCTACGGAGCGCGGGTTCTGCTGAATGGGCAGGTCAACGAGTCAGGCGGAACAAACGCAGTGGGCGTCACACTTGTGGACCGCGGCCTGCCCTCGATGCGGATTGCAAAGACAGATATTCTTGCCCCAGTGCTGACGATTCTCTATGCGGAAACTGCGGAAGATGCATTGGAGGTGCATCAGCAGTGTCCGTATGCTTTGACTGCTTCGGTGTTTGGTCCACATCGAGATGCGAAGGCGTTCGCTCTGCGGATTCGTACCGGAACTGTGCTGGTGAACGACGTGATTGTGGCGAGTGCCGATCCACGAGCAAGCTTTGGCGGTCGCGGCCTGAGCGGCTTTGGCGCGACGCGCGGAGCAGAGGGGCTGCTGGAGATGACGGCGGTCAAGAATGTACTTGTGCAGACCAGCAGGAGCCGGAAAGCGTGGCAGCCGACTACCGCTGCTCATATCGATTTGTTTGCTGCGCTGCTGAAGGTGTTGCACGGCAGGGGCGTGGTGCGGCGGTTGGCCGCGGTGCGTGATCTGGTGAACGCGGCTCGCGGCTTGAAGTCATAGCAGGAAAGGAAGAAGCAGTATGCGAATTGCAGTCATCGGTTCCGGTTTGGGTGGGCTCTCCGCGGCAGCAACGCTGGCCGCGCGCGGCTACCAGGTTGAGGTGTTTGAGAAGAATGCGTGGCTCGGTGGCAAGGCTGCGGTGCTGGCCGAAGAGGGCTTCCGCTTCGACATGGGGCCGACGATCCTGATCCGTCCTTCGGTACTGCGCCGCGTCTTTCTTGAGGCAGGCCGCAATCTGGATGATTATGTGAAGATGGTCCGGCTGGACCCGGAATGGCGGTGCTTTTTCGACGACGGTTCCGTGCTCGATCTTAAGCACGATGTGGGTGCAATGGCAGAGTCGTTAGACGCGCGCAAGCCCGGGCTGGGCGCGGGCTTCAGGGAGTTTATGCAACTCTCGGAGCAACTGCACGGCATCTCCAACCGCTTCTTCTTCTGGCGTTCGGTTGGATCGATGATGGACATGTTCGATATCGACGGAGCGTTCCAACTGAGCGTGCTGAAAGACGTAGCACGGATGCGGCTTGGGCAAACAGTGGGCGGGACCATTCGCAGCTTCATCTCTGACGAGCGAGTGGCGCAGATGCTGGATCACTACACGCAATATGTGGGCTCGTCTCCCGATGCCTCGCCGGCGATTCTTTGCGCCATCGGTCATATGCAGGCGGAGGAGGGAATCTGGTATCCGATGGGCGGCACGCGCGCTGTTCCCGAGGCGCTTGTGAAGTTGGGGCGCGAACTTGGGGTGCATTACCACACTCACTCCGAGGTCGATCGGCTGATCATGGAGAGAGGGCGCACCAGTGGGATCGTCGTGAATGGGGAACCGAAGCAGTTCGATGCCGTGGTGTCAAATGAAGACGCTGTACGCACGCATCGGGAACTGATTGGCGGGCAGGTAGCTCTGAGCTTCGATAAGCGCCGTACATACGAGCCGGCATGCTCCGGTGTGGTTCTTTATCTTGGGTTGAAGAAACGCTACGAACATCTGGCGCACCACGATTTTGTATTTTCCCGCGATCCGCATGAGGAGTTTCACGCGATCTACGATCTTGGCGAGCCGGCGCCTGATCCGACATGCTATTTGGCTTCGACCACGCGGACTGAGGCTGCGACTGCGCCGGACGGAGGAGATGCGCTTTACGTGCTGGTGCACACGCCCTATCTGCGGCCGCATCATGATTGGAAGAAGATGTTGCCTGCGTATCGACAGGTGATTCTTGACAAGCTGAAGGGCACGGCAGGCCTGACGGATATCGAGGACAGGATCGTGTTTGAACGCGCACTGACTCCGCAGGATATCCATGATCGGTACAAGGTGTTGAATGGGGCAATTTATGGCATCTCCAGTCACGGGCGATGGAATGGTGCGTTCAAGCCGGCCAATGCGAGCCGGGATGTGGAGGGGCTTTACCTTGCTGGTGGCGCAGCGCATCCGGGACCGGGGATGCCGATGGTGATTATGTCGGGCTGGATTGCGGCGGATGCGCTGGACCGCAAGTATCGCGGGGAAGAGAGCGCAGCCAAGGCGCGGAAGAGGACAGAGGAACAACTGGCAGTTGCCGTATGATCCTGCACAAGCAGAATCGCCGCAATACGCTTCGTCAGCCTTCAGCAGGGCTTTGGTGGCTGTTCGCCTTCTATCTGAAGTGGTATTTTCCTCGACATTTCCACGCGGTGCGCATTGCGAATTCCGAGCGGCTTCAGGGCCTTGGCGGGCCGCAGACTGTTTATCTAAACCACGCATCGTGGTGGGATCCGCTGACGTGCATGCTGTTGGCGCGGCACTTTTTCGCAGAGAAAACACATTTTGCGCCGATGGATGCGGAGGCGCTGGAGCGTTACAAGATGTTGGGGAAGATGGGAATGTTTCCGGTGGAGCGGGGGACAAGGCGCGGCGCGGAGCAGTTCTTGCGGGCTTCCGCGGAGGTGTTAAGTTCGGAACGTGCGATGCTCTGGTTGACGCCGCAGGGCGCATTTTCAGACGTGCGGCAAAGGCCATTGGCGTTTCGGCCGGGGCTTGCAGGACTACTCGGGCGGAATCCTGAAGTGACGGCGGTGCCGCTGGCCATCGAGTACACATTCTGGAATGAGCGCTTGCCTGAAATTCTTATTCAGGTTGGACTTCCGCTGCGATTTGGGCCAGGTGTCTCGACCGCTGCAATTGAAGGCTCTCTGGTGAGTGCGTTGGTGTCGACTCAGGATGGGCTGGCGTCATTGGCGATTGCGCGTAATGCGGATGCTTTCAACACGGTGTTGAGCGGCAGCGCCGGCGTGGGTTTTGCTTACGATATTTGGCGGAGGACGCTTGCAATGGTCCAGGGAAAGACGTATCAGGAAGAGCATACGGCGGTTGCGCAAAGCTTCATTGGGGAGACCGATCGGAAAGGCGACACGCTCCCGATCAAGACGTTAGAGGAGGGCAGTCTGGATCGCCGATGACCTTGCTTTGTCTCATTTGCGCATGCATCCCGGCAGTATTGTTCTGCTGGAATCTGCTGCTTTATCGCAAGCCGCCGCGACATTCAGGCGATGTGCCTGCGCCGGTCTCCGTTCTCATCCCCGCGCGCAATGAGGAGCGTTCGATTGCGGCTGCGGTTGATAGCGTGCTGGCATCTGAGGGTGTCGTGTTTGAGCTGATTGTGCTGGACGACGGGTCTACGGATAGAACAGCAGAGATTGTTCAGCAGTTTGCGAATGACGATCGGCGTGTTCACCTGGAACAGGGCAAACGCCTGCCTGCGGGGTGGAATGGAAAGCAGCATGCATGCTTTGTTTTAGCGTCTCTTGCGCAGTATGAGACGCTTTGCTTTCTGGATGCCGATGTGCGCATTGAGCCGCAGGCACTGGCGCGCATGGCGGTTTTTCTGAGAGATTCGAGGGCCTCGCTGGTGAGTGGGTTTCCGCGTCAGGAGACGGGGACGTTTCTGGAAAAGCTGCTGCTTCCATTGATTCATTTTGTGCTGCTTGGCTACCTGCCACTGGCGGGGATGCGCCGCTATCCGACGTCTGCTGGATTTGCGGCGGGGTGTGGGCAGTTTCTGATGATGCGTAGCGATGCTTATTGGGCATTGGGCGGACATCAATCAATCCAAAGCACGATGCATGATGGACTGCTGCTGCCCAAGGTGTTTCGCGAGCATGGGTTTGTCACAGATCTGGCCGATTTGACGGACCTTGCAACCTGCCGCATGTATCGCTCGGCCACCGAAGTGTGGAACGGCCTGACCAAGAATGCCACCGAAGGGATTGCCTCGCCGGCACGGATTGTGCCCTTCACGTTGCTGCTTGCTTGCGGGCAGATTCTGCCTTTTGTTGCGCTGCCGTTTGTTTGGGGTGGTGCGAACTGGGGGCCGATGGTTGCGGCTGTTTGTGCTGCGTACCTACCGCGTGTGCTTGCCGCGGCTCGATTTCGTCAAGGCTGGATGAGTGTTCTGCTGCATCCGTTTGGAGTGGCTGTGTTGCTGGTGCTGGAATGGAATGCGTTATTCCGCAAGATGGTGGGGCGAAAATCCGCATGGAAGGATCGCGCCTACGATGCTGGCTAGGGTGTCTCGTTTGATTGTGGGGAATAGGTTCTGTGTTCGAGATCGTTTTCAAGGGGACATCCAGAGCAGTTAGGCGTTTTGGCGCAGTGCGCTTTTCCGACGGCGACGGTGAGCGCATGGAACTCGTTGAAGAGGCGGGTGTGGCATTCCGACGGGTCTTGGGCGAATGCCTGCTGGGTGAGCGCGACGAGCGATTGATAGCCTTTGCGGCCGGGTTCAACGGCGGTGAGTTGATGGCGCTCGGCTATGCGGCGGAGATACTCATCGGCTACGGGCACGGGATGGCCGAGAGCGTAGAGCAGGATGGCATCGGCAGTTTCAGGGCCGACGCCCGGAAGTGCGAGAAGCCGGCGGCGAAGGGGTGCGGTTGGAATTGCGGAGAGGCTGTCCAGTGAGCCTCCGAATTCAGCATCGAGCATGGCAACGAACGCTTTGAGCGCGGGTGCTTTGCGGGTGTGAAAACCGCTGGGGCGAATGAGTTGCTGCAAGTCATCGAGGGAGATGCCGCGCAAACCATCCAACATGAAGGCGCCGGCATCTCTGAGGTTGGCGAGGGAACGCTCGACTGCCTTCCAGGAGGTGTTCTGGGTGAGATAGGCGCCGAGGATGACTTCGAAAGGCGTTTTGGCCGGCCACCAGTGCTGCGGGCCGTAGGCCGTGGCCAGGGCACTGTGCATGCGCCGGAGTCGCTGCTCGGCGGTTGAGTTCACGGCAGGGAATTCTCGGCTGGCGGCGATTGCAGCTGCTGTTTCCATTCCAGGATTCGTGCCCGGGCGGAGGCGGCTTCGGCCTGCTCAATATGGCCGGCGTGTTGGAGAGCCATCGCCAGTGCGGTGTGGGCTAGCGGGTCCTGTGGAGTGAGCACAGTGAGCGCCATGGCGGCTGCGACGGCGTTGTTGAGCTGGCCGGCATCGCGCAGTGCTCGCACGAGTCCGTGGTGTGCCTCGACGTGTGCGGGGTCCTCGGCGATGGCGGCGCGAAAGGCCTTGGCAGCTTCCGCGGGTTTGGCTTCGGCGAGCAGATCAAGGGCGATGCGGGAGAAGGAGTCGGCGGTGAATGCTTTGGTCACGGGTTGTTCCAGGATAAAGTGCGAGGTCAGATTGGCTTACTTTTGCGGAGATGCTTCTTCAATATTGTAGATCTGGAACTCGCGGATTTGCGCGGCGTCGGTGCTGGAGAGAATGTTGAGGCGGACTTTGCCGGCGGTGACCGTGGGGAAGATATCAATCTTCTTGTGACCGATGGCTTGTGCGGTGGTGACGGTCTTCCAGGCATTGCCGGTCCAGATGTCAATGGAGTACTTCTGGATGCGCTGACCGTCGTTGAGCCATTCCATGGTGACAGCCCGGTTGAAGGTCACGGGTGTGGGAAAGCTCACTTCCAGCATGGCGTGGTGGGAGCCGGCAGGGGCGGACCAGACGGTGTCGTGGTTGCCGTCGAGGGCGGCGGCGACTTCGGTGGTTGTTGTGGTGTGGCCGAGAGCAAGGTTGTGGCTGTAACGGGCTTGCAGGGCTTTCCCGAACTCTTCAAGGCGGGCGACGTCGCTGTCGGGGAGCAATCCGCGGCGGTCGGGAGCGAGGCCGAGCATCAACTGCGCGCCGTGTCCGACGGTCTGGTCGTAGGTCGTCAATAATTCATTGAGGCTCTTCACGCTGGCTTCGTCGTTGGGGTGCCAGAACCAGTGTTCTTTGCGCAGTGGGGTATCGGCTTCAACGGGACGCCAGCGGAGGTAGCCATGGCGGTCGATGACGTTCCAGTTTTCGTAGGAGACGAGGCCGCTTTCATTGCCCACCCAGCGCGCATCGCCGTATTCAAACAGGCCGGTGTCGGCAAAGACGATGGTGTTGGGTTGATAGGTGCGGAGCGTCTCAATGATCCTGGGGAAGTTGTAGACGTGACCGGCGCTGCCCGCTCCGTCGAGCCAGAACTCGACGAGATCGCCATAGTTGGAGGCTAGCTCAGATAACTCGGCCTGGTAGTAGTCGTCGTAGGCGACGGAGTCTTTGTAGCGGGGATCGTGACGGTCCCAGGGGGAGAGATAGACGCCAAACTGCAGGCCGAATTTGCGTGCGGAGCGGGCTACGTCGCCGACAATGTCGCCTTTGCCGTTCTGAAATGGACTTGACTTAATGCTGTAGCTGGTCTGCCCGGTTGGCCAGAGGCAGAAGCCATCGTGGTGTTTGGCGACCAGGACGACGTATTTTGCGCCGGAGTCGCGGATGGCTTTCATCCATTGGTCCGGATCGAAGCTGGTGGGGTTGAAGACGGTAGGGTCTGCAGTGCCATCGCCCCATTCGCGGTCGAGGAAGGTGTTGGTGGAGAAGTGAAGGATTACGCCGAATTCGAGGTCCTGCCAGGCGGTTTGCTGCGCGGTGGGCTTGACATCGGGGAAGTTCTGCGCGGGGGCGAGCGAAGCGATGAGGAAGAGCGCGGCGGCAAGGCGAGTCTTCATGGGTGAAACTCTCCGGTTCGAGAGGCGGATGTTGCGGCGGACGCCCTGGCTTAAGCCCTTTGTTTCGGGGGGTCGAATTGCGGTTTTTTCCATAACTTGCTTTGTTTTCAA
>Ga0302319_10005407_pt1 | contig 25671 bp, 21 predicted proteins | sample Bog_T0_2_FD_203319 | JGI IMG/M metagenome (GOLD analysis project Ga0302319, IMG submission 203319) | Peat permafrost microbial communities from Stordalen Mire near Abisko, Sweden - Bog_T0_2 | ecosystem: Environmental > Terrestrial > Soil > Wetlands > Peat | place: Sweden: Abisko, Stordalen Mire...
ACAACGGTTGGACGCGGGCGAGTAGATCCGCGAGCGCTTTATCGCCGCCCGCCGCCAGCCGGTTGCGGCGGAGGATCTGCGAGACGATGACGGGTATCACGATATAGAGAACGACGGACAGAACGAGCGTGTCCCAGGGCACAGAGATCGCGGAGAGCCCGAGCAGCAGCCCGACGATCGGCGCGAAGGCGAAGACCATGATCGTATCGTTGAGCGCCACTTGAGATAGCGTGAAATTCGGCTCGCCCTTGGTCAGGTGGCTCCAGACGAACACCATCGCGGTGCAGGGCGCGGCGGCGAGCAGGATCAGGCCGGCGATGTAGGAATCGATCTGGTCGGCCGGCAGATAGGGCCGGAACAGATGGCCGATGAACAACCAGCCGAGCGCGGCCATCGAGAACGGCTTCACCGCCCAGTTGATGAGCAGCGTGACGCCAAACCCCCGCCAGTGGCGGCGGACCTCGCCGAGCGCCGCGAAATCGATCTTGATCAGCATCGGCACGATCATCAACCAGATCAGCAACGCGACAGGGAGATTGACCTTGGCGAATTCGATGGCGCCGACGGCGTGGAAAAAGCCGGGAAGCATGTGCCCGAGCGCGATCCCCGCGACGATGCACAGGGCCACCCAAAGCGTGAGGAAGCGTTCGAATCTCGACATCAATCCGCCCCCGCCGAGGTCTTGGACGCCCCGTCCATGCGGCCGATGTCGCCGAGCCGGTTTCGAAGCGACAGCGCGTCGATGCTCTTCAGCGGCAGCGCCGTGAACGCGCCGATGCGCGCGCGCATGAAACGAAATGCCTGATTGAACGCGCGCTCCTTCTCGATGTCCGTACCTTCGATCGCCGCCGGGTCTTCGATGCCCCAATGCGCTGTCATCGGTTGGCCCGGCCAGAACGGGCAGGCCTCGCCCGCCGCGCTGTCGCAGACCGTGAACACGAAATCCATCTGCGGTGCGCCGGGGACAGCGAACTCGTCCCAGCTCTTCGAGCGGTAACCGTCGGAGGGATAGCCGTGGGCCTCCAACACTTTGAGGGCAAACGGGTTGACGACGCCTTTCGGATGGCTTCCCGCCGAGAAGGCGTTGAACCGCCCTGCCCCGTCCTTGCGCAGGATGCCCTCTGCGAGGACAGAACGGGCGGTGTTGCCCGTGCAGAGAAACAGCACATTAAAGACGCGATCCGACATTTCCGGTCCTTTCCGTTTCACCTCGAACACGCTCTGACCAACAACGCCGCCGAGGACGGGCAGAGGGCCGCCCCCTGCCGGGTCGCCAGGATCGACGCAGGGGCCTGGGCGCGCTCGACCGCGACAAAGCCGAGGCGCTCGAAATAGCCCTGCGCGTCCGTGGTCAGCAGATAGACGTTCTCGGCGCCCGCCTTCCCGGCTTCGGCGATGACGCTCGCGACGATCTGCCGCCCGAGGCCGCCCCGGCGATCGGCGGGGACGACGACGATCGAGCGGAGCAACGCGCTGGCGCCGTAACCCTCGAAGCCGCCATAGCCGACGACTTCGTCGCCGCGGGCAAAAGCGTACAGGATCACGCCCTCCGCCTCGAGATCGTCGGCGGGTAGATGGGCCGCGACCAGCGCCGCGCGCATCGCGTCGATTTGCGCAGGCGCCAGGGGGAGCGTCTCGATCATCACACGGCCGCCGGCTTGGTCGCGCGGACAAACGCGCTCATGAATTTGCCGTCGACCTGCGCGGCCAGCGCTTCGATGTCGAAACCCTTGGCGGTCAGGAACTCGCGAGCGTCCTCCACCTTGTAGACGCGGGTGGGTTCGACTCCGACTGCCGCGAAGCCGGCGGCGGTCAGCTTGGCTCGGTAGTCGTTCTCGTCGAGCGCCCCGGCGATGCAGCCGACCCAGGCGAGCACGCTGTTGCGCAGCGGCGCCGGGATCGCGCCGCGGGTGACGACGTCGGACACCGCGAACCGCCCGCCCGGCTTGAGCACGCGGAAGGCTTCGCGAAGCACGCGGTCCTTGTCGGCGGAGAGGTTGATCACGCAATTGGAAATGATCACGTCAACCGAGGCGTCCGGCAGCGGGATCTCCTCGATGTCGCCCTTGAGGAATTCGACATTCTCGGCGCCCGCCTCCATCTGGTTGGCGCGGGCCAACGCCAGCATTTCGTCGGTCATGTCGAGGCCGAAAACCTTGCCGGCGGGGCCGACGCGCTTGGCCGACAGCAGCACGTCAATGCCGCCGCCCGAACCGAGATCGAGCACGGTTTCGCCCGGCTGCAATTCCGCAAGCGCCGTCGGATTGCCGCAGCCGAGCGAAGCGAGCACGGCGGCTTGTGGCAGTTCGCCAGTCTCAATGGCGCCATAGAGGTTGGATGTGATCGAATTGCAGCCCTCCAGAGCCGGGCCGGCGCAGCAGGAACCGGCGGCGCGTAGCGCGGCTTGGCTATACTTCTCGCGAACGATGTCCTTGATGACCATATCGGTCATGGCGGCCTCCTATTTGCAGCAGAGGATGGCTTCCGGCTTGATCGCCTTGTTGCGGGTGCAGCACTCGGCGAACAGGAAGCCGACGATTTCTTGCAAGACCTCGGTATTGGCGGTGTAGCGAAGGAAGGTGCTTTCGCGACGCACGGTCACCAGCCCCTCGTTCTTCAGCTTGTCGAGATGATGCGAGAGCGTCGATGGGGCGATGCCCAACTCCGCGCCGATCTCGCCGACCACGAGCCCCTCGGGATGGGCCGCCAGCAGCAGCCGAACGATCCGCAGCCGCGTTTCCGTGCCCAGCGCGGCGAGCATGTCGGCGAAGCGAGCGATCAAAGCGTCGTCTTGGGTCATTCCATCATTCCTTCTGTATTTCTGTAATCATGGAATTATCGAATGTCAATGCGAGCTGGGGCTGGTGGGTTCATCGATCGCGGGGCTGTCATCGCGTTCAGGGGAGCGGCTCATGGCTTGGCTGTATCTCTTCGGCCTGACGTTGGTCCTGTGGGGCGGCTGCGGAGGGGTCATGTCGGTGGGGCGCCGCCTGTGGACGCTCGACATTGCCTTGCGTATCCACCTGATCGCGGCGCCGATCCTAGCGTTCCTTACCGCCGCGCTGCATGTGGTTTTGGCTCCCAGCTTCGATCCGACGCTCCGAGCCGCCGTCATGACAGGACTCGTCGTCGTTCTCGACGCCGCCGTGGTCGCCCCGCTGTTCGAGCGCAGCTACGCGATGTTTCGCAGTTTCCTCGGCACATGGCTCCCGTTCGCTGCTATATTCCTGGCGAGTTGGGCGGCCGGCGCGCTGCTGTAGACCGCGCGCCTCACCTCAGCCAATCGGGAACCCGCGCCGGGACGCAGCCTGTGAGCGCCGCGGTTACGCAGTCGGTCAGCGAGCCGAAACGGACGGTGCGCCCGGAAAGGCCGGGGCCGTAGTGGGCGTATTTGCCGGAATTGGTCATTACGTTCCGGGCGTTTGGCGGAAACACCGGCTCTGAGATCGAGCACCAGCACAGGTCGGGAATGAGTTGAACCCCGCTGGCCTCCAGCCGGGACGACAGCCCCTCGCGCCGCGCCTGGGCGAGGATTTCGCGGCCCAGCGTGACGATGACGGCGACGTCGTCGTGGCGTCGACGCCCGGCGAACGTCGCGGCGATGGCCTGGCACTCTTCCAGCGACGCATGCGGGCTGCCGAAGGCGACGAGGTCCACCGCTTCAGGGCCGGCGTTGAGCCGCGCCCAGGTCTGCGCCATCTCTTGGCGCGTGATCGTCGCCCTGTCGGCGTCCACCGCCGCCGCGCCCTGCGCTTCCGGCGTCACGCCATCGATGTGTAGCATCGGCGCCGCCGAGGTCGTGCCGAAAGCCGCGCACAGCGCCTTCAACGCGTCGCGCGACGGCGCGGCGTCGGCGAGCCCTCGCAGCAACGGGATTCGGTCCGGCGAGGCGCGGCCGGCGAGATAGCCGATGAGCGGCCAGATGGATTCGTCGGCGCCAGAGGGCCATTCGACATCGAGGACGCGCCGCGCCTTGCGGTTGGACTCGAGATAGACGCCCGCCAACGGCGCGCGCCCGGTCAAGGCGATGCAGAGATCGAAAAAATCGGGATGTTTGGCGGTCCGCGCGCCGAGCACGGTGTTGGCGAACACGACGGCGTTGGACTCCGCCCAGGCGATCGTTTCTCCGGCGTGTGGCGCGCCGTCGAGAAGATAGGGCGAGCAGGTGAAACTCGCACGGCATCCCATGCGCACATAGGCGTCGGCCAGCCGCGACGCAGGGCCGCCGAAGGATTCCGGGACGCCCTGCGCCCCCCAGCGCTCGCGGTCGACGGAGATGGCGTTCGTCGTCGTGGGCACGCGAACTCGGGCGCCGAGGTCCGCCAGCCGTTGGGCGAAGGACAGGTTGGCGGGGCCAGCGTAAATGCAACCGTCGATATGGACCTGGGAGACATCGACCAGCTGCTCAGCCCCCTGCGCCGCCGCCAGGGCGCAAATGATGCGCATGGCTTGCCGCGCCGCCTCGCCCGACCGGCCGTCGAGGTCAGCCTCGTCCGACTCGCTCAGTTCGAGCGAAAGCGTCGCCAACGGCTCGACTGGAATCGACAATCCATCGGCCTCGATCGACGCGTCGCGGATTTCCGCCGTCGTCGCCCGCGCCAGTTCGGCAAAGGCCTCCGACGTGAGGCGGAGCACAGGCAGCAACTTACCGAACATCTCGCCGGCGACGAGCGCGCCCAGCGTCAGCACGTCCTCGTCTTCGTGGAAGATCAACGCCGCCGGCGCCCGTCCGCTCAGCGCCATATCGAGCAGCACGCCCGAGCCCGAGCAGGAGCCGCGGCTCGTCGGCATCAACAGGAGGACGTCGGCGAGCGTGACGCCATGCAAAGCATGATGCACGTCGATGACGCGCCCCGTCGCCGGATCGACGCCGCCCCAGAAACTCAGCGCTTCTTGCGTCGCGAGGACCGGACCTCGCGCGCGGCCCGGCAGAAGGACCAGCCCGGAAAGGGAATTTCGCGTCGCCACGGGTTCGACCTTTCCGCGCTGCGGGACGACGAAATCGATGGCGCAAGCGCGGCAAGTCGTCAATGCTCTCGACGACCTCTCGGCGCCACTCCGTTCGCCCCATTGATCCCTTCGCCAAAAGGCGCGATGAGGTGGGGAAAGTCAGGATCATCGGAGCAAACATGCGTTTCCAGGGCACCGCGACCTACATCGCGAGCGACGAACTGAAGACGGCGGTCAATGCGGCCGTAGCGCTGGAGCGCCCGCTGCTCATCAAGGGCGAACCGGGCACGGGCAAGACGCTGCTCGCGCAGGAAATCTCCGATTCGCTCGGCGCGCCGTTCATCGCCTGGCACATCAAATCGACGACGCGGGCCCAGCAGGGGCTCTACGAATATGACGCGGTCTCGCGCTTGCGCGACTCGCAGCTCGGCGACTCCCGCGTCTCCGACATCCGCAATTACATCCGCAAGGGCAAGCTGTGGGACGCCTTCACTTCGCCCGTGCGCCCGGTGCTGCTGATCGACGAGATCGACAAGGCCGACATCGAATTTCCCAACGATCTGCTGCTCGAACTCGATCGCATGGAGTTTTTCGTCTACGAGACCGGCGAGACGGTGAAAGCCGAGGTGCGGCCGATTGTGGTCATCACCTCGAACAACGAAAAGGAGCTGCCCGACGCGTTTCTGCGCCGCTGCTTCTTCCATTACATCCGCTTCCCCGATTCCGAGACGATGCGACAAATCGTCGAGGCGCACTATCCCGGGATCAAGCCGCGGCTCATCGAAGACGCGTTGAAAGCGTTCTTCGCCGTGCGCGAGACCCCCGGATTGAAGAAGAAGCCGACAACGTCGGAACTGCTCGACTGGCTGAAACTGCTGGTCAGCGACGACGTCAGCGCCGAGACCTTGCGGGAACGCGATCCGCGCAAACTCATCCCGCCGCTGCACGGTGCGTTGTTGAAGAACGAGCAGGACGTGCACCTGTTCGAACGGCTCGCCTTCCTGAGCCGGCGCGAGCGCGCGACCTGATATTTTGTCATTGTCGCTTGCCAGTCGCAAACCCGGCGCTACAGTGCGCCCATGCGTCGCCTCCTGCTTCTCCGCCACGCCAAAGCCGAGCCGTGGGATTCCCGCGACGATTTCGATCGCGAATTGACCGAGCGCGGGCAGAACGACGCCCGGCACATCGGCGATCTCCTGGTCGCCAGCGATATGCTTCCGGACCTGATCGTCTATTCCAGCGCCCGGCGCACCCGACAGACCGCCGAGGCCGTAGCTTCGCGGCTGCCGCGCGCCGTCGAGTCGCTGGAAGAGAACGCGCTCTACGAAGCCACGCGCTACCTGGTCCTGGAGGTGCTGCGGGACTTGCCCGACGATGCGCGGACGATCCTCGTCGTCGGCCACAATCCCGGCGTCGGCGACACCGCCAATTATCTGGCGGGCGACGGGCCGAAAGACCAACGGCAGCGCATGGCCTCCAAATACCCGACCAGCGGGCTCGCCGTGCTCGAATTCGAGCTCGACAGTTGGGCGAACATCGAGCCGCACCGCGCGCGTTTGAGGCGCTTCGTCAGTCCGGCGGATTTGGGACTCAGGAACAGCTGAGCCGGGACCTCACGCCGCATCCGCCTCGACGACGCCGATCTCGTCGACCGAGAACGCCGCGATCGGCTTCGGCTTGCTGAAATAAAAGCCCTGCAGCGAGTCGACGCCCATGGCGCGCAGCACCTCGAACTGTTCGGCGAGCTCCACGCCTTCGGCGGTCGTCGTCGCCGCGAATTCGCGCGACAGCGCGACGATGGCGGTGACGATGGCGATCGAATGCGGGTTCCGGCAGATGTCGTCGATGAACGACTTGTCGATCTTGATCTTGTCGACCGGGAACTTCTTCAAATAGGCGAGCGAAGCGTAGCCCGAGCCGAAATCGTCGAGAGCGAAGGTGACGCCGATCGCGCGGAGCTGCCGCAGAACGGCGTCGATCTCGGGGTCGGCGCGCAACAGCAGGGATTCGGTGATTTCGAGTTGCAGGCGCCGGGCGCCGAGGTCGGAATGTGCGAGCACGGCGAGCACCTTGTCTGCGAAATCGGGACGCTCGACCTGCAGTGCCGAAACATTGACGGCGACGACGATGTCGGGGCGCCATTTCTCCGCATCGGCGACGGCGCGACGCAGAATCCAATCGCCGATGTCGACGATCAGACCGGCCCGCTCGGCCAGCGGAATGAAGATCGCCGGCGGAATCAGGCCGCGGGTCGGATGGCGCCAGCGCGCCAGCGCCTCCATGCAGACGACGCGCTTGCCGGCGCGGTCGTAGACCGGCTGGTAATGGACTTCCAACTGACCTTGGGACGCCGCGAGCCGCAAGTCGTGGGAGAGTTGAAAGCGCTCGACATAGCGCCGCTCCATCTCGTCGTCGAACAAAACCAGCGTGTTGCGCCCGCGTTCCTTCGCCGCCCCCAGGGCGAGATCGACCCGGCGCATGACGGCGGACGCGTCGCGCTCCTCGGGCGCGACCGGATACACGCCCACCGACAGGTCGAGCGAGACGAAACGACCGGCGATCTGCATCGCCCGCTGTCCCTCGGCGAGCAGACGCTCGGCCAGATCCGTGGCGGCCGCGTCGTCGCACCGCTGCGCCGTCGCGATCGCGAATTCGTCGCCGCCGAGGCGGGCCAGCAGCGCCGTCTCGGCGACGTATTCGAGCCGTCCGGCCAGTTCGACGAGGGCGCCGTCGCCGATTTCATGGCCATAGGCGTCGTTGACTTCCTTGAAGCCGCGAATGTCGACGACGAGCACGGCGAAGCCGTCCGATCGATCGCCGGCCAGTCGCGCGTCGAGGTGGATCTTGAAAGCGTTGCGATTGGCGAGGCCGGTGAGCGCGTCGTGGGCGGCCGCGAAGGCGAGGTCTTCGGTAGCGCGAACGCTCTCGGTCACGTCTTCATGAATGGTCACCCAGCCGCCTTCGGCGACCGGACGGCCGCGGAGCTTAAGAATTCTGCCATTACGCAATCGGTCGACCCGTTCCCGAGGAGCGGGCTGTTCGATAAATTGCATGTAGTCCTGCGGGGCTTGACCGCAATAGGAGCCCACAGCGACGCGCAACGCATAGATATCGCGCGCCGTCATGCCCGGCGGCAAATCCTCGAGTCGCAGATCGTAGAGTTCGGCGTAGGTGTGATTGCAAACAACCAGCCGATCGTCAGCGTCGAATATCGCCATGCCCTGCGACATCACGTCGAGCGTCAGGCCGAAACGACCGCGAGTCGCGCTCAGTTCGCAAGCCTGGGTCGATAATCGCCGCGCCCGCATCCACGAGCGCATGCGGGAGCGCGACAGCCTATGGGCGAGCCGCCATTGCGAGTAGACCAACAGGGCCACCGTCAACAGGCCGATCGCCACGCCGCTGGCGATCACCCAGGTTCGCGCCCGCCACGTCTTCAGGGCCGCCGCCTCGGCGACGGAGACGTTGACGAAAAACGGCAGCCCGGGGACACGATGCACCGCGACATATTTCGGATAAGGATCGAAAACGCCGCCGGAATGGTAGACCCCGCCGCCAGCGGCCGCGACTTTCAACCAGGTTTCGGCGTCCGGCATCGGCTTGCCGGTCATCGACGGCGTCGCCGGTTCGCGCAGCGCCACCGTCGAGTCGGCGTAGAACAGCGAGAACGTCCGATCGCCGGTCGCCGTCATCGTCGAATGCTTCTGGAACAAATGGGAAGGCTCGACGGCGACGAACACGACGCCGAGGAACCGCCCGTCGTCGCCTTCGATGCGGCGGGCGAAGAAGATCGACAGCGCGCCGTCGATACGGTTCGCGAGCGGCTTGGAAACGACGAAGCTCTTGGCGGCGTCGTCACGAAGCGCGGTGAAATATTCACGATCCGCGATACTGATGTGGATCGGAAAATCGCTTCGGGAACCCGCGACCACCACGCCCTTTTCATCGGCGACGGCGACGACCTGGGCGATGTCCAGCGCGCGAATTCGCAGCGCCAGGGCGCGATGGATTTGTGGCGACGTTTCGTCGTCGATCTTGCCGCGCGCCATCGTCGAACCGGCGATGTCGGCGCCGTCGCGCAGCGCGAGATCGAGCCCCTTGGCGGTGTTGGCGACGTCCTCGGCCAATATGGTCGCCATATCGGTCGCGTACAAACTCGCGACGGTGATCGCGTCATGGTACATCGAATAGACGGCAAAGCCCGAGGTCGCCGCCGAGACCAGCGCGACAACGGCCGCCACTATGGCCGCCCGTATCAAAGGAGTCGCTCCCGGCTTCGCCAACACGAAAATCTCTCCAATTCCCCCCGGATATGCAGCAGAGCAAGTTAATGTTTACTGCATCGGGCGCCGATTTTTTCGCCGGGCCGCGGGCGGCTGTTGCGCCGCGAAATAATAATTCATGTCATCAGATTGCAACCTAGTGGACTATTTTTATTCGCACGTACATATGTCGGCTAAATACAATATCTACATATGATGTACTCGGACACGCAATTTGAGATTAAATTTTTTCTAATCTACGTAGATATTTTCGACGCGGCAAAGAACAATACGTCGCCCGATCTCACGAAATTGTCGACGTTGCGTCAACAGGAGATGAAAACACAATTCCGGGTTTTCCTGTCGATTCCGCCAGCCCAACTCAGCTTTTCGCGTAAATTCACTGGTAATATTTCAACGCAATGTTCGCGTGGGACTTTTATGCTGTCGCGGCAACGCCAAATCCCGGCGCCGCTAATGAGGAGGCAACCTTACAATCGCAAATGACCCAACTCAGGACGGAGCCAGCGAGCGCTTTGGCGGAACGGATCGAGGCCTATATCGCCCGGCCGACGAAGACGCTGTTTTTCGATCGCGACCTCGAAGCGCAGTTTCGAGCCCACGACGTGGAGGCGCGCGCGCAACACGCCTATTGGGCCGGCATGATCGCGATCCTGGCTTTCAATGTCCTGACCATGTTCAATGTTCTCCAGCGTCAGATCCTGGCGGCAAGCGAAACGCGAATTCTGCTGGCTTCGCACTTGACCGTCACCATCCCGTGCGTCGGCTTCGTCGCGATCGTGCGCAACAGCCGGGATCCCCGGCTCAACGAATGGCTGTTGGCGGCAGGTTATATGCTCGTCACCGTCGGCGCCCTGCTCATCAACCGCGCGATGACTCCCGAAATGGCAATCTTCGACGCGTTCGCGCTGGTGCTGATTCCCGTGGCCTGCAACATCGCGATGCCGATGACGTTTCAATCCTCGGCGATGACCACGGCGGCAAGCGTCGCGCTTTGTGTCGCCAACGGCCTGTCGCGCCCCGTCTTCGCGCCGGCGCTCAGCACCTTGCTCCAGGTCTATGTTTTCGCCGCGCTGCTGACGCTGGTCGCCAACTATCGTTTCGAACTCGCCGCGCGCGGCAATTTCCTGCGTCTGCTGCGTGAGAGTCTGCGCAACAACGACATGGTGCGCGCCAACGAGGTCCTGTCGGAGGCGTCGCGCACCGATTTCCTCACCGGAACCGCCAATCGCCGCGATTTCGACGCGCGATTTGCAATGGCGCTCGAATCGGCCTGCCAACGCGGGCGCCCGTTGACGGTGCTCATTGCCGACATCGATCACTTCAAGCTGTTCAACGACCGCCTGGGCCATCTCGAGGGCGACCGCAGCTTGAAAGCAGTGGCGCAGGCGCTCTCTGCGGCGCTCGACGGCAGCGGCGGCTTCGCCGGGCGCTTCGGCGGCGAGGAATTCGCCGCGGCGCTGCCGGACATCGGCATGGACGCCGCCGGCGCCATCGTCGAGCGGATTCGCGCCAATGTCTTGGCGCAGCGCATCGTCCACCTCGGACTCGGCGAGCACCGCTATCTGACCGTAAGCATCGGGCTCGCCTCGCTCAATCCGGCGCTGCCCGAAGACCCGGCGTCGCTGCTGCGCCGCGCCGACGCCGCGCTCTACCGCGCCAAACGCGCGGGACGCGACCGCGCCGAAATCGACCTGCGGGTCGTGGGGGCGTGAGACTGGCCCTGGAGCGGCGGTCTCCAGACCGCCGACACTGCGACGCGTACGAAATCGGCGGCGTGGACGCCGCCGCTCCAACTATTTGCCCAATGTATCCCTCGCCCCTAGCGTCCCCGTGGCGAAGGCGAGCGTCGCCGCGGCGCTCAGGGCGTCCGAATGGGCCTTGGCGCGGGCGAGGCGGGCCTGCAACAGACCCGTCTCGGCGGTCGTCGCGTCGGTGAGCGTCGTCAGACCCTGGGAATACGATTCCCGCGCGGCCTTCGCGGTAATTGTCGCCGCACGGGTGAGTTCGGACGCCGCCGCATAGGCCGACAGGCTGGTGCGCAGCGTGTCGTAGGCGACGACGATCTGCCGCGCGCCGGCGTTTTCGATCTGCGTCAACTCATGCGCCGCGGCGGCCGCCTGCGCGTCGGCGGCCTGCAATTGCGCGTCGCGCAAGCCGCCGTCGTAGATCGGCGCCGTCAGCGCCAGCATGATGTTGGCGTTGGGCGCGTTGACCGGCGCTGTCGTCGTCGCGTTGAGCATCTGGTCGTGGATCGTCACGGACCCGAACATCTGCGCGGCCGAACCCGTCAGCGCCACGCGCGGCAGGAAATCCGACTGCGCGCGCTCGACATTGTGGCGGTCGGCGCTGAGCCGCGCGAACGCCGCCTGCACATCGGGCCGGCGGCGCAGCGCGGCCTCGATCAGGCGGTCGAAATTCGCCGCCAGCAACCGCGGCAACGGCCGCTCGGAAACGTCCTGGACGCGAGCTTCGATCGTCGGCGCCACGCCCATCGCCGCCAGCAGCGAATGATAGGCGTCGCGCGAAAACCCCTCCGATTGCGCGAGCCCGAGACGGCCTTGCGCGAGCAACTGGCGCGCCTGCGCGACCTCGATTTCCGTACCGATCCCGCGCCCGCGCCGCGCCGTCGCAGCCTCTAACAGGAAGCGCGCGTTGCCCTCCGTCTCATGCGCGATGGCGAGTTGCGCGCGCGCTGCGCTCAGTTGATAGAACGCGACGGCGACTTCGTAGATGAGTTTTTGATGCGCGCCGTTGAACGCGACGTCGGCGGCGGTGAGGAAATCCCGCGCCGACGCCAGCGCCGCGTCGCGGCCGCCGAAATCGAGCAGCAACCAGTTCAGCGTCGCCATCGGCGCAATTTCGCTCGACGTCGTCGTAATCACGTCCGACGAACTTACGGAGACGCTGACCGGAACCGGCCCGCTGACGCTGGTCGAGAAACCCGGATCGATCGCGCCGACGCGTTGATAGCCGGCCAGCGCATTGGCGGCGATCAACGGCAGATAGGCGGATTTGGCGACCCCCACCGCCGCCGCCGCCTGCCGCGCGCGTTCCCAGGCGGCGGACGTAACGGGATTGCTCGCCTCGGCAATGTCGATGAGTTCGCTCAACTGATAGTCGTGGCGCGGATCGATCTCAGGCTTCGGCAGATCGATCGGCAGGCGTTCGTCGGGCGACAATTCGTAGCTGGCGGCGCGGCTGCCCGGGGGCGCCGGCGCGTCGGCGCTCACATAGGGCGTCTGGGCGTCGCGTGGGATCGAGTCGTTGGCGGTCGACAGGCAGCCGGAAACCGCGGCGGCGGCGAGACAGGCGGCGAGCGCGCGCCCGCGCTGAAAAGCCCCGCCGTTCAAACCCGTTCCCCTTCCGCCGCCATGCGCTCGGCCCGCGAGGCGATCTCGCGATAGAGGTCGAGACGCCGGCCGGCGGCGAAAATAGCCGACATCGGCGCCGGCGGGAATGGCGCGGCGGCGAGCCAGGCGTCGGGCGGCGGGATCTCCGCAGTCGTTGCGGAGCCTGAGCCGCCGTCGAGTCGCGCCGCCGTCGCCTCCAGCCGCGACGCGGCGGCGGCCTCGAAGGCTTGCGCGACCGCCGCGGCTTGCGGCGTCAGGTAGTCGTCGAGGTCCCCGGCCTGCCGCGCTTCGGCGAGCGTGACGATCGGCGCCGCGAGCGCTTCGAGGTTTTCGGTCCCGCGCTCCGCCCAGGCGACTTCGGCGTCGTCGAGCCGACCATGGCGCGCCTCGAACCGCTTGAGTCGCGCGACACGGCGGGCGTTGGCGAGCGCGACATGGAAGCGTTCGAGGTCGTAGGCCGAAGCGCCTTGCCGCAGGATGTCGGCGAGCGCGCCGGCCGCGCGCGCGCCGGCGCGGCCGGCGGCGGCGGCGACGCCGATTGGCCAGAGGTTCGAGAACACGATGGTCATCGCCAGATTGCCGATGAGGATGCCGACGATGCGATCGCGCGCGTGGACGAGATCGAAGCTCGGGCCGAACGTGTCGAGGGTGCACAGATAGAACGCCAGCGCGATCTGCCAGCCCATATACGACACCCGCTCCGAGCCCAGCGCGATCCAGCCGGCAAGCAGGCTCACCGCGCCGACGACCAGCACGAGATGGCCGATGTCGGTCATTTCAGGCATCAGCAACAGGATCGTGGCCACGCCGAGCGCGGCGCCGATCAGACAACCGACGATGCGTAGCGTCAACTTGTGCAGCGTTTCGCCGAGAGAGCCGAGCGCGACGAAATAGCAGGTCACCATCGCCGTGTGGATGCCGAACCAATCGAGGCTCGTATAGAGGACGTAGCAGGCGAAGGCCGCGAGCGTGGTCTTCAGCGCGAAGCGCGCGTAATCCGGGTTGGTGAACGCATCGGGCGCCAGCAGCGGCTCCTTGCGGGTTTCCGCTGAAAAAGCGCCGTCCGCGGCGAAAGCGCGCGCGAGCCGTTGCAGCGGCGCGGCGAGCGCGGGATCGCGAGGCGTGAGCGCCAGCCCCTGCCCTTCCTGGTCCGTCGCGACGGCTTCGGCCAGATGATTGAGGCGCACGGCGAGCGCCGGGTCCCTCGCGCCCGTCGCGACGGCCACGGCGAGCGCTTCGTAGCTCGCGTCCAACAACGCTTCCAGCCGCTGGCGCCCCGAGCTGAACAGATAGGCGGTCTTGCGCCGCTCGCGCGTCTTCGCCGCATCCGGGCCGAGCAACTCGCGGGCGCGGGCGCTGGGACGGCCCCGCAGCGCCTGCGCGGTCGCGCGCAGCCTCGCCACCACCGTGCGCCGCAACAGATCGGTCGCGCGGGGCGCGGCAAGCGCGCTGACGACGATCAACACCAGCATCGGCGTCGCAATCACTTCCCAAAGATAGAACAGGCCGCGCACCAGCAATTCCGGGATCGGCACGATGTCGAAAGCGGTCACCGCCAGAGCGAGTACGAAGCCGACGGTGCTGGCGATCGGCCCGAGGCTGGAGGCTTGGGCGAAGAACATGCCGGCAAACGTGAACACGATCATCAACGCCAACCGCAATATCGGCTCGTCGGCCGACGCCATCAGAAACACCAGCCCGAGCAGAATGCCGACGCCGGCGCCGACAATGAGCTTCAACGCCATGGCGACGCTCGCCGCGCCGTCGTCCTTGGAGGCGAAGAAGATCAGATAACAGGCAATCGACGCTTCGGGGATTCCCGCCGCCATGCAGACGATCGTCGTCAACATGCAGCAGACCGCAATACGCGCCGCGGCCGCGGCGCGGCCGGGGGTCGGGGCCATCTCCTGGAAGAACACCCCGAGCGGTTCAGGGACGGCGAGCGTTGTCTGGCTCATGGGCGGCCCCCGCGCCGAGGATGATCACGGCCGAGGCGCCGATGCGCATCAGCTCCTGCGGCGGATCGAGCAACCGCACCGTCACCGGATAGCGCTTGGCGACGCGCACCCAGTTCAGCGAATTCGACACCAGGGGCAGGCCGAGCAGATTGGCGGCCTCGTCCGAGCGCACGCCCGAGCCGATCCCCTCGACGACGCCATGAATTACCGTGCTGCGGTCGGCCATCACATAGACGTCGGCGCTGGCGCCGAGCTTGATCGACGCCAACTCGGTCTCGCGGAAATTGCCGACCGCGTCCCAGCGCGAGGTGTCGATGAGCGTGCCGAGCGGCTGCGCGGTCGCCACATATTCGCCGACCGCCAGCTTGAACCCGGCGATGCGGCCGTCGAACGGCGCCAGCGCCTTGGTGTTGGCGAGATCGCGTTCGGCGAGCGCGACGGCGGCTTCCGCGGCGCGCACCTGCGCTTCGCGGGTCTGCGTCGTGCCAACGACTCCGCTCGCGCCTTGCGCCTGAGCCTTGGCCTGGGTGAGGCTCACTTCGGCGTCGTTGCGCGCCGCGCGCGCCTGATCGACCTGCTGCGCCGAAACATAGCCGGGCGCGAGCAGCGGGGTCAGCCGTTCCAGCGTCGCCTGTGCGAGTGCGAGGTTTTCGTGGGCGCGGCGGATCTGCTCGTCCGCCGCCGTGGCGCTGGCGCGCTCGCCCACCAGATTGCGCCCGCCCTGCTGAAGTTCGCTGCGCGCCGCCTCGGCCTCGGCCTTCGCCTGCTCGAGCCGGAGACGATAGGGCTCGGGGTCGATCTCGAACAGGACCTGCCCCTTGCGGACGTCGCTGTCGTCCTTCGCCTCGACGGCGATGACCCGGCCCGGCACGGTCGGCGCGATATGGATGGCGGCGGCGTCGATCTCGGCGGCGTCGGTGCGCGGGCGCGCTCCGACATAGCGCAGCGTCGTATAGAGCGCATAACCGGCGCCGACGATGGCCACGAGAGCGATGAGCCACGCCAGCCCCTTGCGGAAAGTCCTGTTCACGCCGGCCCTCCCGCGTACCAGAACCGCCAGACGCCGATCCCGATGAGGATCGCAAAGGCGAGATAGACGAGGAGTTTGGCCGGCAGGAATTCGTCGAGGCCGAGGCGGGCCATCAGCGCGCGCACGACGACGGCGCCGACGACGCCGACGAGGGCGCAGTACAGCCACGCAGGAAAGTAAGCGCCGAAGATGACGAGCGAGGGCGCCGCCGCGATGGCGGGTCCCAGCCCCAAGCCAAACAGCGCTACGCTCGCCGCGGCGATTTCGACCGTGCGCCGGCCGTGCAAATCGAATCTCCAAAAATCCCGATCTCGCGCCTTCCTAAGGCATTCCTGGAGAAACGAAAACGTTCGGACCAGGCGTTTGCGCCCAATGGGGGGCCGCAGGGCCGTTCTTAAGCACGGCCCTGCGGCCTTGGGAAACGCCCGTCGCCTGCGCTTCGGGTCCGGCCGCGGGGACGGGGGGCCTGGGCCGAGCCCACACGCAGGGGAGGGCGAATACAATTTATACGGGCATTCACGGAAAGGGGAGTTGAATTTGGAAATATGGCAAACGAAGCGGAGACCGGGAGGGAGAAGAACTAAACTGGGTTGATCGAGAAAGATTCGGTGGGCGCGCCGCCTCTCCTTTCGCGCGGCTTCGTGGTAAATTGTGTGGCAAAATCCATCGATGGGCTCCCGAATGGGTCGGTCGCAGGCGAACCTTTGCGGTCATTGCGAACTGCGTCGCGCGGACATAACAGTTTGGCCGTGGGCGGCAGGTTAGTTGCAAGCAACCGTATCCATTTCAAACTTTGGAAAGCAACCAATGAAATCAATTACAAATCAGATGTTCTTGGTGTTTTTCGCAGCATCCGTTTTGGCGAGCCCCGTTCAGGCTCAAATCGCAGCCCGCGAGAAGCCCTGCGCGGCAGAGGAAATTGCGCAAATCGAGGCTTGCGCCAACGGGCATGAGTGCAGGATAAGCTGTCGCCGAGCGGTCGAGACGTTCAGAACTTGCATGGCGACTACGGCCCATGTGCAAATTCTCGGCAGCCCTCGTCGTTGCCTGAAGTAGCGTTGCGTCGCCGCTCGCGAACAACAGATAATACCGTTTCGCTGCGGCAGGGCAGCGGTGGGAGGCATCGCCGGTCCAGGCTCCCGAATCTCGGCGCCAACGCAATCATCTCGGATGAGGTCGCCGTTAACCGGAAATACACCTTACTTAGCGTTAAGCTATATGCGTTCTGCTGCGCGGATGGTGAGTCTTACAAATCTAACAGAAATGGACTTCGTGGGTTTACCGGCTGAAGGTCAGGGCAGGCCGGGCGAAGGGATTGTCGTCTGTAAAGATGTCACCTAGAATGGGCGGCGCTGAGTTTTTGTGATTCGTTTTTGATATACGTGTAGAGTTGACGCAACAGGGGGCACGAATGGGTCTGACAATTAACGCTACCTTTGACCAAAGCGTCACGTCGCTACAGACCAGCGATCCCACACTCTACACAAATTACACAAATTCGGTAAATGCGGCTGTGGCCTATTTCGACAGCCAAATAACGAACAATATTACGATCAACATCAATTTCGGTTGGGGCGAGGTCGCAGGCAGCCCGATCGACCCGGGCGCCAGCGGCGAAAGCTCGTCTTATTATGACACCTTTACTTACGGACAGGTTCTCGCCGGGCTGCAGGCGACGGATACGACGTCGGCGGTGCAAACGGCAGCTGTGGCGTCGTTGCCCTCGTCGGACCCGACCAATGGAGCGGTGTTTAAGGTCAACTACGCCGAGGAGCTCGCACTGGGCCTGACGGGCGGGAACGCCACGAGCGCCAGCCTCGACGGTTCGGTCGGGCTTGACGCGACCGGCACGACTTGGACATGGGCGGGCGGAACCTACACCGCGAACAGCGAGGACGCCGTCGGCACTTTGGAGCACGAAATATCGGAGGTTCTCGGACGCTCAGCTACGGGCGGCGCGAACAGTGCCTACAGGGTTCTGGACATGTTCCGGTACACCGCCGCCAACGGATTAGCTGACGACGCCATCGGTTCTGCGGCCGGCGTCCGCGACCAACCGTTCGTTGCGGGTTACAACGCCAACGCTCCCTCGTATTTTTCTTACAATGGCAGCACAGTCACCCTGCTCTACGAAACCCCCGCGGATGTCGCGGGCGGCGCCGACGTCGCCGACTGGGCGCCCGCGGTGGGACAGGACTCCTTCGCCGACGGCGGCGACGGGGCGGCGACCCCCGTCTCGACGACGGACCTTCAAGAACTCAACGTGCTGGGCTACAGTTTGGCTTGCTATGTCTCGGGCACGCGCATTCGCACCGATGCGGGCGATGTCGCTATCGAAAATCTGGCGGTCGGCGATCTTGTCGTCACGGCGTCCGGAAAATGTCGGCCGATCGTCTGGATCGGTCGCCGCAAGCTCGACCTGCGCAAACATCGCGATCCCAAGACGGTCTGGCCGGTGCGCGTCACCCGCGACGCCTTCGGCGAGGGGTTGCCGCATCGCGAACTCTGGCTGAGCCCTGGTCACAACATCGCCTTCGACGGGGTGTTGACGCCGATTTCGGCGCTGGTCAACGGGGCGTCGATCGCGCAAATTCCGCGCGACACGGTCGAGTATTGGCATGTCGAACTCGAGGCTCACGACGTGCTCTATGCCGAGGGGCTGCCGAGCGAGACCTATCTCGACTGCGGCAATCGCGCCGCTTTCGAGAATGGAGGCGTCTTCATCGAAGTCCATCCGGACTTCGAGCCGAAACATTGGCGCGAAACCTGTCTACCGCTCGTCAAGGACGGCGACGCTGTGGTTGCTGCGCGGCGTCATCTGTTTGCCCAGCTCGTCGAACAGGGAACTGAGATCGTCGAGGACGCCGACGTTCACCTGCTCGCCGACGGCCTACGCGTCGAACCGCTCTGGCTCGCCTCGGGCAAGCTGGCGTTCGTGCTGCCCCTGGGCTGCCAAGTCGTCCGCCTGCAATCCCTCACGTTCGTTCCCGCCCATTCCTGCCTCGACAACGTCGATCCGCGCGAACTCGGAATCTGCGTCAAGCGGCTGCAGATCGACGGCGATGAGGTCGCGCTGGACGATGCGCGGCTCGATACCGGGGGCTGGCATGAGTGCGAGCACGGCGAAATCGGCGTCGCTCGGCGCTGGACGCGCGGGTCGTCTCTCCTGATATCGCGCGCGCGGATCGTCGTGATCGAACTCGGCGGCCGCGGCTACTATTGGCGCGGCGCGGACGTGGGCGGAAAACGGCTCGAGGCGCAGCGCGCCTGAGGCGAGTCGTTTCATCGTTGTCGCCATGCGCATCACGGGAATCGACCTCCGACGTCAGTCGCTTCCCGGCTCGATTTCAGCTTTCGGCGAACCCAATCGAGTGTTGCGGGCTTCACCCCGCCCGCTCGCAATCCCTGACGATCGCCGCCAGTTGCGCCGCCAGTCCGCCGGCGCCGTGGGCGTAGCTGCCCTCGATCGCTGCGGCGCCGATGGTGAAGGCGGCGGCGGAGCGCGCGACGGCGACCAGGGCCAATGGATCGAACTGGGTCGCCCGGCAAGCTAGCAAGTTGCTGCACGCACAGCCTTTCCCGACATAGAGAGACACACCCGCCTTTTCAGCGGAGCAGCAGGCGTGAGCCCGCAAACAACAGGATGACAGCGAGTACGTATCGCGTTGTGCGCTCGGACATCCAGCGCAGCGCGATTGTCGAGCCGATGACGGCGCCCGCGAGCGCGGCGACAGCATACAAGGAAGCGGCAGAGGTTGCCCTTTGGCCAGAAATGAGAACACCAGCCAAGCCAACCACCGAGTTGCACAAGATGAAGGGGGGCGATAGCGCCGCCGCCCGTTTTGGCGACGCCCAACCGAGAGCAATGATCAGCGGCGTCAGAAACACGCCGCCGCCAACGCCGGTCAGTCCCGAGAGGAAGCCGGACGCGGCTCCGACCAGGGCGGCAGGGAGGGCCTTGACGGATCGAGCTTCGAGCGAATCGGCTCCACGCTTGACGACCATCAGGGCGGCGGCGATCACCAACAACAGGCCGGTCAGCGCAAAATACACCTGCCCGGTCAAAACCAGCAGCCCGCCCCCGAAAGCCGCGACCATGGACGGAATCGTCAACAGCAACAACGTTCTTCGCTCGATAGCGCCGTTCTGATGCAGTCGCCATGTAGCATAGATGGCGGCGATGACGTTCAACAACAGCGCCGTGGGGCGTATTTCGGCGGCAGGAGACGCCGCAAGGGCCATGACGGCGACAAAGGCCGTCCCGCCTGCCTGTCCGACCGTGGCGTAGAGGAGAGAAACACAGCCCATTGAGACGGCGACAAGTAACGCGTGATCCATAAACCTTTATCCTAAAAGCAAGGTTGCAAAGCAACTCCTTTAATAATAAATTCTATCGCATTTATATTATAATTGCGTCGCCTCTGCTTTCGGATTGAGGCGCCATCCTATTCCAGAAAACAGGCGAGGCATGTCGACAATGCGCTGTCGGCGTGTACCCACCGCCGTCGAAAACGAACCCAAATCATTCGCGAGCGCCTCACCCCGCCCGCTCGCAATCCCTCACGATCGCCGCCAGTTGCGCCGCCAGCCCGCCGGCGCCGGGCGCGTAGCTGCCCTCGATCGCGGCGGTGCCAATAGTGAAGGCGTCGGCGCCGGTTTGCGCCACGGCGCGGATGCGTTCGGGCGTATTGACCGAGCCGGCGACGACGAGCCGGCCGCCGCCGAGCCCACGCCGCGCCGCGGCGATGAGCGCCAACGGATCGGACTGGGTCGCGCGATAGGCCAGCAGATCGCTGCCCGCACAGCCGTTGCCCATATAGGCGGCGCATTGGGCTTCGACCTCGTGGGCAAAGCCGTCGAGTTCGGTCGGGTGGCCGCGCGGGCGCCCGGAGAACGGCAGATATTCGAGGCCGGAGCCGGCGAGCAGCGTCAGCCCCTCGTCGACCGCCGTGCCGCCCATCACCGCGTCGACGCCGAGGTCGCGGGCGATGCGCAGCGACTGCAACTCGCCCTCGCGCGTGGTGGACACCACTTCCATCCACACTTTGGCGCCCGCGGCGCGGATGGCGGCGGTGAGTCGAACGAGAACGTCGTGATCGACGCCGATGTCCTTGAAGCCGATATGGCTGAGGCCCAGCGGCCTGACGGTCTCGACGAGGTCGAGCGCGTCGGCGACCGTCTGGTCGTTGCGGGTCAGCATGAAGATGAAATCCATCGGCCGCACTCCCGAGCGCGCCCGACCGTAGCAAGACGCGGGCCGCAGGGGAATGCGGGGCGGCGTCGCAGGTCGCTCGCGGCTTGCAGGGCGCCGCTTTCGTGCTAGAGGGTCGCGCTTCGTGTTTCCGACCAGAGATCGTCAAAGCCATGACCCAAGTGGTGACGCGCTTCGCCCCCTCGCCCACCGGCTTCCTGCACATCGGCGGGGCGCGCACGGCGCTGTTTTCGTGGTTGTACGCCAAGCGCTTCGGCGGCAAATTCATGCTGCGCATCGAGGACACCGACCGCGAGCGCTCGACCGAAGCCGCGGTCGAGGCGATCCTCGACGGCTTGCATTGGCTGGGCCTGAATTGGGACGGCGACGCCTTACGGCAGGCCGCGCGCGCCGACCGCCACCGCGAAGTCGCGATGCAGATGCTCGACGCCGGCAAGGCCTACCGCTGCTACGCTTCGCCCGAAGAGCTCACGCAGATGCGCGAGCAGCAGAAACTCGCGGGACAGCCGATGCGCTACGACGGCCGCTGGCGCGACCGCGACCCGTCAGAGGCGCCTCCCGGCGTCAAGCCGGTGATCCGGCTGAAGGCCCGGCAGGACGGCGAGACCGTCGTCGACGATCAGGTGCAGGGGACCGTCACGTTCGCCAACCGCGATCTCGACGACCTGATTCTACTGCGCTCCGACGGCACGCCGACTTACATGCTCGCCGTCGTGGTCGACGACCACGACATGGGCGTCACCCATATCGTTCGCGGCGACGACCACCTCACCAACGCCGCACGGCAGATCCAGATCTATCAGGCGCTCGGCTGGGACACGCCCGTCATGGCGCATATCCCGCTGATCCACGGTCCCGACGGCGCCAAACTCTCCAAGCGCCACGGCGCGCTGGGCGTGGAGGCCTATCGCGCGCTGGGCTATCTGCCCGCGGCGCTGCGTAACTATCTGGTGCGTCTCGGCTGGAGCCACGGCGACAACGAATTCTTTTCGACCGAGGAGATGATCGCCGCCTTCGATCTGCCGGCCATCGGCCGTTCGCCCTCGCGCTTCGACTTCGTCAAGCTCGAGAACATGAACGGCCATTACATGCGCTCGACGTCCGACGACGAATTGTTGAAGATCTGGCTCGACGCGCTGCCCTATCTGCCCGGTGGAGCGGAAATCGCCGCCCAGATCGACGAGACGAAGAAGGCTCAACTCGTTCGCGCGCTGCCCGGCCTGAAAGAGCGGGCGAAGACGCTGATCGAACTCACCGACGGCGCAAAATTCCTGTTCGCCCAGCGCCCGCTGCCGCTGGAGCCCAAGGCCGAGGAGATTCTGGCCAAAGGCGGCCGTCAGCATCTCGTCGCCCTGCTGCCGCGCCTGGAGGCGCTCAGCGTTTGGACGGGCGCCGCGGCCGAGCAGGTCGTGCGCGACTACGCGGCCGAGCAGGGCGCCAAGCTCGGCGCCGTCGCCCAGCCGCTGCGCGCGGCGGCGACCGGACGCTCGACCTCACCGCCGATCTTCGACGTTCTCGAAGTGTTGGGCCGCGAGGAAGCCCTCGGGCGGCTGCGGGATCAGGCGGGGGAGTGAGAACGTCCCGCCTGCGCCGTTAACCGCGCCCCCGCATTCCCCGCCGACACTCCGCGTTAAACCTGTGTCTCTATGCAGGGACGCGGCGGGAAGGGATCGGCGGACCATGAGCACGAGCGACGACGCAGGGCGCATTCATGCGCTCGACGGCCTGCGGGGATTGATGGCCGGCATGGTGTTGGTCCACCACTTCAGCGTCGGCTTGGGTTACACCGGCTTCGCCTCGGCGGCGCATTATTCGGTGTGCGGCTTCTTCACGCTGTCTGGCTATGTGCTGACGCGCTCCTGGGACGGCGATTTCGGCGTGTTTCTGCTGCGGCGGTTCATCCGCCTGTGGCCTGTCTATGCGATCTGCCTCGCGCTCGGCTACGCGCTGGCCGGCGCTCCCGTCGTATGGAGCCAATTCTTCTGGTGGCCGTTGCTCACGCCCAATTCCACGCCCCAGATCGATCCGCCCGTCTGGTCGCTCTGCGTCGAAGCCTGGGCGATGCTGTTCATGCCGCTCATCGTGCGCGCGAAGGGCAACATCCCCCTGGCCTGCGCGATCATGATCGTATCCCTCGCGGCGTCGCGATGGGAGCCGCACTTCTGGTTTGGACAACTGTTCGCGATCGGCGCGGTTCTCTCGAAGTGGAGTTGGCGCAACCGTTTTCTCGAATCGGCGGTCCCGCAATGGCTCGGGCGCGTCTCCTACAGCCTGTATCTCTCGCATTGGCTGGTCTTCGCGACCGCCGAGCGCGCATTCGGCGCCGTCGGCCTCATCGCGTCGCTGCCGGTCGTATTTACGATCGGCTGGGCGCTGTGGCGTTGGGTGGAATTGCCGGGCGTCCGATTCTCGCGGACGGTCGCCAAACTGACGAAGCGAGACCGCCGGGCCTCGGGCGCGCTGGTCGGATCGGCGTAGCCTCGCGCCGTCCCCGACCGGCGATCCGGGATTGCGGGTTCGCGACGACGCCGGGCCGCGCGGTCGTCAAGTTGTCACATGGCTTGGGCAGAGGGGCGACCAAAGGCTTTGGGATGAACTGACCTCCCGAGACTTTTTGAGGTTGCCAAACCCCGGCACAGTGTGGTTCGGCTCACCCCAGCACGAGACACGGAACGGGCCGATGGCGAAAACCACAGGATTGGCGTCGACCAGCCGGCGCGTGCTCCCCAATCATTGGGATCTCATCGCCTTCGCGCTGGTGATGGCCATTCTGGCCGGCGTCGCGCGCGCCTATCACGGCCTCACCGCGCCGCTGGAAGCCCCTGAAGCGCAGGCGATTTCGCTCGATTATTGGGAGTTGCCCTATTACGCGTTCCGCACGGCGCTGCGGATGTTCGCCGCGCTCGCGGCGTCGTTCGTATTCACCTTCACCTATGCGACGCTGGCGGCCAAGAGCCGGCGCGCGGAAATGGTGCTGATTCCCGTCCTCGACATCCTGCAATCGGTGCCGATTTTGGGCTTCCTCTCCTTCACCGTCACGTTCTTCCTCGGGCTGTTCCCGGGCAATATCATGGGCGCGGAACTGGCGGCGATCTTTGCGATCTTCACCTCGCAGGCCTGGAACATGGCGTTCTCGTTCTACCAGTCGCTGCGCACCGTGCCGCGCGATCTGGACGAGGTCGCGCGCGGTTTTCGGCTGACGGGATGGCAGAAATTCTGGCAGCTCGAAACGCCGTTCGCAGTGCCCGGCCTGCTGTGGAACACGATGATGTCGATGTCGGGCGGCTGGTTCTTCGTCGTCGCCTCGGAAGCGATCACGGTGGGCGACACCACGATCACCCTGCCCGGCGTCGGCTCCTACATTTCGGCCGCGACCACGGCCAAGCGCTGGGACGCCATCGGCGCGGCGGTGGTCACCATGGCGATCGTGATTCTCATCTACGATCAACTGCTGTTCCGCCCGATCATCGCCTGGGCGGCGAAATTCCGCGTCGAATTGTCGGCGGGCCAGGAGCAGGAAGAGTCCTGGGCGCTCGATCTGTTCATGCGCACCCGATGGCTGCGGCTGGCGTTTCGTCCGCTGACCGTGCTGTTGCGCAAGCTGGCGTTCCTGCGGTTCTCGTTGAAGGGGATCATCCCCGAGGGTTCGGTCAACCCGACGCCGGCGGCCTCGAAGATTCTCGACGTCGCCTGGCTGATTCTCGTCGCCTGCCTGACGGTCTACGCCCTGTGGAGCGTGGTCGCCTATATCGGGACCGAACTGTCGTGGGGCGACGTCGAGGAGGTGTCGCTGCTGACCTTCTACACGCTGCTGCGCGTCGTCGTGCTGATGGCGCTGGCCACCGTGTTCTGGGTGCCGGTCAGCGTCTGGATCGGCTTGCGACCCCGCTGGGCGGAAAGGATCCAACCGGTCGCGCAGTTCCTCGCCGCATTCCCGGTCAACCTACTGTTCGGCCCGGCGGTGAGCCTCGTGCTCGCCTACCATCTCAATCCGGACGTCTGGCTCTCCGTCCTCATCGTGTTCGGCACGCAATGGTACATCGTGTTCAACACCATCGGCGGCGCCGCGGCCTTCCCCAACGACCTGCGCGAGGCGGCGAAGAATTTCCGCATTCGCGGCTGGGACTGGTGGACCAAGGTGATCCTGCCCGGGGTCACGACCTATTATCTGACCGGCGCGATCACCGCCTCGGGCGGCTCGTGGAACGCCTCCATCGTCGCCGAGCAGGTCAAATGGGGCAATCAGACGGTCTCCGCCCACGGCGTCGGTCAATATATCGCCGCGGCGACCGACAAGGGCGACTTCCCCAGGATCGTGCTCGGCGTGGCGATCATGTCGCTCGTCGTGACCCTGTTCAACCGACTGTTCTGGCGACGACTCTACGCGATCGCCGAGCGCCGGCTCCGTCTCTGACCCCTTTCTCGTGAGGAGCCCCTCATGCTCGATCAGCAACCCTCCACGCTTCTCGAAGTCACCCACGTCAGCCAGACCTTCGCCAAGGGTTCGGGCGAGGCGGGCGCGCCGGTCCTGCAGGACGTATCGCTGACGGTTCGCACCGGCGAAATCGTCGGTCTGCTCGGCCGCTCCGGCTGCGGCAAGTCGACCTTGCTGCGCATCATTTCCGGCCTCGCGCGGCCAACCAAGGGCGGCGTTTCCATCGCCGGGCGCAAAGTCGATGGCCCCGCCGACGGCGTCGCCATGGTGTTCCAGAGCTTCGCGCTGTTTCCCTGGCTCACCGTGCTCGACAATGTGGAAATCGGCCTGCGCGCCCTGGGCGGCATTTCCGACGACGAAATCCGCACCCGGGCGCTGAAGGCGATCGACGTCATCGGTCTCGACGGCTTCGAGAACGCCTATCCGAAGGAGATTTCGGGCGGCATGCGC
>Ga0302319_10005408_pt1 | contig 25670 bp, 21 predicted proteins | sample Bog_T0_2_FD_203319 | JGI IMG/M metagenome (GOLD analysis project Ga0302319, IMG submission 203319) | Peat permafrost microbial communities from Stordalen Mire near Abisko, Sweden - Bog_T0_2 | ecosystem: Environmental > Terrestrial > Soil > Wetlands > Peat | place: Sweden: Abisko, Stordalen Mire...
GATCTCCGGGTGAACCTCGGTGTAGGAGCCTTCCAGATAGGAGCAGGCATTGAGCGATGGACCTCCGTGCCCCGGACCGGAAATGTAGATGATGTCCGCATCATGCTCTTTGATCAGCCGATTCAGGTGAATGTAGATGAAGTTCTGTCCAGGCGAGGTTCCCCAGTGACCGAGCAGCCTGGGCTTGATCTGCTCTGCCTTGAGCGGCGAGCGAAGCAGGGGATTGTCAAAGAGATAGATCTGGCCGATACAAAGATAGTTCGCAGCGCGCCAGTAGCGATTCATCTTGTCCAACATCTCGGGTGAGAGCGGTCCCTTGGGCTGTGGCGCTCGCTCTTCGTTCTTGCCGTTGGCCGCAACCGCGGTCGAGAGGCTCACGTCGAAGATGAACCCGGATGAATTGCCAAACTGATCGAAGTTCTTGTCGAAGGGCTGAGGCGTGTCGTCCTTCTCAACTCTGAGGGGGAGTTCGGTGGTGGCCATCGTAGCGCATCCTTTTTCGTTCTCCGCAACTGCTCACATCCTGGCAGCGGCTTTCAGACGTCAGATTGTTTCGCTTTGACCGTGATCAGGCACGGCTTCACTTGGCAAGCATCTTGCGGATTGATTTCAACTCGGCCCGATGCTTCTGGGTTGTTGCGGGATAGGATGGTTGCAATCCCCTCAGCGCATCAAGGACGATTTGCGAGACGATCAGTCGAGCGTCGTCTTTATCGTCTGCGGGGACAATATACCAGGGAGCGTGATGCGTGCTGGTTGCGCTTAAGCACTCTTCGTAAGCCTTCACGTAGTCCTTCCAGAACTTTCTTTCATGAATGTCTGCGAGGCTTAACTTCCAGTTCTTCTCAGGATCGTCGATGCGCGCCAGAAACCGCTTCCGCTGCTCTTCCTTTGAGATGTGCAGGAACACTTTGACAACGCGGGTGCTGTTTCGGTCAAGGTGCTTCTCGAATTCGACGATGGAGCGATACCGATCGTCCCATTTCGACTTATCATCCACAAACTGTTTTGAGAGCCCTTCGTTGCGAAGCTCCTCAGGATGGACGCGGACGACGAGTACTTCTTCGTAGTAAGAACGATTGAAGATTCCGATGCGACCGCGCTCGGGCAGGCGGCACGTGGTGCGCCAGAGGAAATCATGTTCCAGTTCTTCGGCGCTGGGTTGCTTGAAGCTGAAGACTTCGCATCCCTGCGGATTGATCCCGGACATCACATGCTTTATGGCGCCATCCTTACCGGCCCCGTCCATGCCCTGGAAGATGACCAGAAGCGAATGGCGGTTGGATGCGTAGTGAAGTTGCTGCAATGCGCTGAGGTCCTTCACGTGCTCTTCAAGCAGCTTTTGATAGTGCTTCTTCGATTTCGTCAACGCCGAGCCGGCCGTGGGCCATTCGCTCAGATTTAGCTTCTTGCCTGGCGGCACGTGGTAAGACTTCGAATCGATCATCATGGTGTTCACTTACCCCTGCAAATCTGGCTGGTTGCGAGCAATTAACCCCAGGGCCTGGCGGCGGGGCAAAGGGTCGCGCCAGAAGTCAAAACGCTCGGGATCAGTATCGACTCGGATCAATCAGGAATCTGATCAGTTGTGCTCATGGCAGTCTGAAGGAAGAGCCAATATTGAACTGTTCAATTCAAGGGCATCGAGTGTCAGCAGGGATGCGTCAGCGGAAAGGTCGCGAGCCACAATCTCGCTGCATCAACGTGGCGGGCGGACAGTGGTCAGGGTCTCGTATCCCGATATGACATCAAAGAGTTCCTCGTCGATCGACTCCTGGCGAATGCGATGCAACTTCAGGTTCAGGGTTTCCAGGATACTGTCAATGTTCTTGTCCGCACTCTGCATCGCGGCAAGGCGGCTGGCGCTTTCGCTGGCAAGCGACTCGGCGCACGCTTCAAACAGCAGCACGAGCAGGTCTTCGCATACGAACGCGCGCTGTGGCAACGTGGTTCCTTGGACGACTTCCGGCGGCAGTGTGGTTGCCGACGTTGCTTTCTCCCGGTTTCTTCGAATCAGCTAGGCTGGCCGCGGAATGCTGCAAGTACGGAATCAGAGCGCGGCAGATGGCCCTCTTTTTTGGCACCTTGGCAATCGTTGAAAGACTGCGCTGTGCGCCGAAGCCTCTCCGCTGGCTTAGCATGATTCTGCGATGTGGGATGGCTGAACCTCTGTTCAATAGGATACAGTCAATCCCGCATTGCAGATTGACAATCGCATTGGGCTTTCGTATCACCCACCTACAGAGCGCCGTAGTGCAAGCCTGGCAAGATTGACTGGGCAAAAAGAAAGTGTGAAGCGATCGCTGTGAAACGACCTGACGATAACGCGGCAACATATCTGGTGGGCGGCGGCATTGCTTCTCTTGCCGCTGCCGTCTTCCTCATTCGCGACGGAGATGTACAAGGGCATACAATCACGATCCTGGAGGAGTCATCCCGGATCGGTGGCAGTCTTGACGCAGCAGGAAACGCGACTGACGGCTACGTGATGCGCGGCGGCCGCATGATTGAGAGCAAGTATCTGTGCACCTACGACCTGTTCTCGTCTATTCCGACTCTCGCTGGAGCCAGGACAGTGACGCAGGAGATATTTGACTGGAACGAGACGATGAAGACCGCCTCCAAAGCGCGGCTGATTCGGGATGGTCACAGGGTCGATGCTCCCAGTTTTGGTTTGAGCGAGAAGGATATTCTCAACCTCGAGCGACTGGCACTCGAACCAGAATCCCTCCTCGGGCGCAGCAAGATCTCCGATCAGTTTGATCCGGCGTTTTTTGAGACGGACTTCTGGCACATGTGGTGTACCACATTCGCATTTCAGCCATGGCATAGCGCGGTCGAGTTCAAACGCTATCTGGTGCGCTTCACTCACATGGTCTCCGGTTTCAATACGCTTACCGGCATCATGCGGACGGTCTATAACCAGTACGATTCGCTGGTGCGTCCGCTTCACAAATGGCTCGAAGAGCGCGGTGTGAAGTTCATGCTTAACACAACTGTTACCGACCTAGCTGTCGCGCATGCAAAGGGAAGCTTCACCGTCAAAAAGATCGTCGTTCAAGAGGGCTCGTCTCTTAAGGAGATCAGCCTCAGCAAGCATGATCGAGTCATCGTAACTCTAGGGTCGATGACTGAGGGGGCAAGTCTAGGTTCAATGGACTCGGCTGCCGCTCTGCTGGGGAAAGCCGATGGCGGTTCATGGACTCTTTGGGAAAAGATCGCGGCCGGCCGGACGCAATTCGGGCGTCCTTCGAACTTTGACGATCATATTGAGCAATCCAAGTGGATGTCCTTTACCACCACGCTCCACGACCCCATGTTCTTCGAACTGATCCGGGATTTGACGGGTAACGTTCCCGGAGAGGGCGGCCTCATTACCTTTTCGAAGTCCAGTTGGCTGGCCTCAATCGTGTTGCCTCATCAGCCGCACTTCATTGGCCAGCCCGAGGGTGTCGAGGTCTTCTGGGGTTATGGTCTGTTTGTCGATGTGCCGGGCAATTTTGTGAAGAAGCCCATGGCGGCATGTACGGGAAGAGAAATCATGAGGGAGATAGTCGGCCATTTGCGCCTCCAGGAGCATGGTGCCAGGATTCTCGAAACCTGCACATGTATTCCTTGCATGATGCCCTTCATCACCAGCCAGTTTCTTCCGCGAAGCAAAGGCGATCGCCCTCAGGTTATACCGGACGGTTCGAAGAACCTGGCATTCGTCGGGCAGTATTGCGAACTCACGGACGATGTGGTCTTCACCGTTGAATACTCCATCCGCTCTGCGCAGACGGCGGTCTACTCTTTGCTTGGGTTGGAGCGTAAGGCGCCGCCCGTCTACAAGGGACAATTCAATCCCCGCGTTCTGCTGGAAGCGTTCCTGGCCTTGCACGAGATTGGCGTCTAGGCGCGAAGACTGGTTGGCAAACGATCCGAAGTAAATCCGGAACGGCCGTTGAAACGGGCATTCCGCCCTCACCATCCACTCGCCCAGGAATCCAGCGATTTGCATGAGACATCTGTTGGTGAATGTCGACAACGTGGCAATGCAAGCATGTAGAAAAGGAAGCGCATGACACAACGACCGATGAAGGCTGTTCTGCTGCATGGGTATGGAGACGTCAACCAACTCAACTATGAGGATGCACAAATGCCTGTGGCGGCAGCAGGCGAAGTGTTGGTGAAGACCATAGCCGTCAGCATCAATCCAATCGACTGGAAGTTGCGCAGAGGTGATCTGAGAGAGATGATGCCGCTCGAATTTCCGACGATTCTGGGCCGCGACCTCTCGGGTGAGGTAGCTGCCCTCGGAGAAGGGGTCAACGGTTTTGAGGTGGGCGAACGCGTCTTCGGCCTGGTGAATCGCTCCTATGCCGAATATGTGGTGTGCAAGCCTGTGGATCTGGCGCATACTCCCGAAAATCTGGACGGAATCGACGCGGCGGCATTGCCTCTCGTATTGTTAACCGGCGCTCAAGTGATTGAACTCGGCGTTCGACCAAGGCCCGGCGAGATCATACTCATTACGGGCGCAATCGGCGGCGTCGGTCGAACTGCAGTCCACGTTGCCAAACAGCACGGAGCTCATGTGATTGCGGGCGTTCGTTCCAGTCAGAGGGCGGAGGCGAAAAGCCTGGGTGCGGATCGCGTGATTGCACTGGACGACTTGAAGGAGATTGCCGGCTTGCCGGAACTCGATGCCGTCGCCGATATGGTTGGGCACGAGACCATTGACCGGATTCTGCTCCACATCCGGAAGAACGGTGTCTTGGCAACGGTGCTTGGCCCGCCGCCATCAGCGGAAGGGCGCGATTTGCGCGTTGTTCCCATCTGGGCTCGGCCTGATTCAGTGAGATTGGAAAAACTTGGACGGGAGGTGGCACGAGGATTGTTTTCCATTCCGATCAGCAAGAGGCTCAAGCTTGCACAGATTCGTGAAGCACAGCAACTGGCGGAAAATGGGGGCATCGGGAAAATAGTGCTCACTCCCTAAGATCACCTCCAGTATTGAACCCGCCATACAAACTACTTGTCACAAGGACTTATCCTCATGATTTCTCTGTTAGACCCCATCCAGATCGGCGAGATCCACATGCCGAATCGGATTATCATGGCTCCGCTTACTCGTTTGCGGGGCACGTCAAAACACATTCCGACGCAACTCATGGCCGAATACTATACACAGCGGGCAGGTGCCGGCCTGATCATCTCCGAAGGCATACCTGTTGTACCGCAGGGCGTAGGGTACGCGAATGTGACCGGGATCTGGTCACCGCAGCAAATCGAAGCCTGGAAGCTGGTGACCCAGTCGGTGCACAGGGCAGGCGGCCGCATCTTTGCACAACTCTGGCATGTGGGACGCATCTCAGACCCGCGCTTTCTGGACGGTAAACTTCCGGTTGCTCCCAGCGCTATCCGGCCTGCGGGCCACGTAAGCCTGGTGCGCCCCGCTACTGAATATGCGACGCCGCGCGCGCTTGATACGTCCGAAATTCCTGGCATTATTGAGGCCTTCCGCAAAGGAGCCGAGAACGCAAAATTGGCAGGCTTTGACGGGGTGGAGGTGCACGGGGCCAATGGCTACCTGCTCGATCAGTTCTTGCAGGACGGGTCCAATTATCGTACCGACGAGTACGGAGGATCGATAGAAAACCGCGCCAGACTGATGCTTGAGGTGGCCGATGCGGTGGTCTCCGTTTGGGGCGCCAAGCGCGTGGGTATGCATCTGGCGCCGCGCGGCGATTCGCAGGACATGCACGATTCAAACCCGCCGGCGACCTTCGGCTACGTTGCGCGTGAGCTGGGCAGGCGCGAACTCGGCTTCCTGTTTGCGCGCGAGTATTTCGGACCCGACCGATTGGGCCCGCAACTCAAGAAGCAATTCGGCGGCGTGTACATCGCGAATGAAAAATACACACTGGCACAAGCGAACGAGGTCATCCAGGCAGGCGAGGCGGATGCGGTAGCCTTTGGCCAGCTCTTTATCGCCAACCCCGATCTACCGGCGCGGTTTAGGGGCAATGCGTCGCTCAATGTGCCGGACGGAAGTACCTTCTTTACATCGGGGCCACATGGCTATACCGACTACCCTGCGCTGAGTGTGTAGCGAGGGAACCAATGTGTCATTGTCAAGTTGGTCTGTTGGTTTCTTGACAGTAGTAGTTGGTCGACGCAAACGAGGAGCCTCGATGAACGAGACCATCCGCCTATTGCAGGCGCATCACAGCAGCCGCAGCTATAAGACCGACCCAATCCATGAGGAAATTCTCGAAGCTATTATCGAATCCGCACGCCGTGCTCCGACCTCCACAAACAGCCATGAGATATCGCTCGTGGTGGTACGCAATTCAGAGAGCCGAGCACGCATAGCCGAGATTGCCGGCGGCCAGCCCTGGATCGCGCAGGCTCCAGTGTTCATCGCGGTCGTCGTGGACCTTTATAAGACTGGCTTGGGCGTCGAGAAAGCCGGGGGCGAACAGGTCTTTCAGCGCAGCCTTGAAGGGGTCTTGGCTTCGGTCAGCGACGCAGGAATCGCGATGGCGACTCTCATGACTGCCGCGCGCGCTTTCGGTCTCGGCATTGTCCCTATAGGCGGAATTCGCCGCGATCCGCAGGCAATGATCGATCTGCTGGGGTTGCCACCAAACACTTTTCCAGTAGACGGAGTGGTGCTCGGCTACGTCGCCGAGGAGTCTCCGCAAAAGCCCCGCATGCCGATCGAGAGCTTCCGACATGAGGAAAAGTATCATCCAGAAGCGCTGAAGCAGGCGATTGACGCCTACGACCGGACCCTCCAGGAGTATTGGCAGAAGATTGGGCGCACCGACGGGCTGTCATGGTCGGCAAATATGGCACAGCACTATGGTATGTTTTCGCGATTGATCAAGTCTGTCGCCCAAAAACAAGGCTTCACGATCGAGGTTTAACTGGATGAGCGAAGAAAGTCAGAATCGACCTTTTGGCGTTCAACCTGGAGAATAATGACCTCAGCCCGACACGATGAGTTGATATCCGGTCCTCGCCTGTGTGCCGCCGTTGTCGTTGCCCACCCGGACGACGAGACTCTCTGGTGCGGTGGCTACATACTGACCCATCCGGAGTTTCACTGGCGCATCGCGACGCTATGCAGAGCATCCGATCCGGACCGTGCCCCAAAGTTCCGCCGGGTGTTGCAGCGATTGGGGGCGGAGGGTGAGATGGCGGATCTGGATGATGGGCCCGACCAATTGCCGCTACCAATCGAACAGGTTCAGGAAACCATAGCCCGATTATTAGCTGGAACCAACTACAGTCTGATTCTCACCCACGGCCCGAAGGGCGAGTACACACGACATCACCGTCATGAGGAATGCTGCCACGCAGTCATCGAACTCTGGCAATCTGGCCGCATCTGCACAGACCGGCTGTGGTCGTTTGCTTACGAAGACGGCAATCGAGCGTATTTGCCGCGGATTCGTAATGACGCGGATCGGCGGGATGCGCTGGTGGATAATATCTGGCTTGAAAAACGCCGGTTGATTACGGACGTTTACGGGTATGACATCGACAGTTGGGAAGCAAGGACCGTGCCTCGTGAAGAAGGATTCTGGTGCTTTGATTCAGCACAGACCGCGGCAAAACGTATGGCAATCGGGGAGCAACAATCGTGAAAGTACTTATATTGAGCGAATATCCGGCGCCGGCGGCGGGCTTGGCCCTGCAAGGTGAGCTTTTGTACAGAGGCCTGTCCGAGATGGGCGTGGACGTTCACCCGGTCCACCTGGAATCGGACTTGGAGAAGGAGTGGTACTATCGCTGGTTTCAGCCGGATATCGTGGTGGGCGTGGGGTTCTGGGGCCATCTTCCGCACCTGGTCATGCACCCGCAGCAGTTTGGAATGAAGGCTGTGCCATGGCTCGTGGCGGATGGTTATGTCGCTGAACACCGTGAAGCGTTAAACGCTTTACCGCTGATCCTGGTCACCTCCAACTGGGTGAAGGAGGTCTATATCAGGGACGGTATCAAGGGAGACAACCTTGTGGTGCTTCCGGTGGGTTGCGGCACGGACCTCTACGCGCCGCACAGCCGCGATGAGTTCAAGGTCCAGGCGATCCGCGAGGCTTTGGGAATTGCGGATGACCAGTTGATGATCTTGACCGCTGGCGGCGACGGCGCTTCCAAAGGCGCTCAGGAGGTCATGCAGGCCTTGGCGCTGATCGATAGCCAGGTCCCCGACTGGAGATACGTCTGTAAGGTTTGGCCTCAACCCCGTACTGAGCAACAGAATCTCATCGACCTCAAACTGGCAGCGGATCTGGGCATAGGAGAGAAAGTCATTTTCTCCACCAATGTTGTGTCGCAAAACTTCATGCCCTACTTATTGTCCGCCTGCGACATCTACGCTGCGCCTTCGCGGCTGGAGGGATTCGGCATGATTCAGGTTGAGGCGAACGCCTGCGAAAAGCCAGTGATCGCAATCGATGCCATGGCATTTCGCGACACGATGGTCCATGGCGAGACAGCATTCCTGGCGAAAGTGGCAGAGGAAAGAAAAATCACCGAGGCACTTTATGGCGAAGGCCAGGACTACCAGAAAAGTCATCGCGTCGTGTTTCCAAATCCGCGGACGGCTGAATACCGAGCCAGCGTGCCCGACATAGCGAAGTACCTTCTTCTGCTTATGCAGGACAGTGCTCTACGGCAACGCATGGGAGAAGCGGGTCGAAAGCGCGTGGTCGAGTTATTCGACTATCGCCAGGTTGCCAGGCAATTCGTGGAGATCGTTTCCGACCGATTGGGTATTCAGTAGAAAGCAACGGGGCGCGCATGTTCGCTCCCTCAACCCAGGACGCCAGCGAGGAGTTTATGTCTTTCGACGATAAGTCACGAGTTGTTATCGAGCAGGCTAAAGAGGCGGCTCTTCAAATCCTGCTGCATAACGCACAGGGGCCGTTTCACGGACTGCCTCGAACCGCTGGATGGGGATATCCGGAACCGTATACCCGGGACCTGATGATTTCAGCTCTCGGCTTTCTGGCCACGGGCAACGAGCAGCTTGCCGATGCTCTTGAGCGCACATTGGTAGCGCTTGCCAGAAATCAGACGACGCACGGCCACATCCCATCTCTCGCACACGATCCAGACAACCGCGGCTCCAGTGATTCGACGCCTCTTTTCCTCTTTGGGCTGGCTCTCTACAGAATATCGAGGAACCAGCCGGAGTTCCTCCTTGAGGCAGCAGAGAAGGCCCGGAAGTGGATGCAGTACCAGAGCCCCGATGACAGAGTGATGGTCGCACAGTTGCCCACCAGCGATTGGCGTGATGAACAGTATGTGATGGGTTATGGGCTGTACGTAAACATGATCGTCTATGCGTATCTTCGTCTTTTTGGTGAACATGAGTCCGCCGAGCAGCTGCGCGGATTGATGAGCCGTCTGGAAGTCAGTGGGGAGCAAAAGAAAAGCTATGAGCAAGAGGCTCTTGTGGAGCCAACGGCGCCCTACTTCGGACTTTATTCGTACAAGATCATGAGCAGCGACCGCTTCGACCTGCTTGGCAACAGCCTGGCAATTCTGACCGGAATTGCTTCACCGCAATGGGCTGCTAATTTGCTGACTTGGATAGAAGCCGAATGCGAGGCCATGCGGGGACACGGGGAACTTGCCGTGGATTTGCCGCCCTGTTTATTTCCGTACATTTTGCCCCATCATGTGGATTGGCTGCCACGATACGAACGCTATAACCGGCCTGGAGACTATCACAACGGGGGAGTGTGGCCGTTCATTTGTGGCTTCTACGTCTCGGCGTGCGTTGCCGCAGGGCAGATGGATCTGGCGGAGCGCAAATTGTTGGCGCTGACAGAACTGGTCAAGCCGTGGCATGAGAACGCGGCGGAGTGGGGCTTTAACGAGTGGATTCACGCTCAAACCAGTAAGCCCAGCGGCCGGGATTGGCAAACCTGGTCAGCCGCCATGTACTTATACGCTGCTGAGTGTGTGCGTCAGAAAGAGACCCCATTCTTCAGCGAGATTCGAGACAGTCGCCTGCCAGAAGTCTTGTAACTTCCTAGCACGATACCCTAACCCGCAGAGTATCTCCCTTCATTCGCAACTTCATCGCCAACTCCCATCGATGTCGATGTGTATCCGGTGATGCGCTCTCTGCCATTATAGATATTGAAGTGGTTCTCTCGGAGGAACCCCACAAGGGTGATATCGAATTCCTTCGCAACCTGCACCGCAAGGCTCGACGGAGCCCCAACCGCCGCCACCATCGGAAGTCCACCCATCAGGGCTTTCTGGAGCAACTCGAAGCTGGCTCGCCCAGACAGCAAAAGCAAACGATCCCGCAAAGGTGTGCGATCAGCAAAGAACTCAGCGCCGATGAGCTTATCGACCGCGTTGTGACGGCCTACATCTTCGCGGAGCGCCAGCAGATTCCCCGCGGAGTCGAAGAGCCCTGCACCGTGCAATCCACCTGTCCGATCAAACACTCCCTGAGACGCTCGCAAGCGGTCGGGCAGTCGATAGAGAATCTGTGCATCCATTGTGAAATTGTTTGGCGCACGCGGCGGGCAGAAGGCGCGCAGGGCGAGAAGAGACGCTTTGCCACAAATGCCGCAACTTGATGTTGTATAGAAGTTGCGTTGCAGACTCCCGGCATTCACCGCAACATCAGCTGCCAGATCTACGCGAACGGTGTTGTGTTTGGAGCCGAGCTTAAGCACATCCATGGCCTGAGGGGGTTGTGTGCGCTCATTGAAGGAGTCTCCTGCATACGCAATTTGCTCGACATCGTTTGCGTCCTGGATGACTCCTTCAGTCATGAGAAAGCCGGCTGCAAGGTCGAAGTCATTGCCCGGAGTTCGCATTGTGACCGAGATCGATCGCGTCTGCCGTGAGTTGGACGGGCCATAGGTGAGTTGAATCTCGAGAGGTTCTTCAATCGCGAGACTATCGGTTACATGGTGCGATAATTGCCCCGTGACTCTTTCGACAGGTGTCTGCAACATGGAGCCGTCAGTCGTATGCAGGAGACAGATAGATGCGGGAGATTTCATGATGGTCGAAGTTCTCCTCTCGATGTGTTCAGTTGAATCACTTTGCTTGTTAGATGCCGCGCGTTGTTCGTCGTATTCACGCCGGGTTCCCCGATCTATTACTTGAAAAGGATTTTGGCTATCATGCCCTTGTCCTCATGGCTCCGGAGATGGCGTTGGAAGACCGACATGCCCCTGATGATAGGATCGGTGAATTCCATCATGAAGTCGATATCCGCCCTGGGAGTCGTAACACGTTCTAGCTAAACCTCGACCCTCGGTCCTTGAGCGATGACAAACGCAGTTATAGCGGACAGGTCCAGGTCGCCGCTCGTGGAGACAGTGGACGCCAGGACGGATTGGGCGACGGAGGCTGCGGGCAAATCAGCGCCAGACTTCCTCGCGGCGTCCATGACCAGATCCATGTCTTTGCTCATCAGCCGCAGCGGGAATTCCGGAGAGTAGTCACCGTCCTTGATCTTCCGGAACTTGCCAGTCATCGCCGGAGCAATCACCGCCGTCCTGGACAGGACGTCGAGCAGAACATTCCGGTCGATGTGAAGGTGCTCTCCGAGGGAAACTGCTTCTGCGATTGCCTGCATGTCAATGCCCAGCAGGAGGTTGACAACCAATTTCATTTGAACGCCTGAAGACCCGGGTCCAATCAAGAACCATTGCCTGGCAATGGACTCGAAGATCGGAATACATTGCTCGAAGGTCTCTTTGTCTCCGCCGGCGAGCAGTGTGATCGTTCCGGCTTCGACCGCCGATGTCGATCCCGAGATGGCCACATCCAGAAAGTCGATTCCTGTTTTGCGAGCCTCTTCATGCAAGCTGCGCGAAAGCTCAGGAGAGATCGTGCTCATTTCGAGGATGACCGTTCCCGGCTCTGCCTGGGAAAACACACCGCCCTTGTCCAAGTAGACGGAGCGGACAGCTGCATCATTTGCCAAGGACGAGAGAATTACGCCGGAACCAGACAGGAGGTCTGCGATTGATGTCGCAATGGCTATCCCCGCTTTGTTAAGCTCCTTGGCGGACTGCGGACTACGATTCCATGCTCGAGTATTCCAGCCGGCTGAATGCAGACGCCGCGCGAGCCGGCTTCCCATAAGTCCAAGGCCGATCAGCCCAATCTGGGTGTTGAGTTTGTCGAGTTTTGTTGCGGGCATGTTCATCAGTAATCTCCTCATCGTCTGGCGGTCAATTCGCCTCTGCCAGCGATCGATATCCAGCTGTGAGTTGCACATTTCTTGCCATCCGAATCAAACTCGAATCGATTCAGAATCAGCCAGATAGAGTGCGTCGCTCGCTGGATGAAGCGGCTGCTGTCTACACTTCGACATTCGGTAACGAACAGCCGTCACGACCGGGTTTGTCCGTTCACGAAACGGTCTGAAAACGGGGGTTAGTCGTCGGATCAAGTGGCCCTGAAACTGCCAATCACAAAATCGGAACCGACACCGCGTCGAGACGGTAGAGAGAAAATGCATTCGGTGTGACAAACGTGGGCGCTGTTGCAGGGATCGTCACCCAAGACCTTGGTACCAGCTTCTGACAACCCGGCATCCAGTGCATCTCATGCGACCTGAGAGCTACAAAAGTGAATTCTATCGCAAAGAGCTTTACGCATCCTTACCCTACAGAGTACGATCCAAAAGCAATCGCGGAGGGCGGAGAGTAAATGACAGTCACGCTGAACGGAGGACCGCAGGCTATACAGCCTGGAGAGCGCCTGATTGACCTGATCAACCGTAGCGGAATCGAAGTACCGCACGTTTGCTATCACCCCCAGCTGGGACCGATCCAATCCTGCGATACGTGCATGGTGGAGGTCGACGGCAAGTTGGTGCGAGCCTGTGGCACCATGGCTTCCGAGGGCGCGAACGTGGTTACGTCTTCGCCGCGCGCGGTAGCGGCGCAACGGGAAGCCTTTGATCGCATCCTCGGCCACCATCTGCTTTACTGCACGGTCTGCGACAACAACAACGGCAACTGCACAGTGCATAACACCACCAAGCTGCTTGCAGTTGAGCATCAGGAAATCCCCTATAAGCCGAAGCCCTATGAAGTGGATATGTCAAATCCCTTCTACCGCTACGATCCTGACCAGTGCATTCTCTGCGGGCGCTGCGTGCAGGCCTGCCAGACCCTTCAGGTGAATGAAACATTGAGCATCCGGTGGGAGGATGAACATCCGCGCGTGTTATGGGACGGTGGCGTACCGATTGGCGAATCGAGTTGCGTCTCGTGCGGGCACTGTATTAGCGTCTGCCCCTGCAATGCGCTGATGGAAAGGTCGATGCTTGGAGAGGCCGGCTACATGACTTCTCTATCCAAGTCCGCACTCGACGGCATGATCGATGTCGTCAAGGACATCGAGCCGGAGATGGGCTACGGCGCCATTCTTCAAGTCTCCGAAGTGGAATCGCGCATGCGCGAGTCGCGCACCAAGAAAGCCAAGACCGTTTGCGCCTACTGCGGAGTGGGTTGCAGCTTCGATGTCTGGACGAAGGATCGCCATATTCTGAAAGTGGAGCCGCTCGATGGCGCTGCCAATGGCGTCTCGACCTGCATCAAGGGCAAGTTTGGCTGGGGGCACATCAACAGTCAACAGCGGCTCAGCAAGCCGCTCATTCGCGATGAAAATGGGTTCCGCGAAGCCTCGTGGGATGAGGCACTGTCTCTGGTGGCGCGCAGATTTTCAGAGATCAAGGCGGCTACCGGCGCCGACTCGCTTGCCTTCATCTCCTCTTCGAAGTGCACGAATGAGGAAAACTATTTAATGCAGAAACTGGCTCGCGCGGTCATTGGCACCAATAACATGGATAACTGCTCGCGCTACTGCCAGGCGCCGGCGACCATGGGCCTGTTCCGCACAGTTGGTTACGGCGGCGACGCTGGATCGATCACGGATATCGGGCAGGCGGGCCTGGTGCTGATCGTCGGCAGCAATACCGCCGAGAGCCACCCGGTGCTGGCCACCCGCGTCAAGAGGGCCCATAAGATGCACGGCCAGAAGCTGATCGTTGCCGACCTGCGCGAACACGAAATGGCAGCGCGCGCGGATGTGTTTTTCCGTCCGCGGCCAGGCACCGACCTTATCTGGCTCTCCGCGGTGACCAAGTACATTTTCGACAATGGACTAGCCAACCAGAAGTTCATCGATCGATGGGTCAATCGCGCCGAGGAGTTCAAGAAGAGCCTGGAATCGTTCACACTCGAAATGGCCGCCGAACGGTGTGGACTTCCCATCGAAACGTTGACCATGGTCGCCCATATGATCGCGGAGGCAGACGGTGTGTGTGTTCTCTGGGCGATGGGTGTGACGCAACATTCCATGGGCTCCGATACCTCGACGGCAATATCCAATCTATTGCTGGCGACCGGGAATTACATGCGTCCAGGAGCGGGCGCTTACCCTTTGCGCGGGCATAACAACGTGCAGGGCGCCAGCGATCATGGCGCCATGCCGAATTACTTTCCGGGTTACCAGGAAGTAGCCGATCCCACGATTCGGGCAAAGTTCGAAAAAGCGTGGAAGGTTCCTTTGCCGCCGAAGCCGGGGCTCGATAACCACATGATGATCGATGCAATCCACGAAGGCCAACTGAAGGCAATGTACCTTTTCGGCGAAGAGATGAGCCTGGTTGATTCCAACGCCAACTTTGTGAGGGATGCTCTGTCGAAGCTTGACTTCTTTGTGGTGCAGGAAATCTTCTTCAGCGAGACTTGCCAGTTTGCGGACGTGATTCTTCCGGCCAGCCCGAGTCTGGAAAAAGAAGGAACCTTCACAAGCACCGAGCGTCGCATCCAGCGTCTCTACCAGGCTCTTGAGCCTCTCGGTGAGAGCCGTCCAGACTGGATCATCATCCAGGACATCGCCAATCGGCTGGGCGCAGGCTGGAAGTTCGAGCACCCCTCGCAGATTTACGAAGAGATCGCCGCACTCACACCCCTGATGGCTGGCGTCACGTACGAGCGCCTGGAAGGCTATAAAACATTACAGTGGCCTGTGGCTGAAGATGGCAGCGACCAACCTCTGCTCTATACAAGGAGATTCAATTTTCCCGATGGAAAGGCCAGATTCTACCCTGTTCCCTGGTCGGAGCCAACCGATCAGCCGAATGCAGAGTACGATCTCCACTTGAACAACGGACGTCTTCTGGAACATTTCCATGAAGGCAACATGACGTATCGCACCGAGGGCATTCGCGAAAAGACGCCGTGCACCTTTGTGGAAGTATCGCCGCAGCTCGCGGACGAGCGCGGTATCCAAACCGGCAGTTGGGTGCAGTTGACCTCGCGCTACGGCAAGGTACGCGCACAGGCCGTCGTCACGACAAGAGTGCAGGGAAGAGAGCTGTATATGCCTATGAACTCTACGGACGAGGCTGTTAACCGTCTAACCAGCAGCCATACGGACAAGGCCACTCATACCCCGGCTTATAAAGAGACATCTGTGCAGCTCCGGGTGTTGGGAGAGATTGGAGATGATCCGTTGCCGCGCACGAACTCCCGTCACGGGCATCCGACACCTCAGACCGGCGTCGAGGTGGAGCGTAAGTGGAAACGCAGGGACTATCGCCAACCGGGCGATCGCCTGGTTCAAATCCAGACCGATAGATCATGACTGCAAAGAAGGAGAAGGAAGATGGCACGACCGATTCCTCTTGAGTTACCTCCCCACGATCCGCGCGAAGAATTGCGCAAGCGCCTGGACCAGGCGCCAATAGAGCACGCCGAGGCCTTGCTCGATTTCTACGAGTTGCTCGGAAAGCTACATGAACATGGCGTCTTTGAACTATTACGCGGAGCACTGGGAGCAAGCGACAAGCTGATTGAGACGGCCGTGGACGCCGCGAAGTCCGACGATGCGATCCGTGCAATCCGCAACACCATTATCTTGGGCAAGATATTGGGGGCCATCGATCCAGACGTGCTGCAGAGTGTAGCGGTGGCAGTCGGCGAAACATTGGGATGTTATGAGAGGCCGATTATTGAGCCGCCGGGGCTTGTCTCACTCCTCAGTCAGTTTCGCCACAAGGAATTGCGGCGGAGCATGGCACTGTTGAACAAATTCCTGGAAAGCCTTGGCAATCAAATCAAGTTACGCGGAAGCTGCGAGTCAGGACGCAGCCAAGTCGCCAAGTGAGATTACCCCGGCTCTGCCGGGGGATACTTACAGAAATTCACGGTTTTCAATAGCATCGGGAGCAGATCATTTTACAATACCGCATAGCTTTGCTTTCGGCTGTCTGTCATTGGTCTCTTGCAGTTCAATGAAGAATTAGACTCCTTGGTTGCTGTCTAAGCTGGAAGCCGATGCAAGGGTGCGGCGACCACTCGAGCTCTCATACATTCGCAATCGTGAGGGAGGCCATCATGCGATGCAGTCGTTGGCGCCGATCCAGTCCGCTGTTCCTCACCGCGATCATCATGCTCCCGGTTGCGCGGATCGCAGCCCAGGAGATGGTTGTCGGCGTGAACATAGTCAACCCCATGCGCTCCAGCGAAGCCGATCAAAATACTCTTCTCAGTCAGCTGAAAGCGGCGCAGGTGCACGTCATCCGCTGCGGCATCTCGAACGACGACAAGGGCATCGACTTTGCCAAACGCGCAGCAGCCGCGGGCATTCGCATCCAGTTGATTGTGAGTCCAGAGTTCCCGCCGACCGCGCCCAAACGGGCCTACCTGCCGAAGGAGTTCCCCTCCATGTGGGGTGGGCATCCACTCTCGTTTGCCGACCCAACCCTCTCGAAAACAGCCTTTCAGCATCTGTTCGATCGTCTCGACGCGAACAGCATCGCGCTGGCCGGCGTTGAACTCGGCAACGAGATCAACTGGGCCGCCTTCAATCCCGAGTTCCCACTGCCCGGCGAGGGGAAGATTCTCAGCAGCGACGATCTCCTGCACGATCCGGAAGGCAAGCAGATCGCCAAAGGCTTTCTTGCCTATATCAAGATTCTTGAGGCCCTCAAGCAGGTCCGCGACAGCTCGCGTCTGAACCGGAGCACGCCCATCATCTCCGCCGGCATGGTCAGTGCCCAGGACGGCCAGAAGCTCTACAACAACAAGAAGGAGGACATGGTGAGTCTGTCAGCAACCATTGCATTCCTCCGCGCCCATGGCCTCGATTCGTTGGTGGATGCCTACGGGATCCACAGCTACCCCTCGGGATCGCAGCCCGGCAACCCTGCCGCTGCAGCACAGCGCGCGGCTCGCCTCAACAGCGTCGACCTTGCCGAGTGCCGGACAAATGGCGCAGCCGGTGGCAAGCCATGCTGGATCACCGAATGGGGATTTCCCAACTCCGACCTGTCGTGTCCAGCGAAGGAGGCTGGGCGCACACTCCTCATCGAAGAAATGCGCAGCGATTTCGCAGTGGCGGCCGATGAGCATCGCCTGTCGGGAATCGATTACTTCTCCTGGGACTCCGATCCCTGTTCCAAGAAGGTTGATGCCGACAGCGTTTACCGTTGCGGCGCGCTCACTGTGAGCGGACGCCTAGCCATCGCTCCCGCCGGCCGGCAGAAGAGTCCCGACCCGAGCGCCTCAATGAGCATTCGAGTCGGCGTTCCCCTCGTATCCCGCGGGCCGGCCCGCAACATCGCCGACTACTGGTTCACTGAGTTTGTGCTTCCCAATGGCCGTTTCCGCGGCTTTAACGCAGCGGGAACCACCTTTGCCATCGACGGCAAGGAGCCGTACGACATGGGTGGCCCGGCGGCGACCGTCTTGAAACCGGGACCGGCCAGCAGCCCCGATTCCTGCGGGCAATGGATTCAACACGTCGAACTCGAAGGCAAGACGCTCTTCGCCTGGGTTCACAATGAGACGGCGTGCAACTACGCCAAAGGCGGCCAGACTCACGCCACCATGACATAGTCAACCATCGGACATACGATGTGCTAAAGACAACTCGTAAACCGGCAGGTACTGCTTCGTTCCTGACGGATTGGCAACTACTCAATTCGAACAGACCTCGTTGGACTGTCATTGCTTGCCTATTGAGATTTATAACCCGGATGAAGTCGTGCCACTGGGATTGTGCCAGCCGCCGTCTGCTGCGATCAGTGCATCTGCCTGCTTCGGCCCCCAGGTGCCGCGCTTGTACGTGCGAACCCGGGGATGGCGCTTGAGTACCTTATCGACCACCATCCATGCGGCTTCCACCGCGTCTTCGCGAGTAAAAAGTCCCCCGTCGCCCTTCATGGCGTCGCCCAGCAGGCGCTCGTAGGGCGACTCTTCTCCCGGCTGTTCTTCCAGCAAATATAGCTCTCGCTGTTCTCCAATAAACTCCTCTCCGGCAAGTTTCACGCGAGCAGCGAGTCCGATCTCCGCGTTGGGAGAAAGCCGGAAGCGAAGATAATTCCCATGGCCCGTGACTGCCGCTGCGTCGGCAAAGAGCTTCTGCGGCGGCGGTTTCAGCTCCACAATCACTTCGGTCGCTGTGGCGGGCAGATATTTTCCAGAGCGCAGATACCACGGCACGCCATCCCAGCGCCACGAGTCAATAGACAGCCGAAGTGCGCAATAGGTCTCGACGTCGGAGTTCGTTGCTACGTCGTCCTCCTGCCGGTAACCCGCGTATTGACCGCGCACCAGGTCGTCGGGTTTCAAAGGACGCATCGCCTTGAACACGGTCGCCTTCTCAGTTTGCACTGCTCCGAAGTTCCGGCCCGCAGGCGGTTCCATGGCAAGTAGCGCGACAATCTGAAATAGATGATTCTGGATGACGTCCCGCAGGCAGCCTGCGGACTCGTAAAATGAGCCGCGCTTTCCCACGCCGAAATTTTCGGACAAAGTGATCTGGACACTGGAGATGTAATTGCGGTTCCAGATTGGTTCAAGGAATGAATTGGCGAAGCGGAAGTAAAGGATATTCATGATCGCTTCCTTGCCGAGGAAGTGATCGATGCGAAAGATCGAGTCTTCAGGGAAAACCGACCGCGCCACGCGGTTGAGCGCACGAGCCGAGGCTAGGTCGCGCCCAAATGGCTTCTCGACGATGACCAGCGCATTCTCGGCTAACCCCGCGACGCCCAGCCCTTTGATTACGGTCTCAAAGAGCGAAGGCGGGATGGCGAGGTAATGCGCGGGCCGGCGTGCGCCCCCGAGCGATTCCTTGATCGCCGCGAACGTATGGCTGTCGTTATAGTCGCCACTTACATATTTGAGCAGCGACAGAAGACGATGGAGGGCCTGCTTATCATCGATCCCTCCCGATTGCTTGATGCTGTGCGCCACCCGCTTTTGCAGACGCTCCAGACTCCACTTCGGAAATGCGACGCCGACGACTGGAACGTTGAGGGTTCCGCGTTTCACCATCGCATAGAGTGCAGGGAAGATCATCTTGTGGGCGAGATCGCCCGTCACGCCAAAAACCACAAGAGCATCTGAGTGAGAGGTGCGCATCATTCGCCTCGTTCTTGGTGGCCGCCGTTTCCCGATGGCCGCCGAATTTGGAACTCAGTCCCGATGATAACGTGTTGGCCAAAGTGCGCAGGTCAATTCTGACTGAGGACGGAGCCAGAACAAAGAATGGCTCTGAAGCGGGAACAGCGGACGAAGGGAAAGGGCGTGCTGGTTGCGGTTGGCGCGACGGGCATTTCTGCATGGGCTGTTCATTGCGCGTATCCTTGAAGGTACGAGACGAAGGTGGGAGCAGCAATCCGATAAGTCGGCCACCGGGTTCAGCGGGACGCGAGGACAACGATGTCAGATGGTCTTGGTGCTATGCTGCCGCAGTCGGGATCGCAAAAGGGTCAGAGAACGGCGCTTGGCGCCGAGGCTCTGGCTCAGTCATTTCTGGACAACCTTTTTTTTGTGCAGGGCAGGTCCATCGAGCGGGCAACAGTGAACGACCTCTATCTGGCGCTCGCACACACGGTGCGCGACCGAATAGTGGAGCGGTGGATGTCGACCTTGAAGAACTACCAGGCGCAGGATGTGCGCGTGGTCTGTTACTTGTCGGCGGAGTTTCTGACCGGGCCACATCTCGCGAACAACCTGATCAATCTTGGTATCTACGATGAGACTGAGCAGGCCATGCGACAGCTGGGTATCGATCTCAACGTTCTCATTGAGCAGGAAGAAGAGCCTGGATTAGGCAATGGGGGGCTCGGCCGGCTTGCCTCCTGCTTCATGGACTCGCTGGCCACCCTGGATATTCCGGCAATCGGCTATGGTATCCGCTACGAATACGGAATCTTCGATCAGCAGATTCGCGATGGATGGCAGGTGGAGTCTACCGACAACTGGTTGCGGCTTGGAAATCCATGGGCGTTGGAGCGGCCAGAGGACGGGTTTGAAGTAAAGCTTGGAGGGTATACCGAATCCCACAACGACGGTGAGGGACGGTCGCAGGTGAGGTGGATTCCGAATAAGGTCGTGCGCGGGGTTCCTCACGATACGCCGATTCTGGGCTACCGGACCAACACCGTGAACACCATGCGCTTATGGGCGGCGCAGGCCGTGGAGAGCTTCGACTTTGAGACGTTCAATCACGGCGATTTTGCCGGCGCCGTCGCTGAAAAGGTGTCTTCGGAGAACATCTCAAAGATTCTTTACCCGAACGATGAAGATGTTCAGGGCAAAGAATTGAGATTGGCGCAGCAGTTCTTCTTCGTCTCATGCAGCCTGCAACACATACTGGGTATTCAGGCTTCGCAAAATCGGCCCTTGGCAGAGCTGCATCGCAACTTCGCCATCCAGATGAACGACACGCACCCCGCAATCGCGGTGGCGGAGATGATGCGGCTGTTGGTGGACGAGCATTCGATGGAGTGGGAGGCCGCATGGCATGTCACTCAACATACCATGTCCTATACGAATCATACCCTTCTGCCCGAAGCGTTGGAACAATGGGCTCGCACCTTGTTCGGCTCGCTGCTCCCGCGCCACCTGCAGATCGTTGAAGAAATCAACCGCCGGCACCTGATCGATGTTCGCCAGAAGTTTCCAGGAGACGAAGGGCGAGTGCAGCGGCTTTCGTTGATCAATGAGAATGGCGCCAACGGCGAGAAGTCCGTGCGCATGGCGCACTTGGCCTCGCTGGGAAGTCACGCCATCAATGGCGTGGCGGCGCTGCACACAGAACTACTGAAGACGAATGTGCTCAACGATTTTTATGCACTCACTCCCGAGAAGTTCTCGAACAAGACCAATGGGGTCACACCACGTCGATGGATGGTGTTGAGCAATCCCCGTCTGGCGGAACTGCTCACGGCGCGGGTTGGCTCCGCATGGGTACGCGACATTGAGAAGTTGCGCCGCCTTGAGCCCATGATTACGGACGCGGAGTTCAGCCAGGAATGGAGAGCGATCAAGCGCGACAACAAGGTTCAGCTTGCCACATACATCCATGACCGGCTGGGAATTGCGGCCGACCCCGACTCGATGTTCGATGTGCTGGTCAAGCGGCTGCATGAGTACAAGCGGCAACACTTGCAGGTTCTCCACATCCTCACCCTGTTGAAGCGCATCCAGCACGATCCGAACGCCGAGTTGGTACCGCGAACCTTCATCTTTGGAGGCAAGGCCGCTCCCGGATATCACATGGCGAAGCTGATCATCAAGCTGATCCACTCGGTTGGAGAAGCGATCAATTCGGATCCGATCGTAAGGGGAAGGCTGAAGGTCGTTTTCCTGCCTGACTACAGCGTAAAGCTGGGTCAGAGAGTGTACCCCGCGGCCGATCTCTCCGAACAGATCTCTCTGGCCGGCAAGGAAGCCTCTGGCACAGGAAACATGAAGTTTGCCATGAATGGCGCGATCACGATTGGCACGCTCGATGGCGCGAACGTGGAGATCCGCGAAGAGGTTGGCGCGGATAATTTCTTCCTGTTCGGGCTTACGGCATCTGAGGTGGAGAAGCGCAGGCGTGAGGGCTACAATCCACGCACCATCTACCAGTCGAATGCGAACCTGCGCGAAGTGATCGATTCATTAATCAGCGGGGAGATTTCTCGGGGCGACAAACACTTGTTCCAGCCCCTGGTCGATTCATTATTGACCAACGACGACTATATGCTGCTGGCCGATTACCAGTCCTACGTCGACTGTCAGGACAGGGTGAGCCTGGCATTTGGAAGCCAGGAAGAGTGGACCCGTATGTCCATTTTGAACGTGGCACGGATTGGCAAGTTCTCTTCGGACCGCTCGATCCGGGATTATTGTGCCGACATTTGGAAGACCTGGCCGGTGAGTATCCAGTTATAGCGGAGAAGTAATCTCCCGCGGATGGCCAGTCATGCGCAGCTCGGGGTCGCTCACGGATGACACTCCGAGCAGGCTTGTTCATTGAGTCGGCTTGCACAATGGAGCAAGAGCCGCATACCGCGGATAGATGCCGCCGGCAATCGTGGGCAGTGCTAGGCCGCCGAATGCAGTGCCGCTTCGGTCCATGCAACCGCATCCACGTAGAGCTTCGCCAGCTCCTGCTGGTTCAAGTTATCGGTCTGGGCCGCTCGGTCGCACCCTGCCCAGTCGCCGCGCTCGCAGCTTTCAAGCCAACCCAGCAGTACGCGTTCCGGGTTCTTCTTTCCCAGAAGCGCATCGCGAATTTTGTCGTCGAGCGGCAGTGCCGGAGCCAGGTCGCTCATCGCCTGGCCCTGCATGGCTGGCAGCAGGCTCAGCAGCCCCAGCAGGTATTGCCCGAATGGATCCAGGTTGCGATCGGCTCCAGCCACTTCGCAGAATCTTCCACGCACCATGGCCATACACAAGAGTTCGGGAGGCTGAGAGCCATTAAACTCACTCGCGATTGCCATCGTGGCTATACGGCGAAAGGCATCGTCCCCTGCTGCCAGCAGCGCCACCCCGATCGAGTTCACTGCCTGGCGCATTGCCCAGACTGGCGAGTTGACAAGCCGCAGTAGCTGGTAGGCGATAGGACCGTCGCGCTTTACCAGTTGGCTGACATTGCGCAGGTCCAGGGGATCCTGCTGCAGCGCCTTCAGAATTTCGATGCGCAAGATCTGGTTCACAGGCGGCCTGCGGTTCCTCATCGGCACCGACTCGCAGAAGTAGTATCCCTCAAAGAGCGCAAATCCCTCTTCACGCGCCCTGGAGTAGTCCGCCTGGGTGTCAACGCTCTTGGCCAGCAACGCAACCGCCTTGCCATGCATCTGTCCAACCACTTCCCTTCGTTGTGGCGATTGGGTCCGAGCAAAGTCCACGTTGATGTAATCCGCCAGGTCAACTAGTGACTTGAGTTGCGGCTGCCCGCTGAAATGATCCAACGCGAATCGGAAACCCAGGGCCTTCAGCTGCAGGCATGCAACGATCAGATCGGGCGAGATTTCCAGGGGCGGCGCAATCTCCAAAACCGTGAGGCTCGAGGGCAGTGTCTGCGCAAGCTGATCGCTTAGATCCTGCAAGGGACAACGCACAAAGGCCGTCAGTTTGCCGGTCAGCTTCTTCAACTCGCTGGGCTTGTGCAGGCCAAAGAACGCCGCTGTGTCTGACATGCTGCGCGAGACCGGCTGCCGGTTACCGCCCAACTCGGTTTCTCCCCGAAAGAGCAATTCATAAGCATGAACGCGGCCGCGCAGGTCGAGGATCGGCTGACGTGCCACCGAACAGAGCCGACCGGAAGCAAGGTGCCGCGTATCTTCGGAGATGCAGGCCGCTTGAACTGGAGCTACCATAGACTTCCACTCACTTCCATCATAGGCTTAACACCATAGCAACCTCCGGGATATTGGCTGTCATGCGCCACTTTATGTTCTGAGCTGGGGTTGGCTGAGGTCTTGCCCAAACAGGCGGCAAGAGAGGCGATCGACCATGTCAACTTCAGCTCGTTGCGACGGGCTTTGGCAGCTCAGCTTTTGCAGCGGACGTGACTTTCTGCGCGGGCGCAGCATGGACCGCGGGCGCCGCCGTAAGTGGCACGGCGACTGCGACCGTGATGCCGAGGTAGCTATCAACCGCAGAGACGCTTGTTCCCAGCGAAGAGGCGATCGAAGATATGCTCTGGCCGGCCTGATGCATTGTCTCAGCCTGGGCTGAGGCTGACAGCTTGACCGTATCTTCCTCGGGGATGGCGGCCGCCTCGGCTTGCGCCGGGCCGGTTCTGGCGGTTGCTGCCATTTGCGTCACGTTCGACGGGGTGAAGACTGAAAACGAGATGGATGCCATAATGGTTCTCCTTACCGGGCCTGGACATTGCCGCAGCCGGAGCCCTGTGAATGGGCGGTCGGGCGGAAACGGTCTTGAAGCCTGGAACAACCCTTATCTATCGGCCAAACACGGGAGAATCAACAGGGGCAAGTCCGGAACTTGTCAGAATTGTGGCTGGGCGAGGCTGTTTGAACACTTGGGAGGATGGCTCAGACCCAACACAACGAGACTGTTCGATGAAGCTGAACACCCCGGACTACGGCCAAGCCTCTCCACTTTGTGAAAATCGCCGAGGCAAAGTGATTCCATCGTGATCCGCCGACCTTGCCTATGTGCATGCTTTCAACAACACGGTGAACAGAGTGAACTCGATTCCGCCCTACGATGGAGGTGGGAGTGCGAACCGGAGCATGGATCAGAATTCCGTTCAGGTAAGCTTTGGCTGGAAAGGAAGCAAGCGGTAATCTGGAACTGAGAGAGGCGAGGCAGCATGAGCACTTGGCTAACGGCACCATGGCCCTGGTATATTGCGGGTCCGATCATTGGACTTTTCGTTCCGGCGCTATTGCTCGCCGGCAACAGGGTGTTCGGGATATCAAGCAACCTGCGCCATCTTTGTTCAGCGTTTGCACCGGGCAAGCTGGAGTATTTTCGCTACGATTGGAGAAGGTCGGGACTTTGGAACCTGGTGTTTCTGTCAGGGGTATTGATCGGGGGCTTCATTGCATCGCATTGGGGAACGCCGCACGATATTGCTATTTCGCGGGAGACACGAGTGGCCCTGATCAATCTGGGCATCCACGACTTCTCCGGCGTAGCGCCGCGTGAGATCTTCAGTTGGCACGCTCTGTTGACCCTGCGTGGATTTGCGTCCGTCGTCTTGGGAGGATTCCTGGTGGGATTCGGCACAGCGTATGCCGGAGGATGCACGTCGGGCCACGCAATCTCCGGTCTTGCGAACTTCGAGTTGCCCTCATTGATTGCGGTCCTCGGGTTCTTTGCGGGTGGCCTCGCCGCAACGTATTTCATCCTGCCACACCTGCTCTGACGACCATGACTGCGAAACCACAAATCGAGATCGCGGCTCCAGGCAACTGGGAAAGCAAGCCTGTGTTTCTTTTGGTTTATCTTTTACTCGGTCTAGCTTTTGGCATCGCACTCACCAGGTCCGAAGTGCTTTCTTGGTTTCGCATCCAGGAGATGTTCCGAATCCAGTCGTTCCACATGTACGGCATTATTGGCTCCGCCATCGCGACCGCTGCCCTATTGATCGCGCTCATTAGGAAGGCAGGTTTGAAGTCCGCTTCAGGCGAGACCGTCTCGATTCCAAAGAAGGAACTGGGCAGCGGGGTGCGCTATGGACTTGGCGGCACGATCTTCGGGCTCGGATGGGCGCTCATGGGGGCATGCCCTTGACCTTGCCCTCAGAACGCGTATCCCTTAACGGGCCGGTTTTGAGGAGATATTCATCCTCGTCGTAGTCGTCGTGGCGTGGGAATGTGGAAATCGGCATTATCGATTTCCAAGGTCTGTGGAAAG
>Ga0302319_10005410_pt1 | contig 25667 bp, 27 predicted proteins | sample Bog_T0_2_FD_203319 | JGI IMG/M metagenome (GOLD analysis project Ga0302319, IMG submission 203319) | Peat permafrost microbial communities from Stordalen Mire near Abisko, Sweden - Bog_T0_2 | ecosystem: Environmental > Terrestrial > Soil > Wetlands > Peat | place: Sweden: Abisko, Stordalen Mire...
CCGGCACCACGGCCGACCTGCATTTGGTCGTCTACAGAGACTCGGGATGTGCTGTAGCGAAACTACTCTCCATCGAGGCCCGCTTCATCCTTCAGAAAGTCACGAGCTTGAGCGTTCCAATTTGGGGTCTATCCGAAGCGCTGGTAGATCAAATGGAAGCAACGGATAAACTGCCGCGAGGCACAGAAGCCGCTAAGACGCTACGCCAGTGGTTCATTAGGGATTACGAGGGGGCTTGGGAGAAACTCCGCAAGGCACATGCTCAGCAGGAGACATTGGACCTTGGAGCCGCTGACGGTGAGTTGCCGCTCGTGAAGGTGGAATAGTCGGTTGCCTCTTTGGGCTGATCGGCTGCCGCAAATCCGAGGTCAAAGCATGAGGGAAAAGCTTAGAGAGACTCTAATTTCTGATAAGTTGCGGTAAGCAATCTTGTTAGAGTTTGTTAGAGTTTAGGCTTCCTCGGATTCGTTGTAAAATTATAAAACATTATAAAACAACGTTTTAAAATATTGGAGGCGCGGGTCGGAATCGAACCGACGCATAGAGGTTTTGCAGACCTCGGCCTTACCACTTGGCTACCGCGCCCTTGGCCAATCTGTTGGCAAAGAGCGGCTATTACGGTCCGCAGGAAAAGGCCTGACAAGCAATTTCGCCGCTCATTAAGGACCTGGGAATGCTACATCGACGAATGAGTCTAACCGACCTCTGTGGACCGGTTGGCTGCCATTAAGTCTGGGACGTTCGGCCGTCACGGTTTCACACCGGCGCGGGCCTCCGGCTTCTCCGCCCGAAATACGTAAAGAGCAACGCCCGCCAAGCCCATCTGTATGGCTGCAAAGGCGGCCAGCGCCAGGGACAGACCTGACCGCATCAGGAACTGGAACGCGAGCGACCCCATCCCAAAGCCCGTGAAGATGGCGAAAGCGTTCAAACCCATCGCCTGCCCGCGCCGCTTCGGATCAAGTGAGGCGACGATTCCGGCCATGAGGGGATGGCTCATGTCAAAGCCGACCGACAGGCATGTGATCGTGGCGGTCACCGCCCAAAGCGGTTCGCGGCTCACGAGGGCGAGGGCCGAAAGCGAGGCGACCACGAACCCGAGCGGGATGATGCGCCTGCGGCCAAAGAGGTCGGCCAGCCTCCCGAATGTGGGCCCGAGGAGCATGCCCGGGATGCCGTAGCCGAGCAGCGTTTGCCCAATGCGTTCATCGCTCAAATCAAAGCGGTGGAAAAGGTAATAGCCTAGCCACGACAGAATCCCCGAATGGAAGGCGCCGTTTAGGAAGATAAGTCCATAGGCCCCCAGGCCCCGCGCATTCGAGACGAGTGCCCAGTAGCCCCTGGCCAGCTGGCCGGCGCTCACTGGGGCATTCGTCGGGCTGTGCAGCAGGTGGCGTCTGCGGTGGACGACGAGGTAGATGGCGACCTCGGCTGCGGCGAGCAGCATGAACTCCCTGCGCCAGCCGATGTAAGGGTTGAGCCAGGCGCCCAATGTCGAGCCGAACGCCACGCCCCCAGCGACGGCCCCGAACATCCAGCCCATAGGCCGGCCCAGGCTCTTGTAGGGATAAAGATCGCCGATAAGCGCCAGGATGATGGGCAGGATTCCGCCCGCGCAAAGCCCGGAGAGGACCCGGGCCGCGATAAGGGATGGAAACGACCAGGCAAACGCGGTAAGGAAAGTGACTCCGATGAAGGCAACGAGGAGCGTCAGCAACACGCTCTTCCGCCCAATCCTGTCAGATAGCGGCCCATAAAACAGCGTCGAGAACCCATAGGACAGCATATAGGCCGGCACGACCCACCCCATCTGCTGGATCCCGACTGAAAACTCCCTTGATAGCGCAGGGATGAGCGGCGCCAGCATGTAGCCGTTGAAAAAAACGAGGAAGACCGCAGCCGCGAGTGGCTTAAGGATGGCGTCCTGCGCTGGCTTTTCCCCATGCATCGGAAGTGCGGCACTTTGTCCGGATCACAGGCGATCGCAAATGGGATTTGCCGACCTCGCTCGGCCATCTGCAGGTAGGCCCAGGTGTTGTCGCCGGTGCGGAGGCCATCACCTGACGTGCCTTCGTTCGGACCCCGCCTGCCCAACGAACGGCAAGTAGATCCCGAACCACGACCGGGTAGGCGGCCCTCTTCGAGACGGCCCAGACTGATTGCCCCAGATTCAGGACGCGGGTGCGAATTTCATACGCCACACACCATGTCACTTAAAGCAGACGAACTGACGCTGCTGCAGTCTCGCGAGCCGCAATGCTCTATCGTTAAAAATCTGTAAACGTCAGAATCCCAATAGGAAAGGCAACAATTAAATGATACCTGTTCTCTGCGTGCATGTAGAAAGCAATTTCTAAGATGACAAAGATAATGAGGTAGATGAGTGACATGAGTCCGCCGTGCAGCACGAAGTTCACCTAAAGTAACTGGAACGCATGTCGAATGATGCGGGACGCATGTTCTGCATTACTGAATTCCATTGCCTTGCGGGGGCGGCTTTCCAGCGGACCTTTTCAAAGACGCAACGCGTCCGTGCATGGCGCTCCGCCGCAGCGGCCGCGGCGGCCTTGCTGGGTCCGATAGCGGCCCTGAGCGCGCAATCTGAGCCTGCAACGCCAGGCGACCCGACGGTTGCCGCGCTCAGCAAGCAGGTCGCGCAGATGGAGGCCGAGATCCAGGACCTGAAGAGACAGCTGGGCGCGGTGAAGACCGGCGAAGCTACGGCGGAGGCGTCAGAGCCCGCTCCGGACCAGAGCTATCCGAGGATCAGCTTTCACGGCTTCGGCGACGTGGACTATCAGTACTCCTCCGACTCGAAGGCCTTTCCCAACCTCTTTTCCCTGGGGGAGCTCGATTTCTACGTCACCTCCCAGATTTCCGAGAACGCGAGCATCCTAAGCGAGAACGTGCTTTCGGCGGACTCGACGTTCAACAACTGGAACCTTGAGGCCGAGCGCCTGGTGTTCATCTACAAGGTGAGCCCCTACCTCAACATTGCGGCGGGCCGCTTTCACACCGAGATGGGCTACTACAACACGGAGTTCCACCACGGGACGTGGCTGCAGATGGACACGCATAGGCCTTGGTTCCTCGAGTTCGAGGATTCCGGCGGCATCCTCCCGGTCCACATGGTCGGGATTTCCCTGGACGGGGATATTCCCTCGGCGAGCGCGAACCTCCATTATTTCCTGCAGTTTGGTAACGGGCGATCCTACGACGCGCCGAACTCCCCCGAGAACCCGACGCAGGCCGACCATGTCGACAACGGCCGGAAGGCCGTGAATGTGGAGATCGTCTCAAAGCCAAAATGGGCTCCGGGATTGCAGGTGGGAGCGGGTTACTACCACCAGGTGGTGTCGATCGACCAGACGGCTCCAGGTGCGGGCCCCGAGGGTTTTGACCTTATTCCGATGGCGAGCCCTTCTGCGTCGGAGAACATCGGCAACGTGTTCGCTGTCTATTCGGCGGGAGGATGGGACTTCCTGAACGAGGCGTTCCTGATCGGTCACAAGCCCACTGGCGACGTCACCCACCACACATTCGCGGGCTACACGGAATTGAGCAAGCACCTTGGCCCGTGGACGCCTTACGCCCGGTTCACCTATGTCAATTCACCGGCCTCCGACCCGGTCTACAACCTGATCCAGACCACCGGCCTGCGCTACGGACCCACGCTCGGGCTCCGCTACGACTTCACGGACTTCGCCTGCCTGAAGGTGCAATACGACCACAACGCCGAATACGACGAGCAGGAGGCGGCTCCGGCCGACGAGGTCACCTTCCAGGTCGGCTTCACGTTCTAGGCCCGCCGCTCCGCATGCACCCCTCCGCTCCCCAGACCCCATTCCTGAGAACGGGCCTCGCCCTGTGTGCCACGGTCGCCCTGCTTGGGTCGAGCGTGCGCGCGGAAAACCTCGCGATCGTGGTGGCCAAGAGTGCTCCGGTCGAGGGCATCACCTCCGACGAGCTCGCGAGGATCTTCCGATGCGAGGAAACCGCGGGTCCGGGCGGCATCAAGTGGGAGATCTTTAGCCGCGAGCGCACCTCGTCCGAGCGCGAGACCGTGCTCAAGGTGGTGTACCACATGAGCGAGGCCCAATATAACCGCTTCTTCATGCAGGCCGTCTTCGCGGGGAAGCTTAACGAGGCGCCACGGGTGATCCCGTCGGCCTCGGCGATGAAGGCGATCGCCGCGAACAGGCCTGGGGCCGTCACCTATATCCTCGCCTCCCAGGTGGATGACTCGGTGAAGGCGCTTAGGATCGATGGACTCCTGCCCAGTGACCCTGGCTATCCGCTTAAGGTTGGCGAGTGAGCCCCGAGAACGCCGTCATCGCCATGCGTAGCGCGCCCCTTCCGGCACTCCTCGGGACATCGTTGGTGCTGCTAATCGCAGCCCCGGGGGCCCGGGCGGCGGCCGATGCCCCCGAAAGCGCATTCGGCCCGGACCATGCGCCCGAGATGTGCGGCTGCTGGCCGTCCTTGGGGGCGGCAGCCGCCCCGACAACGGGGCAGGGGACCGCTTCCGCCGGGCGAAGGACGTCCCTTTATTCGCAGACGACCGCGTGGGAGACCGACACCGGCGCTCCGTTTGACATGGCTCGCCTCAGGGGCCGGCCTTCCATTGTGTCCCTTTTCTACACCTCATGCCACGTGGCGTGCCCGGCGACCCTTAAGGCGCTCCTGGACGTGGAGCGCAGGCTCCCGAGGGACAGTTCGGTTGCGATCGTCCTTGTGACGATCGATCCGGCGACCGATACCCCGCGAAGGCTCGCCGCGTGCCGCGCCGAATGGCTCCTGCCGGGGCGGTTCGTGCTGCTGCGCGGGAGCACCGGCGCCACGAGGAGCTTGGCTGACGCGGCCGGCATCGTTTTCCGGCAGGAATCCTCGCGCCTCGTTCATGTCCCTAAGATCGTTGTCCTGGACGAGCAGGGCGCCGCGGTGGCGAGTTTTCCCGGGAGCCGGGCCGATCCCGGGGACATTGCCAAGGCGGCCCTCGAGGCCGAGTCCGATGGAGCAAGGGCCGCCTTGAGACCCCCGATGACCCTTCCGCAGGGGTAATTCAAGAGAGCGGGAAGGGGGGCCTCTCCCGCTAATACCTTCCGAATGCCCGGCGTCGGAGCTTCCCATGGTCGGACCAACGGAGTAGGTTCGCAAAACGCTTATGGTGCTCGGCTCTCGAATGCTGATCCACAGCAGGGCCGATAGTCCCTGTTCCGGGCCCATATGCCCTAGGGAAAGCTCGGCGGCTTAGAGCCTTGCAAGACCATGTCCCATCCACGCATTATCCAGGGAGGCATGGGGGTCGCCGTCTCGAATTGGCGCCTGGCTAGCGCCGTGGCCCAAACGGGCGGGCTCGGGGTCGTCTCGGGCACCCTGCTTGCGGTCGTCCTTGCCAGGCGCCTCGCGGACGGTGATGCCGCGGGGGACATGCGGCGCGCCCTGGATGCTTTTCCCGTTCCCGGGGTCGCGAAGCGGATCCTGGACGCCTATTTCATAGAGGGCGGAAGGGCGCCATCCAAGCCCTACAGGGGCGTACCCATGCCCTCGCTCGAGCCAAGCCCCTCCCTCGTCGAGCTGACCGTGGCCGCCAATTTCGTCGAGGTGCACCTTGCAAAGGAGGGCCACGGTGGAATGGTCGGGATCAACCTCCTCGAGAAGATCCAGGTTGCGACGCTTGCCTCGCTCTACGGGGCCATGCTGGCCGATGTCGACTATGTGCTCGTGGGCGCCGGCATCCCAAGGGCGATCCCCGGGGTCCTCGACCTCTTCGCCTCCGGCCAGGCGGCCATGCTGAAGCTGGACGTGGACGGGTCGCTTCCAGGCGAGGAATTCCTCTCCCGGTTCGACCCGGCGGTGTTTTTCGGGGGCGTGGCCCCGAAGTTAAGGAGGCCCCACTTCCTCGCGATCGTTTCCTCGGCCACCCTGGCGATCACGCTCGCCAAGAAGTCCAACGGCAGGGTCGACGGCTTCGTCGTTGAGGGCGACACGGCCGGCGGCCACAACGCGCCGCCGCGGGGCCCGATGCAACTGGACGGGGGCGGCGAGCCGGTCTACGGCCCGCGGGACCTTCCCGACCTCGGCAAGATCCGCGACCTCGGCCTTCCCTTCTGGCTTGCCGGGGGCAAGGCCCGGCCGGAGATGCTGGCGGATGCGCTGAGCCTCGGCGCCCACGGGATCCAGGTCGGGACGGCATTCGCGTTCTGCGAGGAGTCAGGAATCGAGCGCTCGATCAAGGCTGAGACGCTCCGCGCGAGCAGGGCGGGGCTCGCCCGCGTGTTCACTGACCCCGCGGCCTCTCCCACCGGGTTTCCCTTCAAGGTCGTTCAGCTGGAGGGGACGCTCTCGGAGGCGGGGTGCTACGCCGCGCGGGAGCGCGCCTGCGACCTGGGCTACCTCCGGCAGGCCTACCGAAAGGCCGATGGCGAAATCGGCTACCGCTGCGCGGGCGAACCCGTGGATGACTTTTTGGAGAAGGGCGGGTCCGCGGAGGACACGGTGGGCCGCAAGTGCCTCTGCAACGGGCTTGCCGCGACGGTCGGCCTGGGTCAGGTGAGGCACGGTGTCCTTGAGCCTTCTCTCGTGACCGCGGGCAACGAGGTTGCGGACTTGGCCCGCCTGGCGCCTGCCGGGGCCGAAGGCTACGCGGCCGAAGACGTTGTCCGCTACCTCCTGGGCGACCCGGCCTGGCCGGCGGCCTAGGGGCGGCTTGACTCGCCAAGTGCCGCCCCCCGTATTTCCCACGGATGGAAGCCGCACCCCAAGCCGAAGAGCACGTCCTTCTGGTCGACTGCCCCGACCGTCCGGGCCTCGTGCATGCGATCACCGGCGTCCTTTTCCGCGCGGGCGCCAACGTGACCTCAAACCACGAGTTCGTGGACGCCGAGACCCAGCGGTTTTTCATGCGGACCGGCTGCCGCGGGTCCCTGGACGGCCCGGCGGTGACGAAGGCCATCGAGGCCCTGCTTCCCTCAGGGTCGATTGTGAAGGTGAAGAAGGTGGCACCGCGCAGGATCGTGGTCCTTGTCTCGCGCGAGCACCACTGCCTGGCCGACCTCCTGGTGCGTCACACCTACGGGGAGCTTGGCGCCGAACTCCTGGGGGTCGTGAGCAACCACGAGAACCTGAGGCCGCTCGTGGAGAAGTTCGCCGTGCCGTACCATCATGTCCCGCACGGGGACGGGAGCAGGGAGGCGCACGAGGACGCACTCCAGTCCGTAATTGCCCCGATCGGGCCCGATTACCTGGTCCTCGCCAAGTACATGAGGATCCTCGGGCCGGGGTTTGTTTCCCGCTGGCCCAACAGGATCGTCAACATCCACCACTCTTTCCTTCCGGCCTTTGTCGGCGCCAAGCCCTACCACCAGGCATTCCACCGGGGCGTGAAGGTGATCGGCGCCACCTCGCACTTTGTCTCCGACCAGCTGGATGAGGGCCCGATCATCATGCAGCAGGTGATCCCGATGGACCACTCGTACACCCCCCACGACCTGGCCCGGGCGGGGCGCGACATCGAGCGCACGGTCCTCTCGAACACGCTCAAGCTCCTGAACGAGGACCGCGTGTTCCTGTGCGCGAACCGGACGATCATTTTCGACTAGAAGGGGCGCGCCGCCCCAGGTTTTTTTAATGGTGACAGGGCCGCCGGGTGAGGCGAGCCTGCCCCGGATGCCCGACACCCGCTGGTTCATCCGCCCGCACTTCCTTGCGGCCGTCCTCATCGCCCTCGCATTCACCCCGCTCCTGCGCTCCCAGGTGACCGAGACGACCCAGACGATCGAGCCCGGGGGCCTCCTGCTTAGGGTCGACGCGATCTCGCTTGGTATCGACCCGGAAACTTCGGCGCCGAACCAGTACAAGGCCCTGGCCCTGGGGACCACGATCCTCTCGGCAGGCCTCAGCAACACCGTGGACCTGGAGTTCGGGACGCAGTTCTTCGTGCGCGACACCTTCTCCGAGGCGGGGAACGACCAGACCCAGAGCGGGATAGGGGACGTGATGATCCGCCCGAAGTGGACCTTCTGGCGCGACCCCTCGTCGGGCCAGGCGGCGGCCGTCATTCCCTATGTGATGCTTCCCACAAATTCGAAGGCCGTCGGGAACGACTCCGTCGAATGGGGCGTCATCGTGCCGTGGTCCATGGACATCGCCGCGGGCACCAAGGCGGCAGCGATGATCGAGTGGGACGAGCTGAGGAACGTGGCCAACACCCGCTACGACACGCGGATGTACGGGAGCGCATACCTGAAATGGCAGCTTGGGACGACGCTCGGAGCCTACGCCGAGACGACGCTCAGCGACTCGACCGAGGGTTCCTCCACGTTTGCCGGCACGGTGGGAGGGGGCGCGACCCTGGCCGTCTCGCACGGCTTTGAATGGGACCTGGAAGTGAGCCGGGTGCTGGGTTCGGGCCGCAGCGCCTGGACGGAGGTGCTGCGCTTCCGCTGGAAGATCCTCTAGGCCCGAGGGCGGGGCCGTCTCCCGAATCAGATCTCCTCGAAATCCGTGAGGATCGAGAAGCGGAAGGTCGAGCCCTCGTTGGGCCGGCTCTCGACGGATATCGTTCCGCCCATCAGCTCGCACAGGCGCTTCGAGATGATGAGCCCCAGGCCCGTCCCGCCGCGGCGCCGGGTGGAGGAGGTGTCGACCTGGCTAAAGGGCAGGAAGAGGTGGTCCAGCTTGTCCGGGGGGATACCGATCCCGGTGTCCTTTACGGCGAAGAAGAGGCGCGCCACGCGGCGGTTTGAGCCGGGCTCGACCGGCTCCCCGCGGGCGCAGGATACCTCGAGGGAGACCCCGCCGCGTTCCGTGAACTTGAGGGCGTTGCCGATCAGGTTCGTGAGGATCTGCCGTATCCTCGACTCGTCGCTGTTGACGATCTCCGGCACGCCTGCGTCGACCTTCGAGTCGAGCGCCAGGGCCAGCGAGCGCGCCTTGGGCGCAAAGAAGGCGCAGATGTCCTGCACGCAATTCCGAAGCGAGAACGGCGCGTGATCGATGTCGATCTTGCCCGAGTCGATCTTCGAGAGGTTGAGGATGTCGGCGATGATCTTCTCGAGGGCCAGGCCGCTCGAGTTGATCATCTCCACCTGCTCGCGCTGGTCGAGGGTGAGCGTCGAGGAGGAAAGCATCTTCGAGAACCCGATGATCGCGTTTATCGGCGTCCTCAGCTCGTGGCTCACGATCGCCAGGAATTCCGACTTCGCCCGGTCCGCAGCCTCGGCGGCCTCCTTCGCCCGGAGGAGCGCCGCCTCGGCCTCCTTGCGCTCGGTGATGTCGTGGCCCACGGCCTGGTACTCCATCGTGTTGCGCTCGTCGTCCTTGATCGCGCGCTGGGTCCAGCGGATCCAGAGCCTCCTGCCGTCGTTGAACGGCATCTCGGTCTCAAAGGTGTAGGGCTCGTCCGCGATCGCGGCACCCGGGGTGAAGTACGGGAAGTCGACCCCGACCAGTTCGGGCCTCTTCCGATTGACAGCCCGGGCATAGGCCCCGTTCACGAAGGTCATCTTCCCGTCGTTCTTGTACCGGCAGATCAGGTCCGGCTGGTCCTCGACGATCCCCTTGTAGCTGGCCTCGACCTGCTGGAGCGAGCGCGCCATCCGCTCGATCTTCCTGGCCAGGCCAATGATCTCGTCTGAGTCGCTTTCGTCGCCGGCAGCGGGAGCATCGTCGAGCCGTACCGAGTCGGTCGTGTCGTGCATCGACTTCAGCGTCTTCACGAGCTCCTGGTTCCAGGCGTACCCCGCCAGGACGAGGATCATGCACCCCGTGATCGCGAACCCTATGATGTACAAGGTGCTACCAAGGTGGTCGCGCACCTGCTTGTCGGTGATGATGACGACCCAGGCCGTGATCAGTGCGAACACCAAAAACAGCACGAACGTCGTCTTACGTTTCATGAATGGGGTCACTTTCTTGGTCACTTTGCCGCTGGTTTGCATCGGAGTCGAGTACGGAACATACCTATCGGGCGTGGCTTAGGTGCAAAAGAAGGGATTGTGGCGCTTTTCCTGGCCCACGGTTGTAAGCGGCCCGTGTCCGCATGCCAGGATGGTGTTTCGCGGCAGCCTGAGGATCTTCTCAACGTCGTTCTTGTGCTGGTCGGCGAAGTGGGTCGGGCTTCCGCCGATCGAGGCCGCAAAGAGCGAGTCCCCCACGATCGCAAGGGGATAGCTTAATCCCGTGACGTAATAGGTGGTCTGGCCAGGGGAGTGCCCCCATGTGAGGAGCGTCTTGATGGCCAGGGCCCCGATGTGGAAGTGCTCGTTCTCCTTGAAGGCCCGGGCGCCGGCGATCGGGGCGGGTTCCCTCTCGCTGGCCCACACCTCCGCCCCGGTGGCCTTGGCGAGCCGCTTCAGGTCGGCCACGTGGTCGTCATGCGTGTGGGTGAGGAAGATCATCTGGAGCTTCAGGCGCTCCGAGGACAGGAGGTCGAGCATCGCCCCGCAATCGGAGCCCGTGTCGAACGCCGCTGCGGTCCGCGACCGTGCGTCCCAGACGAGGTAGCTGTTGACCGTCAAGTCCTCGAAGGGCGTGTTGAAGATCGCGAAGCCGTGGGGGAAGACGGGCACCTCGGGGTACCAGGCCTTGTGCGCCAGCTCCTCGAGGGCGTTCGGTCCCAGCCTCAGGTGCCGGGCGATCCGGCGCAGGACCGCGTCATTCACCTCGCCCGCCTTCACGGCCTTCAGGTCGGCCTCCGAGACCTCGGCCCTCTTGCAGAGATCCTGGTCGGTCATGGCCATGCCCCGCTGGGCCTTCGCAATGACGTCGGTGAAGTTGTCCTCTATCGGGATGCGGGGCATGGGGTGGGGCCTATCACCGCGGGAGGCCCCGCGCGAGGTTTTGCGCTTCCTTCCCGGCAGATTCCGCAAGCCCGCCCCTGCCGTCCTTCTGGAAGATCGCGGCTATCGTCCGGTAGGCGGCCGCGCCCCGCCGGGCGTCCCTCCCGGCGATCGCCCGGGCCTGCTCGAAGGCCTTGTCCGCGTCCCCGAGCGGCCACGGGGCCTGAGCGTAGAAGGTCATGAGCCCCTCGCGCGCGTCCAGGTCCGCCGGGTTCTGTTCGATCGCACGCGACATGGCGTTCCGGCCCTCCAGGGCCATGGAGAACGAGCTGTCGCGGCCGGCCAAGAGGAGGCAGACCCCGGCGTACTCGGCAAGGTAGACCTCGTTGTCGGGCTCCAACCGGGTCGCCGTTCCAAGGAGTGCCAGGGCGGAGTCGAGCGCCTTGGGACCGCCGATCTCCTGCACCGTGAGCGCGAGGTAGTAACAGGCCGACGGGTTCGGGGGCTGCGCCGCGGCCAGGGGCTCGAGGAGCGCCTTCGCCTCCCCGTAGCGCTTCTGCTTGAAGAGCGACACGGCGTCCGAGAGGGGCGTCGCGCGGAGGCCGCCGGAAAAGAAGCACAGGCCCGTGAACACGAGAACCGCGAACGGCCCCACCTCCTTGGCTCCGGCCCAGGTCATCTCTGGAACGCGAGCCTGAGGGCCTCCGCCACGTTGGGCGGCACGAAGTGCGCCACCTTGCCGCCGTAGCGCGCCACCTGCTTCACGAGAGAGGAGCTCGTGTAGCTGAACTGCTCGTTCGGCATCACGAAGATGGTCTCAATCGAGGGCTCGAGGTGGCGGTTCATGAGCGCCATGTTGAACTCGAATTCAAAGTCCGATAGTTCGCGCAACCCGCGGATGATCGCGTCGGCCTTCAGGCCCTTGGCGAACTCGACCAGCAGGCCCGAGAATATCGTGGCTTCCACGTTCGGGTAGGGGACGATGTTCGGCCGGATCATGTCGAGCCGCTGCTGCGGGGTGAAAAGGGGCTGCTTGGGGCTCTCGCCGATCGCGAGCGTCACCTTGTCGAAGAGTCGCGCCGCGCGCGCGAGCACATCCATGTGTCCGCACGTTATCGGATCGAAGGTTCCGGGATAGATGCAGTGGCGCATGGCGGGGGGCTTGGGGCCAAAGGAAATGGGCTAGGGCGCCCGCTGGCGAGCGCATTCCTCTCCGATGTTGCCTTCTCCCGCCCCGGGCATCTTGTTAAGCCGGGAAATGAACCTACCGAACGCCATTACGCTTTCGCGGATCCCCGTGATGTTTGTCATAGCGGGGCTCATGTACTGCGTGTGGCCTGGGGCGGCTACGCTCGCCTTCGCGCTGTTCGTCATCGCGGCGGTCGGCGACTGGTTCGACGGATACCTGGCGCGCAAGCTGAAGCTCGTCTCAAACTTCGGGAAGCTGATGGACGCGATGTCCGACAAGATCATGGTGATGGGGATCGTGATGGTGCTCGTGGAGAAAAACGAGATCCCGGTGCCCCTGGCCCTCATCACGCTCTGCCGCGAGTTCCTGATCACGGGGATGCGCATGGTGGCGGCCTCCAAGGGGATCGTGGTCGCCGCGGACAGCGGCGGCAAGAGCAAGACCATGACGCAGCTGATCGCGCTCGGCTTCTTCCTCGGGGTTCCGATGCTCGCCTACGACTTCTCGCGCTTCTTCGATGCAGACCTCTCGTACCTGACGCGCATCGTGGAGACCACGGGCCTCTGGGTCTTCGTGGCCGGGACGGTGCTCTCGGTGTGGTCGGGCTACCGGTATATCTCCAACAACGCACGCCTGGTGTTCGCCGACGAATAGGCCCCCAAGCCCCATGAGCTTCACGAAGCCCGACTGGCCCAAGCACCTGCCGAACGAGGGGGTACTCGGCCTCGCGACGCTCGGCCCGATCGGGCTAAGGATGAAGGCCCCGGGCACCTGGGGATCGGCCGCCGGCGTCCTCTTCTTTGTCGTGTGCTTCTTTCCGCTGAGCCTCGTGGAGAACCTGCTCGCAAGCCTGGTGCTCGGCTATCTTGCGGTTGGCATCTGCGGCGAGGCCGAGGTCCGGATGGGAAAGCGCGACCCGGGGGAGATCGTCCTGGATGAGTTCGTGGCGATGCCCCTCTGCTTCCTGGGGTGGCAGATGATCGCCGGCTCGGGCTTCCTCTCGTTCATCTGCCTCCTGGGCGCCGGCTTCGGGCTCTTCCGTTTCTATGACATCAAGAAGCCCCTGGGGATCTTCTCCCTCCAGAGTCTGCCGGGCGGGTGGGGCGTCGTGGTGGACGACACGGCGGCCGCCCTTGCGACCTGCGCGACGCTGCACCTGGCGCACGCCCTCTGGGCGCTCATCCCGTCCAGGGGTTAGGGAAGTACCTGGAGCTGCTCGGCGGGCACCTTGAGCAGGAGCCCCTGGCGCAGCACGTCCACCGAAATCACGACCCCAAGCGGGTTCGACGGGTCGTCGACCTCGCCCTCGAGACCGTGGAGCGGGCCCCCCACGACCCGCACCCTGCGCCCGCGCCCGAGGAGCGGTATCACGCTAAGCTCCACCCCCGAGGCCACGATCTTCCTGACGTCCTCAAGCTGCGCCAGGAACCGGGTGACGTCCTCGACGGGTATCGCCCGTGCCAGGAGCTCCTGCTGGTAGATCCGCGCCTTCAGCTCAGAGGGCACCTTGGCAAACACGTACCCGGGGAAGAGCGGCTTTGTGAAGCGCTTCGTGCCGCTTGAATAGCGGCGGACGCTGGTGACGAGCGGCAGGTAGTGCTCGAAGGACTCAGCGGCCATGAGCGCCGCGAACTTCTTCTCACACCGCGGCCGGGTGTGGCAGACCAGCCAGTCCCGCTCGGTCGGAATCACGCTCACGCGCCGAGCAGGAACCGGATCGCGGCGTGGTAGCCCTCGAGCCCGAGTCCCGTGATCACCGCGACGCACGCCGGCGCGGTGAGCGAGGTGTGCCTGAACTCCTCGCGCTTGTAGATGTTCGAGATGTGGACCTCCACGGCGGGCAGGTGCGCCCCCAGGAGCGCGTCGCGCAGGGCGACGCTCGTGTGCGTGAGCGCCCCGGCGTTGATCACGATGCCGTCGAACTTCTGGTCCGCCAGCCTCGCGATCCGGTCGATCAGCTCCCCCTCGTGGTTGGACTGGAAGAACTCGAGCGATGCGCGCTTTCCGAACTCGGCGCGCAGCCCCTTCTCCAGGTCGGCAAGGGTCGCGCTCCCGTAGATCTCGGGCTCGCGCTTGCCGAGGCGGTCGAGGTTGGGCCCGTTCAGTATCGCGATCTTTTTCATGTCCTTGGGTTGGGGGGTCTAGTCCTAGAGTGGATTTTCGGTCGCGATGAACTCCCACGGCAATCCAAACTTTGCGGAAAGCTCGGCCGCCAGGGCCTTCACCCCGTGGACCTCCGTCGCGTAGTGGCCGCAGAGGTAGAGGTTGAGCCTATGCTCCTGGGCGACGTTGAACCACTCCTCGCGGATCTCCCCGGTGACGAGGGTGTCGACCGTGCCTGCCAGTAGGGACGCCATGGCGCCGTTGCCGCTGCCGCTGCAGAAGGCGACCTCCCGGGGCCGCTCCGAGCCGAACTCGATCGCAACGACCCTGGGGTAGAGGGCCTCGAGCCTCCGCCTGAGGGCCGCCCTGGGCTTGCCTAGGGGCGCGATGCAGCCGACGTGGCCCCCCTCGTTCTCGACAAACCCCCTGGTCGGTTTAAGCCCAAGCTGGGAAGCGAGGATTGCGTTGTTTCCGATCTTGGGGTGCCCGTCGAGCGGCAGGTGGCTTGAGTAGAGGGCGCAGTTGCCGCGCACGAGGGTGGAGATCCTCTCAAAGGCGGGGCCGGTAAGGGGCCTTGGCATGTCCCAGTAGACCCCGTGGTGCACGATCAGAAAGTCGACGCCCGCGCGGACCGCGAGCTGGAAGGGGACAAGGCCCGCGTCGACGGCTGCGCCGATCCGGGTCACCCGCCCGCCGTTCGACACCTGGAGGCCGTTGAACGCGCCGGGCGCGTCCTTGAAAGCCCTTACGCGGGTCCTCTTGTCGCAATAGGCGACCAGGTCGTTCGTCGTGGGCATGGCTTAGGCGCCGATTCGGCAACTATGTGCGCTAAAGCCTGCGCCGAAACTCACGAGCCAAAAATCGCCGGCCGGGCCGGGGCTCTCCTCCTTTAGGGTCTCCTCCAGGGCGAACAGCACCGAGGCGCTGCTCATGTTCCCGTTGTCCCGGAGGCTCCGGGCGCTCGCCTGAAGGATATGGGGCGCCACCACCGGGCCGATAGCCTGGAGGACGTCGCGGCCTCCGGGGTGCGCCACGACGCGCGCCACGGGCCTTTCGCCGCGACCGGCCCAGAGGCGGGACACGGCGCCGGCGGCCAGCTCCGGCACCGCCCGGTCCAGAAGGTTTCTAAGCTTCCCGTCGCGGTGCTCGAACCTGAGCTTGTCGCGCTCCCCCGGAAGGTGGAGGGAGGCAAAGTCGAAGGCCCTTAGCCCCGAGGGGCCCGGCGTGGAGCGCCAGAGGGTGGCCGCCGCCCCGTCGCTAAAGAGGCAGGCGCTGATGATGACCCCGGGGTCGTCGTCCAGGTAAAAGGCAGCCGAGCACACCTCCACGGCGACGCAGCCGACCGTGGCCCCGGGCTCCGCCTTAAGCAGGTGGCTTGCGGCCCTTAGGGTCGGGATCGCCGCGCCGCACCCGAGCCCAACGACGTCGTGGAGCACCGCGTCATTCCGGATTCCGAGCCGTTCGGCGACATAGCTTGAGAGCCCGGGGCAAAGGTAGCCCGTGCAGGTGCAGACAAGGAGGGCGTCCAGTCCTGAGGGCTTGATCCCCGCCTGGTCCAGGGCCTTCTCCAGGGCCTGGCAGGCGAGCACCGGGGCCTCGGTTCGGAACGCATCGTTCAACTCGTCCGAGGAGCGGTCAAAGATGCGCTCAATGTCCGGCACCGCGAAGTGCCGGTGTTCTATCCCATGGTTGCCGGTGAGGATGCTCTTTAGGACGAGCTTCGTACGCCGGCTAAGCCGTGCCCGCACGTCGGACCTCTCTACGAGCGACCAGCAGTCGGGCTGCGAGAAGGTGGCCGGGGGAACGGCGGTGGCGAGCGATTGGAGGAACATGCGGATTGGCCTTAGGCGCGCCGGATCGCCACCATCCGGTAGATTCCCGGAAGCGCGGAGGAGCAGGTGATCTCCCAGAGCGCCGGGTCCATCCCGAGGGCAACGGGGAGTTCAAGGCCGAGGAAGCCGGCCGCGATGCTCACGCGGGCGTCGTGGAGCGTCACGTGGTTCGCGCCAAGGAGCGGGGCCACCGCGGCCATCATCCGCTGAGAGAGCCTGCTCCGCAGGGGCTCGCTTGCCACGACCAACCGTGTTCCCGGGCCGATTGCCCGGCCGAGCGCCGCCAGGTCGGCGTCCGAGAACTGGTGGAAGATCAGGTTGCCGATGACCACCGGGTATTCGCCGTAACCGCCGAAGGTCCTGATATCGGCCTGGTGCCATTGCCTGCCGGCCGGCCACCGAGGGGGCTTGGGGCAAAGGTCCAGCCCGTCCACGGCGACCTTCCGGGCGATTAGGTGCGAGCCAAGTTCACCCGTGCCGGCACCGATCTCTAGGACCGGCTCTCCCGGACGCACGAGGCCCGGGAGCGTCCGCCCAAACCATCGCAGGCTCCGCATGAAGCGGTTGACGATCCGAAGGTCCCTCCTGCTGTGCACAGCGTCCGGGTGGTCGAATGGCAGGCCGTCCAGGAGTTCGGGCTCGCAGGTGCGCTTCATCCGGTGGCGTGCGTCAACGCCCTCCCGGGGGGCGGCCGATTTCGAGGGATCCCATGTGGGGACGATCCTATGCCAGGGCACCACTGATGGCAACCGCCGGAATCGCGCGGCGCCAATACTTCAGTCGAAGGTTGCCGCGCCGCGCGGGGGCGTGCAACGTGGGGGGCAATAGCCATGAGCGCAGCCAAGAACAGCCCGGTAGACCTGATCGCGCAGGCCACGAAGAGATTCAGCCGGCGGCCGACCTGGGACGAGTATTTCATGGCGACTGCGGTGCTGATCGCCACGCGCTCCAACTGTGATCGGCTGCATGTGGGCTGCGTCATCGTCTCGGGGGGCGACAAGAGGAACCGCCTCGTGGCGGCGGGCTACAACGGATTCCTCCCGGGGACTCCCCATGTCTCCCGGGTGCGCGGCGGCCATGAGCAGGCGACCGTCCATGCCGAGCAGAACGCCATTGCCGACGCGGCACGGCGCGGCAGCTCTGTGGCGGGCTGCGTCGCCTATGTGACGCACTACCCCTGCATCAATTGCGCCAAGATCTTTGCGGCCTCGGGCATTGCCGAGATCAAGTACCGCTCGGACTACCACAACGACCCGATCGTCAAGAGCCTGATGGCCGATGCCGGGGTCACCCTGAAGAAGCTCTGAGGCCGGCCATGCGAGAACGCACCCAGAGCACGCGGGAATCGCTCGCAGGATCCCTCCTCCTGGCGCACCCGGTCCTGCGCGACCCGAACTTCCGCCGCACGGCCGTCCTCATGTCGACCCACGGCCCCGAGGGCGCCATGGGGGTCGTCCTGAACCGGCCCCTCGGCAAGCGCCTGGGGGAGCTCAAGGTCGACTTTTCGCTCGGGCCCCTCGCGTCGACCCCGATCTTTGTCGGCGGCCCCGTCCAGACCGAGCAGCTGATCCTGGCCGCCTGGCAGGCCAGGGAGGACGCCTTCCAGCTGCACTTTGGGATAGACCCTGAGAAGGCCGTCCAGCTGCTCGCCGACGAGTCCACGCGCATGAGGGCCTACCTGGGGTATTCCGGGTGGTCCGCCGGGCAGCTCGAGAACGAGCTGGACAGCGGGACGTGGATCGTCGCCAGCCCCCCGGCCGACCTGTTCGAACGCCCTGTGCAGGAGGCTCTTTGGCGTTCGCTTCTCTCCGACGAGGGCGCCGAATGGGACATTATGGTGGACGAGCCCGACGAGCCCGGGAAGAACTGAGTTGACAGGGTGGGGCTGCGCTCTCTGTTTTGGTGCCTTTTATGAAAGTCGTTTCCTCGATCAAATCAGCCAAGAAGCGTCACCCGGACTGCCAAGTGGTGCGCCGCCGCGGCAAAATCTACGTCATCAACAAGACCGATCCGCGCTATAAGGCGCGTCAGGGCTGAATCTTAACCCCATTTCCACGTGAAATCCGAAGGTCACCCGACGCTCAACCCGGTTTGCTTCCTTGATGTCGCCACCGGCAAACGTTTCCTCACGCGCTCGACCATGAAGTCGGGCCGCAAGGAGAACATTGACGGCCAGGAATACTACATCGTCCTGCGCGATGTCACCATGGACTCGCATCCCGCCTACACCGGCGAGAAGCGCCTGGTCGACACGGCCGGCCGCGTCGAGAAGTTCACGACGAAGTTCAAGCGCAGCACCAAGAAGTAGCCCTTCTTCGGCAGTTGAAGCTGATCTGTTTTGACTGCGACAGCACGCTGAGCTCGATCGAGGGAATCGACGAGCTCGCCCGCCTGCGCGGGCCCGAGGTTTTCAGGCGCGTTGAGGCGCTCACCGAGGATGCAATGAACGGGAAGGTGCGGGTGGAGGACGTCTTCGGGCTCCGCCTGGAGGCGATAAGGCCTTCCGCGAGCGACGTGGAGGCGGTGGGCCGGCGCTACATCGAGACCGTTGAGCCGACGGCAAAGGCGACCGTGGCCAACCTCGTCAGTCTGGGATGGACCCCCGTCATCATCAGCGGGGGCTTCAGGCAGGCCATCCGGCCCCTTGCGGCGTTCCTCGGGATCGCGCGGGTCGAGGCCGTGGACTTCACGTTCAAAACCGACGGCTCCTATGGCGGCTTCGACTCGGCCTATCCGTCGACGCGCTCCGGGGGAAAACAGGAGATAATTGAGCGCCTTAGGTCGGAGCTTGGGCCGAAGAAGGTTGTCATGGTGGGCGACGGTGTGAGCGACCTGGAGACGGTACCCGCGGTCGACCTTTTCATCGGGTATGGCGGGTATGTGTCCCGGGAGCGGGTGAAACGCGGGGCCAGGGCCTTCGTGACCCGCCTGTCAGAGGTGCCCGCGCTCGTTTAGGGCTGTAGCCCCCGCTTTTGCTCGGCATCGGGCTCCCGTCCGATCCCCGAGGGTGAGCGCCGATTCACTGGAGGCGAACCCTAAGCTTCACCCGGGCCGGCTCCGCCCAACCGAGGAAATTGTTTGATCCGGTTCCCGTTTGGCACCTTGATCCGCACGCGGAATGGTTCAACTTCCGAAAATCTTCAGGTGCCGATTGTCGCTGGTTTGGCGGTTGCCGGCGGGACTGCTGGCCTTCGCGGCACTCGCGGCGTCGCCGGCTCGGGCCTCGAACGTGGTTTTCAAGGGGACGGTTCAATACCAGATTTCCGGAAGCTCGGTCACGCTTTCCGTCAATGAGATCCTCAATCAGGGCACGAACACGACGGGCACCCTGAGGATAGAGCTGTGGGCCTTTCCCACGGCCTATTCCGGCTCCGTGGAGTCAGGCTACCTTTTGGCGGACTATCAGCTGGCCGGATCCACCAACGGACAGCTGAGCCCCAACGCCTACTTCAGCGCGTTCACGGAGACGGTGCCGTATGCCCCTCCACCGAACGGGCTTTGGTACTACAGCCTGCTCCTGACCGAATACACGGCGATATCGGCGGACAACGGATTCTCGGAGGACGACTACGCAAACTTCCCGAACCCCGTGCAAATCGGGCCTGCGGTGACACCCACGCCGACACCCACGCCCACTCCGACTCCGTTGCCCGTGACCGCGTCGGCCCGGCTTTCAAACCTATCGATCCGCTCCGCCGCCGGGGGGAGCTCGGCGCCGCTGATCGCCGGCTTCGTCGTCGGCGGCTCCGGCTCGAAACGGGTGCTGGCCCGCGCCGATGGGCCAGCCCTCGCCGGATTCGGGGTGACGGGGTCCCTGCCGGACCCCGTCCTAACCCTCTTCAATTCCGCGTCCTCGCAGGTGGCCCAGAATTCCGGATGGGGCGGTTCGGCGTCCCTGAGCAGCGTCTTTAGCCAGGTGGGCGCCTTCTCCCTCTCGGCGACATCGAAGGACGCCGCGCTCCTGTCGACACTCGGACAGGGATCCTACACCGCAAACGTGACCTCGGCGTCCAGCGACAGCGGCATCGTCCTGGTCGAGGTCTACGACGCCGACACGGGGACGCCGTCCAGCCGTTTCATCAACTTGTCGGCCCGGAGCGAAGCCGGCACGGGAGCCCAGACGCTCATCGCCGGCTTCGTCATCGCCGGCACAGGCGACGAGAACGTGCTGGTCCGTGGGGACGGACCCTCGCTGGCCGGGTTCGGGGTCTCGGGCTTCCTGGCCTCGCCGGTGCTCACCATCTTCGACTCGGCCAGCAACGTGATCGCCTCGGACTCGGGCTGGACCCACGCGCCGACCCGCGGGTCCTCGGCGATCAACGCAACCCTGAGTTCGGCCACGTCGGCGATCTTCAACCAGGTCGGCGCCTTCCCCTTCTCAGCGGGCTCCGCTGACAGCGCGCTGGTCATCGCGCTGCCCCCTGGGGCGTACACGGCGCAGGTGACGGGAGCCAACAACACCACGGGCCAGTCGCTGGTCGAGGTCTACGAGATCCCGCAGAGCGCCGGGGGCTCGACGGGGCAGGCCCCGGTCATCACCGCGCAGCCCGTCAGCCAGACGGTGTCCTCGGGCGGCAGCTTCACCCTGACAATTACCGTTACTGGGGCATCAAGCTTCCAGTGGTACCTGAATGGGGTGGCGATTTCCGGGGCCACCTCGAGCAGCTACACGGGCACTGCGGCAGGCACCTACACGGTGGTCGTGTCCAACGCGAGCGGCTCAACCACGAGCTCGGCGGCCACGATAACACTCGGAACCGCCGGCGGGGACAGTCTCACCGGGCAGTGGACGATTTACTGGGCACAGGACAATGCCGGCGGCGGCTTCTGCGCCTTTGAGGATTTGACCGTGACCTTGGGGCTGACGCAGAGCGGCAGCCAGGTCTCGGGCATTTACAGCTGGGTCGTGACGAGCGTGGACACCACGGGATTGTGCCCGGACTCCGTGGGAGCGAAGGAATCGGGGAGCATCTCTGGGACCGTATCCGGCTCGTCGTTCACCCTCACCACTGAGAACGGGACCACGTTTACCGGCACGATCACCGCAAACGGACTTACCGGACTGGGCAGCAACGCCGGCCCGAACGCCACCCAGGGCGACATCTCCACCGGACCGTTTGGGCCCACTCCCCAGTGACGGCGGGCCCGAGGCTGGCGGCCCTGGCCCTGGCCGCTCTGGCCTGCCTGCCGCTCCGCGCCGGCACCCTCGAATGGGATCGGACGGAGGTGCGGCTGGTGCTCCAGCCCGAACAGGCCCAGGCGTCCACGACCTTCGTCTTTAGGAACGCGGGAGGTCGCACGGTCTCGTTGACCAGCGTCGATTCGAGCTGCGGGTGCCTGACCGCCCGGGCCGACAAGGTAACGTACGCCCCGGGCGAATCCGGCCGCATCGACGCGGTATTCCATACGGGCCCCCAGGCGGGCGAAGTGCGGCAGACCATCGCCGTTGCGACGGACGACCCCACGGAAGCGCCGACAGAGCTGCTCCTCGCGTTCCGGATCCTTAGGTACGTCCGCGTGACGCCGCGCCAGTTTCCGCTGAGCTTGGGCAAGCGCTCCGAACGGGTCATCTCCTGCGAAGCGGATTCGGACCATGCGATAGAGCTCACACGGGTGACGTCCAGCCTGCCCGGCATCACATTCACCACAGAGGTCCTTGAACCCGGCCGCCGCTACCGCGTCCGGCTGGAATCGGCTGCCCGACCCGATCCCGCGACCGCCCGGATCCTCCTCGAATTCACCGTTGCCGGTGTCGGCATGCGCGAGGTCGACGCCTACGGGCACTATCCCTAGGCAAACGCGGCCGAGCGGACCAGAGGTTTGTGGGCGAATCCTCGCGCGGTCCGCACGTCACTGGACCTGGTAGATCTCCACCAGCGCAACGCCCGTGGTGCCCCCTTGTCCCGCCACCTGCGCCGTGTAGCTGCCGGGTGGAAGCGTAACAACCATCGCAGAATCGGCCGATCCGCCCTTCAATGAGAACGCCCCGACCTGGGCATGGATCGCGGCTGTTGACGGTTGCGCCAAGGTGGCTCCCGGCTCATCCAGCACGGCGCCACTTCCGGTGGTGATGGCATTCTGCCAGCCCGTATTGGTTGCGATCACCGCGCCGCTGGAATTGTAAACGGTGAGGACCGGCGCCGCCAGAGAGTTGGTGATCCCAAAATTATTGAGCGAAGGTCCATCGGCCCGGATCAGAAGCGTCGCATCCGTCGTGCCGCCCACAACAAAACCGCCGATCAGGATGTTGCCCCCGGTCTGGACAAACGCCCTTGCCGAAAGGTTCGCCAGCCGGTCAGTGGGGGCGCTTGAATCCGCATCGTAGATCTCGGCTATCGATACCCCCTGGTTCGAAGATGCCGAGGAAATCTGGGCCGTGTAGGCCCCCGGGGCGAGGGACTGTAGCAGTGCGGCGTCGTGCGATCCGGCCTGGAACGGGAAGGCTCCCACCTGTGCGAAAGTGGCGGTTAGGCTCGAAGCCCACGATGTTGCCGTGGCTATCGAAGCGCCCGTCGAATTGACCAGCGAGAGCTGCGGATCCGCGAGGAAGTCGGTTATCCCGAACGTGCTGAGCGTGGGCCCGTCGCCCCTCAGCAGGAGCGACTTTGACGACCCCCCGGTGGTGACGAAGCCGGCGATCAGTTGATTTTGCCCGCCCTCGACGTAGGCCCGCGCGGAAAGGTTCGATAGCCAGGAGTTTCCCACGTTGATGCCCAGGCGCAGGGTATTGTCGTTCACGTCGACGATGTACAGGACGCCATTCGGGCCGACCTTGAGGTCCCCCGGATTCACGAATTGGGCCCCGCTTCCCGTTCCATCGACCCAGGTCGGATTTGCCTGGTAGGATCCCGCCACGGTGGTCACGACCCCTTGGGGCGTGATCCTGCGGATCGCGTTACCGCCAAAATCGGCAACGAAGACGTTGCCCGAGGAATCCACGGCCACGCCGTTTGGATTCATGAACAGGGCCGCGGACCCGGTTCCATCGGTCGTCCCCTGCACCCCGGGCGTCCCGGCAATCGTAGACACTGCGCCGGCCGGTGTGACCTTCCTGATCGTGTAGTTAAACGAATCTGCCACGTAAAGGTTTCCTGCCGCGTCCAACGCCAATCCCATGGGCGTGTTGAATTGTGCAGCTGGGCCTGTTCCGTCGGCGAAGCCGCGGGTGTTTGGAGCGCCTGCCAGGGTGCTCACGGTGCCGTCCGGGGCCACCTTCCTGATGGCGCAGTCGTTTCCGGTGTTGGCCACGTAGACGTTTCCGGCGCCGTCCACGGCGACACCCGTCGGCGCATCAAGCAGGGCGACGCCCGGTGGACCATCCGTTGAGCCGAACGCGGCGGGGTTTCCCGCCAGCGTTGAAACGACCCCGGATGGGGTGATCTTCCTCAGCGCGTTGTTGAAATTGTCGGCCACATACAGATTGCCCTGGGAATCGGCCGCGATTCCCACCGGATGGTTGAAGGTGGCCGCGCTGCCCGTGCCATCGGCTGACCCGGATACATTCGGGTTTCCCGCAAAGAGTGTCACGACTCCGGCAGGCGTGATCTTTTGGACCGTCCCGCCTACCCATTCCGTCACGTAGAGATTTCCCGCCGGGTCGATCGCAACGCCTTTCGGCGCATTGAACTGCACGGTGGTTCCCGGATTCACCGGTGTGCTCCATCCTTGGGTGGGATTCGATGCAAGCGAGGCGATGGTATACGGGGTCGAGGAGACGCTTTGGGCTCGGACACCCAAAACGGAAAAGACCGACACAAGGAGCGCGACCGCCTTCGCCCCATGCCCGGAGCCCAGCTTCCGCAGCTCCGCGTTCCACTGGGGACACCCGCGGTCACCTGGGTCCGAGGTCAAAGCCATTGCCGGTCCGAAATCGGCAGGGCTCACAAGGGCTTTCTCTTGTTTGAGATCCAAATTCAAGGGCGCTCTTGGGCGGTGAAGCTGGATGCGGGACAAACGGGTTTCAATTCAATATTGCAAGGGAATGGCCTCAATCGCCAGGGCAGCGGGCGCCTACGCGCCCCTTTTCCGTTGGAGCCATGCGAATTCCCGAACCCCCTTCCAATTTAGCCTAGGGGAAGAGCCCGCGCTTCTGCTTGGCATCGGCCACGCGCCCAATCCCGAGCGTGAGCGCCGCGAGCCTCCGTGAGAACTTGAATTTTCGCCTCTGGTACTCGACCGCCTCCTTGGCCTTCGCAAGGATCGCGTGGAGCTTCGAGATGACCTCGTCCCGGTCCCAGTAGAAGCTCTGCTGGTTCTGCAGCCACTCGAAGTACGACACGATCACTCCGCCGGAATTGCACAGGACGTCCGGAATCACGTCGATGTCGCCCCGCTCCTCCAGGATGCGGTCGGCGGCGTTCGTCGTGGGGCCGTTGGCGGCCTCCGCCAGGAGCCGGCACCGGAGCTTGCGGGCATTGTCCTGCGTGATGACCCGCTCCAGGGCCGCCGGGACTAGCACCGTGCAGGGAAGCTCAAGGAGCTGCCCATTGGTGACGGCATCACCGCCAGCGAAGTCCGTGAGGACCCGCTCCGACTGGAGGTATGCGAGGGCCTTCCTCACGTCGATTCCCGCGGGGTTGTGGATGCCCCCGGTGTAGTCAGAGATCGCCACGACCTTGGCCCCCATGTCCGAGAGCGCCAGGGCCGTCTCGCTTCCCACGTTGCCGAAGCCCTGGATCGCAACGGTGGTCTCCCCTAGGGGTATCTTCAGGTCCTCAAGGTATTTTCCGACGAGGAAGGCGACCCCGGCCCCGGTTGCCTCGCGCCGGCCCTGCGAGCCCCCTACCGCGACTGGCTTCCCGGTGACGACACCCGGGCAGATGTACCCCACATGGTTCGAGTAGGTGTCCATCATCCATGCCATGATCTGCTCGTTGGTCCCGACGTCCGGGGCAGGGATGTCGAGCTGGGGGCCGACGAAGCCGATCAACTCCTGCATGTAGCGGCGCGACAGGTGCTCAAGCTCCGTGGCCGAGAGCTCCCGGGGATTCACGATCACGCCCCCCTTGGCACCGCCGTAGGGGAGCCCCACAAGCGAGCACTTCCAGCTCATCCACATCGCCAGGGCCGCGACCTCGCCCAGGGTCACGCTCTCGTGGAACCGCACTCCCCCCTTCGAGGGCCCGGTGGAGATATTGTGCTGGACCCGATATCCCTCGAAGACCGTCACGCTCCCGTTGTCGCGCTTTATCGGCAGGGAAACGGCGATGCAGCGTCGGGGGTACTTGGTCCTGTCCCTGATATCCTCGGGCAGGTTAATCGCATCGGCCGCCTGGTCAAACTGCCTGCAGGCCATCCGAAACACGTCCGAGTCATAAAGCGTCGAGACAACAGCCTTTGACATGGTCTATGTATGCTCGATGTCATAGCCCTTTGCCATGCTTTTTAAGCTAGCGTCCGACTACAAGCCGACCGGCGACCAACCGCAGGCGATCGAGCAGCTCGTGAGCTCGATAGACGCCGGGAACCGGTACCAGACGCTCCTTGGCGTCACGGGCTCGGGCAAGACCTTCACGATGGCCAACGTGATCGCCCGGTGCGAGCGCCCGGTCCTCATCATCTGCCACAACAAGACCCTCGCCGCGCAGCTCTTCTCCGAGTTCAAGGGCTTCTTCCCGGAGAACGCCGTCGAGTACTTCGTGAGCTACTACGACTACTACCAGCCCGAGGCCTACATCCCCTCGAGCGACACCTACATCGAGAAGGACTCGGCGATCAACGAGGAGATCGAGCGCCTGAGGATGTCGACCACCAGCTCGCTCG